>Ga0079224_100008672_pt1 | contig 13792 bp, 10 predicted proteins | sample Stecom2015_FD_80414 | JGI IMG/M metagenome (GOLD analysis project Ga0079224, IMG submission 80414) | Agricultural soil microbial communities from Utah to study Nitrogen management - Steer compost 2015 | ecosystem: Environmental > Terrestrial > Soil > Agricultural land | place: USA: Utah... | reverse complement strand
ACAAACGCCTGGAATTCTCCGTTGCTCACCAGCGTGCGACTGATGGCAAACGCCGGCAGCTCGACCTCAAAACGGGGCTTCTCGGCATCAAAGGCAAAGTCTTCGGTCGCGTACTGTTGCGACTCACCGGGCATGCCAATAACCCAGCGACCGGCCGGGATCTGCGCATCACCGCTGATCGCCTCGCCCGGAGCTGGCCGATCACCTTTGTAATCCAGAGGGGCCGGATAGCCGACTGTCTGCCGACACCAGATCAGCGACTCGACGTGCATGTTCTGGTGATAAATGGCGTAGCGGTAGAGATACAGCTCCTGGTCGCTCAGCTCCCCACCCTTGATGCGTTCGGCAACCCGGTCGTAGATGGTATTGAAATACTTGAGAGTTTCCTCCCGGCCCGGAAACAGATCCCGACTCCAGCGATCTTTGTGATCGACATGGAATGAATCCCAAAGGTCATCCATGGAAGGATCATAACTGGTCGTTCCGTCCAGCAGGTTGAAGACAAAGACTTCGTAGAAGAAGGCGGCGTGGCCCATTTCCCAGAGCGGTGGGTTCACGCCCGGATGATACGGAACATCCAGTTTCTCTTCAGGCAAGGTAATAATCAGCTGTTCGGTCCGGCTGCGAGCCAGCTCAAGTTCAGCCAGAAGCTGAGGTTTCATGTCGTCAACCGCCATCAGTGCCACGCTCTCTCGTGTTATTCCCAAGGTATGGGAAGACGTGTCCAAAAATGTGCGGAGCCATGGATGGCGGAGCAGAAGCGCCACATGGATGTGCCGCAAGGAGCGGTTTTTGGACACGCCTTCCCGACGCGGCTTCATACTCCAGTGAAGAGTACCAAAGAAAAAACCGCCGAGGGCAGAAACCCACGGCGGTTCGGTCGCTATCAGCACGATAGGCGACGGAAATCAGGCCACCTCAGGCGGCCTTCTTGCGTTTACGCCGCCAGTCCGCCAGGTCTTCGATCAGCTTGTAGAACAAGGGCACGAAGAACAGGGCCAGGGTACTAGCCACCAGCATGCCGCCAACCACCACGGTACCGATTTCCTGCCGGCTCACGGCACCCGCGCCGGTACTGAATGCCAGCGGCAAAGAACCCACGATGAACGTCAGTGCGGTCATCATGATCGCCCGGAAACGCTGACGGGCTGCGGTGCTGGCCGCCTCGAACGAGCTCATGCCGGTTTGCCGGTTCTGGGCGGCGAACTCAACGATCAGAATCGCGTTCTTCGCTGCCAGCCCAATCAGCACCAGCAACCCTACCTGGAAGTAGATGTCGTTTGGGAACCCTCGCAACAGCGAGGCCAGTGCCGCCCCAAACACCCCGAACGGCACCGCGGTGGCCACTGCCACCGGCAGGCCCCAGCGCTCGTACTGGGCCGCCAGAATCAGGAACACCAGCAGCAGCCCCATGCCAAAGGCCAGGATGCCGGAGTCCGCAGAATCCTGCAGCTGATAGGCTTCACCGGTCCAGCCCAGCAGCGTGTTCCGGTCGAACTGCTGGTTGGCAACTTCCTGCAGCGCAGCCAGCGCTTCACCGGTGGTATGGCCCGGTGTCGGGTCTGCCAGCAGCTTGGCAGCAGGGTAGACGTTAAAGCGGTTCAGGATGTCTGGTCCGCTTTCCCGCTCAAGCTCCACCAGAGAACTCAGTGGAATCATCTCGCCGTAGGAGGAGCGCACGAACACTTTGCGCAGGTCGTCGGGATGGCTTCGAAATTCGCCTTCAGACTGCAAGGTCACCTGCCAGTTCCGCCCTTGCAGGGTAAAGTCGTTCACATACAGGCCACCAAACGTGCTCTGCATGGTGGTGAATATCTGATCCACCGGCACGCCTGCCGCCTGGGCTTTTTCCCGGTCAACAATCGCCTGATAGCGTGGGATACCAGTATCCAGGGTCACCCGGACGTTGGTCAGCTCCGGGCGCTGATTCGCAGCCTGACTAAACCGGTCCGCCATCGCCTTGATCTCGGCCGGAGTACGGCCACCACGGGCCTGGATGTAACCTTCAACACCGCCGGTGGTCGACAGACCCTGGATCGGTGGCGGGGTGAAGGCAATGACAAAGGCTTCCGGCATGCCGAACCCGATGCCCATAATCTTGTTGGCAATATCGGCCGCGCCCTGGCCTTCGCCTTCCCGCTCAGCCCAGTCCTCCAGCGTCACGAACGCGACACCGCTGTTGGTGCGCAGGGCACTGGAAATAATGTCAAAACCGGCAAAAGCGACCACGTCTTTCACCTCAGGCAGCTGCAGCATGTTCTGCGCCAGTTCATCCCGGGTGGCTTCGGTGCGGCTGAGGGATGAGGTGGCCGGCAATGAATAAGCGGTCAGCACAAAGCCCTGGTCCTCCTGGGGCACCAGCCCGGACGGCATCTTGTTGAGCAGAAAAACGGTGCCACCAATCATGGCTGCGAACAGCAGCACGCCGATCACGGCGTGGCGCAGAAGCCAGTCCACCACGGCCGAGAAACCATTGGTGACCTTGTCGAAACCGGCATCGAACCAGCGGAATACGGTCAGCTGTTTGCCTTCATGGCCAAGCAACAGGGCACACATGGCGGGCGTCAGCGTCAGGGCCACGACACCGGAGATCACCACCGATACCGCAATGGTGATAGCAAACTGCCGGTAGAGCTCACCACTGAGCCCACCCAGGAACGCAACCGGTGCAAACACCGCCACCAGTACCAGCGTGGACGCCACCACGGCCCCGGATACCTGGCTGACCGTGGTCACGGCGGCATTGTAGGGCGACATGCCCTCTTCCTTGATCAGGCGTTCTGCGTTTTCCATGATGATGATGGCGTTATCCACCACCACACCGATGGCCAGTATCAAGCCGAACAGGGTCAGCAGGTTGACCGAGAACCCCATGGCCTGCATGCCAGCAAAGGTGCCCACCAGTGATACCGGAATCGCGATCAACGGAATCAGCGTGGCGTTGAAATGCTGCAGGAACAGGAAGGTCACCATAACCACCAGCAGAACCGCCACGATGAAGGTGGAGATCACCTCCTGAATGGAGATATCAATGAACCGGGTGGTGTCGTAGGGCACGTTGTATTCGAGGCCTTCCGGAAAACGGTCGGCAATTTCCTTCATGGCTTCGTTGACGGCTTCCGCAGCATCCAGCGCATTGGCGCCAGGCTGCAGATACACCCCCATCGGCACGGTGGCTCCGCCGTTGTAGATGGCGGCGAAATCATAGTTCTGGGCGCCCAACTCTATCCGTGCCACGTCTTTCAGGCGCAACGACGCGCCCTGATCATCACTGCGAAGAATAACTTCGCCAAATTCTTCCGGGCTGGTGAGCCGGCCCGGAGCGGACACACTGAAGGTGAATGCCTGACCTTCCGGCGCCGGCTCTGCCCCGATCCGGCCAGCCGCAAACTGGGCATTCTGGGCCCGCAGGGCGCCAGCTACATCCGCCGGTGTCAGCTCGAACTGGGCCAGTTTGTCCGGGCGCAGCCAGATACGCATGGAGTAATCCTGGGCCCCGAACAGCGAGGCATCACCGATACCCGGCAGCCGCACCAACTCATCCAGCACATTCAGCAGCGCATAGTTGGAAATCTCCACCACATCCATGGAGTTGTCCGGTGAGGACAGGGTAATCACCTGCAGGATTGAGGTGGAACGGGATTCCACCTTCAGGCCCTGGTCCCGGACGGTCTGGGGCAACCGGGCCAAAGCCTGCTGCACACGGTTGTTGACGTTGATCGTGGCCTGGTCCGGATCGGTTCCGATTTCAAATGACACCGTCACCCGAAAACTGCCGGAGTCAGTGGCACTGGATTCCATGTAGATCATATCGTCCACGCCGTTGATTTCCTGCTCAAGCGGCGCCACCACCGAATCTGAAATCACATCGGCACTGGCTCCCGGGAAGCGGCCGTCCACCACCACCTGAGGCGGTACCACGTTGGGGTACTGTTCCACCGGCAAACCCAGCAGGGCCAGCGCCCCACCAAGGGTAATGATGATCGAGATAACCGATGCGAAGATCGGCCGGTCGATGAATGTTCGCAGCATCAGTTGGCCTCCTCCGGGCTATCCGGATTGGTGACGTTGACGGCGGCGCCATCACGGAGGTTCACCAGACCACTGACAATGTATCGATCGCCTGCTTCCAGGCCGCTCAGGAGGATTTGCCGGCCATCACTCACCGGCCCAAGCTCCACCTTCCGGACCCGGGCTTTGCTTTCTTCATCAACCACATAGACCACGGGGCCATTCTGCCCCTGAGTTACCGCCTTCTCGGGCACGGTAATCACATCGTCAAAACTCTGCAGTTCCACCCGTACCCGGACAAACTGCCCTGGCACAATCACATGCTCCGGATTCGGGAACACGGCTCGAGCCGACACCGTGCCGGTGCGGGGGTCGAGAGTTGAAGCGGTAAAGTCGATGCGGCCATCAAGGCCGTATTCGCTGCCGTCGGCCAGAACCAGGCGCGCCGAGACATTCTGTTCCTGGTCTGCCCGCACCATGCCCTCACGGGCAGCACGGCGAATGTTGGCGTCGTTTTCCGGCAGCGCAAAGCGAACGTGAACCGGGTCCAGCTGAACAATGGTGGTCAACAGGGTGCCGGTATCGATCAGGCTGCCCTCCGGAAAATCCTCCAGACTGGTCACGCCACTGATCGGCGCCGTGACATCGGTATACCCGAGATCCAGTTCAGCCTGGGCCACGCCGGCATTGGCCACGGCCAGATTGGCGCGGGCCAGTTCCAGTGCTGACTGCGCCGAGTCACGATCCCGTTCACTGACGGCGTTGCGCTCAAACAGCGAGGAAATACGGTTCCATTCCCGTTCCGCCTGCTGGACATCCGCCTCGGCAACCTGGCGCTGGGCCCGGGCTCGCTGCAGTGCTGCCTCTGCGGGCTTGCGGTCGATACGGAACAAGGCATCGCCTTCCCGCACCATCTGGCCTTCTTCGTATAGCCGCTGCTCCAGAATGCCGCTGATGCGGGCCCGGACTTCAACCTCCCGGGCACCGCGGGCACGGCCGGCGTAATCCTGCCTTACCGTGACATCGGCCGGCTCCGCCTGTTGCACTACCACCGCCGCCGGAGGCATTCCGCCCGCGCCGGCCTGCTGACCCTCGCCATCTTCACTGCTGCACCCTGCCAACACCAGCAGCGCAGATAAACCAAAAAACATCAGTCCCTTACGGGCGCTAGGGCGATGATACATTTCAACGGGCATGGCGCGGTCTCCTGAACACCGAAACAGATCGTGTCATCAATAGTAAATTTGTGTCCGGGCAAGCCAGCCCGGAATGGTAATCGGAAAGATCAGGCAAGATACATTCATCCATGTATGTATGTAAACTTCTTTCCGGTATACTTACGTATTTCCCCGCAGGCGTTTCATACCCTGACGGGGCCGGACAACACCCGGCGCAACACACCACCGGAAGACTCCATCATGGCGAGAAAGACCAAAGCCGAGGCGGAAGCCACCCGCGAATCCCTTCTTGATGCCGCCGAAAACGTATTCATGGAGAAAGGCGTCGCCCGGGCATCGCTGGAAGAAATCGCCCGTACCGCCGGTGTTACCCGGGGCGCGATGTACTGGCATTTTCGCAACAAGCAGGACATTCTGGATGCCATGCTGGAACGCGTTCGCGCCCCCCTGGGCGAAATGCTTGATGAAGCGGCCACCAGCCAGGACAGCATGACCAACCTGAAGCATCTCTGCATTATCGCTCTCAGCAAGCTGGCCGAAGACGAACGGTACTTCCGGGTGTACTACATCCTGTTCCATCGCAACGAATCTGATCAGGCACTGAACAAACATCGGGAGCTTGCGGAAGAGGGCATTGCCTTTGTCACCGACATTTTGCGCAACCCCGAAAACGCGAAAAAACTGCGCCCGGGCCTGAGCCCGGAACTGGCGGGCTATCTGGTGCATACCCAGATGCTGGGACTGTTCTTCGACTGGCTCGCCAAACCTGAACGCCTGCCTCTGGGGGAGGTTGCGCCGGTGCTGGTAGAAACCGTTTTCAGCGGTCTGCTGGGCAAGCCCGACGCCTGAGCTCCAGTCAGCCCCATACCCAGAGAATAACCGGCACGGCCGTGGCCGTGACCACCACAGACAGCGGCAGCCCCAGGCGCCAATAATCCCCGAACCGGTAACCCGCCGGTTCCATCACCAGCGCATTGGACTGATGCCCGATAGGCGTCAGAAATGCGCAGGATGCGCCAATGGCGACCGCCATCAATGTTGCATCCGACGACAGCCCCAACTGACCCGCAACGCCCAGGGCAATAGGTGCGACCAGAATAGCCGCCGCGGCATTGTTCACCACATTGGACAACAACATAGTGCCGACAAGAATAATGGACAGCACCAGCCAGGGTGCTTGCCCTTCACTGATGGCCAGAATCTGACGGGCAATAAGGTCGGCGCCGCCGGTGGTTTCCAGGGCCTGCCCCACCGGAATCATCGCCGCCAGCAATACCACCACCGACCAGTCGATGGCTTTGTAGGCGTCGCCGGCCTCCAGCAGTCCGGCCAACACCATGGCAACGGCGCAGGCCACCAGAGCAACGGGAGGCGTCACCCAGCCGGCGACAATACTGACGATGGCAACTGCAAACAGCCCGCCGGCCAGCCCAAGCCGCTTCTCCCGGCCAAACGCCAGCCCCCGTTCAGCCAGTGGCAGGCAGCCCAGCGTTCTCAGGTTACCCGGAAGCGTCTCCTCGAAGCCCTGCACCAGCAGGATATCACCGGAACGGAAACGGATATCCGCCAACCGCTGTTTAAGACGGTGGCCCTGCCGGGCGACGGCCACCACGTTGACACTGTAGCGCTCCCGAAGATTCAGACGGTTTGCGGTACGGCCGACCAGTTGTGAGCCGGGCGTCACAACCGCCTCGATCAACCGGGCATCGCCGGCAACCAGCTCTTTCTCCGCCTGCTGTCGCCGCCCTTCGTCCCCGGTGTCATGCTTTTCTGTTTCCTCGTCGGGAGCGCCCGAAGCCAGAGTCAGACCGGTAATTTCCAGAAACTCCCCCAGACTCTCGGTGTCGGCTTCCACCAGCAGCACATCGTTTTCACGCAGAATGGTAAACGTTGACGGGGCCGGCGTTGTTTTGTCATTGCGGATCAACGACAAGACCACCAGATTGTTCTGGCTGTCTCCGGCCGTCAGCAGGTTGTGCAGGGTACCTCCCGCATAATCAGAGCCTTCAGGCAGTTTCAGCTCAGTCAGGTAATCGCCCACACTGAATAATTTTTCACCGGCGGCAGGATCCTCCCGCTTCGGTGTCAGGCGCCAGCCGATCAGCCCGATAAAGACAATGCCCGCCAGGGTGATGGCCAGCCCCACCGGAGCAAAGTCAAACAGCCCGAAGGCTCCGGCCTCACGATAGCTGGCGATGATGATGTTGGGCGGGGTACCGATCAGCGTAATGGTGCCGCCCAGCAGCGACCCGAATGCCAGCGGCATCAGCAGCAGTGACGGTGAACGCCCGGCTTCCCGGGACATCCAGATAGCGACCGGCATCAGCAGTGCCAGCGCCCCCACATTATTGATAAATGCCGAGCACACGGCCACCACGAGGGTCAGGGTCAGTACCTGAATCATGGCGTTGTTCCCTGCCCGGGCCAGCAGCCGCGCCACCTGGTCCACTACACCACCGTTAACCAGCCCCTGGCTGATAACCAGCACCGCCGCCACGGTAATCACGGCCGGGTGCCCGAAACCGGAGAATACGCTGTCAACCGGCACCAGTCCCGCGATGGCCACCGCCAGCAGAGCCAGCATGGCAACAACATCAAACCGCAACCGGTTCCAGATAAACGCGGCCAGGGTGACAAACAGAACGGCAAACACAATCCATTGGTCAGCTACCATGCCCTTCGACTTCCTCCATAACCGTCAATAAGTTTTACAGATCGAGCCCGCGCAGGCTCCGGAACCATCAGCAAACATCTGTATTAACGGGATTACCCGATTCTGGTGCAAAACCTGCTATCGATCACCTGAGATATTACCTGCATGGAAGCCCAGGCAGGTCACAGGGTCGTGGTCGACTATAGCAGTTCCCGCAGTAGTGCCCTCTCGTTTTTGAATACAGCGTTGTCGGTTGTTCAGTCCCTTTGCCGGAGCAAAGCTATGGAACAGAAACGACCGCTTGTCTGGTTGTCGGCGGCCCCTGATGCTGAAAACACACAGCTGCCCAGCCTTCCCGGCTGGCAACTGACCGTCATCAGTAGTCAGCATGGCCCCGTGCTGCCAATGCCCGACTACCTGGGCAAACCCGTTGGGGTCTGTGTTCTCGCCAACCAGGACCCGCCCGCCCTGGAGAACATAAAAGGCTGGCTGGAAATGCTACCGGTAACCTCCTGGCTGGCCGTTGTCGGGCGACGGCAGTTGAACGACGCGATGGTCTGTCGCCTGATCCGCGACTACTGTCAGGATTACCATACCCTTCCATTGGACCATCAACGACTGATCAATAGCCTGGGCCATATGTGGGGCATGCACTCCCTGAGTGCGCACCTGACAGGCCCGGAACTGCTCAGTTACCAGGACTATGTACTGGATGGTCCTTCACCGGCCATTCGTCAGGCCCGCAGCCTGTTGCGACGCTTTGCAGCGACCCATGAACCCGTCATCATTTACGGTGAGAATGGCACCGGCAAGGAGGCAGCGGCCCGGTTTATGCATGAACACTCTCCGCGCCATCACGGGCCTCTGGTTGTCATCAACTGCGCCGCGTTACCCGAGTCCCTGACCCAGAGCGAACTGTTCGGCCATGAGCGGGGTGCCTTCACGCACGCTCTGAAATCCAGAAAAGGCCGTATCGAAGCCGCCAATGGCGGCTCTCTGGTGCTACTGGGTGCCGACGAACTGGGGCTTATGCAGCAATCTGCCATCCTGCGTTTTCTTGAGGAAGGCACGATCGAACCCGTGGGCTCGAACCATGCCGTGCAGGTGGATGTGCGGGTAATCGCCACCTGCAATTCCCAGCTCGACCAGAAAGTCGCCCAGGGCAGTTTCAGAAGCGACGTTTTCTACCGGCTTGGTAACCTCACGGTGACCCTGCCACCACTCAGGGAACGTCTGGAAGACCTTCCGTATCTGGCTCGCCGGGCCCTGGGCGCATCTGAGGGAGAACACTACCGGCTTGGTAACGCCACTTTGCTGGCCATGGCCGCACATTCCTGGCCGGGCAATCTGCGGGAACTGCAGAACCGGCTCCGGCAGGCCGTTCTGCTTGCCCGGCAATTAAACATCCAGCCCGAAGACCTGGGGCTGCCTCCGGCCACATTACCCACACACATCGACCAGTTCAGCCTGGAGGCCTACCGGGCCCGGGCCGACCAGGAAGCCATCGCGACCAGTCTCGCCCTGACACATCACAACGTCTCGGCTGCGGCGAGGCTACTGAATATTTCCCGAGTGTCGTTTTACCGACTGCTGGAAAAACACCAGCTGCAACCACCGTCGAACCACGGCCTTCCCAAGAAACGCGATCATGGAGATCTGTCATGAAACGTCTGGCCCTGTTCAGCTTCAGCCTATGCCTTACTCCGCTTGCCCTGGCCGAACCTCCTGCTCCGGATGAACGCACCGCCGGCACCACCGAGCAGCGGGAAGCGGCGGCCCAGGACAGCGCAACCACGATTGCCTCCATTACCGCAGACCGGGGTATCGTCACCCGGCCCGGGCGATTTACCATCGAGCCATCGTTTTCCCACGCCCACAGCAACGCAACCCGCGTGGCGGTTGAGGGGTACACAGTCATTCCGGCTCTGTTGGTGGGGTTGATCAACATCTCCGAGATCCAGCGCGATATTTTCGTCAGCGCGTTATCCCTGAAATACGGTTTCACCAGCCGGCTGGAAGGCAGCCTGCGATTGCCCTACCTGAGCATTCGGGAAGACCTTCGGGAACGGGAAGTGTTTCAGGGAACGCCGGTCGATACCGTGCGGGAATCGTCCGGTGATGGCATCGGTGATGCCGAGTTATCGATACGTTACCAGCTCAACGATGGCCTCGATGGCTGGCCTTATCTGATCGGTACTTTCCGGGCCCGGGCGCCCACCGGCGAAGGCCCCTACGATGTCGACCAGCGAATCATTACCGACAGCAGCGGCAACCCCATCGGGGTAGAGCTGGCCAACCGCCCCACCGGTTCAGGCTTCTGGGCAGTGGAACCGGGACTTTCCTTTATCTACCCAAGCGACCCGGCGGTGCTGTTCGGAAACCTGAGTTACGCCTGGACCATCAAGGAAGAGCAGGGCTTTGAAAACGGCGGCACCGTCGACCCTGGCGATGTGGTGCGATTCGGCTTCGGAATGGGCTTTGCGTTTAATGAACGCACTTCGTTCAGCCTGGGCTACGATCACTCGGTGATTCGCAAAACCACCTTTGAACATGGCAACGACCTGTTCTCGTCCAACTTCGACCGAATTCAGGTGGGCTCCTTGTCCTTTGGGCTGTCGCACCGGCTATCGCCCTCAACCACCATGAGCCTCACAGTGGCGGTGGGAGTCACCGACAATGCTCCAAACAGCGAGATCACCCTCAAGCTGCCGATTAATCTCTGAGGCTGATCACGGCAGCATGGGCAGATTGAAATCCCGTGGCAACCGATAAGCGCCACCGAGGTTGTTCAGTTCAATATTCAGTTGCCGGATATTCTGGATAGTGGTTCCGTTCAGGCTGTTCTGGATGACCGTCATCCCGCCGCCCGAGCCGGCCACTGCGGTATCAAGCGCCAGTTGCCCTGCTCCGCTCTCCCAGGCTCCCTGAATGGATGCCAACTGGGTACTGAGTCTGTCTGCGGCCATGGGATCATTCAGATTCCGAATGGTCAGGCGGTTCACCACCAGGGTCTGACCGTTCACGGCCAGTACCTGCTCAAGGCCGATGGAGATCTCCAGATTGTTCATCACAAAGCCGCCCCGGAGCTGATCCAGCTCGGCATCCGACAGACTGGTGACCGGTAACCGCAGATCAGCATGAACCGGCCCGGCTAGCAGACTCAGAGAGATCAGAAAAGCGTATCGTTTAACCATGGCCTTACCACTCCTGTGTGCTGGGCCAGTATGGTAGCGTATGGCCCAGTGCCGGCGAGCCGAGGCCCTTGAACAGAGGCGCCCGGGCCAGGCCCGGCCAGTCGTCCCGATCCAGAAAACTGGCTCGCCCCATATCGAGATGGCTGCGTATCACGAAGGCGGAGCCATCCCAATGCTCCTGGAATTCTGCCCAACTGTAGGCTTTAAGCCCCCGGGCCGGATCGCCCACCAGCACTTCCTGATCACTGATGCCCTTGATCACCACAAAATGCCGGTAGCCACCCAGCGTTACCAGGGCAATCACCGGCACGCGAACCTGGTCCCTGAGACCGGCCAGCGGCATGCGGAATCCGTCCGCCAGATAACCTTCGGACTCCAGATAACGTTTCATATCCAGCATGGAAAAGCCCTGCTGACGGACTTTGTCCTGATCCGCCAGAGTCCACATGCCTTCAAACACTTCCTGCTCACTGACCTCATCGCCATAGTGAAAAGACAACAGCGATGCCAGTGCCGCCGAGCCACAGCTGAAATCGTATTCCTGCTGGAACACGGCCGAAAATCGCTGATTCTGAAAACTGGTGACAGACACCGGAACATCCCCGGCAGGCCCGGGAACCAGCACGGTGCCGGCGTGACCGGGTGTTGACAACATTCCGGCCAGCACACCGGCCAGACAACACCTGAAAAGCGGCCAGTGGGAAAGGCCGCCACACCTGGGCGCTACGGGAGTTGCCGACAGCGCCTGACGGCTACGTCCCTGACGGTTCCCGATGCGTTTGGTAGCCATGGCGGCCGCCCCTCTTCAATGGTTGATGAGAATATTGATTTGCGTGCTGTCCTGAATGACCACCTGGTTGCCGGTGTTCTGGATGACGGTGGCAATGCCGCTCATGTTGCCGAATGCCTGATCACTGATACGGTTGTCGCCGGTCTTGACCGGGCCAGACAACACGTTGCCAGACACCAGAGCGTTCTGTTCTGACTCATTGAGTTGCCACTGAAGCGGAATTCCCTGTCGCCCGCTGGCAGCCTCCAACTGATCAGCACTCATCGGTTCCGCATCAGGCCAATCCCCGGCCCAGCTTACGGACGCCACAGACACCAGCGCAGCCATCAGCATCCTGTTGATGAATCTGGCCATGACACATCTCCCGACAAAACCGGGCTGCCCTGACCGGGCAGCCCGACTTGTCTCAGTTGCTGCCACCACCGGTACTCAGGTTGGACATTACGCTTACATTGGCCTGGGTTACGCTGCCAACGCCGGCATTCTGGGCAAATGCCCCGACCCCGGTGAAGTTGGCGGAGCCACCACTGATCTCGTTACCAGTGCGGGTATCCACATAGGAACCTTCACCGTTGGCGCTGCCATAGGTGACATTGGTGCCAGAGACCGAGCCGTTAAGCTCTGCATCATTCATGAACACTTCCAACGACAGATTCAGCGTGGTGGTGCTGTTGTCTGAGTTGTCACTGCTGTCGCTATTGTAGGAATCGGTGGCATTGGTGGAGTTGTCAGAACTGTCACTGTTGCCACTGTCCGCGATCTTGAACGAATCGTTCACGTTGGTGCCGTTGTCGGAGTTGTCAGAGTTGTCAGAGTTATCTGAGTTGTCCGAATTGTCGGAATTATCCGAGTTGTCCGATGCATCGGTGTTGCCACTATCAGCAACCTTGAAAGAGTCGCTAACGTTGGTGCTGTTGTCAGAGTTATCCGAGTTATCGGAGTTGTCTGATGCATCAGTATTGCCGCTGTCGGCAATCTTGAAGGCATCGTTGACACTGGTGCTGTTGTCCGAATTGTCGGAATTATCCGAGTTATCCGAATTATCGGAGTTGTCAGACGCATCGGTATTGCCGCTGTCGGCGATCTTGAAGGCGTCGTTCACGTTAGTGCTGCTGTCCGAATTATCGGAATTATCCGAGTTGTTCGAATTATCGGAGTTATTGGAGTTGTCCGAATTATTCGAGTTATCAGACATGTTGTTTCCGCTGTCCGCGATCTTGAAAGAGTCCGCCACATCGGTACTGTTGTCTGAATTGTTGGAGTTATCGGAGCTGTCCGAGTTATCGGAGTTGTTGGTGGAGTTGTCGTTGCCAGAGTCCGCGTTACCGGAATAGTTGGTATTGGCAGCGGAATTGTCATTGGCATTGTTGTTGGGGTCACCGTCCCCACCCTGGTCAGCCAGTGCAAATCCGGAGATACCCATGCTCATGGCGATGGCAGCGGCTAGCAGATTTTTCTTGGTATTCATGATGTCATGTCCTTTTGATGGTATTGGCTTAAAGGGGTCCAACCCAACCCGCCAGCATTCGGGTAAGCCAAGGTCCAGACCCGCCCGGAGACAAGAGCGATTCCCGTGCCAGAAGCCAAGAAAATTACTCAGGACATTGAAAACTATTGGGAAATTTGAATTTCAAAGGCGCCAGAAAACAACCGTGAATTGACGAACTGTTGCGCTGGTGAAACAGCAAACAATGGCTACAGATCGGCCATTTCGTTTTTGACCACCAATATCAGCAACCTAGAAAAAACTGACAGTGTTAAAAAACAAAACCCCGCAGGGCGCTAGCCATGCGGGGTTTCTGGTGGCAGGCAGGCACCTGCGGGTGCCTGCCGGACAACCTGAACCGGTCGATTAACCGAACTGGTTCATGGTGTTGTCTTTACCACCGGCCTTCAGAGCCGCTTCACCAGCGAAGAACTCTTTGTGGTCATCACCGATGTTGGAACCGGCCATGTCCTGGTGCTT
>Ga0079224_100008671_pt1 | contig 13793 bp, 12 predicted proteins | sample Stecom2015_FD_80414 | JGI IMG/M metagenome (GOLD analysis project Ga0079224, IMG submission 80414) | Agricultural soil microbial communities from Utah to study Nitrogen management - Steer compost 2015 | ecosystem: Environmental > Terrestrial > Soil > Agricultural land | place: USA: Utah... | reverse complement strand
GGGGCGGCCGGGGGCGACGCGGCGGAGGGCTCCGGTTCCCAGCGGTGCGCCTCGTCCCCGGCGGGATCGTCCGCGAGTGAGGAGTCGCCCGTCTCCCAGTCGTCCTCCGGGTCGGCGATGCTCTCCCAGTCCGCGTCGTCCGCCCCGGTGTCCACGGGGTCTACGTACTCCGGGCCCGGAGGCCCGGCCTGCTCCTCGGGCTCCTCTCGGCCGCGGGCCCCGGCGGCCTGCCGGATCGCGCTGCCGCCCCTCGAGGGGACACGCTTGGGCAGGCCTCCGCCGTCGGGGGCGGGACCGGCGGGAGCCGGCTCCGGGAGGTCGGGACGCTGCACCGGCTCCTCCCGGAAGAGGTCGTCGAACGGGTCCGGCGCGGTCGGCGCCGCAGCGGCCGCCCGGGCGTCCTCCTCCGGAAGGGGAGCGGGGGGCGGCGCGCCGTCCACCGTCGGCGCGGGCGGCGGAGGCAGGACGAGGGCGGGCGCCGCCTCCTGCGGCGCCGGCACGCGCCCGGAGACCTCTTCGGGGGAGGGGACCGCGTCCGGAGCGTGCCGCGCCTCCTCCTGGTCCACGGCCTCCCGGTCCACGGCCCCGTCCCCGGCGGAACTCCGCCGCGCGGGGACACGTTCACCGCGGACCTGCGCCACGATCCACAGCAGCAGCCGGAACGAGACCAGCAGCGCCAGCCACGGTGTGACCGCGACCACGAGCGTCGCCGCCCACTCCAGCAGTTCGTAGCGGAACGAACGCAGGGCGCTGGCCGCTGCCGCCGACAGGATCATCACCAGGACGAGGGCGTCCACCCAGATCCGGCGGCGCCGCGGGGCCTCGCGCAGCAGGTAGGTGGCCCAGAAGGCCATGAGCAGCAGCAGGGTGAACAGCCCCGGGTACAGGTGCGCGGTCCATCCGGCCGCCCCGCCCCGCACGGCGATCTGGTAGATGCCGTTGTAGGACAGCAGGACGGCACAGGCCGCGATCGCGGCGACGCCGAGCACGGCCATCGTGATGACAGCCGCGCGCGACGCCCCGCCCGGCGCGGCCGTGGAGACCGTGCGGCGGGCGGTCCGAGGAGGGTGGGAGGGTTGAGCTGCCATCGTGCGCAGGCTAGCCCAGAAATGCCTGTTCGTACGAGGCTTCTGACCGAAAGCGGCAGCGTGCGGACGACGCCGGCCGCACCGGTCCGGCCCCGGTCCGCCCAGTTGACGAGGGTTCCGGGGAACGGGAGGCGCCCGTGGCGTCGGCCGCGCCCGCACACCGCGTCACGACTTCGGGTACGGCGGGGCGGGCCATTACGGGCGACCGCTTCACCCGGCGGGTCCGCCGGAGCGACACGGCGGCTGACGGCCGACGGGCCGCGGGGATCGCCGAAACGGCCGGAGAACGGATACCCTTGGCACCGTGAGTCTGCGCTTCTATGACACCAGAGCACGCCAGGTCCGCGACTTCGTCCCGCTGCGCGAGGGATGCGTTTCGCTGTACCTGTGTGGTGCCACGGTGCAGGCTCCCCCGCACATCGGGCACATCCGCTCGGGCGTGAGCTTCGACATCCTCCGCCGCTGGCTGACCTACCGCGGCTACCGGGTCGTCTTCTGCCGCAACGTCACCGACATCGACGACAAGATCCTCCGGGTCGCCGCCGCCGAGGGCGTGCAGTGGTGGGAGGTCAGCGAACGCAACCAGCGCGCCTTCACCAGGGCCTACGACGTGCTGGGCTGCCTGCCGCCCACCGTGGAGCCGCGCGCCACCGGACACGTCCCCGAGATGATCGAGCTGATGCGGCGGCTCATCGAGCGCGGGCACGCCTACCCGGCCGAGGACGGCTCCGGCGACGTCTACTTCGACGTCGCCTCCTACCCCAAGTACGGTTCGCTGTCCAACCAGCGCGTCGACGAGATGCGCGCCGCCGAGGACGGCGACGCGCGCGCCAAGCGCGACCCCCGCGACTTCGCGCTGTGGAAGGGCGCCCGCCCCGGCGAGCCCTCCTGGCCCACCCCGTGGGGGCCCGGACGCCCCGGCTGGCACCTGGAGTGCTCGGCGATGGCCACCAAGTACCTCGGCCCCACGTTCGACATCCACGGCGGCGGCGTCGACCTGGTCTTCCCGCACCACGAGAACGAGGCCGCCCAGTCCAACGCGGCCGGCGACGGCTTCGCCCGCTACTGGCTGCACAACGGCATGCTCACCACCGGCGGCGAGAAGATGAGCAAGTCGCTGGGCAACTCGCTGCTGATCCCCGAGGTCATCCGGCGGGTCCGCCCGGTCGAACTCCGCTACTACCTGGGCCAGGCCCACTACCGCTCCAACCTGGACTACACCGAGGAGTCGCTGCGCGAGGCCGCCACCGCCTACCAGCGCTTCGAGAACTTCCTCGTCCGGGTCAACGAGATCGCCGGCCCGGTGCCCGAGGGCGTGCCCGTGCCCGAGGAGTTCGCCGCCGCCCTCGACGACGACCTGGGCGTCCCCCAGGCGCTGGCGGTGGCCCACAGCCACGTGCGCGAGGGCAACTCCGCGCTCGCCGAGGGCGGCAAGGAACGCGCCGTCGAGATCGCGGGACGGCTGCGGGCGATGCTCGCGGTCCTCGGCCTGGACCCGCTGTCGCCGCAGTGGGCCGGAAGCGAGGACTCGGGACTGCGCGACGTGGTCGACTCGCTGGTGTCGGTGGTGCTGGAGCAGCGCCAGGCCGCACGCGCGCGCAAGGACTACGCCACCGCCGACCAGCTTCGCGACCAGCTCGCCGCGGCGGGCATCGCCGTGGAGGACACCCCCGAGGGACCGCGCTGGGAGCTGAAGCGCGACTAGGACATCCGGTTCCGACGGCGGCCCGGTCCCCGATCCCGGACGGGCCGCTCGGCCGTCGGAGCCTTCGCCGAAGGACAGGACATGCCGTCGAAGAGGACGAAGAAGGGTCCCACCAAGGGCAGCGGCGGCAAGGGCCGCCGCGCGCTTGAGGGCAAGAAGGGCACGCTTCCCGCGGAGAAGCGGCACTGGTACGCCGACAAGCAGCGCGCCAGGGCCGCCGAACGTACCCAGCACAGGCCGGCCAGACCGGTGCGCGCCACGGACGACCTGCACGGAGCGTCGGTGCGCAACCGGGACGGATCGGAACTGCTGATCGGCCGCAACCCGGTGGTCGAGGCGCTGCGCGCCAAGGTCCCGGCGACCCGGCTGCTGCTGTCCAACAGCCTCGACCCCGACGACCGGATCACCGAGGCCGCCAAGCTCGCGGGCCAGCAGGGCATCGCGATCGCCGAGGTCGCCCGCCCCGAGCTGGACCGGCGCTGCGAACGCCACGGACTGCCGAAGGCGGCCCACCAGGGCCTGATCCTCCAGGTGCGCCCCTACGAGTACGAGACGGCCGAGAACCTGCTGGACGAGGCCAAGAAGGGCGAGACCACCCCGCTGGTGGTCGCCCTGGACGGGGTCACCGACCCGCACAACCTGGGCGCGGTCGCGCGGTCGGCGGCGGCGTTCGGCGCGAACGGGCTGCTGGTGCCCGAGCGCCGCGCGGCGGGCGTGACCACGGCCGCGTGGAAGGCGTCGGCGGGCACGCTGGCCCGTCTGCCGGTGGCGCAGATCGTCAACCTGACCCGCACGCTCAAGCAGTACCAGGAGGCCGGGTTCTTCGTCGCCGGACTGGACGCCGACGGCGACACCCGACTCGACCAGCTGGAGTTGGCCACCGAACCGCTGGTGGTCGTGGTGGGCTCCGAGGGCAGGGGGCTGTCCCGCCTGGTCCGCGAGACCTGCGACGTCGTGGTCTCCATTCCCATCCACGGCGTGGAGTCCCTGAACGCGTCGGTCGCCGCCGGAGTCGCCCTGTACGAGGTGGCGCGTCGCCGCACGGCAGCGGAGTGAGTCCGGAACCGGTACCATTCCCCCTGGGTGTCCCGGCACCGGCCGGCATAGCTCAATTGGCAGAGCAGCCGCCTTGTAAGCGGCAGGTTAGGGGTTCAAGTCCCCTTGCCGGCTCCATCACCGCCCCGCAGCGATGATCCCGACTTCTGAGGAGCCCCGAGCGGGCTCTCAGAAGTCGGGATCGTCGCTTTTTTCCCCGGGAACGGTCGGGCAGCAGAAAAAGCCCTCCCCTCCGGGAGGAAAGTGCGCTGCTTCTGGCCTTGCCCTCCGGGGCCGCGCCGTGGTGGCGGGCCGGCGGCAGGACGCGGCTGAACACGTCGGCCGGTTCGGCGCGGAACGCGTCGTCGATCTCCGTGGGAGAGCGGCCCTCGTGCGGGCCTGACCGGTGGCCGTCAGGTGGCACCGGGTCAGCCCCCCAGCTCCTCGTGGAGTCTCAAGACGGACCAGTCGGCATCCCGGGTGATGCCGTGCCGGGCGGCGTACCGTTTCGACACCTCCTCCACCAGGGCGGAGAGTCGCTCAAGGTCCATACGGCCACCGCCTTCACGCCGGAGTGCCGTGCCGGGAGCCAAGCCCGGTCCGCGGTCGCCGCCACCGCACACCGCGGCGTCCGGAACCCGCTCCCCGCACGGCACAGCGGAGCGGACGCCGCCGTGCGGGGCGTGCGCCGCGGCCGTGCCCGGAAGAGCGGCTGCCCTTCCCGACCGGCGCGGGCCTGCCCGGACCCGACCGAATTTTTACCCGCCGTGGGAGAAGCATCCGGACCGCGGCGGTATGAGACCCCCACCGGCTGGGGTAGCCGGGCAGGGGCCTCCGCCAGGCCGGAGGCGGAAGGGGGAGAACGCGTGCGTGACGGGGAGTGGGTAGCCGACACCGGCACGGAACTGCGGGGAGTCCTCAAGGTCATGGTCGACGCCGGGTGGCTGCCCGGCGGGGTGGCGGTCGTCGGCGCGGGAGGACTGTGGGAGTTCGTCGCGGTCGGCCGCGTCGGCATCGAGTGCGGAGAGGCGGTCACCGCGCCCGACACACGCTACGACGTGGCCGAACTCACCAAGGTCATGGCCACCTGGCCGCTGGTCGGCCGGGCGGTCGCCGAAGGGCTGCTGGACCTCGACGCGCCCATGCGGCACTACTTCCCCGGCCGCCACCCGGGGGGCGGGGTGACCGCCCGGCAGATCCTCACCCACACCTCCCGCCTGAACCCGGTGACCTGGCTGGAACGCTACGTCGGCACCGACCGGCCGCTGGCCGAGGCGATCCTCGACGAGGAACTGGAGCAGCCCGGATACCGTGTCACCGACCGGGGATTCATCCTGCTCGGCCTGCTCCTGGAACGCCTGCACCGGCAGCCTCTGGACCGGCTCGCCGACGACCTGTGGCGGCACGTCGGCCTGTCGGCGACCCGGTACGGTCCGCTGCCGCGCACCCCGTCGGTCGCCCCCACCGAGCGCCGCATCCCGGGCGCGGCGGCCACCTGGGGCGTGGTGCACAACGAGAACGCGGCCCTGATGGGCGGCGTCGCCGGGCACGCGGGGGTCTTCAGCACCGCCGCCGACCTGGGCGTCTTCGCCCGTGAACTGCTGGCGTGGCACGCGGGCGAGCACGGCGTGACCCGGTTCACCGACTTCGTGCGGCACAGCTGGCTGCCGCACCAGACGGTGGACGACCGCTTCGCCCGCGGCCTGGCCTGGAAGGTCACCGCCGACGGCCTCGTCCACCACAACGGGTTCACCGGAACGAGCCTGTTCCTGCACCCGCCCACCGGACGCTACGTCGGACTGCTCACCAACGCCGTCCACTACGGCCGCCGCCGCCCCGGGCTGGGCGACCTCAGGGCGACCGTCCGGGCGGCGTTCACCTGCTGACGCCGCGCCGTCCGCGGCCGCGGCGACGGCGGCCCCGCACCGGACGCCGCTCGGTCTCCGGCGTCCGCCTGCCGAGGCCGTAGGGGTCGGCCGAGCGCCGCCGGAGCACCACCAGGCCCACCACGGCCAACAGCACCAGAAGCACGGCGCCGCCCGTCCACAGCACCCAGCGGGGGACGAGCGGATCGTCGGCGAGCTGCTCGGCCAACTCCGGATCGAAGGGCGGCACGGACTCGGCGGTCGTCCCGGCGGCGGCCATCGCCCCCGGCGCGCTCAGCACCCCCGCCCCGTGGCCGGGCTGCTCCGCTCCGGCGGCGGGGGCCACGGCCCCGCCGGTGAGGGCCTCGGCCACCTGTTCCGGCGGGAGCTGCGGGTACTCGGCGCGGATCAGCGCGGCCACCCCGGCGGTGAACGCCGCGGCAGCGTCGCTTCCGGTCACGGTGGTGTACCCGCCGTCCGCGTCCAGCACGGTGACCTCCTCGCCCGGCGCGGTCAACGCGATGTGCTCGCCGCGGCTGGAGAACTCCGAGAGGGCGCCGTCGGCGCCGACCGATCCCACCGCCAGCACCCCCGGATAGGCGGCCGGGTAGACGGCCTCGCCATTCGCGCCGCCGGAGGCGACCACGACCACGCCGTTGTCCACGGCGTGCGCGACGGCGTCCCGTTCGGCCTCGTCGCCCTGCACGGAGAACGCGGCGTCGGGCAGCGGAATGCAGATGACCTGGACGCCCTCCGCCACCGCGTGGCGGATGCCCGCGGCGAGCGCCCCCGGATCCGTCTCGCCGCCTCCCGCGGCGTCGGCCTCCGCCGCCACCCGGATCGACAGGATCTCCGCCTGCGGCGCCACCCCCATGACCCCGCCGGTGTGCTCGATGCCGTGCCCGCTCGCCGCGATGATCCCGGCCATCATGGTGCCGTGCACGCCGTAGCCGTCGCTGTCGGGAGACAGGTCCTGGCCGGTGAGGTCGGGGCCGACCGTGACCTCGTCCAGGTCGGGGTGGTCGGTGACCACCCCGGTGTCCAGCAGGGCGACGGTGACCCCCGAGCCCCGCGTCTCCTCCCACACCTCGGCCGCGCCGACCGTGTCCAGCCCCCACTGGTCGAGACGCAGGTCCGCGACGTCCGCCGCTGCCGGAGCGGTCAGCGGGCCGGCGACCAGCGCCGAACAGACCCCCAGAGCGGCGACCGTCCGGCTCCGTGTCGTGCGCATGGCGGCTTCAACCTCCCGACAGCCGGTGACCTCCGGGGAGGCGCTCCGGCCGAGACTGCTGTGGGCGCACGTCATTCTTTCATGTGCTTTGTGCTGGTCAGTGTCAGTTCCACCGGTACTCCCACGTGCAGGCCGAACCGTTCCGCGGCGCTTCCGCCGTGCACGGCCAGGGCCAGCAGCCCCGCCGAGTCGGTGAGCAGCAGCGGCTCGCCGACGGGGACCGCGCCGAAGGTCGGGGCGACGGCGACGCTGTGCGCGCCGCCGGGCAGGTGCACGGTGACCCGGTCGGGCGGCGTCACGGGCCCCAGGGCGGTCACCAGGTCTTCGGGAATCAGCGAGAGCTGGCAGTTGCCGAACCGGTCGACGGCGTGCACCTCGGTCCGGGCGGTGCCCGCGGTGACCTCCCGGAACGGTTCGGGGAGCTGCACCAGTCCCGCCGGGTCCACCGCGCGTCCGGCCTCGGCCAGCGGCAGCCCGGCGGCGATCCGCGCCCCGACGGGGGCGTAGACGTCCCGGCCGTGGAAGGTGTGCGACACCGGGTGCCGCCACAGCGACTCGTTGGTCAGCTCCACGGCCGCGTCGATCCCGCCGAGCGACTGGGCCGCCCAGATCATCAGCCCGTTGTCCGGGCCGACCAGCACGTGTCCTCCGGCGGCGAGCGCCACACTGCGCCGCTCGGTGCCCACGCCCGGGTCCACCACGCACACGTGTACCGCGTCCGGGAACTCGGGGACGGTGTCGGCCAGCACGGTCGCGCCGCGCCGCACGTCCCCCGGCGGGATCTCGTGGGTGATGTCGATCACCGGGAGGTGCGGGGCGTGCCGCAGCATCTGGCCCCGGCAGGCGGCCACGAAACCGTCCTGGGTCCCGTAGTCGGTGAGGAAGGACAGGCAACTGTGGCCCTCACGGTCAGTCATGTGGAGTTCCCCTCGATCTTTCACCTGGAGTCGCTACGATAGGTCGCCCCATCCGGACGAGGAGGCGTCCAATGTCAGATGCCGGACCCAGCTCCCAGGACCCGTCCGATCCCGCCCCGCCGGGACCGGACCCCGAACAGACCCAGCTCGACGAACGCGACCAGCGCATCCTCTCCTTCGAACGGCAGTGGTGGAAGCTGGAGGGCTCCAAGGAGCAGGCCATCCGCGACGAGTTCGGTTTCTCCCCCACCCGCTACTACCAGCTTCTCAACAGGCTCATCGACCGTCCCGAAGCGCTCGTCTTCGACCCGATGACCGTCCGGCGGCTCCGCCGCAGGCGCGCCGACCGGCAACGGCAGCGCACCGCCCGCGCCCTGGGCATCCAGCTCTAGGCCCGACCGCGCGGGAGCGGGCCGGGACACCGGCCGGGAGTGCGGCGCGCGGCACACTCCGGCGGGGTTCCGCCGCGACCGGTTCGGGGCATACCCCCAGCGTCCAGTCCACCGAGTGGAAAGCCGTCCATGTCTCTTCTCAATCCGACGACGGAGAGCGGCAGGACCGCGCTCGACCGTATCCGCGACGCGCCTGAGCGGGCGCTCCTCGCGTTCGACTTCGACGGAACGCTCGCCCCGATCGTGCCCGATCCGCGTGACTCCCGCGCGCACCCCGGCGCGGTCCCGGCGCTGAGCGCCCTGGCCCGGCGGGTGCGCGCGGTGGCCGTGGTCACCGGACGCCCCGCCGCGGTGGCCGTCGAGTACGGCGGGCTCGACGCGGTCCCGGGCATCACCGTGCTCGGCCAGTACGGCCGGGAACGCTGGGAGGACGGTCGGCTCACCGTGCCCGACCCGCCGCCCGGGGTGTCCACGGTGCGCGAGGCCCTGCCCGGGCTGCTCAAGCAGCTGGGTGCGCCCGACGGCACCTGGATCGAGGACAAGCACCACGCCCTGGCCGTGCACACCCGGCGCACCGCCGACCCTGAGGCGGCGCTGGAGCTGCTCCGCGCGCCGCTGGCGGACCTCGCCGAACAGGCGGGGCTCGCGGTGGAGCCCGGGCGCATGGTCATCGAACTGCGTCCACCGGGGGTGGACAAGGGGGCGGCGCTCACCGACCTGGTCTCCGGCACCGGGGCGGAGGCGGTGCTGTACGCCGGGGACGACCTGGGCGACCTCGCCGCCTACGACGCGGTGGAGCGGCTGCGCGAGCAGGGTGTGGCCGGGTTCAAGCTGTGCAGCGGCTCCACCGAGGTCACCGAGCTGGCCCGCCGCGCCGACCTGGTGGTGGCCGGACCGTCGGGGGTGGTGGCGTTCCTGGAGGAACTCGTGGCGGCCCTGGGCGGCTGAGCACACGCCTGTCGGTACCGGATCAGTCGGCGGCGTCGGTCTCGGCGCCGCCGATCAGCCGCCGCCACGGGCCCTCGGCCAGCAGCCAGTGCGGGACGATCCGGACCGGGAACGGCACGTCGGTGGCGAACACGTTCTCCCCGAACACCTGCGCGTGCTCGACGTAGCGGTCGCCGTCGAGCCGGAACTCGGCGATGCCGGGCTTGTCGGCGGACGGGTTGACGATCCAGTACGAGGCGATGCCGAACTCGGCGTACTCGCGCAGCTTGGTGTGGTGGTCGCGGAACACGCTCTCGGGCGAGACCACCTCGACCGCGAGCAGCGGCGGCCGGGTGAGGTAGGGCCGGGTGGCGTCTTCGGTGCGGATCACCGCGAGGTCGGGGATGCGGTGGTGGGTGCCCTCGGCGTTGAGGTTGATTCCCGGGCCGGTCAGTACGGTGACGTCGTCGGGGGCCACGGCGGTCAGGTGAAAGGTCAGCCGAGACTCGATGAGGGTGTGCAGGTAAACCGGTGCGGGCGACACGTCAAGCCGCCCCCCGACCAGCTCGTACCTGCGGCCGTCGTCGGGCATCCGCCGCAGGTCCTCCACGGTCAGCGGCCGCTGCGGGGTGCGTGTCTCGCCAAGGCTCATGAGTGTCATAGTGCCTCCCATCGCTCATGGAGGCCAGTATGGCGACGGAGGGTGACAGCGGAGACGCTTTTCCGGAATCTGTGGACACGTTCTCCGGCGCCGGATCCGCACCGCGTCCGGCGCCGGAGGGAGGCGGTCAGTCCAGCGCCCGCAGCTGGTCGGCGAACCAGCGCTGCGGGGGCAGTGCCGCGGCGGCCTCCGCCAGGCGCTCGGTGCGCCGCCTGCGCTCCTCGCCGTCCATGCTCAGCGCCCGGTGCAGCGCGTCGGCGGTCTCGGTCACGTCGTAGGGGTTGACCAGCAGCGAGTCGGCGCCCAGGTCGTCGGCGGCGCCCGCCTCGGTGGACAGCACCAGCGCCACCCCGTCCAGCGACAGCACCGGCCCCTCCTTGGCGACCAGGTTCATGCCGTCGCGGATCGGGTTGACCAGCAGCACGTCGGCGAGCTGGTAGGACGCCAGGGAGCGCGGGTAGTCGTCGTTGACCTCCAGCACCACCGGCGTCCACTCGTCGGTGCCGAACTCGGCGTTGATCGCCTCGGCGGTGGCGCGCACCGACTCGGTGTAGGCGCGGTACTCCGCCACGGCGCCCCGGCTGGGGTAGGCGAACGCCAGGTGGGTGACGCGGTCGCGCCACTCGGGGCGCTCGCGCAGCAGTTCGCCGAAGGCCTCCAAGCCCCGCACGATGTTCTTGGACAGCTCGGTGCGGTCCACCCGCACGACCAGTCTGCGGTCGCCCACCCGTTCGCGCAGCCGCTCCCGCCACCGCGCCACGTCCTCGGCGGCGGCCCGCTGGCGCAGCCCCTCGGCGTCCGCGCCGAGACCGTGCACGCCGGTCCGCACGACCCGGCCGCCGTGCTCGACGGTCCGGGTGCCCCAGTTCACCGGGGCGCGCAGGAACACCTCGCAGCACCGCAGGAACGCGTCGGCCCAGCGCACACTGAGGAAGCCCAGGTAGTCGGCGCCGAGCATGCCCTCCAGGAGTTCCCGGCCGATCTCGGCGGGCAGCATCCGGAAGTACTCCGGCGGAGCCCACGGGGTGTGCGAGAAGTGCGCGATGCGCAGGTCCGGGCGGCGCACCCGCAGCATCCGGGGCACCAGCGCCAGGTGGTAGTCCTGCACGGCCACCTTCGCCCCCTCGTCGGCGCCGGTGAGCAGCGCCTCGGCGAAGGCGGAGTTGTAGGTCCGGTAGTCCGCCCACTCGCCGCGGAACCGGGTGCCGAACGCCGGCTTGTTGGGCGTGTCGTAGAGCATGTGGTGAACGAACCACAGTGTGGAGTTCGCCACAGAGTTGTAGGCGTTGGCGAAGACTTCGGGGGGAATGTCCAGCATGCGCACGCTGGCCCCGCCCACGTCGTAGCCGGCCTTGTCCAGCCGGCCCTCGGGAGCGGCCGCGGTGGCCTTGCGGTCGGCGTCGGACAGCGCCGCGCACACCCACAGGGTTTCGATCTCGGCCGCCACCGAACTCAGCCCGGAGACCAGGCCGCCGCCACCGCGCCGGGACCTGACGGAGCCGTCGTCCCCGATCGAGAAGGACACTGGTCCCCTGTTGGAAGCGACGAGGATCTGTGCCTTGTCCACCTGTTGGTCCACCTCTCAGCGGTCGGAGTCCGATGCCCCATTTGACTACACGGCCCATGAGTCGGCAGGAGGCGGGGCACGTCCCACGTTCTGGTTAGTCTCGCCCGCCGCTCCCCCGCGCAAACCAGTCCGCCGGGTTGCAGTCCGTCACAGTCGGCTGGACCTGGGGGAAGTAGCGGACGAACTACCCCTGATGGAAAAATCGACACGCGATCCGTTATGGTGACCGACAGGTCTCGGTACGAAACCGAGCGGAAAACTTCAGATTGCTCATCCAGAGGGGTGGAGGGACACGGCCCTGCGAAGCCCCGGCAACCATCCCGGTGGACGTTTCTCGTCAGGTGCGAGGCGGCCGGGACAGGTGCCAACTCCGTCCCGTCGCCAAGGTGGCGCGGGGAAGATGAGGGGAGAACGCCTCATGGCGCTGACCGCCACGGAATCAGCCACGTCCACCGCCAACTCCTTCGGCCCCGCCGTCGCGCTGTCCTGTCGCGAGTGCGGCGCGCGCTACGACCTCGGCCCCGTCTTCGCCTGCGTCGAGTGCTTCGGGCCGCTGGAGGTCGCCTACGACTTCGGAACCGTCACCCGCGAGTCCGTCGAGCGGGGCCCGAAGAACATCTGGCGCTACAAGGCCCTGCTGCCGGTCCCGGCCGACGTCGAGAACCTGCCCAACATGAACCCCGGCCTGACCCCGCTGGTCAGGGCCGACCGGCTCGCCGCCGAGCTGGGTCTGCGCTCCCTGTACGTCAAGGACGACTCCGGCAACCCGACGCACTCCTTCAAGGACCGCGTCGTGGCGATGGCCGTCGAGGCCGCCCGCGCCTTCGGCTTCACCACGCTGTCCTGCTCCTCCACCGGCAACCTCGCCGGGGCGGTCGGCGCCGCCGCGGCCCGGGCCGGGTTCCGCTCCTGCGTGTTCATCCCGGCGGGGCTGGAGGAGGCCAAGGTCGTCATGGCGGCCGTCTACGGCGGCCAGCTGGTGGCGATCGACGGCACCTACGACGACGTCAACCGGTTCTGCTCCGAGCTCATCGGCGACCCGGCCGGTGAGGACTGGGGCTTCGTCAACGTCAACCTGCGCCCCTACTACGCCGAGGGCTCCAAGACGCTCGCCTACGAGATCGCCGAGCAGCTGGGGTGGCGCCTGCCCGACCAGATCGTCATCCCCATCGCCTCCGGCTCCCAGCTCACCAAGATCGACAAGGGCTTCCAGGAGCTGATCGGGCTCGGCCTGGTCGAGGACAAGCCGTACCGGGTCTTCGGGGCGCAGGCCACCGGATGCTCGCCCGTGGCCCGCGCCTGGGAGAACGGCCACGACGTGATCCAGCCGGTCAAGCCGGACACCATCGCCAAGTCGCTGGCCATCGGCAACCCGGCGGACGGACCGTACGTGCTCGACGTCTGCCGCCGCACCGGGGGAGCGGTCGAGCACGTCAGCGACCCCGAGATCGTCGACTCGATCCGGCTGCTGGCGCGCACCGAGGGCATCTTCGCCGAGACCGCGGGCGGGGTCACCACCGGTGTGCTGCGCAAGCTGCTGGCCGCCGGGACGCTGGACCCCGAGGCCGAGACCGTGGTGCTGAACACCGGGGACGGCCTCAAGACGCTCAACGCCGTGTCCGGCACCGGCGTCACCGCGACGATCAAGCCGTCGCTGCGCGCCTTCAAGGACGCCGGGCTGCTCTGAGGCGCCGATCCATTCCTCCCGCCGCGTCGAAACGAACCAAGGAGTCCACAGCGATGAGCGTCAGTGTCCGCATTCCGACCATTCTGCGCACCTACACCAAGGGGCAGGCCGAGGTGACGGCCGAGGGGGCCACCCTCAAGGAGGTGCTGGCCGACCTGGAGGCCAACCACCCGGGCATCCAGGCCCGCATCCTCGACGACAGCGGCGCCGTCCGCCGCTTCGTCAACGTCTACGTGGGCGACGAGGACGTCCGGTTCGCCGACGGCCTGGACACCCAGACCCCGCAGGGCGTCCAGGTGTCGATCATCCCGGCGGTCGCCGGCGGCTGCTGAGCAGGGCCCACCCGTGCGGTACGGCCGGAGCGCGTCGCGCTCCGGCCGTACCGTTTTCCCGGGGCGCACAAAAGTTTTCGGGGATCTGTTTGGGCCGCTCTGACCTGCGGGTAGCGAGGGCGGGGAGGAGGCGCCGGACGTTTGCACTCGCATCCGGGGAGTGCTAAAAAGAGACCGTTAGCACTCTCAGGATGTGAGTGCTAAATCGCGGATCGAGACGATGAGGTCGCGACTTCCGGCAGACGGGTGCCGGTTCGCCGCGGCCATCCGTCGCGGGCGTCGGCTCGTTCCCTCGCGTATCAGCCCGGTCTCGGGAGGACTAGAACTCTATGGCAGCCAAACTGATCGCGTTTGACGAGGAAGCCCGGCGCGGCCTCGAGCGCGGT
>Ga0079224_100008670_pt1 | contig 13793 bp, 10 predicted proteins | sample Stecom2015_FD_80414 | JGI IMG/M metagenome (GOLD analysis project Ga0079224, IMG submission 80414) | Agricultural soil microbial communities from Utah to study Nitrogen management - Steer compost 2015 | ecosystem: Environmental > Terrestrial > Soil > Agricultural land | place: USA: Utah... | reverse complement strand
GCTTAGCCGGCTCCTGTTCAGTTTTTTCGTCGGAAACCGGTGGCTCGGCAGCCTTCTGTGCCGATGTCGTTGCCCCGGCTTTAAAGCGCGGCTTGAAACCTAGCGGCTTCCCTCCTTCTGAGGCTGGCTCGGCCGGCCGCTTAGCCGGCTCCTGTTCAGTTTTGTCGTCAGAAACCGGTGGCTCGGCAGCCTTCTGTGCCGATGTCGTTGCACCTGGCTTAAAGCGGGGTTTAAACCCGGCCGGCTTCGTTGGGCGCGATACGTCGGCCGCAGGCTCCACCGCTTCGGGCTTCAAACTTCTTTTGCCCCCGGAAGGGGTCATCGAGGTTGATCCAGTGGACTTCGGTCCCGGCGCTTCAACCACCTCAAGCAAGAACTCCTTACGGAGTCTGTTAAACCAATACTTCTTGGTGTGATCGAAACTCTTTTCGCTCATTTGGGTATAATGATCCCGGAACTCTTCATAAAGCGCTGGTCTGGCACGCTGCAATTGTGCCAAGTCAATCCTCTTCTTGATGAAAAACTCCTCAAACGTCATTAGCTCATGTTGTGATAAACGGCTTGGACGTCGTCGTCTTCTTCGATTTTATCGACAAGCTTAAGCACCTCTGCGGCATCCTCTTCGGATACCTCTGTATGCGATAACGAAATCCTTTCGAGTTTGGCACTCTTCACTTCAATTCCCTTTTCCTCCAATAGCCGTTGCATACTACCGAAGTCTTCGAACGACGTCTGCGCGACAACGACATCATTCCCCTCCTCATCAGCCTCTACATAAAGCTCCTCAAGGCCGCCGTCGATAAGCTCTAGCTCCAATTCATCGAGATCCACATCATCTGCTACGGTAAACCTAAAAATCGACTTGCGCTGAAAAATAAAGTCGAGCGACCCGGTTTTACCCAAGGTCCCTCCTGCTTTACTAAAATAACTGCGGATATTGGCCACCGTACGATTGGTGTTGTCTGTAGCCGTTTCGATAAGAATGGGAACCCCATGCGGGCCGTATCCTTCGTACACATGCTCTTCATAGCCTTTTGCATCCTTATCGGACGCCCGCTTTATTGCCGCGTCTATCCGGTCTTTAGGCATGTTCACTGCCTTCGCATTCTGGATGGCTGTGCGCAGACGCGAATTACCGTCCGGATTCGGCCCTCCTTCTTTAACAGCGATAGCAATTTCCTTCCCTAAGCGGGTAAATTGCACGGCCATCTTCGCCCAGCGTTTAAATTTCCGTTCCTTCCTGAATTCAAAAGCTCTTCCCATTGTTTATTATCTAGTATATTCTGTTTTCCGATTGTCGACGGTACTGACACACTGTATGGGCTGCCGCGTGGGAGCCGCTGGTGCGCCAAGTGCAAACTTAGCAAAATTTCAATCGCCATCACAGTCTAGCGGCTAACACAAAACTTTTTCGGTATATTGTGCGTATCCCTTCAGCATTATAAATCTCTACCACTGCAACGTACATCCCAATGCGCAATCGGCCGTTCGTATCGGATAAGCCATCCCAATAGATTGTCCCCTGACCGGCCATACTTTGGTTACGCACCAGTCGCTTAACTAGATGGCCTTTATCGGAATAAATATCGATGTTCGCCATGAACTCTCCCTCTGGTAGCTGGTAATTGATTTCCAATCGATCTTCATAGCCGTCATTATCAGGCGAAAAGGTATTGGAAGTCAAAAAGACGTGGTTCTCACCAAACTCGGTTTGATATTGTGAATTCCGATATCCGGGCGTGGCGCCGCCAACCACGATCGCTGCCGAACGAAAGTTACCGGCGGCATTGGTTGGCTGCGAAAAATGCTGTCGCTCTAAAGATACACCCCGGTTGCTGACCATAAACGGCGACTGCATCGTAGCGGTATAAAACAGGCTGTCAATCACCTGTTCCCGGCTATAAATCACTACCCCGCCTTCTTCGTTATTAAAATCCGGTAACGTTGCCATTTCGATGAAAGTAGCAGCTATGGCACGTGGATAATCCCGCTTGACCACCTCAGGCCGGCGTGTTAACACTTTGTATTCACGGGGACGAATGAATAACGGATAGTCACTAATCCGTTGCGGGTTTCCGACCACGCCATTGGTGCTCACCCCTGCTATACTGACCTGCGAAAGGTCTATCGTCTTATCAGAGTGATTGAAAATTTCCAAGAAATCTACGCCTCCTGCCCGCGGATTTGACAGGACCTCGCTGATTAAGATATCGCCGGCCGCCACACCGTCAGGCAACGCCACGCCAAATGTGGGGAGAAATACCGTTAACACCACTGATAGCATAAAATGGCTTTTCATCGAGTTATGGTCTGACAAACAACCGTTTCGGGAATCGCGATTTTACCGTTCAGTTACTTAAATTTAAGTCAAAATTCGTATGTTTGGCCTTTTCAGGAAATAAAGTTAAACAGTATAAATTAATTCACAAAATCAACGACACAAAAAATGAAAGTGGCAGTAGTCGGCGCAACCGGGCTTGTAGGTTCGGAAATGTTAACCGTGTTAGCAGCGCGCAATTTTCCCGTAACCGAATTGATTCCCGTTGCTTCTGAGCGAAGCAAGGGTAAGGAAATACAATTCAAGGGAAAGTCATATAAGGTGGTCACACCCGACGAAGCCATTGCCCTTAAACCCGACGTAGCGTTATTTTCCGCAGGAGGGGGCACATCATTGACCTATGCGCCGAAGTTTGCTGCGGCTGGTATTACCGTTATCGACAATTCGTCTGCGTGGCGGATGGACCCGACCAAAAAATTGGTGGTGCCAGAGGTAAATGGCGACATACTGAGCGTAGAAGACAAGATCATCGCCAATCCGAACTGCTCGACCATACAAATGGTTGTCGTATTGAAGCCGTTGCATGAGCAATATGTCGTCAAAAGGGTGGTCGTCTCTACCTACCAATCCGTCACAGGTACCGGTGTTAAAGCCGTTCAGCAGCTCAACGACGAGCGGGCGGGTGTAGTCGGAGAGAAAGCCTATCCCCATCAAATCGATCTAAATGTTATTCCACAGATTGATGTATTCCAAGACAATGGATACACCAAGGAAGAGATGAAGATGATTAAGGAAACCAACAAAATCATCGGTGACGATAGCATCCGGGTTACCGCAACCACGGTACGTATCCCGGTGATAGGTGGTCATTCGGAGTCTCTGAATATCGAATTTGCCAATGAATTCGATTTGGACGAGGTACGGGCATTGCTAGCGAAGCAACCGGGCGTTGTTGTAATAGATAACCCTGCCAATCAAGAATACCCCATGCCGAAAGATGCACACGGTAAAGACGAGGTGTTTGTTGGACGCATCCGCCGCGATGAAAGCCAACCCAAAACCTTAAACCTTTGGGTAGTAGCTGACAACTTAAGGAAGGGCGCTGCAACCAACACCATACAGATTGCCGAAAAATTGATTGAAAAAGGATTATTATAATCGATAATCGAATCGTGTATGATATCAGGAAACACCCGCCCGTAAGCGGGTGTTTTTTTGTAGGAATACCACCGGGCAGTAAGGGTAGCCACCGGTATCGTTGTCTTAAGCCAAAACAAAAACTAATGGAAGAGAAAACGATGACCCAAAAAATGACCCGTATCCTGATCGCTATTGCACTGATGGTAACATGTAGCGGCTTGGCGGTGGCCCAAGAAAAAACCACCAATCAACTACACATAGGCCTCATCTATCCACTGAGCACCAACGGCAAAGCTGCACCTTCCGACACCAACGACTTATCTATCCATTTGATTTCCGGGATCTCTAAACAAGAGAATGCCTGCCTCATCGCTGGCATTTCGGGCATTGTAACGGCCAATGTTTACGGGACGATGGTGTCCGGCGTCTCCAACCATGTCGGAGCCGACGCTTCCGGTGTGCTGGTGGCTGGATTGCTGAACCATGTTAAGGGAAAGGCGCGCGGACTTCAAATAGCGGGTGTCATTAATAAGTCGAGCGACGCGCACACGCAAGTGGCCGGACTTATTAATATCGCAAAACGTGTTGAAGGGGTGCAAGTGGCGGGCTTTATTAACATTGCCCAACAAAGTGATTATCCTGTTGGGCTGATCAACATCATCCGCGACGGCGAATTAGCGTTGGGGCTTTCCGTTGATGAAGCGGGCGGCCTCGCACTGGCACTGCGGAGTGGCGGCCGTGTACTATACGGCATAATAGGGTTAGGCTACCAGACCAGGCACCAAGAAGCCCGCTATCTACTCGAGGGGGGCCTGGGGGCGCACCTCGTCACGACCAAAGCGTTCCGCCTTAGCGCAGAACTCGCTAGCGCCGCAATGACATCCTTCGAAGATGGAGTATACGGGAAGCAAAGCCTTCGTATACTCGGTGGCTGGCGTATTACGCCCAGTATTGAATTGATTGGTGGCCCGACATTTAACCACCTACTTTTCGACGCGGACCAGACCGACATACGTGACGGCCGGTACCTCTGGCAGTCGCAGAGCCCCGACGTTTTCAACGGTTTATATTTCGGCGGAATGTTGGGTCTACAGTTTTTACTTTAAGCCTAGTATTCATTACTTTTGCCAAGTAAAGGTGTTTATTCCCATGCATGCGCTGATCATTGTCGATATCCAGTATGATTTCCTCCCGGGCGGCGCATTGGCGGTAACCGATGGGGATGCGGTCATTCCCGTTGTTAACCGCATCCAAAAAAATTACGATCTTGTCGTGGCCACACAAGACTGGCATCCTTCGGGGCATCAGAGCTTCGCTTCGGCCCACGCAGGCCGTGAGCCATTCGAAATCATTGACTTACACGGCATGGAGCAGGTTTTGTGGCCCGACCATTGCGTACAGGGCACGGCGGGTGCCCAGCTCTGCGATCAACTGGATACGCGTCGCATCGAAGCCATTTTCCGTAAAGGCACCGACCCTGCCATCGACAGCTATAGCGCTTTCTTCGATAATGGAAAGCGCAAACGGACGGGGCTGGCGGGTTACCTGCATAACCGTGGCGTCACCGCCGTATCGGTTTGCGGCCTGGCAGCCGACTATTGTGTGTACTTCACGGCGATGGACGCCTTGCAATTGGGTTTGGAGACGCACATTTTGGAGAACGCGGTAAGGGCGATCGATGAATCGGCCTATGCCGAAAAACGAGCGGTATTCGCTCAGCAAGGAGGGCACCTCACGGTCATTTAACGACCAAAACGCCGCTCACCTCTTGGAGAACCGTCATTACCGCCACCAAAGTGTCGTAGGTTGTACGTAAAACTCAGCAAAAAATACCGTTGAAGCGCATTGTTCTGAGAATCTTGGATGTACCGTTCGCTGATGCTCCGATTGACGCTAGTGTTGCGGTTGAGCAAATCGAAGGCAGACAAGGTAATCTCAGCCTCCTGCCGCCGCATAAGCTTTTTACCCAGTGATGCGTTCCACAGGATGAACTCCTGATTATACCCATCAGACAAGCCTTTGTTGTAATTGTAATACAACGACGAAGCCACGCGTATCCCCTTCCAAAACGTGTAGGCCAAATCACTGCGAATGATCTGGTTGTATGTGTTGTAACTCGCCTCGTGATTTGTATTATTGCGCACCACGCTGTAGTTGCCTGTGTAACTCATACCCACGACCAAATGTGGTCCGAAACGACTATTGATGCCTATGCGCTGGTTAATGCCGTACGAATTGGCATATGTCTCTTCATGATTGATCAAGCCGATATCATGATTATGATAAACCGAACTATGCAAATTGATGTTTATTTTCAACGGCTTTATGGGTGTTCCATAGGTAGCCCCACCCCGGATGCTATAGTAACCGCTGACGTTCTCAGGCCGGGTGAACTGCCCCCCGGCACCCAGCAGTACGTCGGGCGCAATAAGTGTATCGGCCGTAGCGATAAAGGTGGAATTAACAATCCGGTTATTGGTAAAGTCGGCGTTCACATTGATCGAAAAGTTACTGCCCGACTCGCGTTGAACGCTGTTAAACCGTAAACCGAAGCGGTGGTCGTATTCCTGTTTCAATTCCGTATTCCCGGTGCGGATATTCAGCGGGTTCTGGTTGTTGATTACCTCCTGCAATTGATTGATGGATGGTGCGTTCGTCGCTGTCCGATAACTGATATCGATTTTTTTATCACGGGTGAAATTATACGATATCTCTGCGCTTGGCAGGTAACTGGTAAAATGGCTCCCCCGTATATCTTCCTCGGGAAATGTGCGGTTATTGCGGATACGCGCATCCTGAAAATCGAGGCCTACTTCAACGCGGAATGAATCTCGCTTGGCTATCTGGAAAGAAAGTCCGCCGCTTTGATAGGTATAGTCGTTCCGGAACTCATTAGATAGTTGCCTGTCTAGCTCGCCCAGTTGGCCGGTCTCGGCCAGAAATTCGAACGTTTCCCTATTGGAATAGCTGGCGGTGTTCCGCAAACTGTAGTTTGCCTGCATCCGGGTATACTTTCCCAACGGTTCCGTATAAGCTAATCTACCCGTAATGCCGTTGCCATACCCATTGGTAAAACTCTGGTTGCTTACCGTATCGGTACGATTTAACGTCCTTTCCATAAAAAATTCATTGAGCGAATGGGTGTGTGCCAATCCTTTGTTACTATTCGCCGATCCATTGGCACTTAACGATATGGTCCTACCCGGTTTCGACAATCTCAAACGGTAATCGAAGCTTCCGCCAAAACTGAAGTTGGAATTTTCATTCTTATTGTTACGTACCGACGCATTTACCGGGTCATTATTTGCCAAGGAGGTATTGTTGTCTGAAAAAGCATTCCGGTTGTGTTGTTGGAAGGAGAGCGTTGGCCGGAAATCGATCCGTTGGTTCGAATCGATGTCGAAACGTATACGTACGTTTGCCCGGTGGCTGTAATTCACGCTTCCGGATTCTTGATGCTGGGTACTGAACTGATTGGCGTTGGCCCCAATGAGATATTCCCGATTGGTTAGGCTGTACATCTCATTGCCGGTAGAGTTGAACGCGTAATTGGCATTAACATCAAGGCGTTCATCCATCCACTCGTTGTTGAAATTCGTGGAGATGCTATGCGTATTGTTGAGGCCTCGGCCGCCGCCCGAACCGCTCCGGCCGCGCCTCCCACGATCATTACGCCCACTCCCCTCGCCGCCCGCAATACCGGCCATGGAAAAATCGGACTGGTTGACATTGTTGGAGACCACGAATATGGTGAACCTTCTATCGCCGTCAAAGCTGTTCACATTTCCCCCGGCATTGTATCGCTCGTCGGCACCGTAACCTGCTGCTGCTTTGCCGAAGTAGCCTTTACGACGGTCTGGGCGGGTAACGATATTGATTATCTTTCGTCGTTGCCCATCGTCAAACCCGCTGAACTGTGCCTGTTCACTCTGCTCGTCGATAAGCTGAATTTTAGCAATGATATCTGCCGGAAGGGTTTTCAACGCGATGCGCGGGTCTGTACTAAAAAACTCTTTCCCATCTACAATAATACGCTGCACATCCTCCCCTTGCGCCTTTACTCGCCCTTCTTCATCGATTTCGACACCTGGGATCTGCATCACCAATGCATCAGCATCGGCATACGGCTCTGTACTAAACGCAGCGGCGTCAAACTCCGTAGTATCGCCTTTCAGTATGGCGGCCGGCGATGCGGCGGTGACGGCGACCTCGTCTAGTGAACGATACTCGGGAAGCAAGGGGATAACAAGCGGCTTCGGTGAAGACCCAACCGGGATAGTGACGCGGGTGACCGTAGACTGGTAGCCGAGGTAATTAACCTGAAGGCGATATTGGCCCGGCGGTACCTTTTTCATCTGAAATTTCCCATCAGTTGAGGTGCTACGCTGGTCGACCACCGAATCTTTGCTGGATAACAGCTTAAGATTCGCACCCTCAAGCCCGGTATTCGCTGCACTGTCTACCACTGTGCCCATGAGCGGCTGTTGGGCCGTTGCAGACACGGCCACGAGGAGGCAAACGGATAAAAGAAAAGCCTTGTAAAGATTGCGCATGTGTTAGTAACTGTATTAGTATCTAGCGATTTAGAATGGATAAGGCCCCATTCGTTTAAATGTAAAGGTATTATTACATTAATTGCTGCCTGTATACAGGCTTAGCCGTCACATTTTTTTCAAAAAACTGCTATGGAATACAATTATGGGGGATTTTATCTAAGTTTGCAGTTCATTTCGAACGACTACGATGAGACAGAAGGCGGAGAGCAGAAAGGAAAAAATATTGAGGGTGGCCCTCTTGCTGTTTGCTGAAAAGGGATATATCGATACGTCGACCAAAATCATCGCCCAGCAAGCAGGCGTATCTGAAGCGCTCATTTTCAAGCATTTCGGGAATAAAGACAACCTGTTGTCGCATCTGATTAAATCCGGATATAGACGTGTTCTACAACGTCATAGGGGCATGATGACCTACCGCAATGCCAAGAGTTTCTTGCAAAACATGATTAACCTTCCAAAGGAACTGGTAAATGAAGATCCAATATTTTGGAAGATGCAGGAACGCCTGTCGCACCACGGCTTTTCAAAACAACAACACGAGCTATTTATCAAGCCAGTGCACCCAGCCATCAATCGGGCATTCACCGAATTGGGGTATAAAAACCCGGAATTGGAGACACAACTCCTGTTACTTATCATCGAAATACTCTGGAAAAAGGAGGCTAGTGGCGAACTCCAAGCATCGGCCGAATTAGCTAAAATTCTGGAAGACAAATACGGAATCGAAAACTAAAAACGCAAAAAAACGCAACCGCACTCCCCAACGCGCATCAACACGCAAAAAAATGTGTTTAATATTGGAAAGATTCCGATATTGTGCTTTCGGTATTTTTATTTGTAAGCTAAACTATTATGCTAAAGAAAACCGTTTGTGTATCGCTTTTACTTGCATCACTGTGCGGGAGTGCCCTTGCCCAGCAACGCGAAGCGTTCATTCCTTTCATCAACAGCGAACACGCCTGGGTAGACTCTGTATTTCGGACGTTAACCGACAGGGACAAAGTAGCGCAGCTTTTCATGGTTCGCGCCCACAGCAATTTAGGCCAGGGTTATATCGACTCGGTAGCGGGTGTCGTGGAGCGCGAGCAACTCGGTGGCATCGTGCTTTTCCAGGGTGGCCCTATCCGTCATGCGCAGGTAATCAACCGTTACCAACAACTGTCGAGGGTTCCGCTACTTGTGGCGTTCGATGGCGAGTGGGGACTTGGCATGCGGTTAGCAGATTCGACCATTTCGTTCCCCTACCAAATGGCGTTGGGAGCGATACAAAACGAGGCATTGATTTACCAAATGGGGCTCGAAGTTGCACGGGATTTCAAACGCTTGGGGATGAATGTGAATTTTGCGCCGGTTGTCGACATCAACAACAATCCCCGTAACCCGGTCATCAACTACCGGTCATTCGGCGAAAATAAATACAACGTGGCAAGCAAGGGGCTGGCTTACATGAGGGGCATGATGGACGGGGGGATCGTGACGTCGTTGAAGCATTTTCCGGGGCATGGCGATACCGATGTGGACTCACACTACGACCTTCCTCAGCTAAACTTCACAGCGGGACACTTGGATTCACTGGAAATGTATCCCTTCCGTGAGCTTATTGGCGCTGGCGCCCCGGGCGTGATGGTAGCCCACATGAATATCCCCAGCCTTGATGACACCCCCAACCTACCCTCTTCGCTATCGAGACACATTATTACTGATATCCTCAAGAAAAGGTTAGGGTTCAAAGGGCTTACCTTTACAGATGCCATGGATATGAAAGGTGTGGTGAAGCACTTTCGGAACGGAGAAGCGGACGTCCGCGCCATTATTGCGGGCAACGATTTGCTCGAACTCTCACAAAATAGCGCCCGTGCTATCGAAATGGTATTACAGGCCATTAAGCAGGGACGGCTTGCACAGCAAGATATCGACAGCCGGGTCAAGAAGATACTCGCCACGAAATATTGGCTTGGACTGGACCGCCGTGAATCGGTAAGCCTCACCAACCTATTCCGCGATCTTAACCGCCACAGTACGCAGACCCTTAACCAACGGCTGGCCGATGCGTCGGTTACGCTACTCCACGGCGATAGCCTGATTCGGGCGATCGACTACAGCCGCCGCACGGCGATTATCAGCATTGGGCTTTCGGAGCTATCAGAATTCCAGCACATGCTGGAATGGCGATTTGACAACCACATGCATTACGTGCTATCGGCAAACGCGACGGCCGACGATGTGGCCGCCGTCGCAACGGAACTCCGCCGGTACGACCAGGTTATTGTAGCTCTGCACGACAACCGTACGCGCCCTGGCAGTACCTACAGCTACAACAGTACCGTTCGGCTCTTCATCAACGAATTAGCACACCGGGACGCGATTTTTTGCGTCTTCGCAAATCCGTACGGCCTCGCCGGATTGCCTGGCATCGAGCAAGCTAAATCCATACTTGTGTGCTATCAAAACGATGATATTATGCAACGCGCTGCAGCCAAGGTCATCTTGAAACGGCTTACTCCGTCAGGCCGGCTTCCCGTAACCGTCAACGCTTTTTTCCGATACGGTGACGGCAAGTAACACGCTTATTGGATGTAAAGTTCCCTCGTATTAGAGGGGGCGCTTTCGTTTTTTAGACGGTCTATCGTGGTTACCACGTATCGATAGTGGCCGTTCTTCCGTGTCATATTATCGGTGTATTGCGTTTGCGTATGATCATAGGTAATATGGAGGATGTTCTGTGGATTTTCCACGTCTAGCGGCTCTCCTTCGTTAAAGCGGTAGATTACATATCCGTAAGGTTCCTCTTCGTCAGCAGCAGGCGCCCCCGGTTGCCACTGCAGTATAACCGACGTGCCATTTTCGGCTACTTGCGCAAGCAGGCCGAACGGCGGTTCCGGCGCGATGCTGTCTAGCCAGGGCATAGTCGGCGGAAGCGATTTATAGCGATATAGGTTATATTGCAGCGAATCGCGAAGACCGACCACATTATCGGTTATGTGTTTGGCACTGTAATAAATGCTGCCTTGGGCACCAGCATGTTGCCGGGCGTAGCGTACCTGATTGGGGATTTGGCTTCGATCGCGCCAGCCGGCCCCTTTCTCATTGGCTCGGTAGGCGGCATGCCCAACGTAAAAATGGCGACCATTTGAGTGCTTGCTCCACCAATCAGCCAAAACCTCATAGGGTGCCGACGGATGGCCGAACGGAAAGTAAATCTGTGGGTTGATATAATCGATCCAGCCTTCCTCGAGCCATTTCAGCGCATCAGCGTATAGCTGGCGGTATCCGCTGAGCCCCGATGACGCCGAGCCTTCGGGGTGGTCTTTTTTGTTATCCCAGATACCGAACGGGCTCACGCCGAATTTGATATATTTCTTTTCACGATGGATGTGTTCTGAAATCCGTTGAATGAGTAGGTTAACGTTGTTTCGACGCCAGTCGGCAATATTTTTAAACCCGTTGGGATACTTCCGAAACGTTTCGGCATCGGGGATGGCCCGCCCGCCAACGGGATACGGATAGAAATAATCGTCGAAGTGTATACCGTCAACGTCATAATTCCGCACGATATCCGTCACGATGCCCACGATGTATTCCCTTACCTCCGGGATACCGGGGTTAAAGAGTTTCTTACCGCCATACACAAAAAACCAATCCGGCTTGCGGCGTGTAATATGGTCGCTCGTCGTGTTGGCTGCTACCAAGTCGAATGTAGCCCGGTAAGGGTTTATCCACGCGTGTAGCTCCATGCCACGTTTATGAGCTTCGTTAATAGCAAATTCCAGTGGATCGTAAAACGGATCGGGCGCCCGCCCTGGTTTCCCGGTGAGGAAACGGCTCCACGGCTCACTGCTTTTCGCATACAACGCATCGGCAGCTGGCCGTATCTGCAAAAATATTGTATTGATGCCCGCTCGTTGGTGATTGTCCAGGTGCCTGATGAGCTCCGCTTTTTGCTCCGCCGTACTTAAGTTGCTTGCTGAAGGCCAGTCGATATTGACTACCGTAGCGATCCAAGCCCCTCTCAGCTCCCGCTTGGGGGGCTCATCCCTAGGGGTACCCGGCCCGCAATATCCCGCGTACCCAACAAATAGCAAGAAAAAAACAGTAACACAATCAATACACGCGCGGGTATAGCTCATCTCTTTGTCATTGTCTGCGGTAAAGATAAAAATAAAATGTTTGGGAAAAACCGACGGCTGATGGGGCTATTCGTGCATATTACTACCGAAGCGCAAAATAAGCGGTATCTTTGTCGCGGCACACATAAATCTAATATGATGATCAACGAGCAGATTTCGGTTTTCGATATGTTTAAGATTGGCATAGGACCCTCCAGCTCACACACCCTAGGCCCTTGGCGTGCAGCACAGCGGTTTACACGACGTCTCGCCGCGGTAAACCTCCTCGAAAAGACAGAAGCCGTTAAGGTTTTGCTTTACGGTTCACTGGCCAAAACCGGCATCGGCCACGGCACAGACATCGCGGTATTGTTGGGATTGAACGGGACCGACCCCGTTACCATTCCTGTGGATGAAGTACCCAAAAGGGTAACCCAGATCAAGCAACAACAACGCCTGCTGCTAGCGGGCACGCACACCATACCATTCCGATATACAGACGACCTACTGTTCTTATACACCGAAAGCCTTCCCTTCCACCCCAACGCGGTCACTTTCCAGGCGTTGCTCAACGATGGGAAAGCTGTGACCGAAACCTATTATTCGATAGGTGGGGGATTCGTGGTACAAGAGGACGACGATGAGGATGCGCTTCAGCCATGCGACCTCTCGTTTCCCATCCAAACGGCGAAAGACTTGTTGGTATGGTGCATGCGGACCGGGCTAAAGGTATCGGAGCTGGTCTTGGAAAACGAGCAAGCATGGCGTACAGAGGAAGAAACAATGTCGGGCATCCGTCAAATATTTACCACCATGCGCGATTGTGTTTACCGCGGTTGCCACACCCCCGGCATGCTTCCGGGAGGGCTTCAAGTAGAACGACGCGCGCATAAACTGAACAAAAAGCTAATTGGAAACCGGCCTTACACCGACTACCACAGCTGGGTCGTAGCCATCCGTTCGGGTGGACACAACTTCCAATACACACTCGATTGGGTAAGCTGCTGGGCACTAGCGGTCAATGAAGAGAACGCGTCCTTTGGGCGGGTGGTCACCGCGCCCACCAATGGCGCAGCGGGCGTCATACCCGCCGTGTTGCAATATTATATCGTATTCCATGACGGGCTGCATGAAGATAAAATCACCCGATTTATTGCCACCGCTTCCGAGATTGGGAGTATCTTCAAGAAAGGCGCCACCATTTCCGCTGCCATGGGCGGCTGCCAGGCCGAAATAGGGGTCTCTTCGGCCATGGCCGCAGGTGCCCTTACGGAAAGCCTCGGCGGTTCACAACGGCAGGTGCTGATGGCGGCCGAAATCGCGATGGAGCACCACCTGGGCCTCACCTGCGACCCCATCGGGGGGCTCGTACAGGTTCCGTGTATTGAACGCAACACCATGGGTGCCATCAAGGCCATTACCGCTGCCCAATTGGCGATGCAGTCGAACCCCGACAAGGCCAAGGTAAGCCTCGATGCCGTGGTACGGACGATGTGGGAAACTGCCCAGGATATGAATGCGAAATACAAGGAAACGGCAGACGGCGGCTTAGCCGTTAACATTCCACTCAGTTTGCCCGAGTGCTGATGGCGCGTGCACATCGGCCATTTTGTTGTTGCACTTCCTCCATTTTTATCCGTACTTTGCAGCATGCCGCTTTTCATCAGTTCAATCGCGTCGGGCAGCAATGGTAACTGCTACTATATAGGTAAT
>Ga0079224_100008669_pt1 | contig 13793 bp, 8 predicted proteins | sample Stecom2015_FD_80414 | JGI IMG/M metagenome (GOLD analysis project Ga0079224, IMG submission 80414) | Agricultural soil microbial communities from Utah to study Nitrogen management - Steer compost 2015 | ecosystem: Environmental > Terrestrial > Soil > Agricultural land | place: USA: Utah... | reverse complement strand
GGCACGATGCCGTGCGGGCGGCCGGCTTCCTCGATCACGTCCCACAGCCGGCGGCCGAGCTCGGCCGGGGCGTGCAGTTCCCATCCGAGGTCGCCGACGTAGGAGATCCGGGCGGCCAGGACCGGGATGGTGTCGACGGTGATCGGCCGGACCGTGCCGAAGGCGAACGCGTCGTTGCTGACGTCCTCTTCGGTGACCGCGGCCAGCACGTCGCGGGCGCGCGGCCCCCACAGCCCGACCGTGCACGTCGCGGATGTGATGTCAGTGAGTGTCACCGATGCGTCACCGGGCAGGTGCGCGGTGAACCAGGCGAGGTCGCGCGCGCCGTCAGCACCGCCGGTGATGATGCGGAATTCGTCGTCGCCGAGGCGGACGATGGTCAGGTCACTGCGGAACCCGCCGTTGGGCGCGAGCACCGGGGTGTAGATCATCCGACCGGTGGGCCGGTCGATCCGAGCGACGGCCATCGTCTCCAGGTAATCCAGCGCGCCCGGGCCGACCACCTCGAACTGAGCGAACGCGCTGAGGTCGATCATGGCGACGCGTTGGCGCATGGCCAGGTGCTCGGCGTTGGTGATCGGCGACCACCAGCGTCGGTCCCACTCGTACGGGCGGTCGGTGAGCATCTCCGGCGCCGGCGCGTTCTCGGCCATCTCCTCCAACAGGGGCCGGTTCGACTCGTACCACTGCGGACGCTCCCAGCCGCCGGCCTCGAAGAACTGGGCGCCCAGTTCCTGCTCACGTTCGTAGAAGGGAGAACGACGCTGCGGGCGCGACGACGCCCACTGCTCGCGCGGGTGCACGATCCCGTAGGTTTTGTTGAACCCTTCGTTGGCCCGCGCGAGCACGTGGGAACGCGTCCGCTGGTGGGGGTAGAAGCGGGTGATGTCGGCACCGTGTAGGTCGATCTCCGAGGACCCGTGCGTCATCCATTCGGCGATCATCCGGCCCACGCCCGGGCCCTCCTTGATCCACACCGCGGCCGCCGACCACAACCCCTGGACCTCCGGCGTCTCGCCGAGTAGCGGACCTGCGTCGGGGGTGATCGACAGCAGGCCGTTGATGGCGTGGCGCACCCCGACGTCCTCGCGGTCGAGGATCGGCGCGAACAACTCCAGCGCGGTCGCCATCTGCGGGTCGAAGTCCTCCTGCGTGAACGGCAACTGGGTCGGAGACAGCGCGGAGGCTTCGATCGACGGGATGTCGTCGGGATCGTGCAGGATCGGCCGGTGGGCGTAGGAGCCGATTTCCAGGTCGGCACCGCTTTGCCGCTCGTACATCAGCGGGTCCATGTCGCGCACGATCGGGTAGGCGATCTCCTGCCCGGTCGCGGCCAGTTCGGGGATCGGTCCGACGTCGATCATCTGGTGCACCGCCGGGGTCAGTGGGATGCGGGCGCCGGCCATCCGGGCGATGCGCGGACTCCACACACCACAGGCCACGACGACGTGGTCGGTCTCGATGTCACCACGGTCGGTACGCACTCGCGCCACCACCGGCCGGGGGCGGCCTGGCGTCGTGTCGATGCCCAGGACCTCGGTACTGGCCGAGACCGTCAGCGCACCCAGCTCGTGGGCGTGCTGGCGCATCAAGACACCGGTCTGCAGCGGATCCACGACGGCCGCCGACGGGGTCCAGAAGCCGGCCCGGACCAGCCGCGTGTCGAGGAACGGCATCAGCTCGCCGACCTGCTGCGGCGATATCAGCTCCGACGGGATGCCCCACGACGTGGCCGAGGACATCCGGCGTCGCAACTCCTGCACTCGGTCCTCGGTGCGAGCGATCTCGATGCCGCCGCACGTGGTCAGCGTGCCGAACTTCTCGTACTGGCGCATCGAGTCCAGCGTGAGCGCGGTGATCTCCTTGGAGTGATCCACCGGGAAGATGAAGTTCGACGCATGCCCGGTCGACCCGCCCGGGTCGGGCAGCGGTCCCTTGTCGAGCAGCACGATGTTGCGCCACCCGCGGTCGGCGAGGTGATGGACGATGGAGTTGCCGACGATTCCTGCGCCGATGACGACGACGTCGGCTCGTTGCGGCAGGCTGCTCATGAGTCCTCCCGAGGGTCGTTGGCGGCGATCAGGGACTCTGCGACGGTCGTGGCGGCGGTGGCCAGGCGTTGGGCGGCGGCTGCGTCATAGGCCAGGGCGGGGTTGCCGGTGGCGGCGAGGTCACCGGCCAGCGTGGCGACCTCGGCGCCGGCCTTGGCGACTTCGGCCGGTGCCGACGACGCTGCGCGTAGCGCCTGCGGGCTCCGGTCACGCAGGTACGCGGCGTAGGCCGGTGGGTCCGCGCTGATCTGCAGGCTCAACCGGGCGAGCAGCTTCTCGCCGTGCGCGACCAGATCGTCGGTATCCGGCCGGTGCGCGGCACTGCGGCGAGCGACCTTGACCGTGAGCGCCGCAGCCAGCGCCGCCGTGGCAGCTGCGATCGACCCGGCCGCCGGCAGCGGGTCGTGCCCGGCGGCGTCGTCGAGGAGATCACGCAGCGGCCGGTCGAGATAGTCACCGCGTTGCCATCCCGGTGCGCTCATGACAGGCCGACCACCTCTCCGGCGTCGTCGATGTCGATGCGCTCGGCCGCCGGCGATGACGACAGGCCCGGCATGGTGCGCATGTCGCCGCAGATCGGGTAGACGAACCCGGCCCCGGCCGAGGCACGCACCTCTCGCACGGGCAATCGCCAGCCTGTCGGGGCACCCTTGAGGGCGGGGTCCGCCGACAGGGACAGATGCGTCTTGGCGATACATACCGGTAACGAGCCGAACCCGGCGCGTTCATAGGTGTTCAATTGGCGGGCGGCTTCCGGTGACAGATCGATGCCATCAGCCCCGTAGACCTCGCGTGCGACGGTTTCGATCTTGCCGACGAGCGAGAGCTCGTCCGGGTAGAGCAGGCGGAACTGCGACGGCGCTTCGCACGCGTCGATGACTGCCTCGGCCAGTTCGACCGCGCCCTTCCCGCCTTCGGCGAAGTGGGTGCTCACGGCGGCGCGGACGCCTTCGGCGGTGGCGACGTCCAAGATGGCGCGACGCTCGCTCGCGTAGTCGGAAGGGAAGGAGTTCACTGCGACCACGGGCGTGACGCCGTGCCGGCGGACGATGGCGATCTGGCGCCGCAGGTTCTCCGCACCGGCCAGCACGTCGTCGGGGTTCTCCTCGAGCATCTCGTCGGGCAGCGGACGCCCGGCGGTGACGCGGTACTTGCCGGAGTGCGCCTTCAGTGCACGGACGGTGGCGACGATGACTGCCGCGTCCGGGGTGAGCCCGGAGGTGCGGCACTTGATGTTGAAGAAGCGTTCGGCCCCCATGTCGGCGCCGAAACCGGCGTCGGTGACGAGGTAGTCAGCGGCCCTGATGCCGACCTGATCGGCCACGATCGAGGAGTTGCCGTGGGCGATGTTGCCGAACGGGCCGCAATGCACCAGGACCGGAGTCTGCTCGACGGTCTGCATGAGGTTGGGCTTGATGGCGTCGCGCAGGATCACGCACATCGCGCCTGCAGCCTTGAGCATCTCGGCGGTCACCGGGGCGCCGTCGTGGTCGTAGCCGACGACGATCCGGCCGAGGCGGGCTCTGAGGTCGCGCAACGACGTACACAAGGCGAGCACGGCCATGACCTCGCTGGCCGCGGTGATGTCGAACCCGGACTGGCGGGGTGTGCCGTCCATGCGGCCACCGAGGCCGGTGACGATGCTGCGCAGCTCCCGATCATTCACGTCGAGCACCCGGCGCCAGGTGATGGCGTGCGGATCGAGGCCGAGCGCGTTGCCCTTGTGCAGATGGTTGTCGACCATCGCGGCCAGCAGGTTGTGCGCGGCGGTGACGGCGTGCATGTCACCGGTCAGGTGCAGATTGAGTGCCTCCATCGGAGCCACCTGCGCGAACCCTCCGCCGGCGGCGCCGCCCTTGATCCCGAACGTCGGTCCCATCGACGGTTGGCGGATCGCGACGATGCCCGAACGGTTCAGCTGGCCGAAGGCCTGCCCGATCCCGACGGTCGTCGTCGTCTTGCCTTCACCGAGCGGGGTTGGCGTGATGGCGGTGACGACGACGTACTTGCCCTTCGGACGCTCGCCCAGTTCGGCGATGGCATCGAGTGAGATCTTCGCCGCGGCGCGGCCGTACGGCTCCAGCAGGTGTTCGCCGATGCCGAGGCCGGCGGCGACGTCGGTCAGTGGTTTGAGGACGGCGTTGCGCGAGATCTCGATGTCCGAGGGGATGGGCATTCGGCCACCTCTGTTTCGTGGATGGGGGAGCGCGCCAGGCGCTGCACGCTCGGCCCGACATGGTTGAACGTGTACACATGCAGCCCGACCAGGTCGCAGCGTCCGGCGATGGCGCGTGCGCTCAGGTCGCGTACGAGGCTGTCGGGGCGGTAGCCGCCGGGGTGCAGCAGGCGGGTCAGCGCCGAGCGGTTGCCGCGGATGAAGCGCACGGAGTCACCGATGCCGATCCGGAGACTGACCCGCAGCAGCTTGGCGGTGTCGACGACGCCGGGAACCCCGGCCACGACCGGAAGGGTGATGCCGCGCCGTCGTGCTTCGGCGATGAATCGGCACACGGTCGCGGCGTCGAAGCACATCTGGGTGACGGTGTACGTGGCGTAGCGCTGTTTGGCCGTCAACGCGGCCCACAACGTGTCGTCATCGATGAGCGGGTGCCCCTCCGGGTAGGAGGGGACACCCACGTGCTCGAACGGATGCCCGATCGCGGCCATGACACGCAGCAGGTCGAGCCCACTGGCGAACTGTCCCGTGGGTTCGGTGGCATCGCCGCCGACGACGAAGACGTCTCGAACGCCTGCGACGTCGAGGCGGGCGATGAAGTTCGCCAGCTCGCCGTCATCGGTGATCTGCCGGGCGGCCAGATGGGGAACGGCGCGGAATCCCCTGGCCGCCAGGTCCTCGGCGAGCTCGATGGTGGCTTCGACGCCACGGCGTGGCGACGACGTCACCGTGACGACCGCGCCGGCGGGCAGATCTTCGACGGCATCGAGCACGCCCGGCAGCGGAAGGACCTCGTACCGGGGCTCCCCGGGCAGGGGCAAGGCGCTGCGCCGCGCCCGAGCCCGGGCTCTCGTCCTCGGAATGCTGAGGCTCACGGCACTCACCTCTCCGTCGCCGCCGGCCTCAGGCCTTGGGTGTCTCCTTGAGCGGATCGATGAACGGCTTGTCGACGACGACCGCCGACCTCGGCCCGGTGGGTGCCTCGACGGTGACGTTGGTCCCGGTCACGCTGTCACCGATCGGCACCATGGCCAGCCCGATGTTGCGCTCGAGCCGCGGGGACCAGCAGGCGCTGGTCACCGACCCGACATTGGTGCCAGCAGCGGTGTGGACCGGGAAGGTGTCGATCATCGAGCCGTCGTTGTAGCTGCCCAACGGCGCGCCGTCGATCTCGAGGCCGACCATGAGGCGGGAGATGCCTTCGTCGCGTACCCGGCGTAGCGCGTCTTTGCCGATGAAGTCGGCCTCCTGGTCGAGGTCGACCATCCAGCGGTAGTCGTAACCGACTTCCATCGGGTTGGTGTCGAGCGTGATGTCGCAGCCGTAGGCGAGCATGCCCGCCTCGATGCGGCGGATGTGGCTCGGCCCGATCGGGCGCAACCCGTGCGGCTGGCCGGCCTGCCAGACCGCGTCCCACAATCTGCCGGCGTCACGTACGGCGTTGGTGAGGTAGATCTCGTAGCCGAGCTCGGCGGTGTAGCCGGTGCGGCTGACGACGACCTCCATCCCGTCGAGCGTGTAATGGCGCAGGTAGTAGTACGGCACCTCGAGGATGGACTCGCCGAACAGGTCGAGCATCACGTCCTTGGACTTCGGCCCCTGGATCTGGATCGGGGCGACGTCGACCTCACGGACGTCGACGTTCCAGCCGCCGGCGTGGGCGAGCGCGAGCGCCCACAGCCCGACGTCGCTGTCGGCGAGGGAGAGCCAGAACCGGTTCTCCTCGATCCGGAGGAGGACCGGATCGTTGATGATGCCGCCGTCGGGCGCGGTGATGAACACGTACTTGCACTGGCCTACCGCGCACTGGTTCAGGTCGCGAGGGACCAGCATGTTCGTGAAGTTGAACGCGTCGGGTCCGCTGATCTCGATCTGGCGCTCGACACCCACGTCCCACAGCGTGACGCCCTCGAGCAAAGCCCAGTACTCCGCGACCGGATCGCCGTAGTGCCGCGGGTGGTACGTGTGGTTGTACACGCTGTACATCGCCACGCCATGCTCGCGTGACTTCCAGAAATACGGCGACTTCCGCAGTCGCGTATACAACATGACCTGCGGATTCGGCACGACATTCGCCCGCGGCGCGGACGACGTCGGGGTAGCTGGGGCAGGCGAGTCGAGGACGTCGGACATGGCGCCTCCTAGACGGAGAGATGGGCGCAGACAGCTGACAGACTGGATGCGGAGTGGGTTGCGCTGTCAACAACGGTTCTGTATTACGCAACCAGTCTGCTCCCGTGATCCTCATCACGTCAAGGGACCTTCGGCTCCCGATTTTTCCGCCGGAAGGGCGTGTCTACCTGCCGGTTCAGCCCTTTTCGCGGGCGCGCTGATCTGCGCGTTGCGCCGGTGAAGTCACGGCTGGATCACGGTGTGGCGTACGCGGCGACGTCGCCGACGACGATCACCGCGGGTGCCCGCGCACCCACCTCGGCGGCACGAGCGGCGATGTCGGCCAGGGCAGCCGCGGTGACCCGCTGGTTCGCGCCGAAGCCGTCCTCCACCACCGCCGCCGGCGTGTCGGGGTCCATGCCGTGGCTGATCAGCTGCGCGGACGTGTCGGCGAGCGAACTGACGCCCATGAGGAAGACCAGCGTGCCTTCGGTTCCGGCCAGGTTGGCCCAGTCGAGACCTTCGTGTCCGGAGACGACGGTGAACTGTTTGGCCAGGCCCCGATGCGTGACGGGTATGCCTGCGGCGGCGGGCACCGCGACGGCGCTGGTGACACCGGGAACCACCTCGACGGGCACACCCGCTTCGTGGCAGGCTGCGGCTTCTTCGCCGCCGCGGCCGAGGACGAACGGGTCGCCGCCTTTGAGCCGGGCGACTCGACGACCCGCGGTCGCGTGCTCGACGAGCAGGCGGTTGATCTCCTCCTGCGGCACGGGATGGTGGCCGGGCGTCTTGCCGACGTCGATCACCTGCACGTCGTCGTCGAGCTCGTCGAGCAGGGCTCGAGGAGCCAAGCGGTCGACCACCACCACGTCGGCCTCGGCGAGCAACCGCCGTCCGCGGGTCGTGATCAGGCCGGGATCACCCGGGCCGCCGCCGATCAGCGCGACCGAGCCGGCGGTGGCGGGGCGGGCGGCACGCAGCGGCAACCCGCCGGTCTCCAGCGCTGTCTGCACGGCGTTGCGCAGCCGCACCGCGCGCTGCGGATCTCCGCCGCCGCTGACGGCCACCAGCACGTCGCCGACTCGGGCGACCGCCGGCGTCCAGGCTGCCGAGGCGTCGGCGTCATCAGCGCGCACACACCACACACGCAGGGCCTCGGCTGCGGCGGCGACCGCGGAGTCCACATGGTGCTCGCCGGTCGCCGTGTGCACGAGCCACGCACCATCGAGATCGCCGGCGGCGTAGTCGCGCGGCGACCACCGCGCCCGTCCGGCCGCGATCAGCTCGGCCAGCGGTTCGCAGACGTAGGGTGCCACGACGTGCAGGTCGGCTCCGGCCTCGACCAGCGCATGCGCCCGGCGTGCGGCAACCGGCCCGCCACCGACCAGCACCACGGGCTTGCCCGAAACGTCGAGCAGCAGCGGATAGCGGCCGTCCGCCTCTCCGTGATCGTTGGCGCTTTCTGGCTGCCCTGGCAACCATTCGGCGCCAACGATCACCGGCTCGGGGGCGGTCATCAGTTGATCCCGCACTCGGTCTTCGAGGTACCGGCCCACCGTCCGGAGCGCGGATCGGCCCCGGGCGCCACCGGCCGGGTGCACGGCTCGCAGCCGATCGACAGGTAACCGACCTGGCGCAGCGGATTCACCAGGATGCCGTGGCGGCGAACGTAGTCGTCGACGTGCTCGTCACTCCACGTGGCCAGCGGATTGACCTTGACTTTGCCGCGCTTGGGGTCCCAGAAGACCACCGGCGTGTCGGCGCGCGTGGGCGATTCGGCCCGACGGACCCCGCCGGCCCAGGCGTCGTAGGGCCGCAGCGCCCGGTCCAGCGGCCAGACTTTACGGATCGAGCAGCACAAGTCTGCGTCGATCTTGTAGAGCTGGCCGAACTCGGCCTCGTGCTCGGGCACGCGAAGCGGGTGCGTGATGGTCTCGACGTCGATGTCGTACGCGGCGGCGATCGCGTCCCTGGTGCCGATGGTCTCGGGGAAGTGGTATCCGGTGTCGAGAAACAGCACCTTGATTCCCGGGACAGCCCGCGAGGCGACGTGGGACAACACGCCGTCGGCCATCGAGGCGGTCACGGCGAACCGCTCGCCGAACGTCTCGTGCGCCCACCGGACGATCTCGTCGGCTCCGGCGGTTTCGAGGTTTCGCGCGGCATCGGCGGCCAGCGCTTCGAGGTCATTGGTCGGTGCAATGGTCATCCTGCGCTCCTACGAGCCGACAAGCCGAGCAATTTCACCGAGAACACGCGTAAGCAGGACCGGCACTCCCAGCCACCCTGCTCGGTGGGGAACAGGTCCTCTTCAGCGCAGAACGGGCAGTGCATGATGGCGGCTCTGGTCTCACTCATGACCGCCGCCTCATCGCAGGTCCTCGTCGTCGGCCCGGGCCACCCACTGGGCGAACCGCTCGCCGGCCTGGCGCTGGTCGAGGAATCGACGGACCAACCGTTCGACGTAGTCAGGCAGTTCGTCCGCGGTCACCTTGTGGCCGCGCAGCTTGCGCCCGAATCCGGCGTCGAGTCCGAGCCCGCCGCCGAGGTGCACCTGGAAGCCCTCCTCGCCCTTGACGATCTGCCCCTTCAAGCCGATGTCGGCGACCTGGATGCGAGCGCACGAGTTCGGGCAGCCGTTGACGTTCAAGGTGATGGGCACGTCGAGCTGGCCGTCGACGTCGGCGAGGCGGGACTCCAGCGCGGCCACGGTCTTCGCCGCGAGCCCCTTCGTCTCGACGATGGCGAGCTTGCAGTACTCGATGCCGGTGCAGGCCATGGTGTGCCGGCGGAAGACGCTGGGACGTGCCTGCAGTCCGATGCCGTTGAGCTGCTCGATCAACGGCTCGACCGCCTCGGCCTCGACGTCGAGGACGACGAGCTTCTGATGCGGTGTGGTGCGGATCCGGGACGAGCCGGCTGCCTCGACCGCATCGGCTAGCTTGCTCAGCACCGTGCCGGACACCCGGCCGACTGTCGGTGCCACACCGACGTAGTACCGGCCGTCCTTCTGCTCGTGAACGCCGATGTGATCGTACGGTTGCGCGGTCGGCGGGACTTCCGGGCCGTCGAGCAGTCTGCGGCCCAGGTATTCCGGCGATTCGAGGACCTCCCGGAACTTCTCCGGGCCCCAGTCGTCCACCAGGAACTTCAGTCGAGCCCGGTTGCGCAACCGCCGGTAGCCGTAATCGCGGAAGATGCCGGTGACACCCGCCCAGACCTCGGGAACCTCCTCCAGCGGAACCCAAGCTCCCAGTCGCACCGCGAGTTTGGGATTGGTCGAGAGCCCGCCGCCTACCCACACGTCGAAGCCGGGGCCGTGTTCCGGGTGGTCGACGCCGACGAACGCGACGTCGTTGGATTCGTGCACGATGTCGGGCAGCCCGCTCAGGGCCGACTTGTACTTGCGCGGCAGGTTGGAGAACTCCGGCGAGCCGACGTAGCGGCGGCTGATCTCGTTGATCGCCCACGTGGGGTCGATCACCTCGTCCGCCGCGATGCCGGCCACGGGGGAGCCCAGGATCACGCGCGGGGTGTCACCGCAGGCTTCGGTCGTGGACAACCCCACCGCTTCGAGCTTGCTCCAGATGGCTGGCATGTCCTCGATGCGCACCCAGTGCAGCTGGATGTTCTGCCGGTCGGTGACGTCGGCGGTGTCGCGCGCATAGGTCGTGGAGATCTCGGCGATCACCCGCAGCTGGTCGACGCTGAGCGCGCCGCCATCGATGCGCACCCGGAGCATGAAGTACTCGTCGTCGAGCTCGTGCGGCTCGAGAACGGCGGTCTTGCCGCCGGGGATGCCGGGACGGCGCTGGGTGTACAGGCCCCACCAGCGGAACCGCCCGCGCAGGTCCTGGGGATCGATGCCGGCGAAGCCGGTCTTGCTGTAGACGTTCTCGATCCGGGTGCGGACGTTGAGGCCGTCGTCGTCCTTCTTCGTCCGTTCGTTGGCATTGAGCGGCTCGAGGTGGCCGAGCGCCCATTGGCCCTGCCCGCGAGGGCCGCGGCTGCGGGCTTGCCGGGTGGTGGTGGCTGGTCTGGTGGCCGGATTGGCGGCTGGTGGCGTTGCTGGCTGGGTAGCTGACATGGACAGCGTGTCCTCGTTGGAGAAGGGGACGCACGTCCGTCCGATGCGATCAGATCGACGGTGATCTGGTGTGTCGGCGCGTCGCGCGCCCGGCTTGAATCAACAACCGGTGGCGGTCAGTGCGCCCGACACAGCATGCTGTCCATGCGGCCGTAGTCGACGTGACGTCGACTCACCAGCAGCAGGAGCGATACGGACAGCATGTCGGAGATGTTGTCATGAGCCACCCCGCAAGACGAACCTTCGGTCCACGATCCGGACGTAGTCGTCTCAGATCGAGGACCGAAGGCTGCGGCGATGGCGTCGCGGTGACCGATCATTCAGAGGCATGGCCGGTGGCCGGCTCGGCCGGCTGATCACCGGTTCGGTGCTGGCAGTCGCACCACGAGCGGCCTTTCTCGTGCGCAGGGCATTCGTCGTGCCGAGCCTCCCGGCAAGCGACACAGATCACGTGTCCATCCTCTCCGCGCTCTCCACTGCGGGGGTGGCTCGCGCCAGCACCGCCACGGTGTCGACGCCGGACGGCAACGTGCCGAACGTTCCGGCGAGGCTGCCGAGGCGACCGGCGCACAACGCGTCCGCGACGGCGCTCGGTGCGAACCGCACCACCAGGCTGGCCTGCAAGAGTGTAGCCATGCGCTCGGCCAGCAGACGGCTGTGCCCGGTCGCGGACTCCGGTGACGCAGCTGTCTCGGCCAGCAGCGCGAGGGTGTCGTTCAACGTGTCGTCGAAGTGACGGTTCTGGCCCTTGGCGGCCTCGACTTCCACCCGCCACGCCGCCACGGCGTCGGGCTCGCGGGCCAGCACCCGCAGCAAGTCCAGGGCCTGGATGTTTCCCGCGCCCTCCCAGATGGAGTTCAGCGGCGCTTCGCGGTAGAGCCTGGGCAGGTCGCTGTCCTCGATGTAGCCGTTACCGCCGAGGCATTCCAGCGCTTCGGCGACCACGGTGGGGGTTCGCTTGCACACCCAGTACTTCGCCAGCGGCAAGGCGATGCGGCGCAGGGCCTGCTCGTGCGGGTCGTCGGCGGCGTCGACGGAGGCAGCCAGACGCATGGCGAGCGTGGTCGCCGCCTCGGACTCGACCGCCATGTCGGCCAGGACGTTGCGCATCAGCGCCGAGTCGGCCAACCGGGCGCCGAACGCACGACGGTGCGCGGCGTGCCACGTGGCTTCGGCCACCGCACGGCGCATGAGCGCGGCTGAGCCGAGGACGCAGTCCAGCCGGGTCGCGGCGACCATGTCGATGATCGTGGCCACGCCGCGGCCTTCGGGGCCGAGGCGTTGCCCGTACGTGGCGTCCAGTTCGATCTCCGCCGATGCGTTGGCCCGGTTGCCGAGCTTGTCCTTCAGCCGCTGGATCGCGAACGGGTTGCGGGTGCCGTCGTCGAGGATCCGCGGAACGACGAAGCAGGTCAGCCCGTCCGGTGCTTGGGCGAGCATCAAGAACACGTCGTTCATGGGAGCCGAACAGAACCACTTGTGCCCGGTCAGCCGGTACCACCCTGATCCGGCCGGTTCGGCGCGCGTGGTGTTGGCTCGCACGTCCGATCCGCCCTGCTTCTCCGTCATGGCCATACCGGCGAGCGAACTGGTCTTGGTACGCGGCACGCGCAAGCCCGGGTCATACGGCCCAGCGGCCAGTCGCGGCTCCCACTCGGCAGCGATGGCCGGGTCGGAGCGCAGCGCGGGGACCGCGGCGTAGGTCATCGAGATCGGGCACAGATGTGCTGACTCGAGCTGGCTCCAGACCAGGAACCGGGCAGCGCGCGTGGCGTGGGCGCCCGGCTTGGGGTCACCCCACGGCCGACCGTGCATCCCGTGCTCGACGGCGGTGCCCATCAACTGGTGCCACGCCGGGTGGAATTCGACCTCGTCGGTGCGGTGGCCGTAGCGGTCGTGCGTGCGGAGAACGGGAGGATGGGTGTCGGCGTCGCAGGCCCACCGCTGGGCTTCGGCGGATCCGGCCAGCCTACCGAGGCGATGAAGCTCGGCGCGGTCGTCACCGGACCCATAGCGGTCGTACGCCTCGACCAGAGCGGCGTCGGCGGCGAACACGTCGTAGCCGGCCAGCGGGGGCGGCTGGTTGGTCACCTCGTGCGTGGCTGCCATCGTTTCACCGTACGGCGGGAATGATCGGATGACGAGATGACCGGGGCCAGGCGCCGGGCGGTGAGCAGACGCCGAAATTTGGTGGCACCGCGGGACGGGCTGGCTCTACGGTGAGCTGAGCAGCGCGCTGTAGGAACTTTGAGGAGGTGAGCGGCCATGACGGTGACCGTGTTGTTCATGCTCTCATCCACGTCGAGGCCGGCACGCCACTGAGCTTTCCGTGAGGCCTCGCTATCCGAAAGGGCCTCATCATGTCCGACTTCTCGCAGCACCGATGTCCCGATCGCTTGCTCGATCTCGGCTGGACGCCGGAGACCGCCGAGACCTTCGCGCCCTACGAACGCTCGCACCAGCCCGCCCGAGTCTGCCGAATCGACCGCGGCGGCGCGGATCTCGCCGGAGCCGCCGGCGCCATCCGGGCCACGTACGGCGGCGACGTTCTGCGCGCGGGCGCCGCCGACCGCTCGGCCATGCCCGCCGTCGGCGACTGGTGCGTGGTCCGCGACTGGCCGGACGGCCGAGTCACCCTGGACGCCGTCCTCGAGCGCCGCACCGCGATCGTCCGCGACAGCGCGGGGACCACGTCACACGGCCAGGTCGTCGTCGCCAATGTCGACCGCGTGGTGATCGTCGAACACCTGGACCCCGACCCTGACCTGGGCCGGATCGAGCGGCTGCTCGTTCTCGCCTGGGCCAGCGGAGCCCGCCCGCTGGTGATCCTGACCAAATCCGACCTCGTGCCGGACCCCGACGGCATGCGCGCGGAGGTCGCCGCGGTGGCACCAGGGGTGGACGTGCTGGCCGTGAGCGCTGCGACCGGCGACGGCGTCGAGGCGTTTTTCGCCCAGCTGGCCCCGGGGCGGACGCTGGCTCTGCTGGGGCCGTCGGGCGCCGGCAAGTCCACGCTCACCAACCTCGTCGCCGGAACTCCGATGGTGGCGACCGGCACGACCCGGGAGCGCGACGGCAAGGGACGCCACGTCACGACACACCGGCAGTTGATCGTCGTTCCCGGCCGGGGTGTGGTGATCGACACCCCGGGCTTGCGCTCCATCGGGATCGTCGCCGACGACGCCGCCGTGGCCAATACGTTTCCCGAAATCGAGGAGCTGGCGGAGCAGTGCCGGTTCCGGGACTGCGCGCACGAGACCGAGCCTGGCTGTGCGGTGCTCGCGGCGGTGGCCGACGGCGAACTCGACGAGCAGCGCGTGACCCGCTGGCGCAAGCTCGGCCGCGAGGCGGAGTTCCACGCCCG
>Ga0079224_100008667_pt1 | contig 13795 bp, 12 predicted proteins | sample Stecom2015_FD_80414 | JGI IMG/M metagenome (GOLD analysis project Ga0079224, IMG submission 80414) | Agricultural soil microbial communities from Utah to study Nitrogen management - Steer compost 2015 | ecosystem: Environmental > Terrestrial > Soil > Agricultural land | place: USA: Utah... | reverse complement strand
GGCGGGACATGGCGGTCGCCCGCCGAAGGTAGCGTCCGGGCTGTTCTCGCGGACCGGCAGGGCCCCAGCGGCAGCTGGCCGGTAGCGCGAGGCTGGAGGTGTCGGGGTGCGGGCGGAGGGCTCAGTGGGGGCGGGACCGGGCGACGCGGAACCCTACGTCGTCCACCTGGAAGGTCGGGTGGCTGCGGCGGCGCACGGAGGCCCGGCAGTTACAGTGCTCGTCGAACCAGCCGCCGCCGCGCAGCACCCGGTAGTCGCCGTAGACCTCGGGGTCGTAGCGGTCCCAGCACCATTCCCAGACGTTGCCCAGCATGTCGTACAGGCCCCACGCGTTGGGCCGCCGGCCGCCCACGTCGCGGATCCGCTCCCGGGAGTTGCGGCGGTGCCAGGCGATCTCGTCGAGGGGGCCGTAGCGCGGGCCGCTCGTCCCGGCCCGGCAGGCGTACTCCCATTCGGCTTCGGTCGGCAGCCGGTACCCGTCGGCGGAGGAGTCCCACGCGACGTCCTCGGCGTCGTCGTCCAGGCGGTAGACGGGCGTCAGCCCCTCGGCGCGGGACAGGGCGTTGCAGAAGTGGACCGCGTCCCACCAGGAGACGCTCTCCACGGGCAGCCGACCGCCCCGCGAGGCGCTCGGCTGTTCGCCGGTGACCTGCGCGTACCGCCGCTGGGTGACGGGGACCACGCAGATCCGGTAGGGCGCGAGCTCCACCGGCCACCTGCGCCGCGTGCGTCGGTCCGACAGCATCACCCGTCCGGCGGGGAGGGCGACCATCCCGTGCTCCGAGCCTGTGTCCACGGGGGTCGATCCTACGCGCCCGCCGGTTCCGGCCGCGCTGTCTTGTCCGGGCAGGGCCCGCCGTGGCCGGTTGCGGCCGTGGCGGGCCCTGCCCGGTGGGGCCGGGAGGCGGCCCGGTGAGGAGTCAGCCGATCTGGTCGCGCAGGGCCTCCAGGAAGCGCAGCACCGCCACCGAACCGGGGTCGGGTTCGCCGACACTGCGCTGCCCCACCCAGGCGGCCCGGCCGCGGGCCGAGGCCAGGTTCCGGGTCTCGGAGACGGTGCGTTCGGCCGCGGCGACGGCGGTTTCGGCGGCCGTGCGCGCGTCGGCGGCGCCGGACAGGGCCTCGGCCACCGCCAGCAGCACGTCCAGGAAGGTCTTGTCGCCGCGCCGGGCGCCGCCGCGTTCCTGGACGCGGTGGGCGACGGCCTGGGTGATCCGCGCGGCGTCCACCGCCGTGACCTCGTCGACGTCGGCGGTCTCGGCGGCGGCGTGCAGCAGCCCGGTGCCCACCAGCGCGGCGAACGTGGAGGGGTTGGCGGAGGCGAACGCCACGCCCGCCGTCCGCAGCAGGTCGGCCGCGTGCACGTCCTCGGGCAGCTCCAGCAGGGCCTCGCGGACCGCCTTGGCGCCGGTGGAGACGGTGATGCCCAGGTCACCGTCGCCCAGGCGGGCGTCCAGGGCGCGCAGCTCCTCGGCGTGGGCGGGCAGCTCGGCCAGGGCGTCGACGAGCAGGGCACGCAGGGCGCTGGTGCGGCCGGTCCGCCGCACCCGCGCCCCGCCGGAGGAGTCCGTCCGTTCCACGGGAATGTCGGCGGCGGGGACGGACTCGACCGGTGCGACCTGCCCCTGGGCGAAGAACGGGGAGGCGGCCGGCGCGTCCAGCAGTTCGGCCAGTTCGTCGTCGAGCAGCAGCAGCGACAGGGACGCCCCCGCCATCTCCAGGCTGGTGGCGAACTCGCCGATGTAGCGGCGGTGGATGGTCACCCCGCGTTCGGTGAGGACCTGGTGGACACGCCGGTAGATGAGGTAGAGCTCCTCCAGCGGGGTGGCGCCCAGCCCGTTGACCAGGACCGCGACCCGCTGCCCCGGGGCGGGGGCCAGTTCGGCGAGGATCTCGGTGAGGAACCGGTCGGTGATCTCGTCGGCGCTTTCCAGCGGGCCCCGGTGGCTGCCCGGCTCGCCGTGGATGCCGATACCGACCTCCATCTCGCCCTCGGCGAGGGTGAAGGTGGGCTCGCCCGCGGCGGGCAGGATCGTCGGGGACAGGCCCACCCCCATGGTGCGGGTGGCGTCCACGGTGCGCTGGGCGATCTCCCGCACGCCCGCCAGGTCGTCGCCGCGGTCGGCGGCGGCGCCGGCGGTCTTGTAGGCGAAGAACAGCCCGGCCACCCCGCGCCGGGTCGACTCCTTACCCCGCGGGGCCGAGAGGATGTCGTCGGTGCCCAGCACGGTCGCCGTGGCGATGCCCTCGGCGGCGACGATGTCGGCGGCCAGGTCGAAGTTGTAGATGTCGCCGCCGTAGTTGCCGTACAGGTAGAGCACGCCCGCCCCGCCGTGGGAGGCGCGGGTGGCCGCCGCGATCTGCTCGGCGGAGGGGGAGGAGAACACGTTGCCGACCGCGACGCCGGTGGCCAGGCCCTGACCGACGTAGCCGAGGAAGAGGGGCAGGTGGCCGGAGCCGCCGCCGGTCACGATCCCCACCCGGCCGGGCACGGGCGCGTCCGCACGGACCAGCGCCCGCCGGTCCGCCGAGGCCGCGCGCAGCCGGTCGGGGTGGGCCAGCAGCAGCGACTCGGTCACCTCGTCGACGAAGTCCTCCGGGTCGTTGATGATCTTCTTCAGTGCCACGTCGCTCACTCGCTATCTCGCTGGGGCGGCGTGGCGGGCGGCCGCTCCGCCCGCCACGCCGGTGGTGGTCGGTCCGTCGTGGGCGGCTCAGGCCACGGCCGCGGCGGTTGCCCGCAGCTCCGCAAGGTCGGCGGCGGAGACGGACGCGCAGCTGACCCGGGGCGGCCCCGCCGGCAGGCCCCGCACTTCCAGCCCGGCCTTGAGGTGGGCGATGTTGCCCGCCTTGACCGCGGCGACCGCCCGCTCCACGAGGGGCTGAGCCGCGGCTGCGGCCGCGGCGTCACCGGCGCGCAGGGCGTCGCGCAGGGCGGTGAACGGCTCGGGGAAGACCGAGGAGACCTCGGAGACCACTCCCGTGCCGCCGGAGCGGACGAGTTCGGCGTAGGAGACGTCGTTGCCGGAGAAGAACGCGAAGCCCGCGGGCGCCTCGGCGAGGAACGCCGCGACGGACTCGTCGCTCTCCCCGCTGATCTTGACGCCGCTCACGCCGACGTCGGCGAGGCGGCGCAGCACGGGCGGCGCGGCCGGGGTGGTGGAGCGCGCCTGGAACAGGTAGGCGAACACCTGGGCGCCGTCCGCGGCGGCGACGACCCGCTCGAAGTAGCGCAGCAGCGCGTCCTCGGGAGCGGGCAGGTAGAACGGGGTGATGGCGGCGACCTTGCGGGCCCCGGCCTCGACGGCGGCGCGGGCGAGCCGCTCGGCCTGCCGCGGAGCGGCCGCGCCCACGTGCGCGTAGGTGCGGTCGGGGCCGAACACCTCCAGGGCGACGCGCAGCACGGTCAGGCGCTCGTCGTCGTCCAGGGCGGTGAACTCGCCGGTGGTGCCCGCCGCGAAGACTCCGTCGACACCGCTGTCGCGGATCCGGGTCGCCACAGCGGTCAGGCCGTCGGTGTCGAGCTGCTCGTCGGCGGTGAACGGGGTGGGCAGGGCGGTGATCAGTTGTGCTTCGGACATGCGCGGTCTCCTCGGGTCGGCAGGGGGTCAGCGGGAGGGGGCGGCGGTTTCGGCGGGGCGGCGGCGTTTCCACGCGGCGCGCAGCGGCGGGGCCAGGAGGGCCAGCAGGCTCACCGTCAGGATCGCCATGGCGAGCGGGCTGGTCAGGATGTTGGACACACCGCCGATCTCCAGGGCGCGGCGCAGGTTGCTCTCGGCGAGTTTGCCCAGCAGCAGGCCGAGCACGACCGGGCCGGCCGGGACGGAGAAGCGCCGCAGGAACAGGCCGACGAGACCGAAGACCAGCATCACGCCCACGTCGAAGACGCTGTTGTTGACGGCGTAGGTGCCCACCATGCAGAAGATCAGGATGACCGTCCACAGGAAGTGGCGCGGCAGGTCGAGGAGTTTGGCGACGCCGCGCATGCGCAGCAGGCTCAGCCCCAGGGCCAGCAGCGTGGCGGCGATCATGATTCCGGCGATGCTGTAGACCAGTTCCGGTTTGTTGGTGAACAGCGACGGTCCGGGTTGGATGCCCCAGACGATCATGGAGCCGATCATCACGGCCATCACCGAGTCGCCGGGGATGCCGAGGGCCAGCGAGGTGGTCGTGGAGCCGCCCAGGGTGGCGTTGGAGGCGGTGTCGGCGGCGGTGAGGCCCTCCAGGGAGCCCCTGCCGAACTTCTCCGGGTGCTTGGAGGCGCGTCGCGCCTGGTCCCAGGCGAGGATGCCGGCGATGTCGCCGCCGGTGGCGGGCACCACGCCGACCACACCGCCCACGCCGCTGCCCACGGCCAGCGGTTTGATCATGGTGCGCCAGTCGGAGCGGCTGGGGAACCACTTGCCGAACTGGGTGATCGGCGTGACGCCGCTGTCGGCGCGGTGGGTGAGGATCTGGTCGAAGACCTCGGCGATGCCGAACAGGCCGATGATGGCGGCGATGAACGGGACGCCGTCGGACAGTTCCAGGACACCGAAGGTGAAGCGGGGGTCGCCGGTGATGGGGTCGCGGCCCACCGTGCCCAGCAGCAGTCCCAGCGCGCCGGCCATGAGGCCCTTGACGATGCGGCCGCCCGAGACCCCGATCATCATGGTCAGGCCGAAGACGACCAGGGCGAACATCTCGGCGGGGCCGAACTGCAGCGCCAGCCGCGACAGCGGGATGGCCGCGACCATCAGCAGCAGCAGGCCGGCGAACGTGCCGATCGCGGAGGCGAACGCCGACGCGGTCAGCGCCAGCCCGGCCCTGCCCTGTTTGGCCATCGCGTAGCCGTCGAAGGTGGTGGCGATGGACGCGGGGGTGCCCGGGGTGTTGACCAGGATCGCGGGGACCCGGTCGCCGAAGTTGGAGGACACGTAGATGGTCAGCAGCACGGCCAGGCCCGGCAGCGGGTCCAGGGCCAGGGTGAAGCCGCTGGCCAGGGCCACCGCCATGGTCGCGGTGACCCCGGGGAAGGCGCCGACGAGCATGCCCAGCACGGCTCCCACCGCGATGCACAGCAGCACGGTGGGGTCCAGCAGCGAGCTGAAGCCTTCGACGAGAGGACTCATCGGATCGTCGGGGCCGCCCGGCCGGCTGTGGGCCGCGGGGACGGTCCCCTCCCTCCTCTCCGGGAAGCGGGACGGGCGGGCGGGGTCGGCGACGGGCAGCGGCCCGCCGGGGCGGCCGAAGCGGTCGACACGGCCCCACCGGGGTGCGGGGCGGGCACTCGCAGACGTGGCGGGCGCATCAGATCGGGACCCTCAGCAGTACGCCGAACAGCAGGTAGAGGACGGCGGTGACCACGGCGGGGAAGACGAGCAGCGCCTTCCAGCCGCGGCCGCCGCCCAGGTAGACCAGTGCCACGAGCAGCACGGCGGTGGAGACCCGGAAGTCCACGAAGTACCAGAGGACCCCGTAGCCGAGGATCGACAGCAGCATCGCGGTCAGGCGGAGCACCCCGGCGCGGTTGGCCGCGTCGGGGAGTTCCTCGGCGGCGCGGGGGCGCAGCAGCGCCAGTGCGGCGTGCAGGACGCTCAGCCCCAGCAGCAGGTACGCCAGCGCCTCCGGCCACCAGCGCGGGCTGAAACTGGTCAGTCCGGTCTTCTCCGGGATCTGGGTCGCCAGCGCCAGGGCGCCGACGGCCACGGCGGCCCCGGCCAGCGCCGGGACCAGTTCACGCAGCGGTGTGGAGGGGCGGGCCGCCACCACGGGGGACGGCCCGCCGGTCTCGGGAACGGGTGCGGTGGACAACGCAGGTCAGTCCTGGTCGCTCAGGAGGCCCTCGAAGCGCTGGGTCTCGCTCTCCACGAACGAGGCGAACTCGTCGGCGGGGACGTTGACCGGGATGTTGCCGGAGTCGGTGATGATCGCGGTGAACTCCTCGGAGGAGGCAGCGGCGGTGAACGCCTCCTCCAGGGCCTGCTTCACCTCGGCGGGGATTCCGGCGGGAGCGCCGATGCCGCCCCAGCCGCCCATGACGACGTCCACGCCCTCCTCGGCGGCGGTGGGCACGTCGGCCAGCGACGCCGACGGCTCCTCGTCGAACACCGCCAGGACGCGCAGCTGCCCCTCGGCGTGGGCGGGCGCGGTCTCGGAGATTCCGGCGATGACCGCGTCGACCTCGCCGCCGATGGCGGCGGTCACGGCGGGCGCGCCGCCGTCGAAGGGAACCGGCTTGAACTCGGTGCCGGTGGCCTCACCCAGGGCCGTGGTGGTGGCCTCCCAGATGGAGCCGGCGCCGGAGTTGGAGACGGTGATCGCTCCGGGGTCCTCCTCGGCGGCCTTGACCAGGTCGTCGAGGGTCTCGTAGGGGCTGTCGGCGGGGACGGCGACGGTCGCCGGGACCGACACCATCTGGCCGATCAGGTCGTAGTCGGCCGGGTCGACGTCGTAGCCCTGGAAGCCCAGCATGACCGTCTCCACCGGTAGGTAGCCGATGGTGTAGCCGTCGGCGGGCGCGTCGGCCAGGTGCTGCAGCCCCACCGATCCCGCGCCGCCGGTGCGGTTCTCCACGATGATGCTGGTGTCGAGGTGCTGCTCCATCTGGTCGGCGAGGGTGCGGGCAGCCAGGTCGGAGGCGCCCCCGGCCTGGTAGGGGACGATGAGGGTGAGGTCCTTGCTGGGGTAGTCAGCGGCGTCCTCGGTGACCGCGCCGCGGTCGGCGCAGCCCGCGGTGGCCACGAGGGCGGCCAGGGCGAAGGCACCGCCCACGGTGCGCAGGGTGGTGGGGCGCATGACGCCTCCTTCGGGGTGAAGAGTTGCTGTGGTCGCTGTGCGGTTGTGAGCAAAGATCGGATGATGGGAGGTGTTAGGGCGGATATGCCCCTTGTGGGGGCGTTGTGCGGGCGGGGCCGCTACTCCTGTTCCGGAGTCGCCTCCTGCTCGGCGTAGGGCTTGCGGAGTCTGCGTCTGGCGTTGTCCAGGTGCTCGTGCAGCTCGGCGAACACGGCCTCGGTGTCCCCCTCCTCGACCAGGCGGGCCAGCAGTTCGTGCGCCCTGACCGAGGGGGTGAGATCCGTGTAGCGCTCGTTGGACGCGAGCAGCAGCATCTCGATGGTGGGCCGGTACTGCGCCCACACGTCGCCCAGCCTGCGGTGCTCGGCGGCCTCGTAGAAGACCGAGTGGAAACGCAGGTCGGCCGCTGTGAAGGCGGTGGGGTCGCGGTCCTCGGCGGCGCGGCGCATCTCGTGCAGTGCACGCCGCAGCCCGTCGGTGAGGCCCGCGCTGTTCCGGCCCAGCGCGATGTCGAGGGCGAGCCGTTCCATCGCCTCACGCAGGGAGAACAGTTCGTCGATGTCGGCGCCGCTGAGCCCCACGACGGTGGCGCTGCGGCGGTTGGTGTCGACGAGCCCCTCGGCGGCCAGCGTCTTGAGAGCGTCGCGGATCGGGCCGCGGCTCAGGTTGAACTTCTCGGCCAGGTGGCTTTCCACCAGTGAGGTTCCCGGAGCGTAGCGGCCGGTGATGATCATGCGTCGAAGCTCGCTGGCGACCTGGTCTCCCAGCGCCTGCGGCCTGATGGGCAGGATCTCCGACATCGTTTCCCTTCGGTTAACCGTTGACAGTTAACAGATTGAAGCACGGGGGTGAAGCGCGTCAAATCACCGGGGTGCGGTTTTCTTCGTCTGAGCGGCAGCAGAAACCGAAAACGTCGGCTGGCACGGGGAATCCGCCGGATACCGAACACGGCGGCGGTGGCGGAGGCGACGCAGAGCAGGCCGGGAACGGCGGCCGTGACACACCACGGCCGAGGGCCCCGGTCGGTGGACCGGGGCCCTCGGCCGAGAACAGGACGAGAACGCGGAGGGTGCGGGGAGATCAGCTCCGGGTCGGCGGGGCGGTGCTCTCCCTGGCGATGACCTCGCCGTCGACCGCGACCACCCGGGGCTCCTCGGGCGTCTCCTCGTCCAGGGCCAACCGGGCCGCCTCCTCGCCCATCCGCTCCAGGGGCAGCCGCACCGTGGTCAGAGCCGGGGTGAGGTCACGCAGCGTGGGGATGTCGTCGAACCCCGCCACCGACAGGTCGCCCGGCACCCGCAGCCCCAGGTCGCGCAGGGCCGCCATCGCACCGGTGGCCATGACGTCGTTGACCGCGAACAGACAGGTCGCGTCCGTGCCCGCGGCCATCAGCCGCCGGGTCGACTCGTACCCCCCGTCGCGGGTGAACGCGCCGTGCACCACGTTGTGGTAGGCGAGTTCGATGCCCGCGCTCGACAGGGCCGAGTGGAACCCGTCCAACCGGTCGCGCGCCGCGCACAGGTCGGTGGGGCCGGCCAGGATCGCGAACTTGCGGTGCCCCTGGTCGATGAGGTGCCGGGCCAGCGCGGCGGCGCCGTTGCGGTTGTCCGGCACCACCGTGTCCGCGGGCAGCCCCTCCTGCGACACGCAGGCGACCCGTCCGCCCTGCTTGGTGAAGATCTGGATCTCGTCGGCCAGTCTGCGGGTGCTCTCCTCGTCGATCGTGCGGCTACCCACCAGCACCACCGCGCGGGCGCGGTGTGCGCGCAGGGTCGCCAGCAGTTGCACCTCGCGCTGCGGGGCGCGCCCGGTGGTGCCCAGCACCACCACCAGGCCCTCGTCCTCGGCGCGGCGGGTCACCCCGGCGGCGATGCTGGAGAAGTAGGGGTCGGCGATGTCATGCACGATGAGCCCCACCAGCGAACTGGTGTTGCGGGCCAGCGTCTGCGCCGAGGCGTTGGCGAGGTAGCCCAGTTCACGGGCGCTGGCGGTGACCCGCTCCCGCAGTTTCTCACCGACCTGCCGGGTGCTCCCGTTGATCACGCGGGACGCGGTCGCCAGGGAGACCCCGGCATGCTTGGCCACCTGCTCCAGTGTCACGTAACCGGATCCCACCCCGTCGCCCTTTCCGCTGCGTGCCACCAGGAAAACTCTTTCCTTTCCGATCGTAGGGCAGCGGCGGCGGTTCAGGAATCCGCGCCACCGGCTTCGCCCTGTGCGTTCTGCCGCAGTTCGGTACGCCAGTGCCTCCTGGACTGCCAGCCCAGGGCCCGGCGGGCCGCCGCCGAACTGAACGCCGCCCTGCCGTCGGACAGCACGTCGGCCAGTCCCGCGGTCGCGGGGTGGAACCGCGGCAGCAGCTCGCTCAGCGGTCGGGCGGCCAGCGCGTCCTCGGCGACGGCGTGGAAGATCTGGCCGTTCGCCACCCGCTCGGGGTGCTCCAGGATCAGCGCGAACAGTTCGGCCGCGTCGCGGGCGTCGATGTAGTTGAACAGCGAGGCCGCCGCCAGTTCCGGGTCGGCCAGGCGCTCGGCCACGGTGTGCCCCTGCTGGGTGGGGGCTCCCGCCCACTCCTCGGGGGCGATCACGTAGCCGGGGCGCACCGCCGCCAGCACACAGTCTCCGCTGGTGCGGGCCACCGCACGTACCGTCTCCTCGATGATCAGCTTACTCAACCCGTAGGCGTGCCACGGCGCCACCGGATGCTCCTCGTCCAGGGGCAGGTAGCGGGGACGCCAGGAGGGGGTGTTGTACCCGAAGACGGTGGGGCTGGAGGCGGCCACGGCGCAGCGTGCGCCGCAGCCGACCGCGGCGGTGAGCACCGCCCAGGCCAGCCGGGTGTTGACGTCGAGGGTCTCCAGGTCGGGGCGGTCGAACGGGACCGCGATGCCCGCCAGGTGGACCACCCCCTCGGGGCGGGCCCGTTCGAAGACCTCCGCGCGGGCGTCGTCGTCGAGCAGGTCCGCGACCACGCCGCGCACTCCGTCGGGCTGCGGGCCGGGTGTGAGGTCGACGGAGGTGACGTCGTGGCCGCGTGCGGCCAGGACCGCGACGACGCTGCGGCCGAGCCGCCCCGAACCGCCGGTGACCAGGACGCGCATGGGTATCGCCTTTCTGACGAGGACTTCAGGGACGGTGCCGGGCCGCGTCCGCCAGCGCAGCCGGGTCGGGGTGGCCGTCGGCGACGACGGTGGTCACGTGGCGCGCCAGACCGCCGCCCGCCGGAACCGGGAGCCTTTCCTCCCAGGCCAGCGCCGCACCGACGCCGGGGTACTCCGCGGCACGCAGGAACCAGGGGTCGCGTTCGGGGCCGTCCTGGCAGAACACCAGGGTCCAGTCCCGTCCCTCGGGGGAGCGCCCGGCCAGCGCCAGCCAGTCGGCGCGCGAGCCGTGCAGCTCCTCCTCGGAGTCGGAACCGGGGCCGAGGACGCGCGGCGGGTCGGCGGCGACGGGGGCCCGCCAGAAGAAGCCGCCGTAGCCGGCACGGGGGCGCCCGTTGGTGGCGGGGCTGCCGATGCTCAGGTCCCGGCCGCCGGTGTTGCGCAGCCGCGTGACGACGTCCAGCGCCCACGCGCCGTCGCCGAGCGGCCGGGCCGCCCAGGTGCGCTCCTCGCGCAGCAGTTCCGTGCCGTCCGGACCGGTCCACGACAGCAGTTCCACCAGCCGCGAGTCCTCGACGGCCAGCCACTCCAGGTGCTGTTGGCGGCCGTGGTTGTCCAGCAGCACGGAGCCCCGGTCGCGGGTGAAGGTGCGTCCGCCCCAGAAGCTGACGCCCGACACGTCGGGCACGGCGACGCTCACGCCCAGGTGGTGCCGGTGGTCCTCGGGGCGGACCTCGGTGACGGCGGTCCCGCCGAGGGTGCGCACCGGGTGCAGGTGGGGGCGGGGGGAGAGCACCGGTTCGACGTCCGAGCCGTCGTGGTACCGGGCGACGACCGTGCCGTGCACCGACAGTGCCGCAGGGGAGTGGGGGGAGGGGGTCGCAGAGGTCATGAGGCCACCACCGTGGTCGGGGGCGCCCACGGGACGCCGATCTCGGAGAACAGGGCCACCCGTTCGGCGCTGCGGTGGACGAGCCCGTCGACACCGGACACCACGCGCCGAGTGCCCTCCGCGTCGACCGACACCTGCTGGGCCGATTCGGGGATGGGAGCGGGGTCGGGGGCGCGCCGCACCGCCTCCAGCACGGTCATGAAGCCGCGCGTGGCGGCGGGCGGCACCAGCAGCGGTTCGCCCCGCACGACGTGCGCCACCAGGTTCTCCAGCAGGTCGGTGCGGGAGTGCTCGGTGGTGACGGGGGCCGCGCCGTCGCGGTGGAGGGTGACGCGGTCCAGGGTGTACTCGAAGACGATCCGCCCGGTCTCGCCGTGCACCACGAGGTGCGGCGGCCGGTGTTCGGCGGCGCACAGGGTGACCGCCACCGAGATCGGGGTGCCGTCGGGGGAGTGCAGCCGCACGCACGAGGTGTCGTCGCTCTCGATGTCGTGGGCGTGGAACAGTTCCAGTTCGACGGGGCCGGACACCTCCCGGTCGGCGCCCGCGACGGCCAGGGCGGTGGCGATGGCGTGCGCGAAGGGGTTGGTCAGGGCGCCGTCGACCACGTCGCGTCCGTCCAGGCGGCGGCGGCCCGCCCAGGCGGCGCGCGCGTAGTAGGCCGAGGTGCGGATCCACGTGCCCGCACCGCCGATGCCGCGCACCGCGCCGATCGCGCCGTCGGCGAGGAGGGCGCGCACCGCCGCCACCGCGGAGGAGCCGAGGCTCTGGAAGCCGATCTGGCAGGCCAGTCCGGAGGCGGCCACGGCCGCGCACAGTTCGTCGAACTCGGCCAGGGTCGCGGTGGGGGGCTTCTCCAGCAGCAGGTGGGAGCCGTGGTCGAGGGCGGTCCGGGCCAGCGGCAGGTGGGTGTGGATCGGGGTGACGAGGATGGTGATCGCGGCACCGGTGGTCTTCAGCAGGTCGGACAGGTCGGGGGAGTAGGGCACCGGTCCCAGGCCGTCCAGGGCGGAGTCGGGGACGGGGCGGGAGTCGCACACGCCCACCAGCCTGACCAGGCCCGCCTCGCTGAGACGGCGCAGGTTGCGCAGGTGGGAGCGGCCGTGTCCGTGGACGCCGACCAGGACCACCGGGACGGGTTCGGCGGCGGGGGTCACCGCGTCACCGCCCGGGGGCTGCGGCGGTCTGCTGGACTGCGGTCTGCGGCGGCGACGGTGTTCACGACATCGACCCCTTCGGCTGCTATCGTCGATGGAAAGCGCTTGCCCAATGTAGGCGGCGCCGGAACGCCATGTCAACGAGAGGACGTGCAACCGCCCATGGCAGACGTCGTCAGCATCGACCCGCGCACCGGCACGCCGGTGGAGACCGTCGCCCGCACCACCGGCGACGCCGAGGTGGCCGCACTGTGCCGGGCCGCGGCCCAGGCCGCCCCCGTCCTGGCCGCCACCTCCCGTGCCGATCGGGCCGCGCTGCTGCGCGCCGTGGCCCGTGCCCTGGAAGCCGAGCGCGCGGCCGTCGTCGCTCTGGCCGACCGGGAGACCGCGCTGGGCGAGGCCCGTCTCAACGGCGAACTCACCCGCACCTGCTTCCAGTTCGAACAGTTCGCCGAGGCGCTGGAGGAGGGCTCCTACCTGGAGGCCACCATCGACCACGCCGGCGACACCCCCATGGGGCCCCGCCCCGACCTGCGGCGCATGCTCGTCCCGCTCGGACCGGTCGCGGTGTTCGGCTCCAGCAACTTCCCGCTCGCCTTCTCCGTGCCGGGCGGCGACACCGCCTCGGCCCTGGCCGCCGGATGCCCGGTCGTGGTCAAGGCGCACTCCTCCCACCCGGCGACCTCCCGGCTCTGCCACGGGATCATGGCCCGCGCCCTGCGCGAGGCCGGGGCGCCCGAGGGCGTGCTCGGGCTCGTCTACGGCCAGCAGGCCGGAGTCGCCCTGGTCCGCCATCCCGCCATCCAGGCCGTCGGCTTCACCGGCTCCCTCGGCGGCGGACGGACCCTGTTCGACCTCGCCTCATCGCGCCCCGACCCCATCCCCTTCTACGGCGAACTCGGCAGCGTCAACCCGCTCGTGGTCACCCCGGCCGCCGCCGCGGCCCGCACCGAGGAGGTCGCCGAGGGCGTGGTGGGCTCCTTCACCCTCGGCGCGGGACAGTTCTGCACCAAGCCGGGCCTGATCTTCGTGCCCGACGACGAGGCGGGCAAGCGGCTGGGCGAGGCCGTCGCCGCGGCCGTGGCCGAACGGGAACCCGCCGTGCTGCTCAACGCGAACATCCAGCGCGACTACCTGGAGCGCTGGGAGCGCGCCGCCGACGAGGAGGAGGTGCAGCGCCGCGCCGAGGGGGCCCCGGCCGCCCCCGAGGGGTGGAGCGTGCCGGTGCGGCTGCTGGCCACCACCGCGGACGCGTTCACCGCCGAGACCGCCGAGGAGTGCTTCGGTCCGCTGGCGGTGCTGGTGACCTACCGCGACGCCGACGACCTCGCCGGAGCCCTGGCCAAGGTGCCCCACTCGCTGGCGGCCACCCTCATCGCCGAGGACGACGAGGAGTTCGCCGACGCGGTGGTGCCGCTGCTGCGGGCCCGGGCGGGACGGCTGGTCTACAACGGCTACCCCACGGGCGTGGCCGTGGCCTGGGGCATGACCCACGGCGGGGTGTGGCCCTCGACCACCAGCGCGTTGCACACCTCGGTGGGCATGACCGCCATGCGCCGCTTCCTCAAGCCGGTGACCTGGCAGAACACTCCGCAGCGGCTGCTGCCCGACGAACTGCGCGACCACCCCGAGCGTCCGCTTCCCCGCCGGGTGGACGGCCGCCTGGTGCTTCCGGGAGCCTGACCCGCCGCGATGGGCTCCCGGGGCCGCCCGGGAGTGAGCAGGGCGGCCCCGGAGGCCCGGAACAGGCCGGGCGGTCACGGCCGGGACGCGGCCGCCCGGGGGAGCAGGACGGTCCTGCCGACGCGGCGGCGTCGGCCGAGTTCCTCCTGTGCCCGCAACGCCTGGTCGAGCGGGTGGGTCCGGGC
>Ga0079224_100008666_pt1 | contig 13796 bp, 12 predicted proteins | sample Stecom2015_FD_80414 | JGI IMG/M metagenome (GOLD analysis project Ga0079224, IMG submission 80414) | Agricultural soil microbial communities from Utah to study Nitrogen management - Steer compost 2015 | ecosystem: Environmental > Terrestrial > Soil > Agricultural land | place: USA: Utah... | reverse complement strand
TGGTGAAGGTGACCAGGGTGGAGTCGGGCCGGGCCAGCAGCGACAGCCCGTCGATGGCCGCGATGCCCTCGACGAGGGCGTCGACGCCGTCGAGCACCTGCCGGGTGAGTTCGAGGTAGCCCTCGTCGCCGATCGTCCGCACGACCGCCCAGGCGGCGGCGAGCGGAGCGCCCGACTTCGTCGACTGCAGGGTGGAGTTGAGCATCGTGTAGCCGGGCCAGTCGGCGTGGGCGAAGTACTGCGGGCGGCGGTGAGCGGGGCTGCGGTGCAACAGGATCGAGGCACCCTTCGGGGTGTAGCCGTACTTGTGCAGGTCGACCGAGATGCTCGTGACCCCCTCGACGGCGAAGGTCCACGGCGGCACCTGTCGGCCCAGCCGCGCGGCGTACGGCAGCACCCAACCCCCGATGCAGGCGTCGACGTGGCAACGGATGCCCCGCTCGGCGGCGTGCGCGGCGATCGGCGGCACCGGGTCGACCACCCCGTGGGCGTACGACGGAGCGCTCACCGCGACCAGGACGGTGTCCTCGGGCGCGGCGTCGACCGCCGCGGCCATCGCCTCCGGCACGGCCCGGAAGTTGTCGCCGACTTCGACGACCACCGCCTCCACCCCGAAGTAGTGCGCGGCCTTGAGGAACGCGGCGTGGATGGTCGAGGGGACCACCATCCGCGGGCGGGTCACCTCCGGCCGGGCGTCACGCGCCGCCTGCACGGCGAGCAGCACCGACTCGGTGCCGCCGGACGTGATCGAGCCGACCGCCCCGGCCGGCGCGCCGAGCAGGTCGGCGGCGAAACCGACCAGTTCGTTCTCCATCTGCAGCATGCTCGGGAACGCGGTCGGGTCGAGCCCGTTGGTCGCCGCGAACGCCGCACTCGCGCGCCGACCGACCTCGTCGGCCTCGGCCAACCCGGAGTCGTAGACGTAGGCCAGCGTCCGACCGCCGTGGGTGGGCAGGTCGTCGGACTGCAGCGCCCGCAGCCGGTCGAGGACGGAGCGGGAGCGCGGGCTGAGGTCGGTCACGGAGCCTCCGGGGTCGGTGCGGGGACGGCCGCGGCAGCGGCGACGTCGGCGGCGGTCAGGGAGTAGCGGCGCAGGACGAGCAAACTGGCCAGCGTCAGCACGGCGGGCAGCACGGAGAAGCCGACGACGATGGCGGTGAGCGCGGAGTCGGGCTGCACGACCGCCTCGCCGGCGGACGAGCGGTAGGACCCGGCGGCCAGCACGAGGGCGAACAGCCCGGGGCCGAGGGCGAGGCCGAGGGTCTCGCCCGCGGTCCAGACGCCGGTGTAGACCCCGGCCCGGTTGCTGCCGGACCGGGCGGCATCGACGGCCGCGGCGTCGGGAAGCATCGCCAGCGGGAACATCTGGCACCCGGCATACCCGACACCGATGAGCGTCACGGCGGCGAAGACCGCGCCGGCCGGCACCTCCCGCGCGAGGCCGACCAGCAGGGCGCCCGCGGCGAGCACCACGGAGGAGACGATATAGCCCTGCTTCTTGCCGATCCGCTCGCCCATGCGGGCCCAGATGGGGGTGAGCAGCAGCGCCGGGCCGACGAAGCACACGAACAGGATCGTCGACGCCCCGGAGCGACCCAGCACGTGCCGGGCGAGGTAGTCGACGCCGGCGAGCATGATGCCGGTGGCGAGCGCCTGCAGGACGAAGGTCGTCAGCAGCAGCCGGAAGTCCTGCGCCGCGGCGACGATGCGCAACTGCTCGCGGAAGGACCCGCCGGCCGCCACCACCGCGCCGGCCGGCGCGGTGCGCGTGCCGCGATAGGAGCCGACCACGCCGATCACGATGATCACCGCGACGACGACCCCCATGACCCGGTAGCCGTCCCGGCCGCCGACCGCGTCGCGGATCGCGGGGGCGGAGGCGCCGCAGACCATGATCGTCAGCGCGAGGATCGCCACGCGCCAGGTCATCAGGCGCGTGCGCTCGTCATAGCTGTCGGTGAGCTCGGCGGGCATCGCGACGTAGGGCACCTGGAAGAACGCGTACGCCGTCGCGCAGCCGAGGAAGAACACCAGCACCCACGCGGCCTCGGCCACCCGCGACCCCATCGCCGGCCCGGCGAAGATCAGCGCGAAGCACAGCGCGAGCAGGAGGCCCGCCCGCAGTAGGAACGGCCGCCGCGGCCCGCGGGGATCGGTGCTGCGGTCGCTGATGCGTCCCGCGATCGGGTTGAGCACGACGTCCCAGGCCTTGGGCAGGAACACGATGACGGCCGCCACGGCGGCGGCGATCCCGAGGGTGTCGGTCAGGTAGGGCAGGAGCATCAGGCCCGGGACCGTGCCGAAGGCGCCGGTCGCCACCGAACCCATCCCGTAGCCCACGCGCTCACGGCGCCGCAGTTCGGACATGGTCGGACCCTAGTGGCGCGGCTCAGTCGCCGGGGGCGAGTTCACGGACGAGCAGGTCGGCGACGGCCTCCTGGTGCTCGGCGAACGGGTGGTACTCCAGCGCGCGCTCGGTGTTGCGTACCGCGCCGTTGACCCACGGCTCGTCCGCGCAGATGTGGTGATCGGCGGAGATCGACCGGACGTCGAGGAAACCGACGTCGGCCCGGGCCGCGGCCCGCCGCATCGCACGGTCGAGACGGCCGGCGATCTGGCGGACCAGATCCAGGTCACCGATCGCGATCGGAAGGATCTCGCAGGTCTCGCCGGTGGGCGGGATGAAGTGGGGATAGCCCACCAGCACCACGTCGGCGTCCGGGGCGCGCGAGGTCACCTCCCTCAGGACGCCCACGATGTTGTCCTCCACCCGGTCGATCTCGGCGGGCAGATCCCGGCCCTCGGCCGCGAGTCGGTCGGTGCAGGGCGAGCCGGTCGGCTCCTCGGCAGCCATGCACAGGTCGATCATCGTGGCGAACAGCGCGTAGTCGTTGCCGCCGATGCCGACGGTGACCAGGTCGGTGTCCTCGGTGACCGCGTCGATCTGCGGGGCGATCTCGAGGTCGAGGATCCGCTGTCCGGTGAGGACGTCGTCGGTGGTGGCGCCACTGCAGCTGACGTCGGCGAGGTCGGCACCGAGCTCCTCGGCGAGCAGCGCCGGATAGTTGGCCTGCGACCGGAAGCACCCGTCGGCCAGATCGGTGGGCGGGACATAGGGCGCGGCGGTGTAGGAGTCGCCGAGCGCGACGTAGGTCCCGATGCCGGGCGCGCCGGCGGTGCTCGGGACGTCGGCCGGCGATGTGATCGGACCGGTCGGTTCGGTGCGCGGGTCGCCGGAGGAGCAGCCGGCCAGCACCGCGAGCAGCACCGCGAGGACGGCGGCGGCGAGCAGGGCGGTGGGGCGTCGGGTCACAGCGACCGGGAGGCGGCCGAGGAGTAGCGCCGCCGCGGGTTGGTGCCGATCGGGTCCGCGGACGGCTCGGTCGGTTCGTCGCCCGACCACTGCGTGATCCAGTCGTCGAGTAGCGGCCAGGTCGTACGCCGCGCGTCGCGGCCGGTGAGCATCCCCAGGTGGCCGCCGGGCACGAGCTCGAAGCGCACCTCGGGGGCGCCGGTCAGGTGGTCGCGGATGGCGCGGACGGCGGGCGCCGGCGCGATCGTGTCGTTGCTCCCGGCGAGGACCAGGACGGGGACGTCGATCGCGGCCAGATCGATGGTCCGGTCGTCGAGCACGAACGAACCGGTCGCCAGCTGGTTGCCCTTGAGGAAGCGGTGGTAGAGCTGCCCGAACGTCCGCCCGGGGTAGGCGGTCATGCTCGCGGTGAACCGGTCGACCGCCTCGACCTGGGCCAGGAAGTCGGCGTCGTCGAGGTTGGTCGCGACCGCGAGCGGCTTGGTCACGACCTTCTGCACGCTGGTGAGCTGGAAGGCGCGGGTGACCAGCGGCTTCGGGATGCCGCCGAGCGCGCGGTAGAGCTGGGTCACCAGGCCTCCGCCGCTGCTGAGGTTGAGCAGCGGCCGCAGGGGAGCGACGAGGGGGACCTGGCGGACGTCGACCGGCGAGCCGAGGATCGTCAGGGAGGCGATCGGCAGGTCGGCGGCGTCGGCCGCGGTGAGCGCGGCGAAGATGCCGCCGAGGCTCCACCCCACCAGGTGGACCGGTCGCCGGCCGGCGTGTTCATGCACCGCGCGGACGGCGGCGGGGACGACCTCGTCGACCCAGTGCTCCACGCCGATGCTGCGGTTGGCGAAGGAGACCTCGCCGTACTCCACCAGATAGGTGGGGCGGTGCTGCTGGAGGAGGTGCTCGACCAGCGAGCACCCGCGGCGCAGGTCGTAGCACATCGACGGGGCGGCGAGCGGCGTCACCAGCAGCACGGGATCGCCGGCCGACCGCGCCGGACCGATCGGGCGGTAGTGATAGACCTCGCGCAGCACCCCGTCGTCGATCAGCGTCCGCGGCATCGGGCGCAGGTCGGCCAGCCCGCCGTACACCACGCGGTGCGCGAGGTTGTTGGCCGCCGAGACGACCTGGCCCGGCTTCGGAAGCAGATCCATGGCTGGGAAGCGTACGGCGGTGGTGGTCGGCGTCAGGAGCGCTTGGCCGGGCGCACGGTCTTGCCGTGGGTGCGCAGGTCGGCGCTGAGCGCGGCCAGGAACCGGTCGGCCCAGGCGGTGACGTCGTGCTCGGCCACCGTCTTGCGCATCGCGCGCATCCGCTTGGCCAGGTCCTTGGGCTCGGCCTCCATCGCCCCGATGATCGCGGCCTTCATGCCGTTGATGTCGTAGGGGTTGATGAGGAAGGCCTGCTTGAGCTCGTCGGCGGCGCCGGCGAACTCCGAGAGGACCAGTGCGCCGTCGTCGCCGAGGCGGCAGGCGACGTACTCCTTGGCCACCAGGTTCATCCCGTCGCGCAGCGGCGTGACGACCATGATGTCGGCGGCGAGGTAGAGCGCGGCCATCTCCTCGCGCGGGTAGGAGGAGTGCAGGTAGCTGATCGCGGGTCGCCCGATCCGACCGAGGTCGCCGTTGATGCGCCCGACGAGCCGGTCGATGTCGTCGCGGAGGATGCGGTACTGATCGACCCGCTCGCGGGAGGGCGTGGCGACCTGGACGAACACCGCGTCCTCGACGTCGAGGATGCCATCGGAGAGCAGCTCGCCGAAGGCGCGCAGGCGGGCGTAGATGCCCTTGGTGTAGTCGAGCCGGTCGACGCCGAGCAGGATCCGTCGCGGGTTGCCCAGCTGCTGACGGATCTCGGCGGCGCGGCGGACGACCTCGGGCGTGGCGGCGAGCTCCTCGAAGCCCGCGGTGTCGATCGAGATCGGGAACGCGCCGGCCTGCACCACCCGACCATCGGGCAGGTAGACGCTGTCGCGGTGGGTCTTGTGGCCCACACGCTGGCGGACGAGGCGGATGAAGTTCTGCGCCGCACCCGGCAGCTGGAAGCCGACCAGGTCGGCCCCGAGCAGCCCCTCGAGGATCTGGCGGCGCCACGGCAGCTGGCTGAACAGCTCGGCGGGCGGGAACGGGATGTGCAGGAAGAACCCGATGCGCAGATCGGGGCGGAGCTCGCGCAGCATCGCCGGCACGAGCTGCATCTGGTAGTCGTGCACCCACACGGTCGCGCCCTCGGCGGCCACCTCGGCCGCGCGCTCGGCGAACCGCCGGTTGACCGTGACGTAGGCGTCCCACCACTCTCGGTGGAACTCCGGCTTGGCCACGACGTCGTGGTAGAGCGGCCACAGGGTGGCGTTGGAGAACCCCTCGTAGAACTCCTCGACCTCCCGGGCCGACAGACCGACGGGCACCAACCACAGCCCGTCCTCGACGAACGGCTCGAGGTCGGCCTGGGCCTCGGCGCCGCCGGGCCAGCCGATCCAGGCGCCGTGGTTGGCGCGCATGACCGGCTCGATCGCCGCCACCAGCCCGCCGGGGGAGCGTCGCCAACCCACGGTCCCGTCGGGCTCGACCACCCGATCGACGGGCAGCCGGTTGGCGACGATCACGAGCTCGGCCCGAGCAGGGTTGTTCTGGCTCACATCTGGCACCCTACGGGAGCAGCCGAACCCCCTGCGGCCGATGCGGAGCGGGGAATGACACCGGTGTGGTTCGTCCCGTATCCTGGCCGGCAGCAGTCGTGACCGAGTCGAGTCGATCTGGGAGTCAGCATGGACGCCGTCCACCCCTCCGGTGCCGTCGCGAGGACCACCCCCGAGGAGACCCCGCAGGCGGAACTCTCCGAGCGCGACCGCGAGATCCTCGACTTCGAGCGCCAGTGGTGGAAGTACGCCGGCGCCAAGGAGCAGGCGGTGCGCGAGAAGTTCGACATGAGCGCCACCCGCTACTACCAGGTCCTCAACGCGCTCATCGACCGTCCCGAGGCGCTCGCGCACGACCCGCTGCTGGTCCGGCGCCTGCGTCGGCTGCGCGCCGCGCGCCAGCGGGCCCGGTCGGCGCGCCGCCTCGGCTTCGAGGTCTAGCCGGCGTGCGGGCGATGCGCGAGCACGGCGTCGCTGCCCCGGCCCTCGTCGCCGTGCTGAGCACCGTGGCCGTGGTCGCCGCGGGCCTTTACTTCGTCCTCAGCGGCGGCCCGGCCGAGGAGCCGACCACCCCGTCGGCCCCCGCCCCGACCACGGTCGCGACGCCGACGCCGACGCCCTCGCCGACCGCGGAGGCCACGCCGACCAAACGCAAGCCGCGGGTGCGCCGTGGCAACGTCTACGTCGAGGTCTACAACAACTCCGGGATCTCCGGCCTCGCCGCCCGCACGGCCACCACCGTCAGGGGCGCCGGGTGGCAGGTCGTCGGCGAGGACAACTGGTACGGCACGATCACCGAGTCCACCGTCTACTACCCGCCCCGGCTGAAGGCCGCGGGCCGGCTGCTCGCCCGCGACCTCGGCATCACCCGGGTCCGGCCGGCCGTCGACCCGATGAAGCTCGACCGGTTGACGGTCATCCTCACCTCCGACTTCGCCTGAGGGTGCGGTGATGGAGCACCTGCACGCCGACGCCGCGCAGCGCTACGCCGACCTCGTGGCCCGGGGGTCCGAAGCGGTGCTCGGCCTCGACTTCGACGGCACCCTCGCGCCGATCGTCGAGGACCCGACCCGCGCGCGGATCCACCCCGACGCGGCCGCCGCGGTGCTCGCCGCCGGTCGGCACCTGGGCGCGGTCGCGGTGATCACCGGACGACCGGTGCGCCAGGCGCTGGACCTCGGTGACCTGGCGGAGCTCTCCGACGGGTTGGTCGAGGCGGGCCGGGAGCTGTTCGTCCTCGGGCAGTACGGCAACGAGCGGTGGTCCTCCTCCCATCCCGAGGTGGTCGTGCCGCCCGTCCCGGCCGGGGTCGACGCCTTCGCGGCCGACCTGCCGGCGGCGCTGCGCTCCGCCGACGCCGCCGACGCCTACATCGAGGACAAGGGCCTCGCCGTCGCCGTGCACACCCGGCGCCTGGCCGACGCGAGCGCGGCGTACAACCGACTGCTCCCGGTCCTGGGGGCGCTGGCCGACACCCACGGGTTGACGGTCGAGCCCGGCCGCCAGGTCATCGAGGTGCGCGGCGGCGAGACCCACAAGGGGGAGGCCGTGCGCACGCTGGCCGCCGAGCTGGACGCGCGCGGCTTCTGCTTCGTGGGCGACGACCTGGGCGACGTGGAGGCGTTCCGTGCCGTCGAGGAACTGCGCGCCGACGGCATGGCCGGCCTCCTGGTGTGCTCGGGCTCGGAGGAGCAGCCGGCGCTGCGTGACCTCGCCGACGTGCTCGTCCCGGGGCCCGACGGTGTCGTGGCGTTCCTGCGGGAGCTGGCCGCCGACCTGGCCGCCCGCCCGCTAGCCTGAGGCCCGATGACTGCCCCGGTCCTGCTCGTGACCTGCGCCGACCTCCCCGATGGGGAGCCCGGCGGCCATCTGCTCCTCGAGGCGCTCGCCGCGCGCGACATCCCCGCGCGCTGGGTCGCCTGGGACGACGCCGGGGTCGACTGGGCGGGCGCGCCCCTGGTGGCGGTCCGCAGCGCCTGGGACTACGACCAGCGCCCCGCCGAGTTCCTCGGCTGGGCGCGGCGCGTCGCCGACGCGGTCGGCGACCGGCTGCTCAACGGCGCGGAGGTCTTCGCCTGGAACGCCGACAAGCGCTACCTCGCCGAGCTCTACGCGACCGGTCTGCCCGTCGTGCCGACCCTGGTCGCGGAGGACGAGGGCGAGCTCCCGCCGGCGATCGCGACCTACGAGCAGGCCGTGGTGAAGTCGACGGTGGGTGCCGGCGGGCGCGGCGTCGTGGTCTTCGACGGCGTCCCGGGCGGCCCCGACGACCTCGACGAGTCCGCGCTGCTGGCCGGACCGTGGGTCGTGCAGCCGCTGGTCGAGTCGATCCGCTCGGTGGGGGAGCACTCGGTGTTCGTCCTGGGCGGTCGGGCGCAGGGCCAGGTCCGCAAGGTCCCCGCCGGCGAGGAGATCCGCGTGCACGAGGAGTACGGCGGCTCCAGCACCCCGGTCGACCTCGATCCGCAGGCCGCCGCGTGTGCGTCGATGGTCCTCGCCCACGTCGAGCGCGCCCACGGCTGGCGTCTCGACTACGCCCGGGTCGACCTGCTCCAGCACGAGGGTCGGTGGGTGGTCGGGGAGCTCGAGCTGATCGAGCCGGGGCTCTACCTCGACGTGCGTCCGGAGCTGGCCGGGACCTTCGCCGACGTGGTGGCCGCTCGTCTTGCACTCTCTTGACCCGAGTGCCAGACTGGCGTTAGCACTCTCCGTGGGAGAGTGACAGCCAAGGACCGGTTCGTCGAGGTCCTCCGCCCGCGGAGAAGGGTTCCGTCGGCCCCGGGGGATCGTCCGTCGCGGGCGGCGCACCGGACCACCCGAACTCATCGAGTGAGGAATCGCAGGAGCCATGTCGAAGCTCATTGCTTTCAACGAGGAGGCCCGCCGCGGCCTCGAGCGGGGGATGAACACCCTCGCCGACGCGGTCAAGGTCACCCTCGGCCCGAAGGGACGCAACGTCGTCCTGGAGAAGAAGTGGGGCGCCCCCACCATCACCAACGACGGTGTCTCCATCGCCAAGGAGATCGAGCTCGAGGACCCGTACGAGAAGATCGGGGCCGAGCTGGTCAAGGAGGTCGCCAAGAAGACCGACGACGTCGCCGGTGACGGCACGACCACCGCGACCGTCCTGGCCCAGGCCATGGTCCGCGAGGGTCTGCGCAACGTCGCCGCCGGCGCCAACCCGATGGCGCTCAAGCGCGGCATCGAGTCCGCCGTCGAGGCCGTCTCGGCCCAGCTGCTGCAGATGGCCAAGGACGTCGAGACCCGCGAGCAGATCGCGGCCACCGCCACCATCTCCGCCGGCGGCGACACCACCGTCGGTGACGCCATCGCCGAGGCGATGGACAAGGTCGGCAAGGAAGGCGTCATCACCGTCGAGGAGTCGAACACCTTCGGCATCGACCTCGAGCTGACCGAGGGGATGCGGTTCGACAAGGGCTACATCTCGGCCTACTTCGTCACCGACCCCGAGCGGATGGAGACCGTCCTCGAGGACCCCTACATCCTCGTGGCCAACCAGAAGATCTCCAACGTCAAGGACCTGCTGCCGGTCCTGGAGAAGGTCATGCAGTCGGGCAAGCCGCTGCTGATCATCGCCGAGGACGTCGACGGCGAGGCGCTCTCGACCCTGGTCGTCAACAAGATCCGCGGCACCTTCAAGTCCGTCGCGGTCAAGGCGCCCGGCTTCGGTGACCGCCGCAAGGCCATGCTGCAGGACATCGCGATCCTGACCGGTGGCCAGGTCATCTCCGAGGAGGTCGGCCTCAAGCTGGAGAACACCGGCATCGAGCTGCTCGGCCAGGCGCGCAAGGTCGTCATCACCAAGGACGAGACCACCATCGTCGAGGGTGCCGGCGACGCCGACCAGATCGCCGGCCGGGTCAACCAGATCCGCGCCGAGATCGAGAACTCCGACTCCGACTACGACCGCGAGAAGCTGCAGGAGCGGCTGGCCAAGCTCGCCGGCGGCGTCGCGGTCATCAAGGTCGGTGCCGCCACCGAGGTGGAGCTCAAGGAGCGCAAGCACCGCATCGAGGACGCCGTGCGCAACGCCAAGGCGGCCGTCGAGGAGGGCATCGTCGCCGGCGGCGGCGTGGCCCTCGTCCAGGCCGGCGCGGCCGCGTTCGAGAAGCTCGAGGTCGCCGACGACGAGGCCACCGGTGCCAACATCGTCAAGCTGGCCATCGAGGCTCCGCTGAAGCAGATCGCCATCAACGCCGGCCTCGAGGGCGGCGTCGTGGCGGAGCGCGTGCGCAACCTGGAGGCCGGTCACGGCCTCAACGCCGCGACCGGGGAGTACGTCGACATGGTCGGCGCCGGCATCCTCGACCCGGCCAAGGTGACCCGCTCGGCGCTGCAGAACGCCGCGTCGATCGCCGCGCTGTTCCTCACCACCGAGGCGGTCATCGCCGACAAGCCGGAGAAGGCTCCGGCCATGCCCGACCCGTCGGGCGGCATGGGCGGCATGGACTTCTGATCCACCGTTCAGTTCCCCGCTGAGGCGCACGCCACAGCAACGTACGCAGGCCCCGAGGTAACTCCTCGGGGCCTGCGTCGTTTAGCAGATCGAGCAGTCCTGCGTGACAAGTTCGACAAAACGTCCACTAGTCTGTGGTGCACGTCATCCGATGCGCACCCTCCAGTGCGTCGTAGACAACAGCGCCGCGGTGCGGCGCAGGGGAGATATACCGTGAAGATCAAGTCCAGGGCCGCGATGCGCGTGGCCGCTCTCGGGGCAGCAGGTGCCCTCGTCTCGCTCTCGATCTCCCCGGCTGCGGCCGCGGACGTCGTGGCGCAGTCGAGCGCCAACGCGCTCACCATCGGAATCGCCGGCAACGCCCAGGGCACCGGGTTCGTCACCGCCACCCACACCGGCACCGGGCAGGAGAACGTCGAGGGCATGGTGAACCCGCCCATCGCCGTGCTCGGCAACCAGGGTCTGCTCAACGTCGGCGTCCTCGCCCAGAACGCCACCGCCGGGGTCGAGGGCCGCCGCGGCATCTCCGCCGCGTGCGCCGGGGTCGCCGGTGACGGCGGCGCGATCGCCGAGGTCGGCGACTCCGACTGCATCACCCCCGGCCAGCCGGTGGGCATCTCGATCGCCAACCTCGACCTCACCGGGGCGCAGCTGATCAACGAGGACGCGGTCGAGAACGCGCTCGCCCCGCTCGCCCCGCTGAACGCCATCATCGACGTGCTGGTCGGCCCGCTGACCAACGCCATCGTCAGTGCGCTGGCGCCGCTGGCCGACGTCGGCCTCGGCGGCACCCTCGGCGCCGTGCAGGCCAGCTGCGAGGCCGAGCCCGGCCGGGCCAACGGTACGGCCAACATCGTCGACGGTCGCCTGTCGGTGACGCTGCCCGGCGTGGGCGAGGTCGTCCTCGTCCGGCTCCCGGTCAACCCGGCACCCAACACCCACGTCGTGACCGACCTCGACCTGGTGCTCGACGCGGTCCTCGAGGCCGTCCGGATCCAGCTCGAGGAGGCGCTCGACGGCTTGGCGGGTCCGCTCGCGGGGATCACTGAACAGGTCCGCAACCAGATCGTGCCGCTGTTGATCGCGCCGCTGGCCGACGCGCTCGCCCCGCTCGAGGACAACATCCTCGACATCACCCTCAACAAGCAGACCCGCCCCGAGCAGGGCCGGGTCGAGGTGACCGCGCTCGACCTGCAGGTCCTGCCGGCTGCCCAGCAGTTCGTCGACGCCTCGCTGCTGGAGGCGCAGATCGCCACCGTCACCTGTGGCGTGAACTCGACCTACAACCCGACCCCCGACCCGCAGCCGGAGCCGCAGCCCGACCCGGAGCCGGAGCCGGAGCCCGAGCCCGAGCCCGACCTGCCCGACATCCCGACCGAGGTCGACGCGGGAGCCACCGGCACCGGCGTGAGCCTCAACGGGGGCGCGATGGGTGCGGCGTTGCTGACCCTGACCGCTGCCGCGGGCCTGGCCGGCTACCGCCGACTCGGAAGCCGCTGAGCCTGGCCGGATGAACGCACCCGAAGTCGACGGCCAGCGGCAACCGGCCTCCCTCCCCGCCGTCATCGCGGGGTTGGCGCTGGTGCTGCTGGCCGCCGGCTTCCTGTGGCCCTCCCTGCCCTGGGTGGGCGAGGGCAATGGCCCCGATCGGCCGGCGATCACCCTCCCCGACGCCGCCGGCACCGATCTGCTCGAGATCCCCTCGATCGAGCTCGATGCGCCGATCGACCCGATCGAGCTCGACCCCGGCGGGGTCCTCACCCCGCCCGCCGACGTCCAGCGGGTCGGGTGGTGGCAGCGCAGCGCGGAGCCCGGCGCGCGCCGCGGCCAGACCGTGATCACCGGTCACACCGTCCACACCGGTGGCGGGGTGATGAACAGGCTGAAGAAGGTGCGCAAGGGCGACGAGATCCTCGTGCACTCCGGCGACGAGGTCGCGATGTACGCCGTGCTCCGCGTCCGGACGTTGAGCCGGGAGCAGGTCTCGCAGCGCGCGGAGCAGCTCTTCGGTCAGGACCGTAAGGACGGCCGCCTGGTGCTGGTGACCTGCGAGGACTGGGTCGACGGCGTCTACCAGTCCAACGTGGTCGTCTTCGCCGAACGGATCGCCTCCTCCCTCGACGCCTAGCGGGACTCGAACACGCGTTCGATCTCGGCTAGTCTCGGCCCATGACCGCCGAGATCCAGGGACTGCTCTTCGCCGACCCCGCCGCCGACGCGGCGCCGGCGTTCCGGCGTACCCCACTCGCGCACGGCGCGTGGGTCGACGTCGCGCCGGGCTGGGCCGGTGACCCCGACGAGGTGTTCGCCCGGCTGGTGCGGGAGGTCGACTGGCGCGCCGAGCACCGGGCGATGTACGACCGCACGGTCGCGGTGCCGCGACTGACGCGTTATTACCGCGCCGAGGAGCGGTGGCCCGACCCGGCCCTGCGCGCCTGGTGCGCCCGACTCTCGGAGCACTACGCCGTCGAGCTCGGCGAGCCGTTCACCACCGCCGGCTGCTGCTACTACCGCGACGGGCGCGACTCGGTGGCCTGGCACGGCGACACCTTCGGTCGCGGCGCCACCCACGACACCATGGTCGCGATCGTGTCGCTGGGCGACCAGCGCCGGCTGTCCCTGCGGCCGCGCGGTGGGGGCCCGTCCCTGTCGTTCGCGATGGGACACGGTGACCTGGTGGTGATGGGCGGCTCGTGCCAGCGCACCTGGGAGCACGCCGTCCTGAAGACGGCGAAGCCGGTCGGGCCGCGGATCAGCGTGCAGTTCCGTCCCGCCGGGGTTGCCTGAGCCGACCCCGAGCTCCCTCCGGGTCGGGTCGGGGAGAATCCCGGTAGCGCCCGCCGACGTGCCGGGGGAGAGTGACGTCATGACCTCGGCACCCCCTGTCTCCGCCTCGCGCACCGTCGCCGCCCGCATCCGGGATCTGACCAGGACCTACGGGTCCGGGCCCGCGCGCGTGGTCGCGCTCGACGGCGTCTCGGTCGACCTCCACTCCGGTGAGTTCACCGCGATCATGGGTCCCTCGGGATCGGGCAAGTCCACGCTCATGCACTGCGCGGCCGCGCTCGACTCCGCCGACAGCGGCTCGGTCGAGATCGACGGCACACCGCTGGCCGGGATGAAGGACAAGCAGCTGACCCGGCTGCGCCGGGACTCTCTCGGCTTCGTCTTCCAGGCGTTCAACCTGGTGCCGACGCTGACCGCGGAGGAGAACATCCTGCTCCCGTTGGCGATCGCCGGCCGCAAGCCCGACCCCGCGTGGTACGCGACCGTGCTCGACGCCGTCGGACTGCGCGACCGGCTCGGGCACCGGCCCAACGAGCTCAGCGGCGGCCAGCAGCAGCGGGTCGCGGTCGCGCGGGCACTGGTGTCGCGGC
>Ga0079224_100008665_pt1 | contig 13797 bp, 13 predicted proteins | sample Stecom2015_FD_80414 | JGI IMG/M metagenome (GOLD analysis project Ga0079224, IMG submission 80414) | Agricultural soil microbial communities from Utah to study Nitrogen management - Steer compost 2015 | ecosystem: Environmental > Terrestrial > Soil > Agricultural land | place: USA: Utah... | reverse complement strand
GAAGCGCCGAGTACGAGACGATCCGCGAGGTCAAGGCCGCCGTTCGCATTCCCGTCGTGGCGAACGGCGACATCCGCAACGGGCGCGATGCGAGGCGCGTGCTGGAGCGCACGGGCGCCGACGGCATCATGGTGGGACGCGCGGCCCAGGGCCGGCCCTGGGTCTTCCGCGAGATCGCCCACTTTCTTGCGACCGGTGAAGAGCTTGCGCCGCCCTCGGCGAACGAGATGCGCGAGATCCTGACCGAGCACCTGCAGGGCCTGTACTCGCTCTACGGCGAGCCGCATGGCGCCCGCATCGCCCGCAAGCACATCGGCTGGGCCGTCGCCGGGCTTCCCGGTGGCGAAACGCTGCGCCGCCATGCGAACGCGCAATTCGATGCCGGTGCGCAAATGCGCGCCGTGTGCGAGTATTTCGACGGACTCGCCGCCAACGACGGGCGACGAGTCGCTGAGCCCATCTTGGTGGAGAGACTCGCCGCATGAGCCGCACGAACGAGCTGGCCGACTGCGTCAGGCGCTCCCTCGAGCGCTACTTCAAGGACATGGACGGAGAGAAGCCGACCTCCATCCACGAGATGGTCCTGAAGAACGTGGAAAAGCCCATGATCGAGGTCGTCCTCGCGCGCGCGGAGGGCAACCAGACGCTCGCCGCCGAGATGCTCGGCATCAACCGGAACACGCTGCGGAAGAAGATGCAGCAGCTGCGGATCAAGGGCTAGTGTCGAGGATCTCCCGGGCGCTCCTCAGCGTCTCCGACAAGGCCGGCATCGTCGAGCTCGCGCGGGCGCTGCAAGGGCTCGGCGTGCAGATTCTCTCCACCGGCGGCACCGCGGCGCTCCTGCAGAAGGAATCGGTGCCCGTCACGGAAGTCGCGACGTACACGGGTTTCCCCGAGATGCTCGACGGGCGCGTGAAGACCCTGCATCCGAAAATCCACGGAGGCCTCCTGGCGAAGCGCGAGGATCCCGCGCACCTGCAGGCCATCGCCAGGGCCGGCATCGAGCCCATCGACCTCCTCGTCGTCAATCTGTATCCGTTCGAGGCCACGGTGGCCGACCCCGAGTGCCGGCTCGAGGACGCGATCGAGAACATCGACATCGGCGGCCCGGCGATGCTGCGCTCGGCGGCGAAGAACCACGCCGCCGTGGCGGTGGTGGTCGACCCGGGCGATTACGAGTCCGTGCTGCAGGAGCTGCGCGCGCAGGGCAACGTCAGCCCGTCGACGCGCCTTGCGCTCGCGCGCAAGGCGTTTGCCCACACGGCTGCGTACGACGGCGCCATCGCCAACTACCTCACCTCCCTCGACGACCAGGGCGGCCGCAGCGAGTATCCGCAAATCCTCACGCTGCAGCTCGAGAAGGCGCAGGACCTGCGCTACGGCGAGAATCCGCACCAGAGCGCCGCTTTCTACCGCGACCGTCGTCCCGTCGAAGGCGGCATCGCGGGCTACCGGCAGATCCACGGCAAGGCGCTTTCCTACAACAACATCGCCGACGCCGATGCGGCCTGGGAATGCGTCAAGAGCTTCCCGGGCCCGGCCTGCGTGATCGTCAAGCACGCGAATCCCTGCGGCGTGGCGGTGGCCGAGGATCTTCGAGCGGCCTACGAGAAGGCGTTCAAGACCGATCCCGTGTCCGCGTTCGGCGGCATTCTCGCCTTCAACCGCGCCCTCGACCGCCCGACCGCCGAGGCGATCGGACGCCAGTTCTCGGAAGTCATCATCGCGCCGCGCATCGAGGCCGACGCGCGCGTCGAGCTCGAGAAGAAGGCGAATCTGCGCCTGCTGGAGGTGCCGTATTCGCAGGCGGCCCAACGGCACGACTACAAGCGCGTCGGCGGGGGCCTCCTCGTGCAAAGCACCGATGTCGATGCCTCCGAGCGAGCCGCCTACAAGGTCGTGACGAAGCGCCACCCGACAGAGGCCGAATGGGCGGATCTCCTCTTCGCCTGGCGCGTGGCCAAGTTCGTGAAGTCGAACGCCATCGTGTACTGCGGCGGCGGCATGACGCTCGGCGTGGGCGCCGGGCAGATGAGCCGCGTCGACAGCGCGCGCATGGCGGCGCTCAAGGCGCAGGCCGCGGGCCTCGACCTCGCGGGCTGCGCAGTCGCTTCCGACGCGTTCTTCCCGTTCCGCGACGGCCTCGACGTCGTGGTCGATGCGGGCGCCGCCGCGGTGATCCAGCCCGGCGGGAGCGTCCGCGACGCGGAGGTCGTCGCCGCGGCCGACGAGCGCGGCATCGCCATGGTCTTTACCGGCATCCGCCACTTCCGCCACTGATGAAGCTCCTCGTGATCGGCGGCGGCGGCCGGGAGCACGCTCTCGCCTGGAAGCTCACGCAAAGCCCTCGGGTGCAGAAGGTCTACGTCGCGCCCGGAAACGCCGGCACCGCGCTCGAGCCAGGGCTCGAGAACGTCGCGATTACCGACGTGCCAGGGCTCGTCGAGTTCGCCAACCGCGAGCAGATCTACCTCACCGTCGTCGGGCCCGAAGCGCCGCTCGCCGCCGGCGTCGTGGATGCGTTCCGGGCGGCGGGACTGCGCATCTTCGGCCCCACGCGGGCGGCCGCGCAGCTCGAGGCCTCCAAGGACTTCGCCAAGTCGTTCATGGTCCGGCACGCCATTCCGACCGCCCGGCACGCGACCTTCGAGGATCTCGCCCAGGCCAAGGCCTACATCGACGCGCAGGGCGCGCCCATCGTGGTCAAGGCCGACGGCCTGGCGGCAGGCAAGGGCGTCGTGGTCGCCGCCACGCGGGCCGAAGCGCACGCCGCGGTGGAAGCGATGCTCGGGGAGTCGCGGCTCGGCGCGGCGGGCGCGCGCGTGGTGATCGAGGAATGCCTCCAGGGGGAGGAGGCGAGCTTCATCGTCATGAGCGACGGCACGCACGTCCTGCCTCTCGCGACGAGCCAGGACCACAAGCGCCTGCGCGACGGCGACGAGGGTCCCAACACGGGCGGCATGGGCGCGTACTCCCCGGCCCCCGTGATTACGCCCAAGGTGCACTCGCGCGTCATGCGCGAGATCGTGCTCCCGGCCGTGCAGGGCATGGCCAAGGATGGCATCCCGTACGTCGGCTTCCTTTACGCGGGCCTGATGATCGACGCGCAGGGAAATCCGCGCACGCTGGAGTTCAATTGCCGCCTGGGAGACCCGGAAACGCAGCCGATTCTCATGCGCCTGAAATCCGACCTGCTCGAGCTCATCGAGCGCGGCGTCGACGGCACGCTCGACAGCGCCGAGCCCGAATGGGACCGGCGCGCGGCGCTCGGCGTGGTGCTCGCGGCGCACGGCTATCCCGACGAGCCGCGCAAGGGCGATCGCATCGAGGGGCTGCCGAAGCCGACCGAGGATCTGCACGTCTTTCACGCCGGCACGCGCCTGGAGGGCGGCGTGCCGGTCACGAGCGGCGGAAGGGTCCTCTGCGTGACGGCGCTCGGCGACGCCGTGCGCATCGCCCGCACGCGCGCCTACGAAGCCGTGGAGCGCATCCGCTTCGACGGCATGCAGTATCGCCGGGACATCGGGCATCGCGCCATCAAGCGCAGCTAGCGCATGGATCCGCAGGCGGTCCACGAGTACTTCGCCGGCCTTCAGACGCGCATCGTCGCGGCGCTGGAAAGCGCCGACGGCGCGGCCTTCCGCCGCGACGAGTGGTCACGGCCCGAGGGCGGCGGCGGCATCACCCGCGTCATCGAGAACGGGCGGCTCTTCGAGCGCGGCGGCGTGAATTTCTCGCGGGTACGGGGCCGGGCCCTCCCGCCTTCGGCAAGCGCCTCGCGCCCGCAGCTGGCCGGCCTTCCTTACGACGCGATGGGCGTCTCGCTCGTGCTTCACCCGCACAATCCCTACTGCCCGACCGTTCACATGAACGTGCGCTTCTTCAGCGCCGGCGCGACCTGGTGGTTCGGGGGCGGCATGGACCTGACGCCGTACTACGGCTTCGAGGAGGACGCGCGCCATTTCCATCGCGCCTGCAAGGCGGCGCTCGACCCATCGGGCCCCGAGTATTACCCCCGCTTCAAGCGCTGGTGCGACGAGTACTTTTACCTGCGCCACCGGGGCGAGCCGCGCGGCGTCGGCGGCATCTTCTTCGACGATTTCGCCGAGCGCGACTTTCCGTTCGCCTTCGCCCTGACGCGCGCGGTGGGCGACGGCTTCCTCGGCGCCTATCTGCCGATTCTCGAGCAACGCAGGAACGCCGCGTTCACCGAGCGCGAGCGCGCATTCCAGGCGTACCGGCGCGGCCGCTACGTGGAGTTCAACCTCGTCTACGACCGCGGGACGCTCTTCGGGCTGCAGTCGGGCGGGCGAACCGAGTCCATCCTCATGTCCATGCCGCCGCGCGCCGAATGGCGCTACGACTGGAAGCCCGAGCCCGGGTCGCCCGAGGCGAGGCTCTACGAGGAGTTTCTCAGGCCGCGCGACTGGGCCTGAGCCCACCGGACCGGATCGCGATCCTTATCGAGGCTTCCTAGGCGAGCTCCGCGGCGCGCCGGTAGTGGCGCTGCGCATCTTCGGCCCGCCCGAGGCGCTCCGCCAGGCGCGCGAGCTCGAGGCGCGCCGCGCGGCTCTCCTGGAAGGAGAGGCTGGCGTCGAGAAAGCTCTCCGCCTTGCCCCAGAGCTCGGCCTGCGCGCAGAGCCGGCCGAGCGTCGCGAGGAGGCCTGCGTCGCTGCTGCGCTCGGCGAGCCAGCGCTCTCCCGTCTCGAGGCGCGCGCGCGCCTCGGCGACCCGCTCGGTCGCCTCCAGTCCCGGGGGCAGCTCGCCGTAAAGCGACACGAGCTGGGGCGACCACTCCTCCCGCAGCGCGCGCTCGAGGATGTCTCGCGCAAGCGCCGCCCGCCCGAGCGCGGTCGCCTGGCGCGCCGCCGCCGCCGCGACGCGCGGATGCACCTGGTCCTTCGACGGGACGCTCTTCCATCGCCGCTCGAACGCCTGGGTATCGGCTGCGTCGCGCTGCAGGAGCTCGACGGTCGCCTGGAGCCGGTACTCCTCCGCCAGCGCAGGCGGAATGGCGTCGCGCTTGGCGAGCTGGTTCGAGAGCCTCAGCACCTCGTCCCACCTGCCGGCGCCGCGCTCGGCCCGCAGCAGCAGCCGCTGGCTCGCGACCTGCCGCGCGCCTCCCGCCGCCTGCAGCTCGAGCAGCGCGGCCCGGGCGCCGGCGAAGTCGCGCGCCTCGAGGGCGAGCTCGGCCACGGTCGCAAGACGGGCCGCGTTCCATTCCGGTCCCGCGGCCGCGGCGCGCTCGAGCCAGCGGTCGCGCGCGCCGAAATCGCGCAGATGATGCGCGGCCCGCGCAGCGAGCAGCGCCGCAAGCCCGGGTCTCGGGCCCGTCTCGTAGGCGGCCGATGCCTCCTTTTCCGCGCGGGCATAGCGCCCCTCGTAGAACGCCTGCAGCCCGGCGGCCAGCGCGGCGTGCGCGCGCTCGCGTCGGCGCCGCTCGCGGAAGCTCCTCACGTAGGCGGGCAGCAAGACGGCATGGCCGAGGAGCCGGACGACGGCGTGCAGCAAGACGAAGGCGATGAGCGCGACCACCGCGAAGAAAAGCATCGAGGTTTCCACCCGGTAGGGCGGGTAGACCAGCATGACGTAGCCGGAATCGGCGTCGCCGACGATCACGAGCGCGACCGCCGCCGCGAACACCGCGAGGAGCCAGAGGAGCGCCCTCATTCGGCGCCGCGCTCGCGCCGCGCCTTGAAGCTGCGGACGGCCTCCAGGCTCTCTGAGATCGCCGGCACCTGGAAGCTGAGCGTCACGGCCGCGAGCTGCTGAAGCTCGGCCAGCGCCTCGGCTGTCGGCTTCGCCCGAGCGTCGAAATAGCGCTGGATCCAGTCGCGCGCCACGCGCAGGCTTTCGCGATAGCCCGCCTCGTCGCGCGCGAGAAGGGAAAGCCGCGCGCTCAGCAGGCGAAGCCGCAGGTTCTCGCGCAGGAAGTAGGCCTGGGTCGGCGTGAGGAGCGCCGGCTCCGGCCCCTCGATGCGCCGCACGGTGACGAGCTGGCGAAGCTCGCTCCAGACCTCTTGGGCTAGCCTGCGCCAGACGCTCGCTTCCGGCTCGGCGCTCGTGCGCGCCTCGCCGGGGCGCTCGGCGCGCATCTCGTAGCCGAGCGGCAGATCCTCGACTGCCGCGACGAGTCCCTCGAGCCGCAGGCTGAGGGCGGGATAGTCGACGCTCGGAAGCGCACGCAGGCGCTCGATGTCGCGTGCTAGCGCACGGCGCAGCGTCTGGAACTGCGGGCGCTCGGCGCCTGCGAGGCGCGAATCGGCGAACTCGAGCGCGAGGAGCGCGCCGCGCACGTTGCCGGCGAGCCGAAGCTGCTGCGAGGCGATCGAGAGCACGTGCTCGATCTCGGCGAGCAGCCACTCGTCGCGGTTTCGCGCGAGCTCCTGGTAGAGCGCCTCGATGGAGAGCTGCTCGCTTCGCGACTGCGCGAGCTCGGCCTCGAGCTTCGCGCTCTTCGCCTGGGCCTCGCGCAGGCCCTCGGCCGCCTGGCGCGCCGCCTGCCGCGCCTCCTGCGCCGCCGTCTCCACCTCGCGCAGGCGCCGCGCCGTTTCCTCCTGCGTCGCGCCGATGCGCTCGCGCGCGTCGATCCAGACGAGCGCGGCGAGCCCGGCGGCGATGAGCACGGCGAGCAACGCGAGCGGCACGGCCCAGGAGCGCTGCCGCGGGGCGGTGCTCGCCGGCGCCTCTGCCACGGATTCCGGCTGCGTTTCCTCGGTCATGCAGTGCCGAAGTATGCCACCAGCCGCTCGAGGACCTCCGCGTCGCTCGAGCCGGCGAGGACGACCTCGGCGGCGCCGGCCCGCTCCGCGGCCTGCGCGACGCGTGCGTGCGGCACGAAGATCGGCGCGCGGCGCAGGTGTTGCGCGGCCGGCTCGGCGAAAGCGGCGAAGAGGTTCTCCACGGTGGCGGCCGACGCCGCGACCGTGCCATGGATGCGGCCGCTGCTCAGAGCCGCGACGATCTCGTCCGGGACCGGCGCGGGCGGCACGCGCCGGTAGCACTCGGCATAGTCCACCGTGGCGCCGCGCCGGCGCAACGTGTCGGCCGCGAGCTCCCTTCCGCCCTCCCCGCGCGCGATGAGCACGCGCCTGCCCGCCATTTCGGCGAGCTCCGGCAGGGCGAGAAGCGCCTCCCTGTCGGCTGCGGCGCGCGGCGCCAGGACCTTGCGTACGCCGTGCTCCTCGAGCGCCGCGCGCGTGCCCGGGCCGACGGCGGCGGCGGTCAGCTCGCCGGGCCAGCGCGGAATCATCTCGAACGCCCGCTCCACCGCAGTGGGGCTCACGAACAGCACGAGATCGTAGACGTCGAGCTGCGAGAGACGCTCGCGCGCGGGCGCATCGTCAACGGGCGGCGCGATGCCGAGGGCGGGGTACAGATACGCCGTGCCGCCCGCCTGCCGGACGAGCGCCGCGAGCCGCCCGGCGCGCTCGAGCGGCCTCGCGATCAGGATGCCGCGCCCGGCGAGCGGCCTAGCGCTGGAGGCCAATCAGGATCTCTTGCGCGCCCTGCTCGAGGAGCCGGCGCGCCGCCTGCTCGCCGAGGCTCTGCGCATCCTCGAGCCGGCCCTCGCAGCGAGCGCGTGCCACGCGCTTGCCGTCCGGCGACGCGACGAGCGCGCTCAGGCAAAGCCTTCCTCCGTCCTGCCCTTCGGCATAGGCGGCGAGCGGGATGACGCAGCTTCCGCCCAGCGCGCGGCTCACCGCTCTTTCGGCGCGCACGCACGCGGCCGTCCTTTCGTCCGCCAGCAAGCTGACGAGGTCGATGACCTCCGGCCGGTCCGAGCGGCATTCGATGCCGAGGGCGCCCTGCCCGGGCGCGGGCAGCATGGCGGACTCCGGGATGGGCGCTCGAATGCGCCCCTCGAGCCCGAGCCGCACGAGGCCTGCCACGGCGAGGACGATGGCGTCGTACTCGCCGCGGTCGAGCTTGGCGAGCCGCGTCTCCACGTTGCCGCGAAGCAGCGCGACCCGCAGGCCCGGGTAGCGCAGCGCGATCTGCGCCTCGCGGCGCAGGCTCGAGGTGCCGACCACGGCACCCCGGGGCATGGCTTCGAAGCAGTCGTAGCGTGCACTGACAAAGGCATCGCGGGGATCCTCGCGGGCCGTAATGGCGGCCAGCACGAAACCGGGCGGGAGATCCGCCGGCACGTCCTTCATCGAATGCACCGCGAGGTCGGCGCGTCCCTCGAGCATCGCCGACTCGAGCTCCTTCACGAAGAGCCCCTTGCCGCCCGCGCTTTCGAGCCGGCGGTCGATGAGCTCGTCGCCGCGCGTGGAAAGCGGCAGGAGCTCCACGGCAAGGCCGCGATGGCGGGCCTCGAGCGCCGCCTTCACGTGCTCGGCCTGCCACAAGGCAAGCCGGCTGCGGCGCGTTGCGATGACAAGCCGCTTCATGATCCCCGCTTCATCATCCTTTGTCCGCGACCAGCTCCTTCAGCCCGGGCCATTGCCGGCGGCTCACCGCGAGGCGCTCGGTCACGCCGTCGAGCACGACCACCCAGGCGGGCTCGTCGCCCGCCGAGCGCTCGAAGCCCCGGATCGCCGCGCGCGCGACGAGGCAATTGCGATGGATGCGGACGAAGCGCTCTGCGAACTCGCGCTCCAGCGCGACGAGCGACTCCTCGAGGAGGTACTCGCGCTCCCGGGTGCGCAGGGTGACGTACTTCTGCTCGGCGCGCAGGAAAACGATGTCGCGCACCGGCACGAGCGCGATCCGGTTGCGCTCCACGATCGAAAGGTACTCCCGCGGACGGTCGGATGCACGCGCCAGCTGCTCCGGAAGCGTGCCGGCCGCAGCGACCTTCTTCAGGGCCGCGGCCAGCCGCTCGGCGCGCACCGGCTTCAGGAGGTAGTCGAGCGCATTGAGCTCGAAGGCATCCACGGCATGCCGGTCGTGCGCCGTGACGAAGATGGTCCTCGGCGCCTGCTCGAGGCCCGAAAGGTGCCGTGCGAGCTCGAGCCCCGCCATGCCGGGCATCTCGATGTCGAGGAGCAGGACCTGCGCCCCGCTCGCCGGGATGCGCTCGAGCGCCTCGAGACCGTGCTGCGCCTCGCCTACGACCTCCGTCGGGACGTCGGCCGCGACATCCTCGAGCAGCTCCTTCAGGCGCTCCCGTGCCGGTGCCTCGTCGTCCGCGATGAAGATGCGCAGGCGCGAGGAGGGACCTTCGGCGCTCACGCGCTCCTCCCGTGCGGCTGCGTGCGATACGGCATCTCGATGCGCACCCGGTAGCGGCCCTCGGCGACGCCGGTGTCGAGCTTGGCCTCGGCGTCGAAGAAAAGCGCGAGGCGCTCCCGGATGTTCTCGAGCGCCATGCGATTGCCCGTGCGGCCGCGCTGCTCCTCGCGGAACGGGTTCTCGACCAGCACGCTCACGCGGTCGCCCCGGCGCTCGATGCGAACGAGCACGTCGGCCGGCCCGGTGGCCGGCTCCACGCCGTGGTAGATGGCGTTCTCGAGCAGCGGCTGGAGGACGAGCGGCGGCATGAGCGCGTCCGAGGGCGCCGTGTCGAGCTCCCAGGTGATGCGCAGCCGCTCCCCGAGGCGCAGCTGCTCGATGTCCGCATAGCGCTCGATCAGGCGGATCTCGTCCGCGAGACGCACGAACCGGCGCGCGTCGGCCATGAGGGTGCGAAACAGATCCGCCAGGTCCTCGAGGGCGCGCTCGGCGCGCCGGGGATCGCGCCGGATGAGCGAGAGCACGGCGTTCAGGCTGTTGAAGAGGAAGTGCGGCCGGATGCGCGCCTGCAGCGCCTGCAGGCGCGCCTCGGCGAGCGCCGGCGAATACGCTCGCGTAAGCAGCCGGAAATAGGCGAGCAGACACGCCACGAGCGCCGCGCTCAGCACGAGCATGTGCCAGAGGCTGGAAGGCGCCTCGCCGAGCAGGCGCGCATGCGCCGCGTGCGAGAGCGCGGTGAGGGCGAGGATGAGCGCGAGCACCGCGCTCCAGCCGGCCCAGTAGGGCAGGCGCGCAAGGCGCGGGGAGAGGAGGAACAGGACCACCATCGCGGCGACGAGGAGCGGCTCCACCACCATGGCGCTTCGCATGAAGCGGTCGGCGCCCTCGACGATGCTCGATGCGCTCATGAGCGCCCAGGCGAGCGCCACTGCGTTCACCGCGACCAGGACGCGCGCGAGCACGCCCAGGTTGCGGAAGTCGGGCAGCAGGTCCGTCGAAAGGTCTTGCCTTATACTGGCCATCGTTTCTGTCGTCAGCGCACTTCATTCTCCGGGCATGCCGAAGAAGAAGCAACTTTGGTCCGGCCGTTTCGCCGAGGCTGTGGACGAGCAGGTGAAGCAATTCACCGCATCGGTGCCGTTCGACCACCGGCTGGCCCCGTTCGACATCCAGGGGTCGGTGGCCCACGCGCGGATGCTGGGCGCGGCGGGCATCCTCTCCCGGCGGGACGTCGCCGCCATCGTCCGGGGGCTCGAGCGCATCCGCCGCGACATCGAGGCCGGCCGCTTCCGCTGGTCGGTCGACGACGAGGACGTGCACCTCAACATCGAGCGGCGGCTCACCGCGCTCGTGGGCGACGCCGGCAAGCGGCTGCACACCGGGCGATCGCGCAACGACCAGGTGGCGACGGACCTGCGCCTGTGGCTGCGCGCGCAGATCGACGACATCCGCGAGCGCCTTGCCGAGCTCGTGCGCGCCCTGCTCGATCAGGCGTCGCGCCATGCCGGCCTCGCGATGCCCGGCTTCACGCATCTGCAGGTCGCGCAGCCGGTCACGTTCGGCCATCACCTTCTCGCCTATGTCGAGATGTTCCTGCGCGACCGGGAGCGGCTCGCCGACTGCCGGCGCCGCGTGAACCGGCTGCCGCTCGGCGCGGCGGCGCTCGCCGGCACCACCTTCCGGATCGACCGCGCGCGCGTGGCCCGCGAGCTCGGCTTCGAGGCGCTCTGCGAGAACTCGCTCGACGCCGTCTCGGACCGCGACTTCGCCATCGAATTCTGCGCCGCCGCCTCGCTCGTCATGGTCCACCTCTCGAGGCTCTCCGAGGAGCTCGTGCTCTGGTCGAGCCCGCGCTACGGCTTCGTGCGGCTGCCCGATCGCTACTGCACGGGCTCTTCGATCATGCCGCAGAAGAAGAACCCCGACGTGCCCGAGCTCGTGCGCGGCAAGAGCGGGCGGGTGTTCGGCAGCCTGGTCGCGCTTCTTGTGCTCATGAAGGCGCAGCCGCTCGCCTACAACAAGGATAACCAGGAGGACAAGGAGCCTCTCTTCGACGCTGCCGACACGGTGCGCCGCTCGCTCGCGGTCTTCGCGGGGATGGTCCGCGACCTGGAGCCCGTCCCGGAGGCGATGCGCGCCGCGCTTCTCGAAGGTCACGCCACGGCTACCGATCTGGCCGACTACCTCGTGCGAAAGGGCGTGCCTTTCCGGGATGCGCACGAAGCCGTCGGGCGCGCCGTGCGCGAAGCGGAGCGCCGCGGCTGCGATCTCGCCTCGCTGCCGCTCGATGTCCTGCGCCGGTTCTCGCCGAAGATCGGCGCGGACGTCGGCCGCATCCTGACACCGGAGGGGTCCCTCGCCGCCCGCAATCACGTCGGCGGGACAGCGCCGGCGCAGGTGAGAAAGGCCATCGCCAGTGCCCGCCGACGCCTCCGCTAGGACCGTGCCGACGCGCGCGGGCGAGCGCCGCCCGTTCACCCAGATCGGCAAGTACCCGGTGCTTCGCAAGCTGGGCGAGGGGGCGACCTCGGAGGTCTTCCTCTGCAACGATCCGTTCAACCGCCGGGACGTCGCCATCAAGGTCGCGATGCCCGAGCGCTTCGACGACCCGGCCCGCGGGCGGCTCTACCGCAAGCTCTTCCTGACCGAGGCCTCGCTCGCCGGCAAGCTCCAGCACCCGCACATCTGCCAGATCTACGATGCGGTCGCCGACGAGCGGCTGCACTACATCGTCATGGAATACGTGGACGGCGGCACGCTCGAGCGCTTCTGCCGGCCGGAGATGCTGCTGCCGGTGGACCGCATCCTCGAGATCGTCTTCAAGTGCTCGCGCGCGCTGGAGTTCGCCCACAAGGCGGGCGTCACGCACCGCGACATCAAGCCGGCCAACATCCTGCTCACCGGCGAGACCGACGTGAAGATTACGGATTTCGGCGCGGCGCTCATCAGCTCGGGCGATACCACGCAGGTGAGCGCCATCGGCTCGCCCGCCTACATGTCGCCCGAGCAGGTCAAGGAGCAGAGCGTAGACCACCAGACCGACATCTATTCGATGGGCGTGGTGATGTACCACCTGCTCACGGGGCGGCTGCCTTTCCAGGCGGCCAACAACTTCAGCCTCATCTACCAGATCACCAACGTGGAGGCCGAGGCGCCGTCGGTCTTCCGGCCCGACATCCCCGAGGCCGTCGAGGCCATCGTGCGCCATGCCATGGCGAAGGACCTGAGCGAGCGCTATCGCACGTGGGAGGACTTCTCGCTCGACCTCGCCGAGGCGTTCCGCGCGCAGCACCCCGGCGCGCACCGGGCGCAGAGCTTCGCCGACTCGGAGAAGTTCGAGACGCTGCGCCGGCTGCCCTTCTTCGCCCACTTCTCCGACGCAGAGCTCTGGGAGGTGGCGCGGATCTCGACGTGGCGCCATGCCGCCGCGGGGGAGCTCCTGATGCGGGAAGGCGAGCCCGGCGACTACTTCTGCATCCTCGCCGGCGGCCAGGTCAAGGTGACGAAGAACGGGAAGCTCCTCAACCTGCTCCGCGCGGGCGAGCCGTTCGGCGAGATGGTCTATCTCTCCAAGGAGTCGCGCGTGCGGGGCGCCGACGTGTCGGTCGTGCACGAGGCCGACATCATCTCGGTCCCCACCCAGGAGCTCGCGCGCGCCTCGGAGAGCTGCCGCCACAAGTTCGACCGTGCCTTCATGGAGATCCTGGTGGAGCGGCTCTCCATGGCCAACCTGAGGCTCTCCGGCGTCTGAGCCCCGGGCTTCGCCGGCGGCTGGGAATCGGACCCGGCACCGATGCGGCCCGGCTGGTCTCCGGCGGCCGCCTTCATCGCTGCTATCGCGTCGTCGCGGACGGCACGCCGCGCTTCCTGAAGACCTGCCGGGCGGCCCACGCCGACACGCTTTCCGCCGAAGCCGACGGGCTCGCCGCGCTGGCGGCCAACGGGCTGCGCGTACCGGCGGTGCTCGAGCTCGGCGTGGAAGGCGATACGGCGTTCCTGCTGCTCGAGTTCCTGGAGCTTCGCGGCAACGCCGACTTCGCTGCCCTCGGTCGCCGGCTCGCCTCGGCGCATCTTCGTGCCGGGCCCCGCTACGGCTGGCACCGCGACAACTTCATCGGCACGACGCCACAGCGCAATGCCTGGTGCGACGACTGGGCGGAGTTCTTCCGCACGCGGCGTATCGAGCCGCAGCTCGCGCTCGCGCGGAAGAACGGTCATGCACTGGAGGCACCGGCGGTGGAAGCGCTTCTCGCCGGGCACGATCCGCGGCCCGCGCTGCTGCACGGCGATCTCTGGAGCGGCAATGCCGGCTTCGTAAGGGAGGCTGCGGGCGTCAGCCCCGTCGTCTTCGATCCCGCCGTCTACTACGGGGATCCGGAAGCCGACCTTGCCATGACGGAACTCTTCGGGGGATTCCCGGCGGACTTCTACGCTGCGTACGACGCCGTACTACCGCGCGCGCCGGGCTACGCGACGCGGAAGCACCTCTACAACCTCTATCACCTGCTCAACCACCTGAACCTTTTCGGCGCCGGATATCTGGCGCAGGTGCAGGCGACGCTAGGCCTTCTGCGCGACGCCCTCGAGTAGCTTCTGCAGCTCGCCCGACTCGTACAT
>Ga0079224_100008664_pt1 | contig 13797 bp, 10 predicted proteins | sample Stecom2015_FD_80414 | JGI IMG/M metagenome (GOLD analysis project Ga0079224, IMG submission 80414) | Agricultural soil microbial communities from Utah to study Nitrogen management - Steer compost 2015 | ecosystem: Environmental > Terrestrial > Soil > Agricultural land | place: USA: Utah... | reverse complement strand
CCACCCCTGCCGTCGGTAGGCCACGTGCCTTTGCGCCCCGGTCGGATGAATCCGGGCAAGCAGCGCGTGAGCTAGTGTGTGACCTGCTGGGAAGTCTTGCGCTTTCTGTGCCGAGTTGATCCAGGAGGCCGCGGCCAAGTGTCGCTCCTGCGGCGAGGGGCTCGATCCCAGCAAACGGCCGAGTTGTGCGCTCGGTCCCGGCTCGTCGGACCCGCTTCGCGGCACGCTCCCCGTCCCGACGTTCGTGACGGCCACGCCCGGCCGCCCCTCCGTCACGCCGACACACGTCATGGGCAGCGCGCCTCCGGCCCCGCACGGCGCCCCCCCGGCCTCGACCACGCTCGGCCCTGGTTGGTCTCGCCCCTCGTGGATGAACGGCGCTGGCACCTCGGCGCAGTCGCTCGACACGATTCCCCCGGGGCAGACGCTCGTCGAAGCCTTGTCGCCAGAGCTCGTCAGCGCAGCATTGGCCCAAGCCCATCTGCAAAGTGGCGCCACGGGTCGCTCCGCGTTCGAGCCCACCGGTTCGCGCAGCGCCTCGTACATGCCAGCCACGAGCCCGTACGCCATCGATCATCCCTCCGCGGAGCCGCACGTCCCGGCGTCCGAACGAGCCACGACGACGCACGCCGACACACCGACGACGTCCAAGCCCGAACGCGAGTCCGTCGGGGCGCGGACCGCCAGCCTCGAAGAAGTCGCCGAACGCATGAAGCGTGTCAAGGAGAGCGCCGCGGCAGTGCGACGGGCCGTCCGAGACGACGCACGCCAGCCCTCCGAGAGCACATCGGGCACGCGCCGCTTCGTCGACGAGATGGACGATCTCGACGACGATGAAGACTTCGACGTGCGCCCCCCGGCGCCGCGCCTGCGGGCCGTCGATCGTGCGCGAGTGCAGCGCGCCACGTCCGAAGAACGTCCCAAGCGGCGTGCCGGTGCCTCTGCGCCTGACCGCGACGCGCTCGACGACGACTTCGACGACGATCGCGAACTGGACGACGACTTCGGCCTCGACGAGGCACGCGACGACGACGCCTTCGACGATGCGCGGGACGACGGCTACGACGACTTCGCCGACCTCGACGCCCCACGTCGCCCGAGTCGCGCCTGGATCCCCATCGTCGCGGCTGCTGCGATCGCGGCCGGTCTGGGCGGGTACTTCCTCGCGCCCGACCTCGTCGGTCGAGCCAGCGAACCCGTCGCCGAAGAAGCCGAGATCGCCCCCGAAGTCACCGCGCCGAAGGACACGCCGCCGCCACCGGCCCCCGATGACGTGGCCGTCGCACCGCCGACCGAGCCGACGAGCCCGGCCAAGTCCGTCGCGTTGGCCTTGGCCCAAGCCCCCGAGTCGAAGACCGAGCTCGATCCCGAGACGCAAGCCAAGCTCGACGAGGCGCGGCGCTCGTTCGAGCGCGGCGGTGAAGCACGGCTCGCCGAAGCCAAAGCTACGCTCGAAGCCCTCCTCCAGGCCCAACCACGCTTGACCGACGCGATGGTCCTGCTCGCGATCGTGCAACTCGAGCAGAAAGACCGCGTGGGCTCGCGCATGACCGCCACGCAATGCACCCAGCTCGACCCGCAGGTCGCCGAGTGCTGGCTCGTGCTCGGAGCCGTGGGCGAGGAGCAGTTGCAAGTGCGCGACCAGACCGACGAAGACCGAGCCCTGCACAAGCTCGGCGCGCTCGCGGCCTACCAGCAGTACCTCGAACGCGCCCCCCAAGGCCGGTACGCACACGATGCCAAGGCGGCCGTCGCCCGGTTGAAGTAATCGCGGAGCTGGTTTCGCGTCGGCAGGATTCCGGCCGTCGTGTGGCGGCTCGGGGACCCCGTCCCCCGAGGCCGCTTGGAATGCCGCGTCAGCTCAGCCCGCGGCCTTCCGCGGCCCAGCGTTCACGAATGTCCAAGCGTCGCTCCAGCGCATCCAAGACTTCGTGCACCGCGCGACCGGCAGAGCGGATTTCGGCGCTGCGTTCGTCGCGGCGTACGGAGATCGAGCCATGGGAGGTCAGGAGCCGCGCATGCACCACGTAGCCGGGGGTCCCCCGACGCGCATCGGCGCGGACGCTCACCGATCCGCGGACGGCTTCTCCCCGCCGGGCCAGTTGGTCGAGGCGTTTCGCGATCTCCGCGGACAAGGCCGGATCGGCGTCCATGTCGCAGAACCGAACCATCAGGGACACGTCGTGGATCATCCTGGCAACCTCTCGTCTCGTCGCAGCAGCGGGCGCAAGGTGACGCGTTGCGGCGCCTCGGCATCCACTTTCCTCGGACCACGACGATTCCGTAGCCGTCGCCTCGGAAACGGCCCTCGGGGGCTCGCCAACCTCGCTTCAGGGGCCTTCAGGAGCGTCTGAAACAGAGTTCCAGATGCGTTGGCGGCGGCGCTCCACGAGAGCCTTCGCCGGCGAAGGTCGCGGCTCCGACCGCTCGCCGAGCCCGCGAACGGCCAGCGAGCTGCGCATGAACCGCCCGCCGAACTTCGATGCCGGGTCAGCGGACCCGACCTTCGCGTTGGCTCCACGCCTCGCCTGGTGAGGCTGCCGCCCGCCCCTGCTCCTGCCCAACGGCCCGCCTCGTCCACGGCCCTCGCCGCCCGGCCGGCCCTCGCTCTGCCCGACGGCCCCTCGCCGCCGGCCGGCCCTCCCTACCCGACGGCACTCGCTCGTCCAACGGCCCCTCCCCGCCGGCCGGCCCTCTCACTGCCGACGGCCCTCTCCCTGCCCGACGGCCCTCTCCCTGCCGACGGCCCTCTCCCTGCCGACGGCCCTCGCTCGTCCAACGGCCCCTCGCCGCCGGCCGGCCCCTCGCCGCCGACGGCCCCTCGCTCGTTCAACGGCCCCTCGCCGCCGACCGGCCCTCGCTCGTTCAACGGCCCCTCGCCGCCGACCGGCTCTTCCCTCGCCCTTGCCCCACGGCCTCCGCCCTGCCCCACGGCCTCCTCCGCCCTGCCCAAAACGGCTCCTCGCCCTGCCCCACCGCCTCCGCCCTACCCCACGGCCCTCTCGTGCCTACCGGCTCGTCTCCTCCTCGAGGGCATTCCTCCCGTGGGGCGAGGGATGGCCGCGAGGACGCGGCGAGGTCGCGAACGGCGTGTGGCCGACGAACGTGGCCGATGCGTCCCGCTAGGGCTCGGTGTCCTGCGCCTCGAGCTGCTCCAGCTCCGCGGTCGCACGCTCCCAGTCCTCGGTGAGCTCCGCCAGCGCGGTGCTGTCTCGGTGGTACTCCGTCAGGAGGACGTTGCGTCGCTTCTCGTCGGCGTAGACGGCCGGGTCGGCGAGCTCGAGGTTGCGCTGCCGCTGCGCTCGTTCGAGCCGTTCGATCTCGGCCTCCATTCGTTCGATGCGGGTCTTCAACGGACCGAGTCGGCGGTTCCGTTCGGCGCGACGCTGGGCCTCCTCGCGCTTCTTGGCCCGCTTGTCGTCCCGCGACACGGAGCCCTTGTTCCCCACCACGGTCCCGCTGGGCACACGTGCGGGAGCAGGCGCATCGGGGGTGCGCAGCGATACCGTCCCGGACGGCGGCGCCCCGCCGTGGCGCTCGAGGTACTCGTCCAACGTCCCCGGGTAGATGTCGACGCCACCGCCTTCCACGTTCCAGATCTTCGTCGCGAGACGACGCACGAAGGAGCGGTTGTGGCTGACGAAGACGAGCGTGCCGTCGAACGTGGCGAGCGACTCCGCCAACGATTCCGATGACTCGAGATCGAGGTGGTTGGTGGGCTCATCCATCAGGATGAGGTTGCCCGGCGCGACGAGGAGCTTGGCCAACGCCACACGAGCACGCTCGCCCCCCGAAAGCACACGGATCGGTTTGTCGACGTCGTCGTCGCTGAACAGGAACGAACCGAGCAGCGTGCGAACGGCGGTCTCGCCTGCGGATCGATTGTGCGCCGCGACTTCCTCGAAGATCGTGTGGTTGAGGTCGAGCGCCTCGGCGTGGTGCTGCGCGTAGTAACCGACCTGCACCCCGTGCCCCAGCACGATCGTGCCCGAATCGTACGGGATCTCTCGCGCGATCGCCCGCAGCAACGTCGTCTTGCCGGCACCGTTGACGCCGATGATGCCAATCTTGTCGCCTCGCGCGACGCGGAGGTCGACGCCCCGCAACACCACGTGCGCGCCGTAAGCCTTGACGAGGTTTTCGATGCGTAGCACTTCGGCGCCCGTGCGCGCCGTGGGCGGGAAGTGGAACCGCATCACCCGGCGACGCTGGAACGTCTGCACCTCGTCCATCTTTTCGAGCTGCTTGATGCGGCTCTGGACGGCTTTGGCCTTGTTCGCCTGCGCACGGAAGCGATTGATGAATTGTTCGGCCTTCTCGCGCTCGCGCGAAAGATTGCGCGCCTGGTTCTCGAGCACGATCTCTTCCTCGGCGCGCTGCTTGACGTAGTGCTCCCAATTGCCGCGGACTTGGCGGACGCCTTCGGGTTCGAGCGCCACCACGCGATCGATCTGCTCGTTCAGGAACTCGCGGTCGTGGCTGATCAGCACGAACGCCTGTCCGTACCCGCGCAGGAACGACGAGAACCAAGCCACCGATGGCAGATCGAGGTGGTTGGTGGGTTCGTCGAGCAAGAGCAGATCGGGGCGCTGGAACAGCAGCGCGCCGAGCATCGCCCGCATGCGCCAGCCGCCGCTGAACTCGTGTAGGTCGCGTTCGAAGTCGCTCTCGCGGAAGCCGAGCCCGACGAGGATGCGTTGCGCTTCGTACGGCGAGTAGTTCTGCTCGAAGTTCGTCAGGCGTTCGTGGACCTCCGCGATCCACGTCGCGGCTTCCATCATCGCTTCCTCGTCGCCGCGCGCCTGCGCCGCCTCGAGCTCCGCCTCCGAGCGGACGCGCTCCTCATCCACGGCGTCGCGGCCCGGCAGGCTCGACAACACCGTCGCGAGCAACGTGCGCCCGCCCTCGGTCGGCAGTTCCTGCGGCAGATAGCCGATCCGCAGGTTGCGCTGCCAACGGACCGTCCCCGCATCGGGGCTGGCTTCTCCCGCCATCAGTTTGAGCAGGGTCGACTTGCCCGAACCATTGGGTCCGACCAGACCCACGCGATCGGACCGTCCGATCCGTAAATCGAGGCCATCGACGATCTGTTTCTTCCCGAACCCGAGGCTCACGCCCTCAAAAACGACCAAACTCATGGGATTAGCGGCGCGGCCCTTGTACCGCTCCTCGCCACGTCGAACAACGACTGCCATGACCACCTCGCCCTCCCTGCCCCCCGAGCTCCTCGAGAAACTCCGGCGCGGCGTTCCGCTGCGCCTCAAGCGCCAAGGCGGCTTCGAGTTCGACGGCGAAGCGGTGACCCACGAGCGCATCGATGCGGCCCTCCGCGCGGGTCTGGACGTCACCGTCGACGGTGAAGTGATCGTCCACCTCGGGCCGCAGTGGTGCTACCTGCAAGTCGACGACACGCCGCTCCGCGTCGTCGCCGTCGACGTGCAAGGCTCGACCTTGTACGCGCGCCTCGACGACGGACGACAGCTCGAACTCGATCCACGGTGCCTCTGGGAGGAGCCCGGACAAGGAACGTGCACGCGCGTACCGTCACAGCGCAGCGGTCGCGGCCTCGATGCGCGCTTCACCAACACCGCCCAGATGCAGCTTTCGCCCCACATCGAGTGGCGCGATGCCCAAGCCGTGCTCGTGCTCGGCGAGCAGCGCCATCCGATCCCCGCCGAAGCACCACGGCGCCACGCGACGCCGTTGCCTTGACGTATCGGCCGCGGCGTCGCGTTCCTCTTTACGCGGGATTGCCCGCCGCGGGCGAGTTCGGAGCTTGCACGGCGTTCGGCGTGAGCACGACGTCGACCTCACCGCCGAGGACGTCGGTGAGTCGCACGCGGAGGCGCGACCACGTGGGCTCGACCGAAACACGGGCGACCACGGTCAGTGCACGCTCGCGATGGGTGCGAAAGGCGTGAAAGAGCACGCGCGGCGGGTCGTCCTCGACGGCGATCCACCACGCGTCGAGGAGGTCCGACCACGACTCCACCGCGACATGGACCGCCGAAGGCACCGCGACTTCGGGCCCGAATTCGAAGTTCCGCAGCTCGACCTCGATCGCGTCGGATGCCCCCTCGATGCGTCGTGCCACGACCTCTGCGGTGCTCGAACCCCTCGGCGAGGATGCGTCCTGGACGGCGCCTGAATCCGCGGTCTCGCTCGGCGGCGATGCGTCGCTCGCTGCGTTCGAACCAGCAATGCCGCTCCCGGGCGAGGATGCGTGACACGCCTCCGAGTCGTTGCCCGGACGGGCCGAACCGGCACCGCTGCACCTCGACGCCGCCTCCTCGCCCGGAGGGGCCGAACCGGCACCGCTGCGCCTCGACGCCGCCTCCTCGCCCGAAGCGCTCGAACCGGCACCGCTGCGCCTCGGCTCCGAACGGTCGGCAGGCGCGGCCGACTCTGTCGCCGCGCGCTCTGGGTCCGCGTCCGCGAGCGGGCCTCTCGCCTCCGATCCTTCGCTCTCCGAACTCGAATCCACGGACACGTTGGGCGACTCCACCGTGGCCGTCGCGGCACCGCGCCGGACGACGCGTTCCAGGACGAGCCCGCGGCCACACGAAAGCGACAGCAGGCGCTTCTTCGCCACGTGGAGCGCGGCGTGGCTCGAGTCGCAGCCGATGAAGCGGCGACCCAACTCCACGGCGGCAACCCCCGTGGTGCCCGACCCGCAGAACGGGTCGAGCACGAGATCGCCGGGCTGCGACGAGGCGGCGACGATACGACGCAACAAGCTCTCGTTCTTCTGCGTGGCGTACCCGCTCTTCTCGGTCGAGAAGCTCTTGATCTGGATCGAATCGAGCGAATCGCGGCCGCGCAGCGCGAACTCGGCTTCGTTGGCGTTCCAGACGTCGTCGACCGGGACCCCCTGCCCGGTGGGGAGGGCTCCGTCGCGACGCCGGTACCCGGCAGGATACGGGGTGTAGAGTTTGTTGAACGTGAACTGCCGCGGATCCTTCGTATAAAAAAGGATCACGTCGTGGTTGCGGATCCAGTTGCGGGCGCGGGTCTTGAACCCCGAGACCCAGCCGATGCGCCACACGATCTCGCGCTGGAAGCCGTCCGCGCCGAAGATTTCGTCGAGCAGGAGTTTGACGGCATGGCTCGCGATCGGGTCGACGTGGACGTACAAGCTCCCATCGGGCGCGAGGAGCTCGTGCAGCAGCCGCAGGCGCGGATCGAGCATGCGGACGAGCCCTTCGACGCCGCCGTCGAAGCGATCGTCGTAGGCGAACCGCTCCACCTCCGGACCGCGTTTCCCCGAGCCGACCCGCGTTTGCAACGCGAACCGGCTCCCGGTGGCGAACGGCGGATCGAGGTACACGAGGTTGACGCGACCGCGCAGGGTCTCGTCCAACGCATCCAAGGCGCGAAGATTGTCGCCTTCGACGAGCCTCGCGGGGTCGGAGCCGGGAAACACGACGATCGGGCGCACGACGTCGCCGAACCTCGGAATCGGAGCGCGTCGCCCCGCAGCATCGTACTTACCGGGCCACAGGAGCTCGAGCGTCATGGCTCGGCGGACGGGGTCGGATCCGACAAACTGCGGACGTACGCGACCAAAACCATGAGTTTGGCATCGGTGAAGGTGTCGCCGAACGCCGGCATGGTCGGCGGCTTCCCGCGACGGATCGCCTCGGTGAGCGCCATGTCGGAGCGGAGCTTCATCCGAGCACGATCGCTCAGCAGGTTGTTCGTGAGCGGTTGCTCGGCCACCCCTGCCCCGTCGGCGCCGTGGCAGCGGGCACAGTGCTGATCGTAGAGCTGGGCTCCGACGATCGGCGTCTCGGGCCCCGTGGGATCGCCGCAAGCGAGTCCACCGAAGACCAGCCATGCACCGGCGAGGGCTGCTCGTCGCATGGCGAAGGGGTAGCACGGCCACGACGCTCCCCGCCAGGGTCCGCCCCGGATCGTGCGGACGACCCCCAGGGTGCGCCCGGCCTCACGCGCGTGCGCTCTTGCGAGCAAGCCTCGCGAGCCGCCGTGGACAGGGGCAGCGCGAGCTCCGAGCGACGCGGAGCGCCGCGGAGAAGTCCTGCACGACGTGCTCCAAATACTTCGCGAGTTGCTCGTGGGCCTCGATGTTGCCGGGGTCGTGCGTGCAGAGCCACCGCCACTGCGCCGCGGCTTCCTCGACGTTGCCGCGGCGCCGAGCGAGCTCGGCGTACGCACGGACATAGACGATGCGGAGCTCCGCCGGCAGCGACTCCGGGCGATCGATGCCCTGCAGACGCTGCCACGCCTCCTCGTGCTGCCCGGCGCGCATGTAATGCTGGGCCGAGCGCAGGGCCTCCGCGGGACCGACGGGGTCGCGCAGGTGCTGGCCGACCTTGGCGGCCAACGCCAACAACCCGAGGAGATCGCCGCGATTGTGCCGTTTGGCGCGCTCGAGCTGGCTGCGGACCCAAGGATCGTCGGGCTCGGCTTGCAGCTGGGGAAACACCTCGGCCACCTCGGCGCCGGACATGTCGCCGACGCGACGGACCCCGAGGGTCCGTGCCTCCAGCGTGGTGAGCCGGCAATCAGGGAAGCGCCCCCGCCAGAGGCGCCGCGCGGCGGTGAGGAGATCGAGGTGGTGGACCGAGGCCAGCGCGGACCCGGCCCCGGCGCGGGTCAGGCGACTGCGCAACACGGGAAGGTCGAACGAGGCGCCGTTGAACGAGAGCAGGCGGGGCCGGCCGTGCTCGGCGAGGCTCGTCACGCGACGCACGAAGTCGAGCAGCATCGGCGCCTCGGCGCGCGCGTCCTCGAGGGTCCACTGCATGACGTGGATCGTGTCCTCGCCGCTGTGCCACGCGGCCCCGACGATGAAGGGCACCGCCGCTTGACCGAAACCGCCGGAGGTTTCGAGGTCGACGGCGACGGCAGGCGGACCATCGCCCGCCGGCGTGGTCTCCAAGGCACGCAAGCCTTCGATCAACGCCCCGCGCCGCGGCAACGCGAGCGAGGCGAATCCGCGAGGGAAGGTGTCGCTCGACCCGAGCGACGCGCCGCAGCGGACGGTCCACGATTCGTGGACGTATCCGTGTGCGACCGGAGGAGGGGCGGCGCGCCTCGACCCCGCCGCCCGCGCCACGGGGCGTGCGACCGCGAGACGAGCGCGCAGGTTCACGTCACGCCCCCTTCGAGGGAGGCGGCGGCGAGATCGAGCCAAATCAACACGTCGCCGCGATCGGCTTCCCAAGCATCATCCGAGGCAGGACCCATGCAGGTGGGGCAACCATGCCCGCATCGGCATGCCGCCACCACCGTCCGCGTGCGCCGAAGCAACGTCGCCGACATCTCGGCGGCGGCCGACGCCAGGCCCGCGCCCCCCGGTGCGCGATCGTAAAGGACGACGTAGGGACACGCGCCCGCGGCCAACACCTGCTCGGCCGTGGGTCGACGATTCGGCAACAGGACGGGACCCCACGCGCTCGGATGCCCGCCCGTGACGACCGCCGCGAGATCGCCTCGGTCGCACATCAGCAGCATCGCGCCGACGTGATGGAGGGCATGCGCCACCGCCAACGCCGTGGCCGCGCGCCGCTCGGGTTCCGGCACGTGCTCCGAGAACGTCCTCGGCGACGCCCAGTAGGCCGCGGTCGTGTGCAACTCGAGGTCCGGCAACGACACCGGACCGAACCCGATGTTCTCGTGGGTACCGAGGCGGATCTTTTTGAATCCAGGGACGGAGCGCACCACGTGGGCCAAGCCCTGTCCGTGCGTGACCTCGACGGGACCGCGATCCGCTTCGTCTCCGCCGACCACGCGCACCCGGAGTTTGCAGATCGCCTCGGTGTAGTAGTCGGCTTGGACGCGCCGCACGAAGGCCTTGCGAGCGTCCCACGCGAGCTGCCGCACTTCGTAGAACCGCCCCTCGATCGGGTACATCGCCCCCACGTGGAGGTAGAGCGGCGCGTCTTCGAAATCGACCTCGGCCAAGATGTCGCCGCTCGGCTCGTCGATGACGGCGAAGTTCTCCTCCACCGTGCCACGGAGATCGACCTCCTCTGCCGGCGAAGATCCCGCGACGCCGACGAACAACTCCGAGGTGCGTTCGCCCCGATCTCCGTCGGCGGTTTCGACCGTCGGAGCGTCGAGAATGTGACGCACCACGCCGCCGTGTTCGGCCAAGTACGAGAGGGCCGCGTGCACCTCCGTCGCGTCGAGGCCGGTCCACGCGTCGGCGAGCGAGGTGACGTCACCAAACCCGAGCTCCGCCGCCGCACACCGCAAATGGGGCAGCAAGACCTCTGGATTGTTCGGGTCGATCCGCGCGTGCTCGACCGTGGGCTCCCACAAGAACGAAGGCTCGGACGCGACGAACTGGTCGAGGGGGTTGGACGAAAGGCACAACACCGTGAGCGACGCTTGCCCGCGGCGACCGGCACGACCCGCACGCTGTCGCGTGGCGGCGCGTGTGCCCGGATACCCGGACAACACGACCGCGTCCACACCACCGATGTCGATGCCGAGTTCGAGCGCGTGCGTCGCAGCGACCACCCGCGCCTCGCCCGAACGCAGCGCCCGTTCGACCTCGCGACGGCGGTCGGGCAAATAGCCTCCGCGATAGCCACGAATGGTCTGGCTGGGTGCGCGCTCCGGCTGATCGCGCGCTTCTTCGTCCTGCATGTAGCGCGTGAGCAGCTCCACTGCTTTGCGCGTGCGGCAGAACGCGAGCGTCTGCACACCAGCGGTGCGCAGGATATCCGTCACGTCGCGCGTGACCTTGAGGTAGTCTCGGCGGACACCCGTCAACGGATCGACGACCTGCGGATTGAGCACGACAAAAGTTCGCGCCCCCCGAGGCGCACCATCGCGGTCCACCACGCGGACGGGGCGTCCACTCAGTCCGCGCGCGAGCTCGCCGGGGTTGGCAATCGTTGCCGAACACGCGATGAATTGGGGAGCCGATCCGTAATGCCGGCAAAGACGCCACAGCCGACGCAGCACGTTGGCGACATGACTGCCGAACAAACCCCGGTAGACGTGCAGCTCGTCGACGACGACGTACCGGAGCGCGCCCAAAAAGCGCCCCCATCGTTCGTGATGGGGCAGGATGCCGCGGTGCAGCATGTCGGGATTCGTGGCGACCGCATGCGCACGTGCACGAGCGGCTCGACGCGCGTCCGGAGGAGTGTCACCATCGTAGAGTCCCATGCCCACCGCCGAGACCCCGAGCGCCTCGGCCAATGCTCGCATCGACTCCACCTGGTCTCGCGCCAGCGCTTTGGTCGGAAACAACATCAACGCTCGAGATGAAGGAGCCGACAGCACCGCATGCAACACAGGCAGTTGAAAACAGATCGACTTGCCCGAAGCCGTGCTCGTTGCGAGCACCACGTCCTCTCCGCGCAAGATCGGTTCGAGCGCTTCCGCCTGGTGGACGTACGGGCGTGTCATCGCTCCACGAGCGAGCCCAGCAAGCAACCGAGGATCAAGACGATCAGGCCACGTTCCGAATGAACCGGATCTTGCAGGCTCGCGATGCACCGCCGCGAGCTCCACGGATTCCAATCGGGTGAGGCGGTCTTCCAACGCCGTGACCCCCTCATCCACCACCGACCCGAAAACGCCGGCTTCTCCCGCGTCCGCTCCAGCAGAATTACCGTTGCCTGCCGTTTGAAGGAGGGATCGGACGCGGGAGAAGCTTGGTGAAGGCTCTAGCATCGAACTCGATTCGACGCGCATGCTGAACGCGATAACAGTGCGTACACCCGTTCAGTAGAGCCGTCAAGTTTTGATCCTCGGGCTCAGAAGCCCGTGCGGAGATGACGCCGCGATCGGAGACGATCTCGCCCTCCCACGGCGCCGCGGCTGCGTTCAACGCGCCGCCGGGATTTCCTCGAGTTGCTCCAGGAGCTTTTGCAGGTCCTCGGGCCACGGAGACGCGAATCGTCGCAGTGTCTCATCGGCCGGGTGCACGAATCCGAGTTCGGCCGCATGGAGCATCGGTCGCCCTTCCGTGGCCGTGAATCCCCGAACGAAGCCTCCGCGATGATCACGGATGTAGACGCGCTCCCCCACGAGCGGGTGCCCGGACTCGGCGAGATGGATGCGGATCTGATGCTGTCGTCCCGTTTCCAAGCGGCAGGCGACGAGCGTCACCGTGTCGAGCGATCCGTCCCTCAAGGTGGCCGGTACGGTGTACCGGCGCAGCACGTCGACGTGCGTCACGGCTTTGCGCGCGACGGGGGGGAGTTTGCCACCGTGGAACGAGCCACGGAGTCCGTCGCCACGATTGGGCACGAGGAACGTGCGGTGCGTCGCCGGCTGCACGTGGCCGAGCGCCAGCCCCATGTACCGCCGCTCGACGGAATGGCTGCGAAACTGGGCCTGCAGGAATCGTTCGGCGCGGCGCGAACGAGCGAACACGACGACGCCCGTCGTGTCTTTGTCGAGCCGCGACACGACACGCAATGCCGGCCCAGGGCCGAGTCGACGACGCAACGCGATCTGCACGCGATGCAGGAGTGTGTCGCGATCGCTCGGTTCGAACGGCACGGTGAGCAAACCGGCGGGTTTGTCGACGACGACCACGTCCGTGTCGACGTAGTGAATCGTGACCTCCGACGCCGCGGCCACCCGTCCGCCGGGGGCATCGAGTTCGATGACCGTGCCGGCCGCGACCCGTCGCGCTGGATCGAGCTCGCGTTCGCCGTCCACCCGGACGCGCCCCGCGGTGCAGAGCGCCCGCACCTTCGACCACGGCGGAGCCTCCAGCGCATCGCGCAACACCGCCGCGACCGTCCGCCCGTCATCCCGCGGGTCGACGACGAATTTCGCCGAGGCATCAGTCATCGGTCATCTCGGACGGCGGGACGAGCACGATCTTGCCGACCGTGGTCCCGGACTCGAGGGCCCGATGTGCACGCGCTACGTCGCGGAGCGGAAACGTCATCGTGGGGGGCGGCCGCAAGATGCCCTGCTCCGCCCACGCAAGCAACTGCCGCATCGCGTCGCCGAGCATGACCTGGCGGTCGAACAGGTAGCTGAGGTTGAACCCCATGACGCTGCGGTTGCGCGAGGTCAGGTCGAGCGGGTCGAACCGCGGCGTGAGCAGCCAGTTCCACAACAGGCGCCACCACGCCAGACGCCGTCCGTCGCGCGGGAGCATGCTGGCGAAGCCATAGACGACGAGCCGCCCCGTGACCGCGAGGTGGCGATAGCTCTGCCGCAGCGTCGAGACGCCGTCGGCATCGAAGATCGCGTCGTAGCCGGCGGGCGCGTAGGCCTCGGCCTGGCGCCACAAATCGCCTCGTGACGCATCGATGACGGCGTGCGCCCCCTGCTCGAGCGCGGCCGTGATCTTGTGGGTGCCCCCGACGACCCCGATGACGTGACAGCCACAGTGCCGCGCGATGCGGACGATCGCGCCTCCGACTCCGCCGGCCGCCGAGTGCACGAGCACGTGGGCCCCGGCCCGCGGTCGCGCGAGCTCCATCACGGCGAAGTGCGCCGTGAGGTGCACGGCGGCGAACCCGGCCGCCTGCACGAGGTCGAAGCCGTGCGGGACCGCGAAGACCTGCCTACGCGGGACGACCACACGCGTCGCGTACCCGCCGAAGCGCGTCACCGCGAGGACGCGGTCGCCCACGCGGAGATCGGTCACGCCGTCGCCGAGCGCCGTCACGACGCCCGAGACCTCGAAGCCCGGCGTGATCGGCCACCCCACGAGCTCCCGCGCGGAGCGGTAGAGGCCCATCCGAACCACGCAGTCGGCGTAGTTGACTCCGATCCCGCACGTCCGCAGCAAGACTTGTCCGGGACCGGGAACGGGATCGGGGTGCGTCTCGAGCCGCAGCTGCTCGT
>Ga0079224_100008663_pt1 | contig 13797 bp, 15 predicted proteins | sample Stecom2015_FD_80414 | JGI IMG/M metagenome (GOLD analysis project Ga0079224, IMG submission 80414) | Agricultural soil microbial communities from Utah to study Nitrogen management - Steer compost 2015 | ecosystem: Environmental > Terrestrial > Soil > Agricultural land | place: USA: Utah... | reverse complement strand
TCCGGCAACCGCCCCAGGGCGGCGCCCAGGTTATCCACCATATGCTCGACCCGGCTGGTGGCCGGCGTGGTGACGGTGACCGCAGGGTGGGAAATGACGAACTTGAGGAAGAACTGGGCCCAGGTATGGGCATCGAACTCGGCCGCCCAGGTCGGCAGCTGCCGGCCTCGAACCTTGTCCCACAGCCGGGTGCGGCCGAACGGGGCATAGACCATCACCGCGATGCCACGCTCGGCGGCAAGCGGCAGCACCCGCTCTTCCAGCGTGCGGTTGTCGATGGCGTAGTCGATGCCGATGAAATCCGGCCGCTCCCGCCGCATGAACCGCTCCAGCTCGTCGTACTGCCGCGGGATGGTGGTCGTGACGCCGGTGTAGCGCACCCGGCCATCCTGCTTCAGCTCCTTGAGGAGCGGGTACTGGGTGTCGAGGTCGCCGAGGTTGTGCACCTGGATCAGGTCGATCTTCGACTTCTTGATCCTGGCGAACGACTCCTCCAGCTGAGCGAGGGCGGCCTTGGGATCCGCCTTGCCGCCTCTGGCGACATTGAGCTTGGTGGCCCAGAACACCCGCTCGGCGATCCCCAGCTCGCTGACCAGCCGCCCGGCTACCGCCTCGGAAGCGCCATAGCTGGGAGCGGTATCGAATACCCTGCCGCCCTCTTCGACCAAGGCGCGCAGCACCGCGGCCACCGCCGCCGCATCCTCGCTGGCCAGGCGGGAGAAGCTCGCGGAGCTGCCCAGCCCCACGACCGGCAAGCGCTCGCCGGTGGAAGGAACCGGCCGGGTCAGCAACGGCTGCTTCAGGTCTGCCCACAGCTGCTGCGGGCGCAGGGCCAGCGTGGCGCCGGCGGCGAGCACGAGCTTCAGGTAGTCACGGCGCGAAATCATGGTGCGGGTCTCCTTGTCGTTACGAGCGGCGCAGTCCCTGCCGCCGGCGCCTCCTCCGTCGGTGCCAGCCGTTGCTGGGTCCGGCCCAGCCAGATACCCAGTCCCATCCACAGCAGCGCCAGCGGCACCGCCAGGGTGGTGAGTGCCGCCAGGCCGAGCCCCAGCCGCCCGAGCAGCCCTTCCACCTGGGCTCCCAGCACATCGCCGCCACGATAAACGAAGGTATCAATGAAGGCCTTGGATTTGTACTTGTCCTCGCGGCTGACCACGGTATACAGCGTCTCCCGGGCCGGACGCATCAGTGCCCGCTGCACGGCCCGGAACACCGCCTCGAACGCCACCAGCGCCGCCAGAGAGCCGACCACCGCCAGCCCCAGAAAACCCAGTGCCACGGTCAACGGCAGCAGCGCCAGGGTGAAGGCCACGCCGAAGCGCTTCATCAGCTGCCCGGCCAGCAGCAGCTGCATCAGCAGCGTGGCGGTCTGGGTCGCGACATCGATGCGGGCAAACAGCGTGGTACGAAGATCGAGATCTGTCCCCAGTGCCGCCACCATCTGCAAACGGGTGAAATAGATGAAGGTCGACATCACCGCCAGGACGATGACGTAGGCCGCCAAGCCCAGCAGGTAGCGGGAACGGAACACGGCCCGCAGTCCCTCCCAGGCGCTGCCGCCTATCGGTTCCCGCTCGGCCTCCGCCGCCGGGCCGACGCCCTGACCGGATTCGAGCCGGCTCAGCAGGAAAGCCAGCGTCACCGCCAGCAGCAGCAGGCCGGCCGCCACCAGCAGCAGCGCCGGCGTCCCGAGCGGCGCGGCCAGCAGGGAGGCCAGCGCCGGCCCGGCGATGGCCCCGCAGGTGCCGCCGACCGCGATCACGCCGAAAAACCGCTTGCTCTGCTCGAGAGAAAAGCGGTCCGCCATCAGCGCCCAGAACACCATGGTGGAAAACAGGTTGAAGACGCTGAACCAGACGTAGAACAGCTGCCCGCTGGTGACGCCGACGGCTTCGGGGGCGAGCACCATCAGCAGATGGAGCAGCAGCAGGCTGACGGCGAAGAAACCGTAGACCAGGGCGATGAAGGCCATGCGTCGCAGCCGGCTCACCAGCAGCCCGAACAGCGGATTGACCAGCAGGGTGGCCAGCGCGGTTCCCACGAACAACCAGCGCACCGCCTCGATGCCCCGCTGCATTCCCAGCGCTTCCCGCGCCGGCCGCAGCAGCATCAGCGCCGTCAGCACGCAGAAGAACAGCAGCGCCGATAGCAGCACCGGCAGCAATTCGTCGCGCCGCACGTTGAAGAGACGCTGGATGAACGTGGTCATGCCGGCAGGACTCGGTCCCTCTGCTGTCCGGGCCCGGCGCCGCTGCATCAAAGCCGCTCCTCGCCGAGGCTGCCCGCGATCTTCGCGGCGGGCTCATCGGGCCGGAAGCTGCCGCGGCGGTTCCGGCAACGAGCTGCCCCCACGCTTGCCGGGAGCCGCAAGGAAGGGCAGCCGTGTCTCACGCCGGCTCAGCGCTGCTGCGGCCCGGCGGCGCCCGAGCGGCTGTCCGTCACCACGCCGGCGGCCTGCGCCTGCTGCTCCTGCTCGCGGGCGATCCACTCCTCGATCGCGCGGCGGGCGCGCCGCTCCTCGGCCTTCTCGCGCAGGACGTCCAGGTGCAGCACCCGGTAAAGCCCGAACATCACCGCGACCATCAGCAGCGCAAACGGCAGCGCCGTCACGATGACCAGGGTCTGCAATGCCTGCAGGCCGCCGGCGATCAGCATCGCCGCGGCAATCAGGGTAATGGCGATGCCCCAGGCGAACTTGTGCGTCAGCGGCGGATCGCCCGGCGACTCGCTCGACATCGAGCCCAGTACCAGCACCGCCGAGTCCGCCGAGGTCACGAAGAAGATCACCAGCAACACGATGCTCAGGCCAGACAGCAGCGTGGACAGCGGCAGCGCGTCGTACATCCGGAACAGGACGGTCTCATAGCCGGCGGCGAGCGCACCGACCATATCCACGCCGCCAAAGACCTGTTCCCACAGCGCGGTGCCGCCGAACGTGGAAAACCAGGCGAAACCGAGCAGGGCCGGCATGATGACCACGCCGAACACGAATTCGCGCACGGTCCGCCCGTACGACACCCGGGCGATGAACGTGCCGACGAACGGCGACCAGGAGATCCACCAGGCCCAGTAGAAGATCGTCCAGTCGGCCACCCAGGTGCTGGTAGAGAACGGCGACAGGCGCAGGCTCATCTGCACCAGGTTATCGAGATAGCTGCCCAGCGAGGTGGTGAAGGTATCGAAGATGAAGCTGGTCGGCCCGAGCAGCGCCACTGCCACCAGCAATACCCCGGCCAGGGCGAGATTGAAGCTCGACAGCCACTTGATGCCGCGCTCGACGCCGCTGGCGCTGGAGGCCATGTACAGCACGAAGCAGACCCCGATCACCGTCAGCTGCATCCCCAGGCCACTGGGCAGACCGAATACCCGGTCCAGACCGGCGCTGATCTGCATCGTGCCGAAGCCGAGGGTGGTCGCCACGCCGATGGCCGTGGCCACGACCGCGACGATATTGACCAGCTTGCCCATCCAGCCGAGGTGACGATCGCCGATCAGCGGCTGCAGCAGATCGCTGATCAGGCCGCGCCCCTTGCGGTTGTACTGGAACCAGCCGATAGCCAGCCCCAACAGGGCGTAAACCGCCCACGGGTGCAGCCCCCAGTGGAAGAAGGTGTAGCGCATCGCCGCCCTGGCAGCCTGTGGCGTCTTCGGCTCCAGTCCCTCCGGCGGGGTGACCACGTGCGAGATGGGTTCGGCCGCTCCCCAGAACACCAGGCCGATGCCCATGCCGGCGGCGAACAGCATCGCCAGCCAGGCCGGTTTCGAGAATTCCGGCTCGGCGTCGCGCCCGCCTATCCGCAGCCCCCCCATCGGGCCGAAGGCGAGATAGCCGAGGAAGATCAGAGTCAGGAACACGATCACCAGGTACATCCAGCCGGCATGCTGGATCACCTCCGAGAGCGCCGCGCCGCTCGCTGCCTCGAAGGGCTTGGGGGCCAGTCCTGCAACGACAGCCAGCGCGATGACCAGGAACAATGAAAGGCGGAAGACCATACCTGCCTCCTACCGGGCGTGATTCCCATGCCCTGCGGCAGGACAGGAGCTCGGATGATGCTTTCCGGGCCGGCCGCTTGCGCAGGCGTCGGTTACGAAAGGGAAAACGGATGGTGCAGCCAGGACGGCCGTCTTATCCCGGTCGCGGTACCCGCCGGTCAGGTGGACCGTGCCGTCCGGGCACCCGGACCCATGATCGGTTTCAAGCTGCTTGAGTCGCATGACGTCACGTTTCGGTTGCGGATCAGTCTTGAGGCTGCCAGTCAGCGATTACTAGCCTTCGATGTCGAAAGCCTGATGGTAAGCCACCCTGCCCGCAGGCACCGCATCGCCGAACGCGATGGCCTGGAAGTACTCCGGCGGCACCCCGGGCAGCACCAGTGCCGGCTCCGCCCTGAAGCCGAAGCGGCCATAGTAACCAGGATCGCCCAGCACCACACACCCGGCCGCGCCCAGCCCGCGCAGCTCCTTCAGCGCAGCCTGCATCAGCAGGCTGCCGATCCCCTGCCGCTGCCGTTCCGGCGCCACCGAAATCGGCCCCAGGCCGTACCAGCCAGTCGAGCCATCGTCGATGGATACCGGTGAGACCGCGACATGGCCGACAATAGCGCCGCCGTCCTCGGCCACCAGCGAAACGGCAAGCTGCCCGGCCTCGCGCAGCGCAGCGACGATCAGGTGCTCGACCTGACTGCCATGCGCCGCCTCGCGGAAAGCCGCCGCCGTCAACGCTGCAATGGCGTCGGCCTCCGAGGGTTCCTCAGGTCGTATCTTGATACTCATCCGTGCCTGCTGCGCCATGCCGAACCGCCGCTCAGGCGCCCCGCTGCAAGGTGGCCGTATACAGGCCGGCGCCGACCAGGCAGCCGGCCCCGGAACGGTTCACCATGCGCTGCGTCCGCGGCCGCAGCAGCAGCAACCGCAGCCGGACGGCGGCCAGCGCATAGGCTGTCAGGACGCAAACAGCGACAGCAGCGAACGCCAGGCTGAGCACCAGCATCTGCGGCAGCGCCGGGGCGGTGGGAGAAATGAACTGCGGCAGGAAAGCCGCGTAGAAGGCGAGCCCCTTCGGATGCAGCACGTTGACCGTGAACGCCCGCCGAATCACCCGACCCGCCCGCTGCTCCCGCCCCAGTTCCGGCCGCTCGGCGGCGGCAGGCGCCCGCCAGAGCTGTACCCCGAGGTAGACCAGGTACGCTGCGCCGACCCATTTCACGATCAGGAACAGCTCCGAGGACGCAGCGAGCACCGCGCCCAACCCGGCGAAAGTGACGGCCATGGCGGCCAGGTCGCCCAGGCAGACGCCGGCGATGCTCAACAGCGCGATGCGCAGCCCCGAACCGACCGCGTACCCCATGACCAGGAGTATCGTCGGCCCCGGAATGGAGATGACCACGAAGGCCGCGGCAAGAAAGGCGAGTAGTGTTTCCAGTCCAATCATGTTCCGGACTCGACAGGTGACCTCGGCGGCGCCTCGGGCCGATCCACTGGGGCATCGGGCCGGCGCGCCGTTTTCCCATCCTACTTGGCGGGCCTACCAGGACGCCACCTGTTGCCGCCCGGTGCATCGGCTCGAAGACGCGCGGGCGGCGGCAGCGGCACGGTCGACCTGCCTGTCGAATTCCGCCCCCGCCGTTCGTCTATAGGGCGTCACCACAGAAGCCACCATGACCTTCGCAGCCGCAGGCTGCGATTCACGCAGCAGGAGCCCGCCGATGATTCCTACCATCACTGTTTTTGAACGGTCGCCCGACGGCGGCAAGGGACTGGCGCGCGACATCCGCGTTCGCTGGGCGCTGGAAGAAGTGGGCCAGCCTTACCGAGTTCGTCCGCTGTCGTTCGACGCCTTGAAGGAACCGGCGCACCGGGCGCGCCAGCCGTTCGGGCAGATCCCGACCTACGAGGAAGGCGAGCTCGTCCTGTTCGAATCGGGTGCGATCGTGCTGCACATCGCCGAGCGCCATCCGGGGCTGCTGCCGGACACCCCCCATGCCCGGGCGCGCGCGATTTCCTGGATGTTCGCGGCTCTCAACACGCTCGAGCCGCCGATCTTCGAGCGCGATCAGGCCACCATTCTGGAGCGCGGCCGGATCTGGTACCGGGATCGCCTGCGGACCGTCGAAAGCCGGATCCGGGAACGGCTGGGGGAGCTTGCCCGCCGCCTAGGCACGGCCGACTGGCTCGATGGCGGCTTCAGCGCCGGCGACCTGCTGATGGTCACGGTGTTGCGCATGCTGCACGGCTCAGGGCTGCTGGAGGAGTATCCGAACCTGGCCGCCTATGTCGCTCGCGGCGAGGCGCGGCCCGCCTTCGAGCGCGCCTTCGCCGCGCAACTGGCAACCTTCCGCGGTGAGCCTACGGCCGGCCATGCGCCTGCTACGCCACCCTGACGCCTGGCGACGCCTGCACGCTGCCGGCCTCGGGCAGCAGCTTGCCGTCGCGATAGTGGCAGGTGAAGACTTGAGCCTCCGCCGCCTCTGCCTTCTGGATCGTCAGCCGCAGGCGTGTGCCCCTGAGCCGGGCGGCCTTGAGCTCGGCCGGCCTGTCGTCGATCCAGACCTGGCCGTAGACCTGCTGGAACTTCTGCCGGATCACCAGCCGGTACTCCTGCCCATCGCGCGTCCGCCACAACCAGGTGCCCGCGATGTCGGCCGGAACGATCCACAGAAACAGATTGGCGCCCTCGACCGTGACATGCTGGTCGGCCTTCCAGTCCGCCATGTCGAAAGCGTGGGAGAGGATCCGCGTCCCCGGCTGCAGCTCGCTGAGCAGGCGCGGCCGCAGTTCCATGTTGATCGTCTGCAACAGATACAGGGTGACCACCGTCGCCTTGCTGAAGTCGACGCACAGCAGATCGTCCTCGATGAATGCCACCAGCGGGCTGACACCTGCCCATTCGGCGTGCTCGCGCGCCTCCATCAGCCGCTGCGGGTTGAGGTCGACCCCGACGGCGCGGGCGCCGCAGTCCCTGGCGGCAGCCACGACGATACGGCCGTCGCCGCAACCCAGGTCGTAGAGCAGGTCGTTCTCGTTAACGCCGCCCATCTTCAGCATGGTCTCGACCAGCTTCTCGCTGGTCGGCACAAACGGCACATCCAGCCTGGACTCCGGATCGTAGCCGTAATCGTAGCCATAGATGTCGTCGTACAGATCGGTAAACAACAGGATCTCCTGACAGCGGATTTCGGTGGTTCGCCACGCGCCGAGCGGCTACCGGCGCCTGCTCAGCAGGTGCGCACGAAGCGCAGCAACCGGCCGCGGTAAGGCGGCTGTTCGCCTTCCTCGAAAGGCCGCGGTTTCTCGGTCAGCCGAAAGCCCTGCGCCTGCAGCGCACGGCCGAGCCTGCCCCGGTAGCCCCGTCCGGGACAGCTGATCAGCACCTCGGCGCGCTGGCGGGCGTGGCGCGCGACCAGCTGCGCCAGCAGATCGGCATGGCCGCGCTCGTAGAGCACGTCGCTGCCGATGATCAGGTCGAAGCGGCCCAGCTCCGGCGCCGGCTCTTCCCAGGGCAGCTCGACGTAGCTGAGCGGCGGCAGCCGGTTCAGTGCGGCGTTGTAATCGAGGAAACGCTCGACCAGCGGGTGGTGGTCGCTGGCGGTGATATCGGCACCGCGCCGCTGCAGCACCAGGCTGGGCAGGCCCAGGCCGCAGCCGACTTCAAGGATGCGCAGGCCGTCGATGTCGGCGCGCTGCACCGCCTCGGCGAGCGCCCGGCTGGCCGGCCACAGCTGGCCGAAGTGCGGCCAGGTTGCCGACGAGATGCCGGCCCGCTCGGCATGGCCATGAGGATCGGAAAACTGCTGATGGTCCCGTAAGGCCTTGAGGCGGAACGTATCGTCGCCGATGCGCACCTCGACCTTACGAGTCTCGTAACCAGGCATGAGGCCCCCTCGATCAAAGCGCATCCTGGACCGGATGCGATGCTGGGAACCGCTAAAGAACACTGCGACCGCAGCTGATTCCTGCTAGCGATAGGCAACATCTATCCTACACGTTTCAACGATAAAAGGCGAAAATAGACCCTGCGCTCCGCTATGCTCCGCCCGGCACAGGCCGGAGCCGGCAACAATAACCCTCGCTACTGCAAGACGCATCGTGACCACAGACTTTACGCAAGGCCCGGTCTACCGGCAGCTGTACCGCTTCGCGCTGCCGATCCTGCTGGCGAATTTCCTGCAGCTGCTGATGCCGCTGATCAGCAGCCTCTGGGTAGGCAACCTGCTGGACAGCGCCGCGTTCGGCGCCGTGACGATAGGCACGACGGTCACCAACGTCGTACTGGCGTTCGTCATCGGCATGAACAACGCCACCCTGACCATCTTCGCGCAGCTGAAAGGGCGCGGCGAGAAAGGCCAGATCCACGCCTATCTCAGCGCCTTCATCGTCATCCTGCTGCTCCTGTCGCTGCTGACCGCCGCGCTGGGCTACATCTACGTCGCCCCGCTCCTGCTGCTGCTCAATGCCCCGGAAGCGATCCTGGGAATCGCCGCCGACTACCTCCGGATCGTCTTCCTCGGCGTCCTGTTCCTGGTCGGCTACAACTTCATCGGCACCGTCCTGCGGGCCTTCGGCGACAGCAAGACCCAGCTGCATTTCGTGCTGGTGGCGAGCGGGGTAAATGCCGTGCTCACCCCGCTGCTGATCAGCGGGCTCGGCATGGGCCTGGCGGGAGCGGCCTCGGCCACGGTGCTGGCGCAGGCCGCAGCCTTCCTGTACAGCCTGCTCTGGCTGAACCGCAAGTTCGGCCGGCATTCCTTCCGGCTGCAGCTGCCGCGGCTTTCGCAGGCCAGGACGATCCTGCGGCTCGGCATTCCCTCCGGATTCCAGATGATCGTCATCCATGCCGGCATCACTGCCGTCCTTTCCATCGTCAACACCTTCGGCGAGGATGTGGTCGCCGGCTTCGGCGCCGCCCAGCGCCTGGACAACATCATCCTGCTGCCGGGCATAGCGCTGGGCGTGGCCGTCAATGCGATGGCGGCCCAGAACATCGGCAGCCAGAACTGGCGTCGCGTTGCCCAGATCACCAGGGCGGGCCTGGTCTACAACCTGGGCGTGATGCTTGCCATCGCCGGCATCCTGTTCGCCTTTGCCGGGCCGCTGGTCAGGCTGTTCATCCAGGAGGCGGACAGCGTCGCCTTCGGCGAGTCCTATCTGCGGACGATCGCCCTCTTCTACCCCTTCATCGGGCTGAACTTCATCCTGAACGGCGTGGTGCGCGGCGCCGGCGCGATGTTCCAGGTGCTGGTCCTGAACATCATCTCCCTGTGGCTGCTGCGCGTCCCGCTGACCTATCTCGCCACCTCGCTGTTTGCCGAGGCCGGAATCGCGCTGGGGATGGGCGCCAGCCTGCTGCTCAGTGCCCTGTTTGCAACCGCCTATTACTGCTGGGGAGGATGGCGCGAGCGGAAGCTGTTCGAATCGTGACCGCATGACACCGGCGCCGCCGATTTGTGGCACGCCAAGTTCGACAAGACCTTGGTGCTGAAGTCGAAAGCAACGCTAACAACGGCCTTTACTTCCCCCGCTGTGCCGCCATCTAACGGCCGACGGAGCATGACAGAGCGTTCCGTCCGCCATAGAGGAGGTCAGCCCATGGCACGCAAGTTCATGGATTGTCGGGAAATGCCCAGCCAGAGCCGCTGCACGGTGGCGATCGCAGCCGATGACGACGCCGAATTGCTGGAAGCCGCGGTGCAGCACGCTGTGGCTGTCCACCAGGAGCGGGACACGCCCGAGCTGCGTCAAGAAATCAGACGGCACTTCCACGAGATGTCGCAGCAGGGAGCACCGGCGCCGTAGCCAAGCCGCCGGCGCGCAATACCGCCCCGCGCTGCGGTGGCCGTCAGGCCGATGACGAGGGCAGCGGCGTGGCGGCCGGGGTGGTCTGCGGGGCTTCCGCCTTTTCCTCTCCGACCGCAGGCTGAGCGGCCTTCGCTTTCGGCGCCTGTACGCCAGGCCCCTGAAACAGTGCCCGCAGGGACGCCTCCCCCTCCGCCGTGAACACCACCGCACGGGAGCCGCGCTCGCGCCGCGCCCAGCCCATTTCCAGAATCCGCTCCAACAGCGCGGCTCCGAGAGATCCTGCGAGGTGGTGGCGACGCTCGCTCCAGTCCAGGCATTCCCGGCAAAACGAGCGAGCTCGTGCAGCGGCCTGCCGTGTGTCCACGCCGATGCGCGCGAACCAGGCCCGCCCCTGCTCTGTGAGCCGAAGCCCGCCGTCGCCCCGGTGGAGCACACCGAGGCGTAGCATCCCGTCATAAGCCAGCACGCCGAGCTCGCCGGCAAGATGGTCGTAGCAGACCCGCGCCTTGCGCAGCGCGGGATCACGCGGCCCGAACAGCGGCGGCGCGGGCGCCGCCTTGGCAACGAGACCCATCATGGATTCAAGCAGATGCGCAACGTCGTGGCCTGCCAGGCGGAAGTACCGATGCCGGCCCTGCTGCTCCACCCCGATCAGTCCAGCCTCAAGCAGCTTGCCAAGATGGGAGCTGATGGTCTGCCTGGTGACGCCCGCCATGTCGGCCAGCTCGGTCGCCGTCAGAGCGCAACCGCTCATGAGCGCAGACAGCACCTCTGCCCGCGTGTTGTCGCCGATGAGGGCCGCGATCCGGGCGATGTTCGGTCCTTCAGCCATGCTTCGATCCCTGTCGAATCAAGTGGAGCCGATTGTCTTCTACAATCCCTGTAACCGCCTCACGAGAGGCGTCAGCATGACCAATGTGTGCGCCATACGCCAGCAGGCGGCCGGCCGACACCGCTTGAACACAAGGAAGAGAGCGTCCGATGATCGCAGTGATCTTTGAGGTGATTCCCCATCCCGATCGCCGGCAGGCCTACCTGGACTGGGCGGCAGAATTGCGGGCGCAGCTTGAACAGGTGGACGGCTTCCTCTCCATCGAGCGGTTCGAGAGCCTCTCGCAGCCCGGCAAGCTCCTGTCGCTCTCGTTCTGGCGCGATGAAGAGGCTGTGAAGCAGTGGCGGAACAACGCGGCCCACCGCGCCGCGCAGATCGAGGGCAGACAGTCGATCTTCAAAGACTACCGGCTTCGCGTCGCCCATGTCGTCCGGGATTACGGGCCGGCAGACAGAAGCGGCGCGCCTGGCGATGCACCGGTTCTCGCGGCGCCCTCGGACGCCCGTTGAGCACTCCCAGCCCGACGGCTGCGATCACCGAGCGGCTTGCTGCCAACCCCCGTGAACTTCAACGGCCGGGCGGCGCTGCGGCGTGTCGCATCGATATTCCGCGAGCGGGGCGCCAGGATGGCCAAGGCCGCCACGATGAACAGCGAGGCAGCCCCTCACTCGAACACTTTCGGCAGCAGGATCACGCCGGCGATCGCGCCTACCAGGTTGAGGACGCCCAGGAACAGCAGGAAGAACCGGACGTCGGCATGCTTGAACTTGGTAGCAACGCCCGCGAAGAACAGCACCGAAGCGAGCATCACCGTCGCCAGCAGGTAGGTGTCGGCAATGTGGTTGGCGTGGTGGGCGTCTTTCAGAAGCCTGTTGGATTGCGCGGCTGCGGCCTCGGCCTGCTGCTTCAGCTGCGAATCGAACTCGGGCAGGCCCGGCGCTAGCGGCCGGCCTTGCTCCTCCGGCTCGCCCAGCCACTCGCCGATGGCGTTTTCCAGCTCCGGCCGGAATCGGCGGCGGTACGTCTCCGCCAACTCCCAGCGGCCGCTGGCGCGGGCATCCAGATAGCTCAGGAAAACCGAGATATCCAGCATGGCCTGCTGATTGGCCGCCAAGTGCAGCATGGTCGCCTCTCGGCTGAGGCGGTTCGATTCCGCGATCCGGAAAGCCTGGATGCCGCTCCAGACTGCCGACTGATAGGCGCACCACGCGGTACCCACGGTGGCGATCGCCAGCAGGATCGCCGAGATCAGCTCGCCGTGGACCAGCAGCCGCTCGAGGCGCGTCCCTTCCACCAGCATCTCAGGGCTCCGTGACCAGCAGCACCGCGATGCCATCGTGATCGCCGGTGTGGGCCGGGGCCGAGCCGATCAGGGTGTTGTCCAGTTCGACCCAGCCGCTGCGGGCGAAGTCGGTGTGCCGGTCCATGCGGTCGGCGTAGTCGTCGCGGGCGCGGTTGAAGGAGACGAACCGGTGCTTGATGTGCTCGAACGGCTCGACCTTCTCGCGGCTGAAGGCGCCGATGAAGATATAGCCATCCCGGTGCCGGTAAGGGCCGAACAGCCTGCCGTGGTTGTTGTCGATCTCGAACGGGCGGTCGGACAGGGCGCGATGCCGGCCGCCGGGCAGTTCCGGGTGCAGGGCATCGCCGATGTAGCCGAAGTAGCCCGCCGAATGCCCTTCCCGGGGCGGGTAGCCGGCGGCCGCACTAGCCTGCAATAGCCGCTGCCGCGCCGCCTCCGCCGAATCGGCGGCGCGGTCGATGACGATGATGTTGATCGGCTCGCGCAGCGGCTTGCCCTCATGGATCTCGCCGAGCCAATGCGCCGGCGTCAGATCCGGATCCAGCATCCACTTGCCGACCGCAGGCAGATCCTTGGGCTGGGCGACATCCGCCGCGGCCGGGCTGAAATCCGCCGGCACGGTAGAGGCCTGGAGCGGGGCCAGCGCCGGCAGCAGACTGACGGCGAGGCGCGGCAGTATGCGCAGAACCGCTTTCACGGCCACCTCCGAAACGCCCGGGCCTTGCCTGCTATGGGGCTGACGACACGAAAGACGCAAGCGGCTCCTGCCGGCTCATCTGCCCGCGGAATCAGCCCCCAGCTGCGCACGCGCCTGGAGGATCGCCTGCTCGACTCCCTCGTCAAGTCCGGCGGCGGGGAGCGAGCCGAGTTCGCCGCGGAGCAGATCGAGGTCCTTGAGCAGCAGGTCGTACTGGACGTCGATGAGGTTGTCGCTCATCCAGCTTCGCCCCGTCGATACGGCGATCACCTCGAAGAAGTCCTTGGCGGGAACACCATGCTCCGCCGCCAGGTTGATCATCCGGGCAGTGGCCGCCAGGTTGTAGGTGGCCAGCGCGTTGTTGAGGAGCTTCACCAGCGCCGGCTGGCCGTAGGACTGCATGCGGAACGCGGCCCGAGATGTCGGCCAGCAGCTTGTCCTCCGTATCGGACGCGGCAGGTCCGGCGAGGAAGATGGTCATCGAGCCTTGCCGTGCGCCTTGGGGGCCGCCCGATACAGGGGCTTCGAACGCGCGCCAGGTGTCAGGCGCCGAGGCGAAGATCCTCCGCGCATCGCCCGGCGCGAGCGTGGTATGGACGAAGACGGTCAACGGCTGCGCGGCGTGCTTCTGCAGCGACTCGAACACGGACACGACCTGGTCCGCCAACCGCACCGCGATGTGGACGCTCTCCACTGCCGACCAGTCGACCGCCGTCAGGTCGCTGCCGGCCGCCGACTTGGTCTCCTCCGACCATGCGCGGACGCGGTCGGCATTGAAGTCATTGCCGTAAACCTGCCGCCCCAGCTCGGCAAGCCGCGCCCCGATGTTTCCGCCAATGGGCCCCAGTCCAACGATCAGATGCATGAGCGTTCCCCAAGGTTGAGAGGTGAAGATTCCGGCAGGTCATGCCGGTGCTAAGGGCGTCACGAGGACTTGGGGGACATGCCCCGCTCCGCCATGACCTCCTTGAGCAGGGTCAGGCCGTTGAGCACGCGCGGGAAGCCGACGTAGGGGATGCAATGGATCAGCGTGCCGACGATCTTCTCCTTGGTGAGGCCGACGTTGAAGCCGGTGTTGATGTGCAGCTTCAACTGCGGCTCGGTACCCAGGGCCACCAGCGTGGCGATGGTGACCATGGTCTGCTCCTGCTGGGTCAGGCTCTTGCGTGA
>Ga0079224_100008662_pt1 | contig 13797 bp, 15 predicted proteins | sample Stecom2015_FD_80414 | JGI IMG/M metagenome (GOLD analysis project Ga0079224, IMG submission 80414) | Agricultural soil microbial communities from Utah to study Nitrogen management - Steer compost 2015 | ecosystem: Environmental > Terrestrial > Soil > Agricultural land | place: USA: Utah... | reverse complement strand
TTCAGCAGAGCGTATGATTATGCGCTAAATAGCGGTTTCTCAACCAAGATCTACGGAATGAAAGAATTTAAGGGGAAACTGGCGGCTGTCCGACACGTCATAACTCCATCCGTGGGTTTTAATTATCGGCCAGATTTTTCAGACGAGCGTTTTGGATTTTATCGTCGCTATCAGGATGCTAATGGCACTGAGAATTTATACTCCATTTATGAAAACGCTGTTTTTGGTGGCCCGGGAAGAGGAGAATCGATGGGCATCAATTTTGCGGTGGATAACAATATCGAGGCAAAAATAAGAACGGAGAGCGACAGTAGTGGTTTTAAAAAGATCCCCTTATTACAGAGTCTCTCTTTCAACGGTAATTACAACTTTGTAGCTGACTCTTTCAAGCTGTCAAATATTAACTTCTCAGGACGGACGTCGTTTTTTGACCAAAAACTTGGTTTGAATTTTAACGGTTCCTTCGACCCTTATCAATTCGATGAAAACAGCTCCAGAAGGGTCAATCGGTTTGCAGTAGAAAATGGGACGTTAGCGCGATTAGTCAACTTCGGAGTATCGATGGACTTTAGCCTAAATTCGGAAGCAGCTAAGAATAGAAATCGGAATATTGATGAGCTAAACGAAAATGCGTCCGGCATGGATCAGGCGCAACGGCAGCAATTGTCGCGAATCTCCTCGGATCCCAATGCCTTTGTCGATTTTAAAGTTCCGTGGAACGTTGCTGCGCAATTTAGTTTCCATTATTCCAAGCCAGGAACGGTTTCCAACATTACCAGTACTTTGGGTTTAAGCGGCGATGTAAATTTAACGCCGAAATGGAAAGTACAGTACAATACAGGATATGACTTTCGGGCCCAAAAGATCGTGTTAACCCAATTCAACATCTATCGCGACCTTCATTGTTGGGATATGTCATTTGGATGGATCCCATTTGGAACCTATCGTAGTTATACTTTTACACTTCGTGTGAAGGCTTCTGTCCTTCAGGACTTGAAGCTTAATAAGAGAAACGATTATTACAACAGTTTTTAACTGGTTTTTCGAAAGATACGTATGAAAGCAGAGCTTATAATCATTGGCGATGAAATCTTAATTGGCCAGATAATCGATACAAATTCGAGTTGGATCTGTTCACGATTGGAAGAAATAGGAATTCAGGTCCAACAAATATCTACGATTGCAGACCAGGAAGCAGCGATTATCGAAGCACTGACTTTAGCTTCTACACGCTCGGAAGTAATTTTGATGACCGGCGGACTGGGCCCAACAAAAGATGACGTCACAAAAAAAGCGCTTGTTAAGTTTTTTAATTCGGAACTGGTGTTGGACGAGACTGTTTTGAAACATGTGGAAAGCATTTTCGAAAAATACAATAGACCGATGCCTCCTGATAACAGAACGCAAGCAGAGGTGTTAGCTATATCGGAGGTGTTGTTTAACAAAGCAGGAACTGCTCCGGGAATGTGGATTGACTCTAATGATAATCACTTTGTTGTCATGCCGGGGGTGCCTACAGAGATGAAATATTTAATGGTTCACGAGGTTCTACCACGGCTTCAACATACTGTCGGCAGAACCATCAGACAAAGAATAAACATTCTTACAGCAGGGCTTGGCGAGTCGTTTTTGGCGGAAAAAATACGGCCAATTGAAGATCGTCTACCTCCTTATATTCATTTGGCCTATCTTCCTTCATATGGGCAGGTTCGCCTTCGATTAAGTGGAATGGGGGAGAATGAAGTCAAAATCAAAAATGAGTTGATTGCTTTCTCAAACGAGATAAAACATTCCTTAAAAGATTATTTCATTAACGATACTGATGAGCCGCTTGCGGTTAGTCTGGTAAACTTGATGAGTGATCGGGGACTTACGCTATCCACCGCAGAAAGCTGTACCGGAGGTTTATGTTCGCATATGATAACTTCAGTTCCGGGTAGTAGTAAGGTGTTTTTGGGTGGGGTCATCAGCTATAGCAATGACGTGAAGATCAACTCTCTTGGTGTGAAACAGGAGACTTTAAATAAGTTTGGCGCGGTAAGCGAACAAACTGCACTGGAAATGGTTAACGGGGTACATAAGGTGTTGTATAGCGATTATTCAATATCAATTACCGGGATCGCCGGGCCTGGAGGCGGAAGTCCGGGCAAACCTGTTGGGACGGTATGGATTGCTGTAAAAGGATTAAAGAATACCGTTTCCCGCCAATTTAGTTTTGGACCGCTAAGAGAAGAAAATGTGATGAAAGCGGCGAAGAATGCACTAATCATGTTATTCAGACTGGTAAACGAAGAAAATCAGATAAAATAAATACAATAAATGGCAGTGGATATTTTTTTATTTAACTTGCCATTTTTAAAGCGATAATCTATGGCAAAATATAATTTACTTCTTCCACGTATGGGGGAAAGTGTTTCAGAAGCAACCGTAGTTAAATGGCTAAAACAACCTGGGGATTCTGTGGAGATCGATGACGCAATTTTAGATATAGCAACTGATAAAGTAGATTCTGAAGTTCCTTCGCCTGTAAACGGGAAGATAGTAGAGCAATTGTTTAAAGAAAATGAAGTAGCGCAGGTGGGTGATATTCTTGCTGTTTTAGAAATAGAAGGTGAAGAGGTTGCCCATGAGCCCGTTGAAAAAAATAATCCTACTCCTGTAAGTATTCCCTCCAACGATCCAAAACCAGCTCCTGTTATTTCGAAGCAACCCGAAATGAACACTTCCGGACGCTTCTATTCGCCTTTAGTTAAAAATATAGCTGCTGAGGAAGGAATCAGTCTATCCGAACTAGATGCTATCAAAGGGTCAGGTCTTGAGGGCCGGCTTACCAAAGAGGATATCTTAGCTTACATCGCTTCGAAGAAGGATTCGAAAGGTTCTTCTTCTGAGAGTGTTGTTAGCACTCCGGCGGTTTCAGCTACTTCTGAGTACAGCCAAGAAGTTTCTGCATCTGTGTCAGCTTCTGCTGGCGATGAGATTATCGAGATGGATCGTATGAGGAAGCTTATCGCTGAACATATGGTTTCCAGTGTAAAGACTTCTCCGCATGTTTGCTCGTTTATTGAAACCGACGTTACCAATATTGTGAACTGGCGTAATCGAGTTAAGTCGGCATTTGAGAAGCGAGAAGGGGTTAAAATTACTTTTACACCTATCTTTATCGAAGCGGTTGCAAAGGCAATTCGCGATTATCCGATGATCAATATTTCTGTGTCGGGTACCCAGATTATAAAAAAACGCGATATAAATATTGGGATGGCAGCCGCCTTGCCCTCTGGCAATCTGATCGTTCCGGTAATTCACAATGCAGATCAGCTAAATCTTGTGGGCATCACGAAGGCCGTTAATGACTTGGCAGAACGTGCCCGTAAGAACAAACTTAAACATGACGAAACTCAGAATGGTACGTTCACGGTAACAAATGTTGGTTCTTTTGGTAGTTTGACTGGTACTCCGATCATTAATCAACCTCAAGTTGCCATCTTAGCCTTGGGTGCAATTATCAAAAAACCAGCTGTGCTGGAAACGGAACATGGCGATGTGATTGCCATTCGCCATAAAATGATTATGTCGCTTTCTTACGATCACCGTGTGGTCGATGGTGCGCTAGGGGGACTCTTTCTTAAGAGGATCTCAGAGAACTTAGAAAACTGGGACCTTCAAAGGGAGTTTTAAGATCATTTCGATGTGCTCGATTCCGTCTTCATCGTAGACCTCGCCGTCAGGGAGGAAACCGAACTTTGTGTAAAAGTTGGTGGCATAGGTTTGAGCACCTATTCGGATTGGTATCGGCCCAAAGATTCGATACATCGATTGTATTGCTTCGTTCATCAAGGTCGATCCGAAGCCAAGTCCATGGTTTTTTGTTACCACCCTACCAATGGAATGTTCGTTAAATGTAAGTCCTTCCGGAATCAATCTTGCATAGGCTTGTAAGATTGATTCCTTATATATAAGCAGATGGTGGCAGCGTTTGTCGATTCCGTCTAGGTCCTGGTAAGGGCAATCTTGTTCCACTACGAATATTTCGGAACGCAACTGTAACAGGTCATAAAGCTCCTCGACTGTTAATGTGTTAAACTCTTTGCACTTAATTTCCACTTGACATCATTTCTTGTAGCTGAACCATTTTGCCAATTCTTTGTAACTGGCTTTTTTACCATACATGAGAATCCCCACCCGGTATATTCGGGCTGCCACCCAGGTCGTTAAGATAAAACCGCCGACTAATAATACGATTGACAATACAAGTTCCCATGTTGGAACGTCAAACGGAACACGCACCATCATCGCAATCGGCGAGGTGAATGGTATCATACTCAACCAAAACGACAACGGCCCATGCGGATCTTTTATAAGTACGACAAAGGACATCACATAAGTGAAAAGCAAAGGCATGGTGATTGGGAGCATGAATTGTTGCGTCTCCGTTTCGTTATCGACCGCTGAGCCTACCGCTGAAAACAGTGCGCTATACAAAAAATACCCGCCGATAAAAAATATCAGAAAGCAGGTAATGAGGTAAGAAACATCAAGATTATCGATTGAACCCTGGATGTCCCCTAATAAACCGCTTTGTGCCATCGATGCGCTTGGAACCGACGATGACAAATTGCTTAGCTCCTCGGCAGAAAAGGAGTCAGGCATCTGATTTGAAACATAAAGTCCTGCTGCAGTAAACAAGGCGGCAGAAAGAACAATCCAGAGCAAGAATTGCGTTAGCCCGACCAGTCCGATGCCCACAATCTTGCCTAGCATTAGTTGAAATGGCTTTACGGAAGAAATAATGATCTCAACCACACGGTTGTTCTTTTCTTCGATAACCCCCCGCATGACTTGTGATCCATAGATAAACAAGGTAAGATAAATCATGATCGATGAAAACATACCAATGCCCATTGCTATTCCGGCATTTGATTCCTGTTCGCCACCTTCTTCAGTGATCTCTAAAGCGGTGATCCTTAAACGGGGTTCAATGCTATTTAACGTTGCTAGATCTATCCCGGCATTTCTAAGTTGTTTTTCTCGAATTATATTTTCTATCTGATCGCGAATCGCGTCAATGACAAACACACTTGCTTTTTGGGACGACAATAGTTCAATGTTCTGAGTTTCCAGTACGTTTTCTGGAATGATAAGCAGATAGGAATTTTCGCCGCTTTGTAAGTTCGCTTTTTCGTCAGACGAGGCGCCGGTAGCTTTGCTGAAAGAAATACTCCCGGAATTTTGCAATTCGCCGAAGATCTCACCGCTTTCATCAATCACGTTAATGGTCGATTTGGACGTGGTGTCCTGTATCGACAAGGCGATTATACCGCCCCACATGGCGATAAATAATAAGGGAACCAAAAAGGTAACTACTAAGAAAGACTTCTTTTTTACCCGGCTAACGTATTCACGTTTAATTATTAGAAATATCTTATCCATCTAGTAGTTCTCTTTTACTTGTTTTACAAATATGTCGTGTATGCTTGGTACGATCTCAATGAGCTCCTGAATTTCGACTTGTGTTATCAAATATCCCAACACGTCATTAATGCGATGCTGTTCTTGGATTTCAATTATTGCCTTGGTTTCGTTCTCCTGGCTTTGAAGGGATACGATGCTAAATAAGTTGATATCCTGAGGGTTGACGAGCGGGCTTGTACCTTTATATTTGATGGCGTACTGGTTGTTTCGAAACCTGTTTTTTATTTCTGAAACTTTTCCATCAAGAATTTTCTTGGATTTGTCTATTAAAACGATCGAGTCACAAAGCTCTTCAACCGACTCCATGCGGTGCGTAGAAAAAATGATCGTAGCACCCTTGCGGTTTAAATCAATGATTTCATTTTTAATGATATCGACATTGACAGGATCAAAGCCACTGAAAGGCTCATCTAATATAATGAGTTCCGGTTCGTGAATGACGGTCGCTACAAATTGAACCTTCTGTTGCATTCCTTTGCTCAGATCTTCGACTTTTTTGTCCCACCAGGATTGCATGTCCATCTTTTCAAACCAAATCTTAATACGTGCAATGGCGTCATTCTTTGACAAACCTTTAAGCTGAGCCAAATAAAGCAGTTGCTCGCCAATCATCATCTTCTTATACAAGCCTCGCTCTTCGGGCAGATAGCCTATTCTTGAAATGTGTCTCGGAGATAACGTTTCTCCTTTCAGAATGATCTCTCCTGAGTCGGGAGCGGTTATTTGGTTTATAATTCGTATTAATGAAGTTTTACCGGCTCCATTGGGGCCTAGTAGTCCAAAAATACTACCCTCGCTAATTTGGAAAGAGACGCGATCTAACGCACGATGTTTAGCATATTGTTTGACGATGTCTTTGACTTCAAGCATTCGATATATATTTATTATTAGATTTGATTGGCATTGATTTGTTACATCGCCAATTTTTTAATTAAACGAAAATGCTTCCAAAACATAAAAAGCCTGACGTTTTTTAGTCGTCAGGCTTTTTTATTATACCTTGATCGTTAGAAACTATTCAAAATATTCTTTCATCCGTTCAAAAAAGCTTTTTTCATTTCTACCGGGTTGCGGCTTGAAATTCGTCGAGTCTTTTAAGCTTTCCAATTGGGTTCTTTCTTCCTTTGAGAGCACTTTTGGAGTCCAGATATTGATATATACCAATTGATCACCTTTCTGATAAGAATTGACTTCTGGGATTCCTTTACCTTTCAAGCGCAGGATTTTTCCAGCCTGCGTACCCGGTTCGATCTTAATCTTAGCCTTGCCGTCAATTGTTGGAATCTCAGCAGAAGATCCTAGAGCCGCATCAACAAAACTGATATAGAGGTCATAAATGATATTAATTCCGTCTCTCTTTAAAACATCATGGGGGATTTCTTCAATCAGAATAATAAGATCTCCCGGCACGCCACCTCGAGGGGCAGCATTACCCTTGCCACTCATCGAAAGTTGGATACCTTCGCCTACACCCGCAGGTATATTGATCGAGATCGTTTCTTCTCCTTTTGTCAAACCGTCGCCATGACAGTGTGAACATTTGGCAGTAATTTCAACACCCTCACCATTACAAGTAGGACAGGTAGCAGTTGTTTGCATCTGACCCAAAATGGTATTGGTTACCCGTCTAACCGAACCAGCTCCGTTACAAGTTTTACAAGTATTGAAAGACGATTTGTCCTTGGCACCAGAGCCGTCGCAGGATTTACAAACGACGTTTTTGTTAACCTTTATTTTCTTCTCAACACCTTTTGCTATTTCTTCGAGTGTTAACTTTACTTTAATGCGAAGGTTACTGCCTCGTGCTACTCTTCTGCCGCCACCTCTTGAACGTGAGCCGCCGAAAAAGCTTTCGAAGCCTCCGCCTCCTCCACCACCAAAAATGTCACCAAACTGGCTGAAGATATCTTCCATATCCATTCCACCGGCTCCGCCGCCAAATCCGCCATTTGCTCCAGCATGCCCGAATTGGTCATATCGTTGACGTTTTTCCGGACTACTGAGGATTTCGTAAGCCTGAGCAGCTTCTTTGAACTTTTCTTCTGCCTCCGGGTTATCAGGGTTTTTATCGGGATGATATTTAATCGCTAATTTTCTATAAGCCGATTTAATCTCTGCGGTGTCAGCCGAGCGAGAAACACCTAATATATCGTAATAATCTCTTTTTGACATTTTTATTTTCTAACTTCCTACAACCACTTTCGCATAACGAAGCACCCTGTCATTCAAATAGTAACCCTTTTCTACTTCATCAATAACCTTTCCTTTCATGTCTTCGCTAGGAGCAGGGATATTGGTGATCGCTTCATGGATATCCGCGTCGAATGGCTGGTTTATCGATTCCATCTCCTTTAATCCCTTTTGAGTTAAGGTCTTTTTCAGCTTTTGGGATACCAGCAGGATGCCTTCTTTTATCTTTTCCACGTTGTCTGTAGTCTCCATCGCTTTTAACGCACGGTCAAAATCATCTAATGTTGGTAAGAGATCACTGATTACTTCTTTACCCGCCGATTGTAAAAGCTCAATGCGTTCCCTCGAAGTCCGACGTTTATAATTATCGAATTCTGCATACAAGCGTAGATATTTGTTGTTAGCCTCGTCTAATTCAGATTTTAGCAATATTTCTGGCGATAAGTCATCATCACTGTTTTCTTCGTCATTGATGTCCTTCACATGAAGACGTGCTTCGTTCACGGAGTTTAATTCTTCAGTGATCTTTTCATTCTCCAAATTCTCGTCAGGATTCATATTTTTCATTTGAATTTTTTGTTTTAATCGTTCGTATAAATAAACTTAACATACAACTTATCAATTGTATTGCCAATCTATATCATGCGACAACATGTCAGCATCCGTTAAAGGTTGATATTATCAAGCAGGGCGCCAGTTTGAGTTCTGATTATCCGCGAAGGAAGATTTTTGATTATTTGATAATCATGTGTGGCCATTAGAATTGCTGTTCCCGAGCGACTGATTTCCCTTAACAAAAGTACAATCTCCTCGGAAGTATCCGGATCAAGGTTTCCTGTAGGCTCATCTGCCAGGATTACTTCAGGATTGTTCAAAAGTGCACGTGCAATTACAACACGTTGTTGTTCGCCACCAGAAAGTTCATGGGTCATTTTCTTGAGTTTTGAACGTAGTCCTACTTTTTCCAATACATCCAACATTCTGGTATGCATAAGCTTTTTGTCTTTCCATCCGGTTGCCCGCATAACGAATTCCAGGTTTTTCTCGATGGTGCGGTCAGTGAGGAGATGGAAGTCCTGAAACACAATCCCTAACTTTCTTCTAAGAAAGGGAATATCACGCTCGCTAAGCTTTTTGAGATCAAACCCTGCAACCATTCCTTCGCCGGCTCCAATTGGTAAGTCTCCATAAATGACTTTTAGTAAACTACTTTTTCCTGAACCGGTTTGACCAATCAGGTATACAAATTCGCCAGAAAAGATATTTAGGTTGACATTTGATAACACTAAATGTTTAGGTTGATAAATGTCTACGTTCTTTAATGTTATTACTAAGCTTTGATCCATTTTAAAGTTCTAGTTTTTTTATTTTGCCAAAGGGCAGTTCCTTGATCAAATTCATGATGATATCCTTTTTATCACCTAAGCCGATTTTATCCAGCGATTTATCTGGCCGGTCTACACGAAAATAAGCAAGTAGTGTAAATGTCTCATCACGCAACTGAACATAATCAGGAATTTTAGCTACGCCCTTCACTTTTATGATGTACATATGGTCAAAGTTAACTATAAAAACATATTGGCCTTTAAAAAATCAAAAATATTTATACCGTCAGCATAATCCGTAAGCCCCGGACACTGGCTATTTCCAAACGATACAAGGGAGTCCGATCCCACTATTTTAAGATCAGTTACAATGCACTGAATCAGGTCTTTATCTGCTCTCAATCGTTCCGCTAGCTGAGAAATGTCATCATATTCCTCAAAGTAAGCGACCCCCAGTGGTGATGAGATTCTTTCATCTTTTTTTAGAAGTAAGAAGCCGTTGTCGAGATGTTGATCCCCGTTTACTAAATAAATAGCTTTGTTGTATTCGTAGTTGTTGTGGTATTTATAATGATTGGCAATCGAAGAAAATGATTCGATGGCTTGGAAGAAACGGCTGTAATCATATCCTTGTGGGAAAAATAATTTGGACACATTGCGACATCCCAAGCCAAAATAATCAAATATATCGTGCCCTAGCTTGTAGAGATCCGCTTCCGTTTCGTCTCCACTTATAACGGCAACCGAATTTCGGTTTTTCCTTATGATGTGAGGGACGTTTTTAAAGTAGTATTCAAAATACCGTGAACTATTATTGCTCCCGGTAGCGATGATGAGGTCGAACTTAGCGAGACGGTCCACCAAGGTAATTTTATCTTCGAAGGCAGGCTCAATTTCAATGAGTTTCTTTAAAAAATAGGGGATCAGTAATTTATCATCGGAAGACGTCTTTATCTGTACGTTGAAGCCTGCTATTAGACAAGAAAGTATGTCATGAAACCCAACCATCGGGATATTTCCGGCTAAGATTAAGCCCACAGTCTTTGGGTTGTCTTTCTCAAAATCCTGTTGGTAGGGTTGGAGCCAATCGTTCAGATTCTCCGTTTTAAGAAGCTGCAGGTTAGCCGTAACAGCCTGTCTAACATTCTCGGGCGTAAACCACGGGTTGGCAAATTGAGCGGTCTCGATCATATCGGTCAATGCCTGAGGTTCCGTCGCTAAGAGAGATCCTAGAGCGGAAAATGCTTGAATACGTTGATTACTTGTCAAAATATGTGTTTTTTGCTTGAATGTCTATAAGAATACTTTATATTTGTTTGCAAAAATAGGAAACTTATTTCTAAGCGCTGAATATACGCTTCTATTTAGGTTTCTATTAATATCTAACAGTTTTTTGGAGAGAATATAATGGCTATTATAATTACAGACGAATGTATAAACTGCGGGGCTTGCGAACCAGAATGTCCAAATAATGCGATCTATGACGCAGGAGAATCGTGGCGTTATGCAGATGGGACCGAATTAACCGGTTTGATCAATTTTAGTGATGGAAGGACAGTAGAGGCAGAGGCATTGCAAACAGCTATTTCTGACGAAGTTTATTATATCGTTCCCGATAAATGTACCGAATGTGTCGGATTTCACGATGAGCCGCAATGTGCTGCTGTATGCCCGGTAGACTGCTGCGTGGATGACGAAGACAGACGCGAGACTGAAGAGGAGCTGATCGCAAAGAAAGTATTTTTACATAACGAATAAATAAAACAGAATTACGATTCTGTTTTATTTGGCACGATAAGCACGGGGCATATAGATCTCCGTGCTACTCCTTCGGCCACGCTTCCGGAAATAAAATGATCAAATCCTGTTCGTCCATGTGTACCCAGGATAATTAAATCAGCATTCCATTCTTCAGCTGTTTTCAGGATTTCAATTCGCGGATTTCCGATTTTGCTTAACGTAAGCAGTTCCTTTTCGCTTTTCCAGCTAGAACTATAGCGCTCCAGAACTGACTTGGATGCTTCTTCTTGCATCTGCGCGATTTCAGGCATGACCAAAGGTTGTTGTCCTAACAGAGGATCGCCGGAATAAGTAGTCGAAGGTGGATCCATTACGTTTAACAAAGCCACTTGAGCATTCATAACATGAGCCAGATGAAAGCCATATAAGGCCGCTTTTTCTGAATAGGCCGAATCATCAATTGCGATTAAGATCCTTTGGAAATTATTAACAGCAGTCATAATATTGGTTTTTTATTTATAAAGATAATAAAATATGGATTATAATTGTAAAATAAAAAGCCCACAAAACACTTCTATGACCACATACGGAATTTGCAACATTGCGTTGATACCACTCAGAGCCCAGCCATCGCATAAAAGCGAAATGGTTTCTCAGCTTTTATTTGGAGACAGTTTCGAGATTTTGGATCAGAAGCAAAACTGGTCTTTAGTTAAAATGACTTACGACGAATATGAAGGATGGGTTGATTCTCAGCAGGTTCAAGTTATTTCCCCTGCTTATTATGAAAAACTGTTAACCGCTACCCATCCAATCACAGACCTTTCTACACATGCTATTCTGATGAAGCTTGGTCACGACGAGTTATTGCATTTGTTGCCTGGAAGCACTTTGCCGCTAAAAGGAGAGGAGGACATCTTTTCTGTTGACGGAACCGATTATCTGTTTCTAGGACAGGATCGGATAACTGATTCTTCTAGCTTTACAGAGGAAGTTGAAGAGGTAGCCCGTTTTTATTTGAATGCTCCTTACCTTTGGGGTGGACGGTCCCTTTTTGGTATTGACTGTTCTGGTTTCACTCAAATGGTTTATAAGTATTTTGGAAGAAAAATAGCCCGTGATGCTTATCAACAAGCCACAATCGGGGATTCAATTCATTTCGTCAATGATTCGAGGCCTGGTGATCTTGCTTTCTTTGATGGAGGTGAGGGTAGAATAACCCATGTCGGTATCGTGATTAGCGATTCTAAGATTATACACGCCTCAGGACATGTCAAAATCGACAAGCTCGATGAAAAAGGAATTTTCAATGTGCAATCGAACGAATACACACATCAATTACGCATTATCAAAAGACTATTCGCTTAGTTCCACGTTCCAAACGTAGGCAAGTTTTTCATCACCTACTGATATAAGTTGATGGGTATGGATATTCCATACGATCTTGTTAATCGATAGTTTATGCGCGTCATATCCTTTTTCGAAGCTAACGGTTTTGATTAGCTGGAAGGTATCCGCATCCCATAACTTGATGCTTTTATCGCGGCTGGCAGTAGCAAAAATCGCCAGCTGAGGGTGATAAGCGATGCTGTAGATGCTAAACATGTGCGCAGTCACCTGTTTAACCAAAGAAAAGTTTATCGTTTCATAAATATTCAACTGGGCATCTCTGCCACCAGATAAAAAATATTTGCCATCAGGTGAAAAACTCATCGAGGTAACCGGCATTGTATGTTCTTTGAGCAAGAGTTTAAAGCTATAGTCGTGCGCATCAAATATGTATATTCTTGCATCTTTTGTCCCAAATGCGATGGTATCTTCCTGAGAATTTACAGCGATCGTGCGTACGGTTTGTTCAGATATATCTAGATGATGGAGTTTTTTGAAGGTTTTCAAGCACCAGACACTAACCGTTCCATCTTCCGAAGAAGCTAGCAATTCACTCTTATTACTTAAAAATTTAAGATCGAAGACTGGCTTTTCATGAAAGGCAAGGGTGGCAACGACTTCGTTCTTTTCGAAATTGAAGACGTTAATGTTTCCGCTGCGTTCACCAATACATAGACAGTTGATAGACTCAATATAGTGTAAGGCGTAAACTGACGACTGGACAGGTAGTAGGATCTTTTTGAAGATCATCTTTTGGAGATCCCATAATACGACACCTTTATCATTTCCTCCCGTGAATAGATCGGAAGCGTGCGGGCCGTTTTCTACGGTATAAATGGGATTTTGATGGCCGCTAAGTATTGCGTCTAACTGAACGGATAGATTCAACATAATACAGATATTTCGTGAAAGATTAATGCGAAGATATCGGTTATTTATGTCTGCTTTCTAAGTTCTTTGCAATCTTTTCTAATGTGACGTTCTTTTCCTTCAGTAAGACAAGTAAATGGAAAATTAGATCGGAAGATTCGTTGATAAAGTCATTTTCTGTTTCTGCTAATGCAGCAATAACGGTTTCTACAGCTTCCTCCCCAACTTTTTGAGCGATTTTGGTCAGTCCTTTCTGATGTAAGCTATGAACATACGATCCTGTCTGTGGAGATTCGTAGCGCTGTTCGATTGTTTTTTCCAGGGCAAACAGGAAATTCTGGTTGTATTCTGTGTTGAAGCAGCTTCTTGAGCCGGTGTGGCAAGTTGGTCCTACAGGTTTTGCTTTGATTAATATGGTATCCTGATCACAATCGATTGCGCTTGATATAACTTCAAGAAAATGGCCGCTCTCTTCGCCTTTTGTCCATAATCTGTTTTTTGAGCGTGAATAAAAAGTGACCTTTTTATTCTTTTGGGTCAACTCCCATGCTTCGGTATTCATATAACCCAGCATAAGTACCTCTAAAGTTTGAAAATCTTGAATAATAACTGGGACCAAGCCGTCACCTTTATTAAAATCAATCATGATTGTGTTTTTCTATTATCTTGAAACAATTCCGTTTTCTCTCAATTCACTTTTTAGCGCAGGTATACTGATTTCTCCATAATGAAATACCGAAGCCGCTAAAGCTGCATCGACATTTGCTTGTTGGAAGACGTCGATAAAATGTTGAACGGCGCCCGCTCCTCC
>Ga0079224_100008661_pt1 | contig 13799 bp, 11 predicted proteins | sample Stecom2015_FD_80414 | JGI IMG/M metagenome (GOLD analysis project Ga0079224, IMG submission 80414) | Agricultural soil microbial communities from Utah to study Nitrogen management - Steer compost 2015 | ecosystem: Environmental > Terrestrial > Soil > Agricultural land | place: USA: Utah... | reverse complement strand
CTGTTTCTTAACAAAGGAATCCCGGTTATCTTTTTTGACCGCATTCTTGAACACCCGAATTGCACCACCATCGTAATCTTCAACCAGAAGGCCGCATACGAGATAACGCAGCATCTCATCTCACAGGGGTGCAGGCGTATCGTTCATATTACTGCGAACCTCAATAGAAACGTATACTCCGACCGTTTGCGCGGCTACCGCCAGGCATTGGAAGACAACGGCATTCCGTACGACGAGAAACTGGTTATAATCAATAACCTCAGCGACCAGGCCGGAACCGAAGCTGCTGATATTATTCGCGAAATGTACCCGCGTCCCGACGGAATTTTTTCTGCCAACGACTCATGTGCAGTAAGCTGCATTCGTCAGCTCAGGCTCTCGGGAATATCAATACCACGCGACATCGCTGTTGTCGGATTTAACAATGATCCGCATTCAAAAGTAATCGAACCTAATCTTACCACAGTGGAGTACCCGGGGCATGAGATGGGTGAAGTCGCAGCGTCGCTGCTCATAAGGAGACTTAACAAGACCGAAGGAGCCAGTATGGATTCGATGGTGCTTAAACATAAGCTTGTAATCCGCGAATCCTCTCTCCGGAAGGGAAACAACTAGACTACCTACAACCCCCTGACTATGCTTAAAACAATTGGCATCTGCTTGCTGTTTCTTTTTAGCACGCTGACACTTTCAGCCGAAGATGGATACGAGCTCTGGCTGCGTTATCCTCGTGTAACAGACGCGGCGCGTCTGAAAGAATATCAATCGCAGGTTCAAAGTGTCTTTCTTCGCAGGGACACACGCACCAGAGAAATCATAGCCACCGAATTGGAAAAAGGCCTTTCAGGATTGCTGGGAAGATCAATTCCAACCTCTGCCAAAACAGAAAACGGAGCGCTCATCATTGCGACGGCGAACGAAGACGTGATGAAGCAATTTCCGGATCTAAGGGGTCGTGTTGCGACACAGGGAAAAGAAGGTTATCTGATTCAGTCTCAAAGCATAAAAGGAAAAACGTGCCTGATCATAACTGCTAACTCCGACATCGGGCTTTTATACGGCACCTTTCATTTTCTGCGACTCCTGCAGACAGCGTCTCCGTTGCAGTCATTGGCAATTGCAGACTCGCCGAAAATCAAGCATCGTCTTTTAAATCACTGGGATAACCTTGACCGAACCGTAGAACGCGGTTACGCAGGGTTTTCTCTCTGGGATTGGCACAAACTTCCCGACTACATCGATCCAAGATATCACGATTATGCGCGCGCTAATGCTTCTATCGGGATCAACGGGACAGTCGTCACAAACGTGAACGCAAATGCATTGGTACTTACCGGTCCTTACCTCGAAAAAGTTAAGGCTCTTGCCGATGTATTCAGACCTTACGGAATTCGCGTGTACCTCACAGCACGGTTTAGCGCCCCTATTGAGATTGGAAAACTTCCAACGGCGGATCCGCTTGATCCGAAGGTGCGCCTCTGGTGGCAGGAAAAGGCGAAAGAGATATACGCACTCATTCCTGATTTCGGTGGTTTCCTAGTCAAGGCCAACTCCGAAGGCCAACCCGGTCCCCAGAACTACAACCGTTCGCACGCAGATGGTGCCAATATGCTGGCAGAAGCCGTACAACCTTTCGGCGGTATCGTGATGTGGCGAGCATTTGTTTATGCAAACGAAGACAAAACCGATCGCGTAAAACAGGCATATAACGAATTTGTGCCCCTCGACGGCAAGTTTCTTCCTAATGTTATCGTACAGGTTAAAAACGGGCCATTGGATTTTCAACCACGGGAGCCGTTTCACCCACTCTTCGGAGCTATGCCGAAAACGCCATTGATGATGGAGTTTCAGCTCACGCAGGAATACCTCGGCTTTGCAACACATCTCGTATATCTTCCAACGATGTTTAAAGAAACACTGGATAGTGACACGTTTGTCAAAGGCGAAGGGTCTACTGTTCGAAAGGTGATCGACGGAACTTTGTTTAATGATACATTGACTGCAATCGCCGGCGTATCAAACATCGGGAACGACAGAAACTGGTGTGGCCATCCGTTTGCGCAGTCCAACTGGTATGCCTATGGTAGAATGGCGTGGGATCCGGACGCAGATGTTAAACAACTTGCAAATGAATGGACGTCCATGACATTCACACCAAAAGAGCGCCCGCGTTCAACCATTGTTGACATGATGATGCGATCCCGCGAAATCACCGTGAGCTATATGACGCCACTGGGGCTTCATCACATTATGGGCTGGAGCCATCATTACGGCCCCGCACCGTGGATTGCCAACAGACAACGCGAGGACTGGACGTCTGTCTATTATCACAAAGCAGATAGCCTTGGCGTTGGGTTTGACCGGACAAAGACAGGCAGCAATGCCCTCGAACAATATCATCCGAATGTTCAGAAGATCTATGAGGATGCCAAAACCTGTCCTGATGAATACCTGCTGTGGTTTCACCATCTGCCATGGACCTTCCGCATGAAATCAGGCAAAACGTTGTGGGATGAACTTTGTTATCATTACTATTCAGGTGCTGAAGATGTTTCCGGTATGCAGAAACAATGGCAAAGTGTTAAAGATGCAATTGATCCGGATCGGTTCACACACGTCACAACTTTACTGAACATTCAGGAAAAGGAAGCGCGCTGGTGGCGAGACGCATGCGTTCTCTACTTTCAATCGTTCTCAAAACACAAAATTCCTGATGGGCTTGAAAAACCGGCCCATGATCTGGATTATTATCGATCACAGCATTTTCCTTATGCACCCGGCATAAGACCAGGTTGGTAAATCCAGATATTTCTTTCGATTCACACTTTTTGTGTAGAATTTAATACTTCAATAGTGACAGAATTGTCATTGACCTAAAGTCGGTGGCTTGGTATACTTTTTTAGGTTTCTCCGGAGCTGCGAGTTCCCACAAAAAGTTAATCTATGTTCCAGTCCGATCAGACACTTGACGATAAACTGCATTGGTATAAAGATGCTGTTATCTATGAACTTCATATCAAAGCATTTCGCGACGGAAGCGGCGACGGCATCGGCGACTTCCGTGGGCTTCTTGAAAAACTTGATTACCTTAAAGACCTTGGAGTAACGGCAATTTGGCTCCTCCCCTTTTATCCATCGCCACTGCGCGATGATGGTTACGATATTTCAGACTATTATTCAATTAATCCAGCGTATGGAGATCTCCGCCAGTTTCAGCAGGTCCTTAAAGAAGCGCATGCAAGGAACCTGAAGATCATCACTGAACTTGTCATTAATCACACTTCCGATCAGCATCCCTGGTTTCAACGTGCCCGTAGGGCACCGAAAGGTTCTCCGGAACGGGACTACTATGTATGGACAGATGATCCGACCAAATACAGGGATGTCAGAATAATTTTTCAGGATTTTGAAAGTTCAAACTGGACATGGGATCCAGTGGCGGGTCAGTATTACTGGCATCGTTTCTTTCACCATCAACCCGATCTCAACTATGACAATCCACTTGTTCAGCAGGAAGTTTTTGATATTCTCAACTTCTGGTGCAGAATGGGAGTTGACGGTTTCAGGCTTGACGCGGTCCCATACCTTTTTGAGCGCGAAGGAACAAATGGAGAAAATCTTCCCGAGACTCACGCGTTTTTGAAAAAACTTCGTAAGCATATTGACGATAACTTCCCCGGCACATTATTGCTCGCCGAAGCAAACATGTGGCCGGAGGATTCCGCCGCATATTTCGGGGATGGTGACGAATGCCACATGAATTATCACTTCCCTGTAATGCCGCGTATGTTTATGGCGCTGCAGACCGAAGATCGCTACCCTATTACCGACATATTCGATCAAACTCCACCGATACCAGAAACGTGCCAGTGGGCGATCTTTCTTCGCAATCATGACGAGCTAACCCTCGAAATGGTAACCGATGAGGAACGCGACTACATGTATAAGGTTTACGTGAAAGATCCGAAGGCGCGGATCAATCTCGGCATCCGGCATCGGCTTGCACCGTTGATGGGAAATAACCGCAAAAAAATAGAACTTCTGAATTACCTTTTGTTCTCCCTTCCCGGAACGCCGGTTATTTACTATGGGGATGAGATTGGAATGGGTGATAACTTCTACCTCGGTGACCGCGACGGTGTGCGAACCCCTATGCAGTGGAGCGCCGATCGCAACGCAGGTTTCTCATCAACCAATCCTCATCGACTGTATTTACCGGTGATACTCGATCCCGAGTATCATTACGAATCGCTCAATGTTGAGTTGCAGTCCCAAAGTACATCTTCCCTGTTGTGGTGGATGAAGCGGCTTATTAACAAGCGCAAGCAGTACAAGGCACTGAGTCGGGGTGACATGCAATTTATTCACTCCGAAAATCCAAAAATACTTGCCTTCACACGCACATATGAGGATGAGACTCTACTCGTTATCGTTAACCTTTCACGATATACGCAGCCAGCCGAAATCGACATTGAAAAATTTCACGGCTATATTCCGGTAGAAGTATTCAGTCGCAATAAATTTCCTACAATCAAGGAAGGCACGCCTTATTTCTTTACGCTGGGTGCGCACGACTGTCTCTGGTTCGTTCTCGAAAAAGCACAGCACCGCGTTGACCATGAGCGCAAGCTTCCTGTGATCAGCCTCTCCACGTGGCATGACCTTCTCGACACACCGGTACTTGAAACTTTGGAAAGAAAGGTACTGGAAGACTATTTCCTACGCATGCGCTGGTTCGGCGGCAAAGGCAGAACGATCGAAGACATCCGAATTACGGATCACCTGATTTTAAATGAGACCGAATTCTCTCCGATCATCTTCCTAATAGAGGTGAGATATGAAAGTGGATTACCGGAGACTTATCAACTTCCCGTTTCGTTTGGTTCGGATACATTTCAGCAGAAGCTACTCGACACTTGTCCGCAATCCGTCATCGCGCGCCTCCAAATCGGCGAAGTCGACGGCGTGCTTTACGATGGCATCTACGGACTTGAATTGCAGGAAGAACTCCTTATGAAGATGGCTAGTCACGAAACAGCTACACGCGAAGATTCAGAAATCGTGTTTTACGGGAATGATTTATTATCAGAGCACGTCAGACAGCAGGATCGTATTCGTCCGCGTGTACTTGGCGGAGAACAAAGTAACACAAGCATAATTTATGACAACAAGTTTTTCCTTAAACTGTTTCGAAAAGTCGACCAGGCAATCAATCCAGATTTGGAATTGACACGTTTCCTTTCCGAAAAAGCAAGGTTTGCGAACATACCGGCGTTTGTTGGTGCGATTGAATGGCGTTTCGGGAAAGAGCCAATCGTTCTCGGTCTTCTGCAGGAACTAGTTGAAGCAAGTGGCGATGCGTGGAATTACATGCTCGAACGATTGGACACCTATAATGAGAACATTCTTGCTCAACCGGAAATCATCAAACCTTCAACAATCCGCGGAACGATCATCGATCCGGTGGAGTATGAAAAAATTCCGGAAAGCATGAAGCATCTCCTCGAAGCGCCCGTGGCAGAACAGGCGTTTCTCCTCGGCGTGCGCACAGGTGAGATGCACAAGCTGCTTGCGAGTGGAACGACACCGGAATTTGCCCCGGAACCCTACTCGTTGCACTACCAGCGTTCACTATACGCAGGTCTTCAATCCCTGGTGAGAAGTACGTTCCAAAGCCAGTCGCGCAACATGCATAAGCTGAGCGCCGATGTTCGTGAAGATGCACAGTATGTGATGGATCACAAGGACGAAATTCTCAACGTGTTCAAGCGGATCTATCATCACAAAATTGACGTTGTAAAGATTCGAATTCACGGCGACTATCACCTGGGGCAGGTGCTTTACACCGGAAAAGACTTTGTGATTACCGATTTCGAAGGTGAGCCGGCGCGAAGCTTTAGTGAACGACGGTTGAAACGTTCTGCACTACGTGATGTTGCCGGTATGATCCGCTCATTCCACTACGCGGCATACGGTAGCCTCTTTCTCGATAACCAGATTCGAAAGGAAGATTATCCGCGCCTCATGCCCTTTGTTGACCAGTGGTATCACTACATGAGTGGGTTCTTTATGTCGGCGTACATTGATACGGTAAAAGGAAGCGCGTTCATACCACAGGAAAAAAGCGACCTTGAAATACTAATGACAACTTTCCTTCTGGAAAAAGCAGTTTACGAACTGAATTATGAACTGAATAACCGTCCCGACTGGGTAATAATCCCGCTACGGGGAATCAAGGACATCCTGGCTGGAGTCGGATCTGCTGTGGGTGATCGCGTTACCGTATGACCAAGGGTATTCACATCGCAAAAAAAAGTCCGATGGGAGAAAAACCCATCGGACAAATCCTCATTCAATTTTATCAATTTTCAAAACTTTCACGAGGACAAACCAACCCGCTTATCAAACACCTGTGAAAGCATTTTTATTGAAAATGGTTGATAAAACTTTACTGGGATTAGACATGGTACCTCCTTTCTTTAGGTTGAACAAAAGCAACAGCAAAGACTTGAAATTCAACCATCCTGTTACTGATAACGACCGCTATCGGTGGTAAAACGTGCATCTTATTAAAAACGTTTACGTCAGACGAGGAAAAGATTTACTAACGGTAATGCTGGACGCAAAAGTATGATTTCCTTCGCAAAGTATAGTCATTGGCCAAGTAATGACCATCTATGACATTCGTCCTGATTTATTCCGCCACACAATTCTTTGCAAAAACGTGATGGAACCCTCCCCGATGTGCTTTAATCTCCGTTCTGGCGACTTTCCGATGGTGACGAAAGTCTCCGTACTTCTTGACTAGTATCATCTATAGCTGGCCAGTCGGCTCGTACTTTCGCCTGGACAAACAAAAAGTTCCAGGTATCAGGCAAGCATAACACAAAGAACAAACAAGGGGCAGTCAGGCGGGCCGCTCTTCTTTCCATTACAGCATACAAATTGGTCTTGATACCCGGAACTTTTAGTATACTTAAAACAAGCAATTCAGTACCATACGCAGAAGGATGGACGGTGCTGACTCAAAAAAGCGGAACCCAAATTCCGCTTTTTTTTGTGACAAAGATCATGTTCATTCCTGCGATACGTCTGGTCCCTGAAGGCGGCGTGGCTACGGGGGATTTCGTTTAGAGGAGTAGAAATCTATGCGAATGCCATGAACCCAACACTTCAATCCAAACTTACCCGCTATAAATTGGCCTGGCTGGTGCTACCGTTCATAGCGGTTTTCAACGGCGCGCTTCGCGACCTTACGTACAGGCATGTATTCGGTGACGTGCTCGCCCAGCAAATTTCAACAATACTTTTGATTGTAATCATCATTGCCTTTGTCATACTTCTTAATGAACGCATTCGGCTGGAGAGCTCGGAGGCATGGGCAGTCGGCATAACATGGATGATCCTTACCGTTTTGTTTGAATTATTCCTTACTCTCGTTACAGGTGGCACTCTTTCAGATCACCTCAACCAGTACAACATTGGTGACGGAAATCTACGGGTACTGGTAGTGATCACGGTTTTCCTTGCCCCTATTGCATTAAGACGATTTCCTGCTTTCACTCCCGGCAGGGATACTGACAAATATCAGAAGGTGTTGTGAGTTACCTCATAACCAGTAAGTAAGCTGCCTCCTATCTTGTCTCGCAAGGAGACCAGATGAAACCAGCGTTTTCGTAACTGGACAAATTATGCAAACCACTCTTTCAACGAACAATAAGTCGCCAAGGATTCTGTTGATTGAAGACAACTCCGAAATGGCGGAAAACATCACCAGCATTCTTGAGCTGGCAAATTACGATGTTCTTTACGCAAACAACGGAAAACAGGGCGTTGCGGTCGCACAAGAATCACAGCCGGATCTTATTCTCTGTGACATCATGATGCCGGAACTCGACGGATATGGTGTGTTGCACATACTAAATCACGACCCGGAAACGGCGAGCATACCGTTCGTGTTTCTCAGCGCGAAAGCCGACAAGACGGAAGTGCGGGAAGGTATGAACCTGGGTGCCGACGACTATATTACAAAGCCATTTGACAGCACTGATCTCCTCAAGGTCATCGAAGTACGACTCAAAAAAAAGGAAACCTTAAAAACAAGCTACGCGGCTAACGATTTCAATCTCTCCACGCTTTTCAGTGAGACCAAAGAATTAAAGGAGCTTGAGCGTCTTTATACAAATCGCCCGGTGCGAACGTATCGCAAGAAAGAATTCCTTTTCATGGAAGGTCAGACTCCTGCTGATCTTTACTATATCCGAAAAGGAGAAATTAAAACATATAAGGTCAACTACGATGGTAAGGAACTAATTACCGGCATTCACAGCGCGGGCGACTTCGTTGGTTACGTCGCGCTGCTTGAAGAAAAGTCATACAATGAAAATGCCGAGGTTTTGGAGGAAGCTGAAATCATGATGATTCCGCGACAGGAATTTTTGAACGTTGTGTATTCAAGCAAAGATATGGCGCGCAAATTCATCAAGCTCCTGTCGCATCAGCTTGTAGAAGCAGAAAACCGGCTACTGAATCTTGCCTACCAATCTGTCCGGCAACGTGTTGCAGATTCGTTACTGAAACTACATCATAAAATGCTGGCCATTCACAAGTCGGCAGTGATTCCGATTTGCAGGAAAAACATCTCAAACATAGTCGGCACCGCGACCGAATCGTTAAACCGCACGCTTGCCGACTTCAAGGATGAGGGTTTAATTGAAATTTCTGAAGAAGGAATTCGTATCCTGAATCAGCCCAAACTTGAAAGGCTCCTTCATTAGACCACGAGCCCGAAACAAGCTCAATCAATTTTCATTAGATTTGGAATTGTGGTTTTACTCCGCGAGGTCGTACCTTTTTATAAAATTTATCACAACTATGAAGATAATTATTCAGACTCCCGATTTTAAAGCAGATCAAACACTCCTCGATTTCGTCACGGAAAAAGTCGAAAAGCTGAAAAGATTTTCCGACGAAATTCTTGACGCGAATGTCACTTTAAGGCTTGACAACTCTGACACCCGTGAGAATAAGGTATGCGAAATCCGACTGGGCATTCCGGGCAACGATCTGTACGCATCGCGTCAGTGCAAAACATTCGAAGAAGCTACCTCCAAAACCATTGATGCCTTGCGTTCGCAAATCAGTTCCAGGAAAGGCTAGTGTGGCAGCTTTGATTGAAAATATCCATACAGCCATGTACCGACAACGGCGCTCAACAACGTTACAAACACGACAAGTGCTCCGGTACCAATCTGTGCATAGAGAGGTCCGGGGCACGCACCTGTGAGTGCCCATCCGAATCCGAAAATCAATCCTCCGATCACATTGCCCTTGTGAAAACGACGCGGCACAAAATGAATCGGCTCCCCGTCTAAGGTGCGAAGTCGGAGCTTTTTTATTATCAGTATGGAGATAATACCGACAAAGACAGCCGAACCAATCACTCCAAACATATGAAACGACTGAAGTCTGAACATTTCCTGTATGCGGAACCATGAAATCACTTCAGATTTCACCAGGAGTATTCCAAATATCACGCCTGCGGAAAGAAAACGAAAGTAGAAGCCAATCGTAGCTGAGCGCTCTCGTTGAGGAGGGTTGCTCATTTCGAAATCAGTATTTGTGGATTTTGTCTGGCTGGTCATCACGGTTGTCAATTACCACGAAAGAACAATTGGTACAATAAGGTTGGCACAAAAAAAACCGCCTGCCATGAAACAAACTGTTGCAATCACGGATGCAGGCTGAAGCATCGAAATCCCGGTAATGGAGTGACCAGACGTACACCCACCGGCATAACGCGTTCCAAATCCAACCAAAACTCCGCCGACCACCATCAGTACAAAACCTTTAAGCGAAAAAAGCACCTCAAAATTGAACAGATCCGCGGGAACGAGAGCAGAAAAATTATTGATGCCATAGGATAGCAATTCCGCTTCGAGGTTCTCATCGATGACCACTTCATCGGTGCCACCGAGAAACAGCGCGGCAAAGACGCCGCCGAAAAAAATTCCCAAAACAAAAAAGAGATTCCACAACTCACTGCGCCAATTGTACTGGAAGAACGGAATCTTCGCAGGGACGCACATCGCGCATACGTGCCGCAGTGTCGAAGATATTCCGAATGACTTGTTTCCCAACAGCAATAATGCAGGGACAGTCAGGCCAATTAGTGGGCCGGAGATATACCAGGGCCACGGTTTTGAAAGCGTTTCGATTAAATCGGACATACCAATATTAAAGAGAATGAAATCTTAAGAGAAGTGTCTGAAAAGTGAGATCAATAATTATTCATATGCTCTATCGCACGAAAAAGTAGCTCATCACTTTTTGGAATCAGCAATCCATATTTCACAGACTGAAATCCTAGCGTATGACGTTCAATGACGATACCATGTTTTTCAACAAGTTGGTTGTCGCGGTAAATGCGGAGTGTACTGCTCGCATTATGTACAGCCTTTCGCCCATAGACGAACTCCCACGCAGCAATCTCGTCGAGTACTTTGGCATCAGATGTCCAGAACCGGCGTGAAGTCATTTTGCGGCTCGCGTCGATATCAAGCAGGTCTTCACCTGATATGCGAATTTCTACTTTCCATTCGTGTTCACGAGGTTTGATATACGCAAATGGCCGGATGACGTCGCCCTTCTTGAGCTTCGTTTCGTCAATGTGGAGAGGACTATTTCCCTCATGAGACTCACTCTGTTCCCTCGAACATCCGACAGTAGCCAAAGCTAGTATCAATACGAATCGAAAATCCTTCGGTTTCACTGGGGGCAAAATACTGATCTGACGAATTTACGCAGTTTATATAAACAAAATATCTACCGGTTACAAATAATTGCGTTTACATTAATGCCAATTTTAGCCGGGAATCCGCTAATTTTCGATTACCTTAACCATTATGAAAGAGCCTTACATCCTTACCGTCGAAAATGATGAGGACGACCAGTACATAACCAGGCAATTCTTCAGTGAGCAGGCAGTAGACACGGTGATGTTCAATGATGGTGAGGAAATGATGCTGTACCTAAGGCAGTGCGTTGCTCGTAAAACGCCTCTGCCCGCGGTAATACTGCTGGACTACCACCTGATGCCAAAGACCGCGGTCGACATAATTAGATTAATCCGTCGCGAATCTGATTTTGCCCATATTCCAGTCGTTGTACTGAGCGGAACAAGATCTGATGAAATTGTAAGGGAATGTTATCGTAATGGGGCGAACTCCTTCATTCAAAAACCTTCCCGCGTACAGGATATCGACAAAAAGGTGTCGAGCTTTTTAACCTATTGGCTGCGCACAGTAGAACTGGTAAAATGATTTTGTTGCCCGCTTCTAAATGTAGCACGGTCGTGTGGTATCATATTTTAAACATTAGAATTAAACCGGAGTTCACAGGAGATTTACATTATGGATTCACTTTTTGGCGCTGAGAAAATTCCTTTCGAAAATGCAGGAGACCTTGGCAGCAGCGCTCCCAACATCATTATCTGGGCTGCTCCCGTCATGTTCGCATTTGTGTTACTCGAATACCTGATTTCGAGAAAGCAACATAAGGAGTACTATGAGAACAAAGAAACGGTAGGCTCAATATTCGTCGGGCTTGGCAATGTCATAATTGGAGCCGCGTTAAAGCTCGTACTATTCTACGTGTTGATATGGATTTATAACCAGATTCCATGGCGGATGGAACTGAACTGGTGGACATTTATACCCTGCTACATTCTTTTTGATCTGTGCAGCTACTGGGCTCACCGCGTTTCACATCACCAACGCTTTTGGTGGGCGACTCACGTCGCACATCACTCGGGCGAATATTATAACCTCACTGTGTCGTTCAGGCTCAGCTGGGTACAGTATATAAAACTCATCTTTTTTCTGCCCGTCTCGTTCCTTGGATTCCACCCCGTAATCATATTTGTAGTAAATCAAATTGCCGTACTCTTTCAGTTTTGGGTACACACGGAATACATTCGAAAGCTGCATCCTGTCATTGAATATATTTTTGCGACACCGTCCAATCACCGTGTGCACCATGGTTCACAGGAGAAGTACATCAACAAAAATTTTGGAGCAACGTTCATCATATGGGACAGAATGTTTGGAACCTATCAGCCGGAGGAGGAACAGGTTATCTATGGCATCACAACAAACATCAAAAACAAGGCGAATCCGTTCCACATAAATTTTCACGAATACGCAGAGATGTTCAATGACGTGAGGACCGCGAAGGGCTTTCGCAAAAAGCTATTCTATATTTTCGGGGATCCTATAGACATTGCGGAAGACAAAAAACGTCAATTCATACCTGCCGCGGCAGCACATCAGAAAAAAAATTCCACCGTTGACGAAACGGTGGAATTTCCAATTGAAAAAAATAAAGTCGCTTAATCCAGGAGGATTTTCTTGCTAACCAATCGTGTACCGACCTTGAGCATGATGACCGCCATTCCACGTGACACATTTTCAACTCTTAGCTCGATCTCTCTCTCGCTTTTTTGGACGATACCGGGATAGACTTCCCGGCCGGCGACGTCTATCATCCGGACTAGATCTACTGGTTCGGAGGACCGGATAGTGAGCTTATCTTTGACAGGTATTGGGTAAAGGTCAAGGGCAGGCATCGACTCGTCGTCATGATCGTCAAGATAATTCTCGCGTGACAAATTCAAAAGATCCAGTTCCTCCAGTGTCATAATTCCACTACGTGCCGAGCTCGCAATTGAAACGCTGCTGCTGTTCACCACGCGCAGATGATCAACATTCCCGCCGCTAAATCCGATTGCAGTTGCACGAATAAGATTTGACCCGCTGTTCAGGGTTACTGGCAAGTTAACATACGCCCAATTGGACCAAGATCCTGTCGACGGAAAGCTGAGACCTTCAGCAACTGTTGATCCATTTGCGGAGATACGCAGAGGACGATTGCCCGATGTCAGCGAGTAGCGGAATTGAAGTAGGTATTCCCCACCTGCGGGGACAACCACATTCCACTGTACGTAATCATTCGATGCGTTTACATAATCAGCAAAGCCTGAACCTGTGTAACCAGCCGGACTGAATTTAACCACCGCGCCGCTCAGGGAGGCATTTTCGGCCTCAAGTACGACATCGAAAGGCGGAACTTCTGTATTAAAGGTGTACGTAGCCGAAACAACAGACGATGCGTTGTAGTCAGCCCTCATTGCAATTGCCCTGATTGTAGTTTCCTCAGCGACGTGGACAGGTGACGTATACACCGGAGACGCTGCCGTCGGAGTGGTCCCATCGAGCGTGTAATAAATCACGCTACCCGGGGTTGACGTGCTGATGGCGACATCAATCGGGCTCGCGAAATTCCCCGCTGCTGGCGTAAACACAGGGTTGCTTACCGTAGGCGTTGTTGGCCCTTCCGTGAAAATTTGCAAGTGATCCAGGTTGCCTCCGCTGGATCCGATTGTGGTCGTGCGAATTGTGTTGGTTCCGGCATTTAATGATACCGTCGCACCAACCGTTGCCCAGTCTGTCCAAAGGCCAGTAGGACCGAATGACAGCGAAGGTACAGTTGTCACTCCGTTGACCGATAGCGCTAATGGCCTGTCGCGGTTTGTTCCGTTGGCATAACGGAACAACAACTGGTAAGTACCGGATGAGGGCACCACTGCAGTCCATTCAATATATGCTCCCGAATTAGACGCATAATCAACGAAGCCGGTCCCCGTAAATCCGAGATAGTTCATTTTCACGTCGGCACCGGAAATGCTCGCATTCTCCGCCTCGAGGACGACATTAAATCCGGGCTCTGGCTCCGTATGCGTG
>Ga0079224_100008660_pt1 | contig 13799 bp, 6 predicted proteins | sample Stecom2015_FD_80414 | JGI IMG/M metagenome (GOLD analysis project Ga0079224, IMG submission 80414) | Agricultural soil microbial communities from Utah to study Nitrogen management - Steer compost 2015 | ecosystem: Environmental > Terrestrial > Soil > Agricultural land | place: USA: Utah... | reverse complement strand
GTGGACGCCCACGCGGACCTGCGCAACGCCTACGAGGGCTTCACCTGGAGCCACGCGTCGATCATGCACAACGTCGCCACGCGCCTTTCCGGCGTGGAGAAGATTGTCCAGGTCGGCATCCGCGACTTCTGCGAGGAGGAGTTCGACTTCATCGAAGCCTCCAAGGGCCGCATCCGCACCTTCTTCGACGCGCACAACAAGGAGCGCCTCTTCAACGGTGAGCCCTGGGGGAAGCTGGTCGGGGAGATGGTGGCCGCCCTGCCCCAGGACGTCTTCATCTCCTTCGACATCGACGGACTGGACCCGGTCCTCTGTCCCAACACCGGAACCCCGGTTCCCGGCGGGCTGTCCTTCGCCGAGGCCAACACCCTGATCGCTGCGGTCGCCAAGAGCGGACGGCGGATCGTCGGCTTCGATCTCAACGAGGTCTCGCCGGCCGGTGAGGGTGACGAGTGGGATGGGAACGTCGGAGCGCGGATGCTCTACAAGCTGATCGGCTGGACCCTCAAGTCCCAGCAGCGCTGATCCCCGGCGGTTCGCGAGGTGGCCCCCCGCTTCAGGTGCGGGGGAGCACCACCCGCAGGGACGTTCCGGCGTCTCCCTCGGTCGAATCGACCCACAGGGTGCCCTTGTGCAGGCGGGCCAGCGCGCCCACCGTCCAGAGTTCGAGGGAGTCCTCTTCCCTGGGACGCGGTTGGCCGGGTGTCAGACGCTCGCAGCGGAAGTGGAAGGTCGCGATCGCCTCGCCTGGAACCTGGCTCACCTCGAGCGTCAGCGCGCCCTCACAGCCGGTGCTCGCGCTCTCCAGCATCAGGTCGACCATCTGCCGCAGCCGGGCCTCGTCCACTGACAGGTGAACCGGCGCATCGGGCAGGTTGAGCACGATCTGCTGATCGCTGCGCCTCGGGAAGCGCTCGACCGCCTGTCGCAGCAGCGCGCCCACCTCGGTGCGCTCCCGGGTCAGCTCCACCTTTCCATTGGCGAGCGCCGCAGCGTCGAGGACCGCCTTCTGGAGTGCTTCCAGATCGCTGAGCGCCCCCTCCAGTCGCCCGCGCGCGTCCCGGACCGCGTCGGCGCCACCGGCATCGTCGAGTCCGCCGACCGCCTCCCGGGCCTGGCCCAGGGAACGCTCGAGCCTTCCCGCCAGGGAGCCCACCAGGGCCCAGGTGGCCTGACCACTGCGGGCCTCCCGTCCGGGGCGTCGTGGGGGATGCTCGGCGAGGAGCCGCTCCACCAGGGACTCGAAGGCGGAGAGCTCAAAGGGCTTGGCGAGGAAGGCCTGCGCGTCCGGGGTTCCCGACGAGAGCGCGGCCGACAGGAGGATTGCCGGGACCGCCTTGAGTCCGGGGTCCTCGCGCAGCGTCCGGCAGAGGTCGGCGCCGCTCAGGCGCGGCATCATATGGTCGGTGACGATGAGGTCCGGTTTCCGAGCGCGCGCGAGCTCCAGGGCCTCCTGACCATCATAGGCCTTGAGGACCTCGTGACCGAGGTCGAGGAGGACCTCCCCGAGGACCTCCAGGACCGCAGGCTCGTCATCCACCACGAGCACCAGGCTCATCACCGTTCTCCCTTGTGGCGCGCTCGGTTGCGACGCCGTTCACTCTCTACCCGCCCTGGGGCACCCTCACCTCCTAAGAGAGCCTCCCCCGGCTTTCCCAGTTGGATTCACGATGCGTGCAAGCCGTTCAACGGTTGGAACGCCTGCGGTACGACGGGACGGATAGGAGCGGTCAGTATGCGACGTGCAACGGGGTGCAGCCTCATCCTCATTCTCCTCGGTTCTCTCTCCAGCGTCAGCGTCCGGGCTGCCGAGCGGCGCGATGCGGTGGTGGAGGTCGTCGAGAAGGCCGGACCGGCCGTGGTCTTCATCGGCACGGAGAAGCGGGTCGAGCGGCGTTTCCGGGGGCCGAGCGGGCGCCGGCTCCAGATGGATGGGGAGACCCTCGAGGGGCTCGGCTCGGGGGTCATCATCGACGCCAAGGGCATCATCGTCACCAACGATCACGTGATCCGCGGCGCGAGCGCCATCCACGTCCGCCTCGACGATGGTCTGCGGCTCGATGCGGAGGTGATCGGAAGCGATCCCCTCAACGACCTGGCGGTGCTGCGGGTCCAGCCCCCCTCTCCCCTCCCCGTCGCCCGGCTGGGAACGAGCGCCGACCTCATGATCGGCGAGAAGGCCATCGCCATCGGCAGCCCCTACGGACTGGAGAAGACCGTCACGGTGGGGGTGGTGAGTGGCACCGGTCGCAGCTTCCGCGCCGACAACCGCAGCTACAACGACTTCATCCAGACCGACGCGGCCATCAATCCGGGGAACTCGGGGGGACCGCTGCTCAACGTCAACGGCGAGATCATCGGCATCAACACCGCGATCTACGCCAGTGCCCAGGGGATCGGCTTCGCCATCCCGGCCGACAAGGTCCGCCGGATCGTGGAGGAGCTCACCGCCCACGGGAAGGTGCGTCCGGTGTGGGTGGGCCTCCACACCGTGGATCTCACGCCGCTGAAGGCCCGGGAGCTGGGATGGGAGCGTCGGGGCGGGGTGCTGGTCGACCGGGTGGAGGCAGGCAGCCCCGCGGCCGAGGCCGGCCTGCGGCCCGGAGACCTCATCACCGCGATGGGGGGCACGCGGGTCACCGGTCCCGAGGACGTCCGGATCCGCCTCAACGGTTTTCCCGCGCGGGCCTCCATCACCTTCGACGTCCTCCGGGAGGGCGCGCCGCGATCCTTCAGCGTCCAGCCCGTCCCCTATCCCCCCGAGCGTGCCGCAGCCCTGGGGTGGGAGCGGCTGGGGGTCCGGGTGAAGGCGGTCCGGGGGGGCCTGCTGGTCACCGCCGTCCGCCCGGGTTCTCCGGCCCACGAGGTGGGGCTCGAGGCGGGAGATGGCCTGCTGCGTCTGGACACCACCCGGCTGCTCGAAGAGGCGGATCTGCGCGAATCGCTGGTGGCGGCGCGGAACAAGGCCTCCATCCTCCTCGTGGTCTCCCGTGGCCGCTCGGCCTACTACCTGACGCTCCCTTTTTGAGCTCGGGGCCCGGACCCCGTAGCATGCGCCGCACATGAACCAGGTCGACTACCGAGTCCTGGGGCCGCTGAGCCCCGGAAGCCCCTCCCGCGCCCAATTGGGGCTCGGGATTGAGCCGGATGGGAGCGCGCGGCCGGTGGTGCTGATCTTCGCGCCCGAAGAGGTCACCGCCGATCCCGAAGCCGTGGCCGCCCTCGAGCGCGAGACCGCCCGCGCCACCCAGCTCGACCACCCGCATATCAGCCGCGTCTACGGCCTCGCCCGCTTGTCCCAGGGCGTCGCGCGGGTGACCGAGTACGCCGACGGAGAGAGCCTGCGCACCCTCCTGGAGCGCGGCGGCCGGGTCCCGGTCCGCATCGCGGCGCGCCTGGTCGCGGACATGGCCCAGGGCGTCCACTACGCACACCTGGCCGGCAATGACGATGGCTCGCCCCTGGTACACGGCGATCTGCGGCCCGAGACGGTGATGGTCGCCTTCAGTGGCAACTGCAAGGTGACCGGCTACGGTGCCCTCTCGGTGGCACCCCGCGAGCAGGACGGGCGCCGGGTGGTGAACCGCCGCCTCTATTGCGCTCCCGAGCAGGTGGTCGGAGGCCGGGAATCGATCATCGTGGGGACCGACGTCTTCCTGCTCGGGCTCATCCTCCACGAGTGCCTCTCCGGAAACCGGCCGTTCTCGGACGCGACCGACCTCGATCAGGCGGTGCTGATGGGGCAGCTCGCGCCCCTCCCCGACGACGTCCCGGAGGCCTTCGCGAAGATCGTCGAGCGCTGCACCGCCAAGAAGGCCGCGGGACGCTACACCTCGGCCCTTGCCGTCCGCGAGGCGCTGCTCGAGGCTCTGGATGGGGTCCCACTTCCCTCCGACGTGGAGGTGGCCGCATGGCTTGCCCCCATGTGTCCGCCCTCGGAGCTGAACCGCGCGACCCGCCAGCAGACCATTGATCAGGGCATCGCCCGGTACGCGCGCGAGCACTGGGAGCGTCAGAAGCTTGCGCCCCCGCCGCGTCCCACGCCCCTTCCGCCCCCCTCCGCGGTGACGGTTGCCGCAGAGCAGTCTCCGACCCCGCCTCCCGTGCCGCCCCCGGGCGTGCAGTCCCCGCCCGCTCGCGGTGGGCGCATGGGGCCCATGCTGATGGGCTTCGCCGCGGCCCTGCTGCTGATCGGCGGGGCGGGCTTCGGCTACCGCGCGCTGCAACAGCGACAGGCGGCGCCCCCTGCGCCTCCGGTCGAGGAGGCCCCCACGCCCCCCATCGCTGAAGCGGCGCAGAAGCCCCAGGCCGACGTGGTCCCCGCGGTCGCGGAGGGGACCGGAGCGGAGGTGACCGCCGCGTCGGCCACCGCGCCCCTCTCCGGAGATCTGATCGGAGATCCGGCGGACGAGAAGGTGGCGGAGGAGACCGATCCCACCGTGGGCATCCTGAGCCTCGACACCTCGCCGCGCGCGACCATCCTCTCGCGGGGCCGGATCCTGGGGCGCACGCCGCTGAAGGTCGAACTTCCGCCGGGCCGCCATTCGGTGCAGATCACCAACGCCGCGATGGGACTGGACGTCAGCCGTTCCTTCACCGTGACCGCTGGAAAGACCACCGCCTCGTCCCTGGTGTTCTCACGCGGGTACGTGACCGTGGAGGCCCCGCGTGATGCAGAGGTGATCCTCGACGGACGGACCCTCGGAAAGGGGACCCAGCGGGAGATCGGCGTCTACGAGGGCGGCCATACCCTCACCGTGCTGGCCAACGGGCAGCGCTGGGAGCAGCGCTTCAACATCAAGGCCGAGCAGCGCCTGAAGTTCGACGTGGGCGTGGTGGAGTGAGGCCGAAGCGGGCGCCAGATTTCAGCGCCCCGTCCCTCAGTGCCTTCAGGTGGCGTCGTCCGGGTGATGGCTGAGGCCCACCCGGTTGCCTTCCGGATCCCGCACGTAGAGGGTCCAGCGGCTGCGGTGCACGATCTCCACGCCATGTGACGCCAGGTGCCGGACGACCTGCTCGCGCGCCCCCGGGGGGATGCGGAGGGCAATCAGGTGCCATCCGGGTGCTTCGGCCTCCCCGCCCCGGGCGTCCGCCTCCGGCCGGTCCTTCGGCTCCAGCGCCTCCAACGCCAGGAACGCCCTCTCCCCCACCGTGAGCCAGACGCTCCGCAGGGAACCATCCTCCCGGTGATGCCGCTGTTGCTCCGGTAAGCCGAGGACATCCCGATAGAAGGGGATCGCCTTCTCGAGGTCGTGAAGCTTTACCGCCAGATGGTGGATGCCGAGGGTCTGCATGGCGCCGGATGCTATGCTCCCCGGCGCTCCATGGCGCGCCTGTTGATCATCGAAGACGGGGTGGCTCTTGCCTCCCTGCTGGTTTCTGCCACGAGCGAACGGGGCCACCTCACCTCGGCCTTTCATGCAGGGAGCCCGGGCCTCCAGGCCGCCTCCGAAGAGCGGTTCGACCTGGCCGTGGTGGACCTGCTCCTTCCGGACCTCCGGGGCGCAGAGGTCCTCGAGCGGCTGCGCTCCCTGGGCGTTCCCACCATCGCCATGAGCGGGGTCTTCAAGGGCGACCGCTTCGCTCGCGATGCGGTGGAGCGGCACGGCGCGCGGGCCTTCTTCGAGAAGCCCTTTGCCCTGGAGCGCCTCCTCGATGCCATTGACGCCGAGGTGCTCCGCGACGCCCCCCGGCCTCGGTCTGAGGACCCGACGTACGCGGCCGGAGTCGAGGCGGACGGCACGCAGGACGCCGAGGCTGTGGATTTCGACTTCGACCTGGAGGTCGACGTCCCGACCGCGGAGATCCACCTCGACCATCCGACAACCGAGCTCGAGCTGAACCCCGAAGCCCTGGAGGCCTTCCAGGAAGCGCTCCAACACAGCGCGGGTCCTACCGCGCACGGTGGGGCCCCCCAGCCTGAACCGGAGGGCGCAGCGACCGGCTTTGAGGAGGACGCCGAGACCTCCTTCGCGGGCGTTCTGGACGATGCGCCTGACGGGCGACGCTCCATCGTGGATGCGGGCCGGGCTGCATCGCGACCTGCGGCACCTCCTGCAAACGAGCTGGGACGCGCGGAGCCCGACGATGCCGCAGAGGAGGTGGCCTCCGCCTCCACGTCTGACGAGGAGATCACCGCGCCCTCCCCGCGCGCGACCCGCCTCGGTGACGACGCTGCCGGGACCGCCGACGATGAGGTCACCGGTCCCAGCACGTCGGAGGCCGTCGCAGCGGTCAGCCGCGAAGGCGCGCTCGCCACCTCCCAGGCGGTTGCGTCGCTGGACAACGAGGTGACGCAAGCTTCTGACGACGCGCCCACGCCGGATTTCCACGCCGACGCGCTCGAGACCGGTGCGGATGTCACCGAAACCGCGCCCACCTCCTCCCTGTCTGCCGAGCTGAACCCGCGCGACGCGGCTATCGGGCCCTCTGACGACGGGTTCACCGCCGCATCAGATCATGCGCTCCATGAGACGCCCGAGAACGCGGAGGCGGCTTCCTCCGGGCCCGAAGCGCTCAACGAGGCGCTTGAGGATGACGCGCTCATCCTCCTCCCCAGCGATGTCATCCCCGACGCCGCCGGCGCCGCTCCCTCCCGGGAGGTCGACGTCCCGGATGCCGGAGTGCAGGGCGATGACGGCTCCAGGTCCCCTGAAGCGCCGAGCTCCGAGGGCGCATCGGAGACCTCCTTCGAAGCGCTCTTCGACGCGGACGATGCGCCGGAAACCGCGCCGGATTCCATGACCGGTGCGGGATCGCTGGAAGTCCCCGCAGACGTTGCCGACCACGTCGATCAGTCCTTCGCGCAGGCGACCCAACCCACGACGGGCCGCGCACCCCAGACCCCGTTCTCGGAGCGCGCCGCGGTGTGGGAAGGAGAGTCGGTGGCTCCGACCAGCCGCTCCTCGGCGTTGCCACCACCGGAAGCCTCACTGGATGCGCACGGGTTGTACGACCTGCTCAATGCCTGCCACCAGTCCCGGTTCACCGGCACCCTGAACGTCGAAGGGGAAGGCCAGCGCCGCCTGACCCTGGTGGATGGCCACCTCGTCTCCATCCGGGATGCGGCCGATCAGCAGCCCCTCCCTTCCATCGCCGAGCTCAGCGTCCGCGAGGGCCAGCTCGACGAAGAATTGTTTCAGGAGGTCCGGGAGCTCGCCGGCCACGAAGGCCTTACGGAAGATGAGGCGGTGGTGCTGATGGGCCTCATGACGCCCGAACAGCTCTCCACGCGCGCGCAGGAGCGCCTGCGTCCCCTCCTCACGGAGTTGCTCGGCTGGACGGACGGTCGGCTGCACCTGACCGCCGGCGCCGGCAACGTCGAGGTCCCCCCTCCCCTTCGCGTGCCATTGGCAGGGCTCATCTTCGAGTCCATCCTGGCGCGCGGCGAGGATGCGGCGTTGACCTCGGAGCTTCCGGACGACCTGCGGCTGGCCCCGACCGAGGACCCTCCCTACGAGTTGGGAGAGATCCCATTGAGCGGCCCGCAGGCCCAGCTTCTGGCCCACAGCGACGGTTCCAAGAGCGTGGGCGATCTCGCGCTGCTGTCGGATCTCGATCAGACAGACGTCCGGCTCACGCTATGGGCCCTCATCCGGCTCGGGATCCTCGCGCCGTTGACGTTGACGCGTTCCACCCGACGCATCACCTTCGGCCTCTGAGCACGAAGAAGGCACCGGCAAGCAACCCCGGCAGCGCCCAGCCCTGCGCCCCCGTTCCGTTGCATCCGCAACCGGTCGGCGCGTCAGGGTCCCCCGGGGCCTCTACGCGGGGTGAGATCCGCACCCCGTTGAGGTGAACCTCACCCGCCAGCTGGATGTGCTCCGGCCCCAGAAGGGAGGGCTTGAGGAGCAGCTCGAGCGAGGTCTCTGCCTCCCCCTCCAACGCGACCCCCCGGATGGTGAGGCGCGGTGCCGTCCAGTCCGCCGGGTGCGGGCCGTCGGACGCCGAGACCTCCGCTCCCAGCGGCGAGGCACCACGAAGCAACCCCTGAACCTCGAGACCGGTGAGGGGGCAGTGGGTCACGTTCCGCACCGTGAGCTGCGCTCCGAAGGGGCTGTCGTTCCGGACCAGGGCGGTCTCGGCTCGGGCCTCCACGTCGACCAGGATCTCCGAGCCGATGGTGAGTTCGACCATCCGGGTGTCCGAGCCGATCCCTTCTGCCTCCGCCACGACCTCGAAGCGCAGGGTGGAGCCGATGAGGTCGGCGAGCTCGGACGCGCCTGCGGTCTGCACCCGGACGCTGCGTCCCAGAAGGACCGGTTCGGTCAGCGTCGGTCCGGCCACCTGCGTCCAGGTCCACGTCGCGCCCAGGCAGGAGCCCGCGGGAGGCACCAGGGTGAGCGCACCCCGGGCACCTTCACCGCACGCCGCGGTGACCTCGGAGTCGACGAGGCTTCCGACGTTGGCCGGCGCGGGCTCTGCCGCGAACGCCGCATCCCGGGTGACGCCCGACGCGCCCTGCGGATCCATCAGGGTGGCCTGGAGCGTGAACTGTCCTCCCGCGCAGAGGGCCGGCACGTTGAGCTCGAACCCGCCTTCCGGCGACACCTGCACCGCGTCCATGACGGGCACGCCCTCGCGCAGAACCACCAGCCGGGCGCGCCATCCCTCCCTTTCTGCGCAGGAGACGTCGGTGTCCAGGCGACCGGTCAGGACGCCTCCTTCGAAACGCTGAAGCTCGAGGGTGAGGTCGGCCTCGGTGATGGGGGGACTGTAGCGGACGACGTCCACGCGGAGCTGCGCCGCAGCGGCAGAGTCCGCCACGCCCCGGACCTCGGACAGGACGTCGAAGGTCACCGCGCCCTGCGCGCAGGTGTCCGTCGCGATCTGCAGCGAACCGCTCTCGACGGCGCCACCGCCGCTCAACGTCACCTCACGTCCGCTGGCGTCCGTCAGCGCCACGCCTTCTGGAAGGGATCCGACCAGGGTCCAGCGGGTCACCTGCCCGGGGAAGCCCTGACTGTCGCTGCAGAGATGGGGTTCGGCCACATAGGTCCGGGTGGAGCCTGCGTGCTGTTCGATCGGGCCGGCGCCGAAGGGCGCTCGGGAGCGTCCCCACGGGGGCATGGTGAAGATTGCCGGAGCGGAAGGAGCCCAGCCTCCGCTTCCCAGCGCGCTGGCCACCACGCTGACGCTGGCGCCCGTGGGCGTGCACGCAGGGCCGGTGGGGGTGAGCGTGGCCCGCGTCCCCGCGGTCTCCAGCGATCCGGGCCCCGACACGTCCCACGCGTACTCGCTGGGCAGACACACCGCGAAGTCGCCGGGGAGCACCTCGAGTTCGAGGGACGTGCCCTCTTCGAGCCGGCCGCCCTGCGGATCGATGACCGGGCGGCGCGTCCGCGTCACCGAGACCGTCCTCTCGAGCGCCACCTCGTGCGCGCTGAGGCCGTCGGAGACCTCCAGCTGGGCGGTGAGCGGCTCCGGATCTCCGCAGATCCCGAAGCCGGAGGTGTCCACCGTGGCGCGGCTTCTGTCAGCGCTCAGCTGCTCCGGAACGGTCTGACCGTTGTGGCGGATGCGCCAGCGCAGGCCGAGGGGATCACCATCCGGATCCGAGAGCCCCTGCACCGTGAACTCCGCCGGGATGCCCTCCCCGATGGTGGTGGAAGGCGTGGTGAGGGCCGGAGCGGGCCCGGCCTCGTTCCGGTAAATCGCCAGATGACTCTGCCCCCCGCCGCTGTGTCCGACGACGCAGGTATGCGCGCCCTCGCAGGAGATGAGGCGTGGGGTCATGCCCGCCGGGGCCGCAGGCCTGGACGAGGCGTCCGCGACCCACACGCTCCCGGGCGGGGTGCCGCGGAACTCCGGGACGGCACGACGCAGAAGCGCTCGGCTGCCATTCCACAGCAGCATCATTCCGTGTCCCTGGGTCGTCGCCATCCGATCCTCGGAGAGTCCCAGCCCCTCGATGGTGTGACCCGTGGGAGCCTCCTCGAGACGGACGTGGGGCTGCCAGCCCGCGCCCAGGGGAGAGGTGTCCACCCGGTAGAGGGCGTCGGGAGCGGCAAGGTACACGTGGCCCACCTCCTCCACGCCCCCGCTGTGAACCAGCAGCTCGAGCTCCCGGATGGGGGCGGTCGGCAGCTGCGCGCCGGAGAGCACGTGCGGGGTGAACGTCAACGAGGTGCCACCTCGCGCCATCAACAGCGCGGCGTTGGCGGTCCCCCCGAACTGGACCTGAAAGGCCCCCACGGAGAAGGACTGGTTCGCGGGGCGCACCACATCCATCGGCCACAGGGGCACGAAGAGATCGTCCACGGTCGAGGCACCGCCGGCGGTCCCGGGAGACACGCCCTGAGGAAAGTGCGTGACCCCGATCTGCGCGCCGGCGTTGTTGAAGATGAGGTAGCCCGCCCCACCCTGCTCCACATGGCGCATGCGAACCACCCCGGGGGTGAGGGAGAGCGTCGGGCCACAGGAGGAGCGCACGGCGCCCGTGGGACCGACCACCGTGGTGACACAACCGCTCTGTTCCCAGAACGCGCCCACGACGTCGGCGTTCGGGTCCAGGACGCCTCCCTCCTGCGCGCCATCCACGAATTGGAAGGCTCCCGCATCGGTGGACACGGTGAAGGTGCCGGGCCCCCAGATCTGCACGTCGTTCAGCTCGCCGGCGACGGTGACCTCTGTCCAACCCGCCCGACCCGGAGCGCTGCCCAGCGCCCCGATCAGCGTGAACAGGATCACCAGCGAACGCCACGTCCCAGCCGTTCCCAGGCGCTTCACCATGCGAGTTCTCCCCGCAGATAGATCCGATCCTCGCCAAGGGACTCGCCCGGAAGGCCGAGCCCGCTGTAGCCCACGACGGTGTAGCCAAGCGCGAGTCGCCCCTGACGGGCCATGCGCCAAGCGGCCTCGGTGCGGACCGCCCAGAGGGACTCGCCGTCCGGTGCCTGCGTGCGTGCCGCCACCTCCGCGGCCACCTCGAGCGCGCCCACCACGCGCAGCGCCGGACGCAGGCTGCCGCTCAGGATGCGATCGGTGCGGGCCTCGGCGGAGGCAACGCCCAGGTGCAGGCCGCCGCCCAGCGTGAAGCGCTCCGTCAGGTCCCACGCGGGAAGGAGTGAGATCGTCTGGAGCAGCCGCGGCCGGGTGCTCGGGCGCCCTTCCGGTGGACGCTCGTAGTGGACGGCATAGCGCCCCGCCACCGTCCACGCGCCGGCGAACCACGCGAGGCCCACATGTCCTTCGACGAAGCGCCCCGCCCGGCGCTCCTCCAGGGTGCTGTCGGCGGCATGCAGACGCCCCGAAGCGCGCCACTGCTCCGAGAGGCGGGCCTGGAAGGCGAGCGTGAGCAGGGCCTGACGTCGCGCCTCCGCCGCCATTGCCTCGTGCAATCCGCCTTGTCCCCACAGTTCGGCCCGCGCGCTCATCCGGACCCGCTCGCCCACGTAGCTCACCCCCAGCGACCCGGCCGAGCGGGACAGCGCCGACACGGTGCCCAGGGGATCCCGGACGCCCTGCTCATAGCGGATGAAGGCATCCCACCCGCCGCCGAGCTGCTGATACGCACCGATGGCCCTTGATGCCCGGACGGTCCCCGCGTCGTGGGCGGCGACGTCCTCGATGAAGACCTGGCTGCCAGCAGCGACCTGGGTCCTCGCGCCCGTGACGGAACGGATCGTCCCCACGTCGGGGCCATCCACATCCGTGGAGACCGAGGAGTAGAACGTCTCCCGGCCCTCGCCCCGCTCTCCGCTGACCCAGATGAGGGGCCCCAGTTCGTGACCGTAACCGGCGCGCAGCCCGAAACGCGTCCCCTGGTCGAGGTGCAGGTCCGCGCCGACCGCCGAGAAGGTATCGTCCACCGCGCCGGGACCCTCGCCCCGCTGGCTGAGCACATGACGATGCTGCGCCAGCACACTGAGGCGCTCATGCAGCCGGTAGCGCACCGAGGCGCCTGCGGCCAGACGTCCCCCGTCGAGGCCTTCGAGCGCGAGCTGCTCGTCACGGACCTCACCGCGCACCTCGAGGCGCTCGCCGGACCACCCCACGCTGCCTCCCAACGTCCGGCCCCGGTATGCCAGCCCCGCGGCCATGCCGCCCTCCACCATCCCCTCGCGGTCATCTCCCAACAGCACGACCTGGACGGGTCCCAGGGGTTGCATCCACCGGAGCGCTGCCTGCCGGAACCGCACCAGGTCGGCGTGTCGATCGTCCGAGTACCCCGGCGTCCGCACCCGGAAGGACGCGTCGAGCCAACCGCCCGAACCGAAGGTCTCGCCTCTGAGCCGTGCGGTCAGTGCCTCCCCCCGGGCGTCGACGCCGACAGAGCGTGAGCGGGAGGTGAGGCCACCGTCATCGCTCTGGGCGAAGGCACCGGGCTCGAGCGCCTGCCCCTCGCTCCGCGCCGCCTCCAGCGTGATCCCCAGCGGACCCAGCGGCACCGAGGCCACGCCCCGCATCAACCGGTAGCCCGCGCGCTCGACGATGCCGCCGACCCCGACGCCCGCCCCGTGGAAGGTGGCCCCCACCTCCCCTCCGATGCTGGTCGACGCCTCACGCCCCAGCTCGAGAACTGCGTAGTCCACCGCGAGGACCGGTTCGGGCTCGACCGTGAAGGGCAGCGCGCTCAGGGGGAGCGGACCGGCGAGGAAGGAGAGCGGCCGCGCCAGGAGGATCCGCCCGGCCCGCGCGTCGAGTTCATAGTCCCGTCCCCGGACCAGGTGACGCTCGGCCAGGGGCAGACCGGTCACCCCGTCCCTGACCTCGATGCGGACCTGCTCGCTGCCCTCCACGATGCCCGGCGCACGCAGCAGATAGAGGCTGCCGCCGGTGGCCCGGAGAACCTCATGCATGCGCCGGGTCCCCAAACCGCGCAATGGATCGCCCAGCCCCAGATCGCCCGCCACCTCGCCATGGATGGAGAGCTGTCCGGCGAGCGGAGTCTCCACCCGCAGGTGCGGTCCGAACATGGGGCGATGCACCCTTCCGACCTCACTGCCGTCGAGGACGAAGCGGTGGGTGCCCATGCCCAGCTCACCCAGTGCATCATGCTCGAGCAGCAACCGCAGCCGACCCTCGGCAGGATTGGGGGTGAGGACCGCAGAGGTGGCTCCCGGGACGCTCAACGTCCAGTCGGGATCCAGCGCCCGCTCGAAGCGCTCGGGCCGGCGGGGCATGAAGACGCTCACGGCCCCCTCCTTGCTCAGCGCCTCCAGATCCCGCTGATTGAACGCCAACTCCCCGCTCAACCGCCAGGGTCCGAAGGCGAGTTCGGCATGCGTCTGGCCCCGTCCCAAAGCCTGAAACCGACCGGTCGTCGGAGACCATCCTGCCTCGAGCTCCAGGAGCCCCACCGAGAACGGCCGCAGCACCCCCTGCAGCTCCACGCGCTCGGTCCGGACGTTTCCATCCGGCAGCCGCAGCTCGAGCATGAACGCGGCCGCGCCGGCGCCCACCTCGATGGGCAGCAGGGCCTGACCCGCTGCATCCGCCACGGCCCGGGCGTTGCCAATCGACGCGTGGGTTCCCGGTGGCAGCCGCAAGGAAAGGGTCGCGCGTCCAGCCGCCACCGCGTCCCGAGGGCCCGGCAACAGCAACTGACCGATCTCGACGAAGGGACCTGGAACGAAGAGCAGCTGGCCCTGCCGATCGAGCACCTCGATGTTGCGCGTGAAGAACTGCACCATCCCCTCGGCGCGGGCCACCGAGAGCGCGACGGGATTGGCGCCGACCTCGACCTCGACCGGCGTCGTGAAGCGCCCATCTGCCCCGACCTCGACGGTCTCTCCCTGCACCTGCACCCGGGAACCGGGCTCCACCTGTCCGCTGAACCCGTAGCGCAGCCCCCGCTC
>Ga0079224_100008658_pt1 | contig 13800 bp, 12 predicted proteins | sample Stecom2015_FD_80414 | JGI IMG/M metagenome (GOLD analysis project Ga0079224, IMG submission 80414) | Agricultural soil microbial communities from Utah to study Nitrogen management - Steer compost 2015 | ecosystem: Environmental > Terrestrial > Soil > Agricultural land | place: USA: Utah... | reverse complement strand
CGGGGTCGAGGTGCTGGATGGTCTGCTGGGGGACGTGCGGACGGCGTCGCGGGCACCCGCGCTGTCGGCCGCCGTCGGGCGCGGGGGAGCCGTGGCGTGGACGGGGACCGCGGCGGACCCGGCGCTCGCGGAGCCGCCCACACCGGAGCACGCCTTCCGCATCGGGTCGATCACCAAGCCGATGGTGGCCGTCGCGGTGCTGCGGCTCGCCCAGGAGGGCAAGGTCGCGCTGCACGACCCGGTCGGCGCGCACCTGCCCGACGCGCCCGCGGCCGACGCCACGCTCGCGGAGCTGCTGAGCCACACGAGCGGGCTGCCCGCGGAACCGGCCGGGCCCTGGTGGGAGCGGGCCGGCGGCTCGACGTGGGAGCAGATCGTGTCCTCCCGCCTGCCGCGGCTGTCGGCCCCTGGCACCCGCTACCACTACTCGAACGTGGGCTACGCCGTGCTCGGCCGGCTCGTGGAGGTGGCGCGCGGCCGCGCGTGGCACGACGTGCTGCGGGACGAGGTGTGGGCGCCGCTCGGCATGGCCTCGACCGGGCGCGTGCCCGTCGGCCCGCACGTGGCGGGCTACGCCGTGCACCCGCACGAGGACCTCGTGCACGCCGAGCCGGTGCCGGACTACCTCGCCCTGGGGCCGGCGGGCGAGGTGTGGTCCACGCCGTCGGACCTCGTGCGGTTCGGGACGTGGCTGGCCTGCCACGACACCCTGGGCGCCGCGGGGGAGGCCGTGCTGCCCCGTGCGGCCCGGCGGCTCATGACCGCGCCCCGCGTGGTCGTGGACGAGCCCGGAGCCGCCTGGACGGGCACCTACGGCCTGGGGGTCCGGGTGCGCAACGACGTGCTGGGCGACGGCGCGCCCGTGCGCACGGTGGGACACTCCGGGTCCGTGCCGGGCTTCACGTCCGACCTGCGGGTGGACCTGGCCACGGGGGACGCCGTCGCGGTGCTCGGGTCCAGCACGGGCGGCTTCGGTGACGGGACGGGGCTGCTGGCGGCGTGGCGGCGGCTGGGCGGGGCGAGCACGACCGGGGGCGGTCGTGTCGCCGACGGCCCCGTCGCCGGTGCGGCCGGTCGGGGGTCGGGCCGGGCGGCCGCTGAGCTCGCGGGCGACTGGTACTGGGGCCCCGTGCCCTACACGCTGTCCTGCGTCCGGGGTGCCACGGGCGAGCGGCTCGTCCTGGCGAGCGTGAACGGCGGCCGTGCGACCGAGTTCGTCCCGGGTGACGAGCCCGGCACCTGGGTGGGCGCGACGGCGGGCTACTGGCACGGCGAGACGCTCCGTCCCGTGGAGCGCGACGGCCGGGTCGTGGCGCTGGACGTCGGCACGTTCTGCTTCACGCGCACGCCGTACGCGCCCGAGGCCGACGTCCCGGGCGGGCACGACGACGCCGGATGGCACGTCCTGTGACAAACCGCACGGTGTCGAATCGTGCGGCGGATCGGTCCCCGCGACACGCCGAAGGGCGGCGACACGCCGCGATCTGAATCTCTTCCGCCGGCCTCCGGAGGGCCGCTCAGGTGCGGCTTCCCGGCCCTCCCGGGAGCGTGTCCGCGCGCACGCCGGGAAGCGCGCGACGCCGCCTCCCACGCGGTGTCAGAGGGTCGTGGCAGCATGGCCCAGGAGGGCTCACGAGGCCCTTCCGGCCGCCCCGGCACGGTGTGGTGATCGGGGCTCGACCACAACATGTCGTAAGCGAGCGAGCGTCAGACACAAGGTGTAGTGTTTGGTCCAGCGGGAGACGCAGACCCGCGAACAAAGCACACCGACGTAAGTTCACGGGTGTTCTTCGAGGTCAGAGGAGGCGGACATGAGCGTAACGGTCTACAGCAAGCCGGCCTGCGTGCAGTGCGACGCGACGTACCGGGCACTGGATCGCAAGGGTGTCGAGTACACGGTCGTCGACATCACGCAGGACGCCGAGGCGCTCGAGATGGTGCGCGGCCTCGGCTACCTCCAGGCTCCTGTCGTCGTGGCCGGTGACACCCACTGGTCGGGCTTTCGCCCCGACAAGATCAGCGCGGTCGCCGCGCTCCAGGCCGCCTCGGCCTGACCAGCACCACCACGACGTCGGCAAGGGGGCGTGACGTGGGTTCTCTCGTCTACTTCTCCAGCGTGTCCGAGAACACGCACCGGTTCGTCCAGAAGCTCGCGCTCGACGAGCTCGGCATCCCGGTGCACCGGATACCCCTCCGCCCGGCCGACGGGTTCCTGCGCGTCGACGAGCCCTACGTCCTCATGGCCCCCACCTACGGTGGCGGCAACGAGGGCGGGGCCGTCCCGCGTCAGGTGAGGAAGTTCCTCAACGACGAACACAACCGGTCGCTCATCCGCGGCGTCATCGCTGCGGGGAACACCAACTTCGGGGCCGCGTACTGCATCACCGGAGACATCATCGCCGCGAAGTGTGATGTCCCGTACCTGTACGCCTTCGAGCTTCTGGGAACGGCGCAGGACGTCACGCGCGTCCGCAACGGATTGGGACGATTTTGGCAGCAACAACCACTGAGCCTCTCAGCCTGACCGGCGAGGGCGTGAGCGAGATCCCGCTCGAGGAGCTCCAGCTCGACTACCACGCGCTCAACGCCATGCTGAACCTCTACGGACCGGACGGGAAGATCCAGTTCGAGAAGGACCGTGAGGCCGCGCGCCAGTACTTCCTGCAGCACGTCAACCCGAACACGGTCGAGTTCGACTCGCTCGAGGAGAAGCTGGACCACCTCGTCGAGGCCGAGTACTACGACCCGACCGTGCTGGCCAAGTACTCGCGGTCGTTCGTCAAGGAGCTGTTCCAGCTCGCGTACTCGAAGAACTTCCGCTTCGAGACCTTCCTCGGCGCCTTCAAGTACTACACCTCGTACACGCTCAAGACGTTCGACGGCAAGAAGTACCTCGAGCGCTTCGAGGACCGCGTGAGCATGGTCGCGCTCGGCCTGGCCGACGGCGACGAGCAGATGGCACGCGACATCGTCGAGGAGGTCATCTCCGGGCGGTTCCAGCCCGCGACCCCGACGTTCCTCAACGTCGGAAAGGCGCAGCGCGGCGAGCCCGTGTCCTGCTTCCTGCTGCGCATCGAGGACAACATGGAGTCGATCGCGCGCGGCATCAACTCCGCGCTGCAGCTCTCCAAGCGTGGCGGCGGCGTCGCGCTGCTCCTGAGCAACATCCGTGAGCACGGCGCGCCGATCAAGCACATCGAGAACCAGTCGTCCGGCGTCATCCCCGTGATGAAGCTGCTCGAGGACTCCTTCTCCTACGCGAACCAGCTCGGTGCGCGCCAGGGTGCGGGCGCGGTCTACCTGCACGCGCACCACCCGGACATCCTGCGGTTCCTCGACACCAAGCGTGAGAACGCGGACGAGAAGATCCGCATCAAGACGCTCTCGCTCGGCGTCGTCATCCCGGACATCACGTTCGAGCTGGCCAAGAAGAACGCCGAGATGCACCTGTTCAGCCCCTACGACGTCGAGCGTGTCTACGGCAAGCCGTTCGCGGACATCTCGGTGACGGAGAAGTACGACGAGCTCGTCGCCGACGACCGCATCCGCAAGACGACGATCAACGCCCGCGACTTCTTCCAGACGCTCGCGGAGCTGCAGTTCGAGTCCGGCTACCCGTACATCATGTTCGAGGACACGGTGAACAGGGCGAACCCGATCAAGGGCCGCATCACCCACTCGAACTTGTGCTCCGAGATCCTGCAGGTCTCGACGCCGTCGACGTTCAACGAGGACCTCTCCTACGAGACGGTCGGCCGGGACATCTCCTGCAACCTCGGCTCGCTGAACATCGCCAAGGCGATGGACTCGCCCGACTTCGGCCGCACGATCGACACCGCGATCCGCGCCCTGACCGCGGTGAGCGACCAGACGTCGATCGAGTCGGTCCCGTCGATCAAGCGGGCCAACGACCAGGGCCACGCCATCGGCCTCGGCCAGATGAACCTGCACGGCTACCTGGCCCGCGAGCACATCTACTACGGCTCCGACGAGGGCATCGACTTCACGAACATCTACTTCTACACCGTGGCCTACCACGCGATCGCGGCGTCGAACCGCCTGGCGATCGAGCGGAAGCAGAAGTTCGGCGGGTTCGAGGAGTCGAAGTACGCCACGGGCGAGTACTTCGACAAGTACACCGAGCAGGAGTGGAAGCCGGCGACCGAGCGGGTCACCCGCCTCTTCGCCGACGCCGGCGTGGCGATCCCGACGCAGGACGACTGGCGGGAGCTCAAGGCCTCGGTCATGGAGCACGGCCTGTACAACCAGAACCTCCAGGCGGTGCCGCCGACCGGGTCGATCAGCTACATCAACAACTCGACGTCGTCGATCCACCCGGTGCCCGCCAAGATCGAGATCCGCAAGGAGGGCAAGCTCGGTCGCGTGTACTACCCGGCGCCGTACATGACGAACGACAACCTGGAGTACTACCAGGACGCGTACGAGATCGGGTACGAGAAGATCATCGACACGTACGCCGCGGCCACGCAGCACGTGGACCAGGGCCTCTCGCTCACGCTCTTCTTCCCGGACACGGTGACGACGCGTGACGTGAACAAGGCGCAGATCTACGCGTGGCGCAAGGGCATCAAGACGCTCTACTACATCCGCCTGCGTCAGATGGCGCTGGAGGGGACCGAGGTCGAGAACTGCGTCAGCTGCATGCTCTGACCTCGCCAGCCCACCCGCCCCTGCAGCACCTGACCTGCAGTACCTGAAGGAACTCCCATGTCGCCAAGTGGCAAGCTCAAGCTCATCGATCGCGTGACGGCGATCAACTGGAACCGGCTCCAGGACGAGAAGGACCTCGAGGTCTGGGACCGCCTCGTCGGCAACTTCTGGCTGCCCGAGAAGGTGCCGGTGTCGAACGACATCCAGTCGTGGCACACGCTCAGCGAGCCCGAGAAGGTCATGACCACGCGTGTGTTCACCGGTCTGACGCTCCTGGACACGATCCAGGGCACGGTCGGCGCCGTGTCGCTCATCCCGGACGCGCTCACCCCGCACGAGGAGGCGGTGTACACCAACATCGCCTTCATGGAGAGCGTGCACGCCAAGAGCTACTCCTCGATCTTCTCGACGCTGCTGTCCACGCCCGAGATCGACGACGCCTTCGAGTGGTCCGAGAACAACGCGAACCTGCAGAAGAAGGCAGAGATCGTGCTCGACTACTACCGGGGCGACGACCCGCTCAAGCGCAAGGTCGCCTCGACCATGCTCGAGTCGTTCCTGTTCTACTCGGGTTTCTACGCCCCGATGTACTGGTCCTCGCGGGCCAAGCTGACGAACACGGCCGACCTCATCCGCCTCATCATCCGTGACGAGGCGGTGCACGGGTACTACATCGGGTACAAGTACCAGAAGGGTCTCGCGCTGGTGTCCCCGGCCGAGCAGGAGGAGCTCAAGGCGTACACGTTCGAGCTGCTCTTCGAGCTGTACGAGAACGAGGTGGAGTACACCGACGCGCTCTACGGCGAGCTGGGGCTGACCGAGGACGTCAAGAAGTTCCTGCGGTACAACGCCAACAAGGCCCTCATGAACCTCGGCTACGAGGCGCTGTTCCCCAAGGAGGACACGGACGTCAACCCCGCGATCCTCGCGGCGCTCTCGCCGAACGCGGACGAGAACCACGACTTCTTCTCGGGGTCGGGCTCCTCGTACGTCATCGGCAAGGCCGTGGAGACCGAGGACGACGACTGGGACTTCTGACCTCGGGTCAGACGCCTGTCGCCCATAGTTCCTGATCAGAGGCCCGGCACCGCAGGAATCTGCGGTGCCGGGCCTTCTTGCGTGCGACGTCGCCGGCGGCCATCCCGCTCACCGGCCGCGGGCGCGTGGTCCTCGAGGCGTCGTCGGGTGGCTGGTCCTGACCGCAGGGGCTCGCGAACCTGGTACCGGGAGCGGGGCGTCGTCCGGCTACGGTGCCCGCATGCAGCACGGAGACGGGCGGAAGCCGGGCATCGAACAGGAGTGGCCGTGGCTCGACGAGCGGCCGGTCTTCACCACGGACGGGCGCAGGGGCATGCGGGTCAGCCGCGTGCCCTGGGGTGCGGAGCTCCCGCCCCTGCGGGCGTGGCACGTCGGGCTCGTCGCGGGCCTCGCGCTGAGCACCGGAGGTGCGGTCGCCGGCTTCGGGCTCGTCGTCGCGAGCCGGCTCGCGGGGCTCGGCGGGTGGTGGTGGCTCGCGCTCGGCGTGCCCGCACTGCTGGTCGGTGTGGTCCTGTGCATCGGCGTGTACGTCGACGGCACCGAGGCGACCATGCGGGCGTCCGCCACCGCGTTGCTGATCTGGACGGGGTTGCTCGGCGGCGTCGCGATCGGCCTCGGCGTCCTGGCGTGGTGGTGGGGCCTGCGCGCGGACCTGCCCGACGACGGGTGGTCCACGGTGGCGGACGGCGCGGCGGTGCACGGTCGCATCCTCGCCGTCGTCGCCCTCTGCGCTGCCGTGGCCTGCCTGGTCGTGGCCCTCTGCGCGGTCCGGGGTGTGCGCAGCGCCCGGCGCGAGGTCGTCCGGATCCTGCGCCTGCGGGCCCAGGGGGCGCGGAGGCCCGGCGTGGTCGTCGGGCTCCCGGACCCGAACCGTTGGAACGAGGGCGGTGCCGTACCGATCCGTTACGACGACGGCGGCGGCCCCCGGGCGGTGAGCGTCCGGCTGAACTCGAGCGCGTCGCGCATCCCCGTGCGCGGCAGTGCGGTGATCGTGTTCACCGATGGTGACGATCTCCTCGTCGAGCTCGACCCGGAACGGCCGGTCACCTACCTCGCCCACCACGCTGCCTACGAGTCGTCGTCGGGCGACGGGGGCGGCGGCTGAGGCGGGGCCTCGCGCACCGTGCCGAACCACCCGTCCAGCTCGTCGAGCAACGACGCGACGACCGGGCCGAGGTCGTCGGCGATCCGGCCCTGGCTCTGCCCGGCCCGCGTCCGGGCGCCCGCTTCCTCGATGAGGATCTGGTACACGCCGAGGAGGGCCTTCGCCTGGAGGCGGGCGACGTGCGGACTCGCGCCATCGGACGCGACGAGGGCGTCGGCGACCGCGTCGGCCTGGTCGGCGACGATGTCGAGCGCCAGCCGCCGGACCGCCGGGCTCGCTGCCGCGAGGTGGGCGAGGTCGCCGCGCCAGATGTCCGCCGGGATGTCCCGGATGCCGGCGACGTACCCGAGGACGTAGTCGCGCACCGCGGCAGCGGCGGACGTCCCGGCGGCTCGTTCGCGGACGAGGGCGGCGAGACGCTCCCTGATCTCGTCGCCGCGGTCGGTGACGAGCTGCTCCTTGGTGCGGAAGTAGTTGTAGACGGTCTGCTCCGCGACGTCCGCGGTTCGGGCGATCTCGCTCACGGACACGTTCTCGTAACCGCGTTCGCCGAACAGGCGTGCCGCCGTGTCCGCGATGTGCCGACGGGTGGCCGCGCGCTTCCGCTCGCGTCGGGAGGCTCCGGTCATGACGTGACCCTAACAAGCGCTCCAAACTTAGACTGCACCCTAAAAGTGGAGTAGCCTCCAAGAATTGGAACGGAGAGGACACACCATGACCGACACCGGACTCGTCGACGTCCACGCGCACTTCACGACCGACCCCTACATCGCCGCGGCCAAGGCCGCGGGACATGTCCGTGCGGACGGGATGCCGGAGCAGCACTGGCCCCGATGGAGCGCCGAGGAGCACCTTCTGCTCATGGACGACCTCGGGATCGCCCGGTCCATGCTCTCGATCTCCTCGCCGGGCGTTCACTTCGGCGACGACGCCGCGGCGCGCGATCTCGCACGCTCGGTGAACGAAGCCGGTGCGGCGGTGGTCGCCCGGCACCCTGACCGGTTCGGGCTCTTCGCCAGTCTTCCCCTGCCGGACGTCGCCGGCGCGCTCGACGAGCTGCGCCACGCCTTCGACGACCTGGGGGCCGACGGGGTGGTGCTCATGAGCAACAGCCGCGGCACCTATCTCGGCGACGACCGGACGGATCCGCTGCTCGCCGAGCTGGACCGACGTCGCGGCGTCGCGTTCCTGCACCCCACGTCGGCGCCCGGGCACGAGCACACCGATCTCGGGTACCCCAGCCCGATGATCGAGTTCCTCTTCGACACGGCGCGGGCCGTCCTGAGCTACGTCCTGAGCGGCGCGGCCGAGCGGTACCCGAACATCCGGGTCGTCGTGCCGCACGGCGGCGGGGTCCTGCCGCTCCTCGCGGACCGGACGGAGATGTTCCGTGCGCTGCTCGGGTCCGGCGGTGACCGCACCGTCACCGACCAGCTGCGGGGGTTCTGGTACGAGCTCGCCGGCACGCCCGGAGCGCTGCGCACGGCCGCCCTCGACGCCGTCGCGGCCCCCGACCACCTGCTTTACGGCAGCGACTACCCCTGGACCCCCGCAGGCCTCGCGGGCGACCTGCTCCGTGCGCTCGACCGGGTGAGCGAGGACGGCTGGCGCGGCCGCACGACGGGGAACGCGGAGAAGCTGTTCGGTGGTCGATGACCGCCCCTCAGGCCTCGATCGACCGGGCTCCGGTCACCGGAGGCTCCGCGGACCACGGGAACGTGATCCACAGGTCGGCGTCCTTCCACGAGTAGTCCGGCCGGATGATCGAGCGCGGCTTCGTGAAGAGCACCGCCGAGCGCGCGTCGGCGCCCTGCTTCGCGAGGAGATCCATGACCAGGGCGAGGGTGCGGCCGGAGTCGGCGACGTCGTCGACCACGAGCACGCGCGCGCCGGGCAGCTCGGAGGTGTCCATGAGCGGGGGCAGCACGCGCGGGTCGTCGAGGGTCTGGCCCACGTCCGTGTAGAACTCGATGTTCAGCGTGCCGACGCCCTTGGTGCCGAGCGCGTACGCCATGGCGCCCCCGGGCACGAGCCCGCCGCGTGCGACGGCGATCACGACGTCGGGCACGAACCCGCTGTCGACCACCTGGTGGGCCAGCTCGCGCAGAGCGACGGGGAAGGTCTCCCAGGTGAGCACCTCACGGTCCGGCGGCGGCGCCTGCTCGGCGGAGGTCTGGTGCGTGGACGTCATACGTCGACCCTACGAGACGTGGCGGGCACCCGGCTCGGGTACCCGCCACGACTCGGTCATGACCAGCGGCGATGCGTGCGCACCGTGCGCGATGTCTCAGGCGGCCTTGGCCTCCAGGATGTCGACCACGAACACCAGGGTCGAGTTGGCCGGGATGGCGCCGTTCTCCTGGTCGCCGTACGCCTGGTCCGCCGGGACGACGAGCAGCACCTGGCTGCCGACCTTCTGGCCGGCGATGCCGTTCGTCCAGCCCGGGATCACGCCGCTGAGCGGGAACGAGGTGGGGGTGCCGCGGCTCCACGAGGAGTCGAACGACGTGCCGTCGAGCAGGCAGCCCGCGTACTGCACGGTGACGGTCTGCTCCTTGGTGACCTCGGGGCCGTCGCCCTCGATCAGCGGCTGCACCACGAGGTCGCTCGGGGCCTCGTAACCGGCGGGGATGGTGACGGTCGGCTGGCCGTCGTCGGCGAGCTCGACCGCGGGCAGACCGTCCTCGGGCTCGACCGCCGTGCCCTCGGCGCGGGTCGGGATCTGGTTGACCTCGGCGACCTCGACGACCGTGACCTGGACCGTCTGGTCCATGGCCGTGCTCGCCATGGCGATGCGCGTGCCGACCTTCTGGCCGATGAGGCGGTCGTTGAGCAGGTCGTACTGCGGGTCGCCCAGCGTGAACGTCTCGGGCTTCTTCTCCTTCCACGTGGAGTAGGTCTGCTTGGCGTCCTTGCCGCCCAGGACCACGTAGTTGATGGTCGCCTGCGCGCCCTCGGCCAGCTCGTCGCCGGTGCCCTCGTCGACCACGCGGGAGGCCGGGCCGCTGACCTCGAGCGGCGCGTCGAAGGAGACCTTCGGAGCCTTGCCGACGGGGCCGGACACCTCGATGCCCTCCACGGCCTCGACGTCCTCGGCGGACGGGCTGGGAGCGGGCGAGGTCTCGGCCATGGGCTCGACCTCGCAGACGTTCGCGTCGGACGCGCCGTCCGCGGAGTCGTCTCCGCTTGCGCAGCCGGTGAGCGCGATGGATGCCAGCGCGACGGCCGCGAGGCCGGCGGTGGTGCGGTGCTTCACGAAAGATCCTTCGGTCGGTGTGCGCCTTGCTGGGGACCGCCACACTCTAGCGGGCTCGGATGAGTGGGGCCTTCAGGCGGTGAGCAGGTTCCGGACGGGGGTCGAGCCGACCTCTCCGCCCTGCGGAAGAATAGATGCCATGCCGTCGAAGCGCCGCTCCAGCAAGCGTCCGTACGCCGCCGGACACGTCCCCCTCGACGTCGACCGCGCGACGGGCGGCCGCCGCAGCGAGTCGGCGGCCGACGGGGAGTGGGTCGTGCAGCGCATCCGGTCGTCCGACAAGACCTACGTCTGCCCGGCGTGCCGCCAGGACGTCCAGCCGGGCACCGCGCACGTCGTCGCCTGGCGCACGGACGGGTTCGGCGGCCCCGACGCCGGCCTGGACGCCCGCAGGCACTGGCACACGAGCTGCTGGCAGCGCCGCGCCAACCTCCGCTGACCCGAGGCGCGGGCCCGGGAGCACCACGGGGAGCACAATGGGACCGATGACTTCGAACGCCTCGCCCGACGCGACCACCGGTGCCCACCAGATCCGTTCGCTCACCGTCCTGCCTGCCCAGCGGGAGGACGTCGAGCTGCACACTGCAGACGGCCTCACGCTCGTCGGCGAGCTCGCCCTGCCCGAGCAGAGCGAGCCGGCGGCGAGCCTGCTGACCTTCCACCCGCTGCCGACCCACGGCGGCTTCATGGACTCGCACGTGTACCGCAAGGCGGCCTGGCGTCTGCCTGCCCTCGCGAGTCTCGCCGTGCTGCGGTTCAACACGCGCGGCACGTCCTCGCCGCGCGGGACGAGCGAGGGTTCGTTCGACGGCGGCGACGCCGAGCGCTTCGACGTGGCAGCGGCGATCGAGCTGGCCGAGTTCCGTGGCCTGCCGCGCCCGTGGCTGGTCGGCTGGTCGTTCGGGACGGAGCTCGTGCTCAAGCACGGTGCCGACCCGAGCGTCGAGGGCGCGATCCTGCTCTCGCCGCCGCTGCACCGTGCGACGGACGAGGACCTCGACCGCTGGGCCGCGTTCGGCAAGCCGCTCGTCGTGCTGGTGCCCGAGCTGGACGACTACCTGCGGCCCGACGAGGCACGCCGCCGGTTCGCGCGCGTGCCGCAGGCCGAGGTCATCGGAGTCGACGGTGCCAAGCACCTGTGGGTCGGCGAGCCCGCCGTCTCGCGGGTGCTCGACGAGATCGTCGCGCACGTGCTGCCCGGCCACCCGCTCCCGCTGCCCACGCACTGGGACGGGCCGCTCGGGACCGCCTGAGCGGGCGGACGGGGGAGCGGGGGCGCACCATGGCAGAGAGCAAGGACAGGCAGGATCCAGGAGGACGACGATGACCTCACCGAGCCACCTTCCCACCCAGGCGCCGAGCCGCGACCCGCTCGCCACCTTCCCGCTGCACGACGGCGGTGGCGTCCCGCTGGTGCTGCTGCACGGCTTCCCGTTCGACCACCGCATGTGGTCCTCGTGCGCGCAGCACCTGCCGCCGGGCCTGCGCGCGATCGCCGTCGACCTGCCCGGCGCGGGGCACAGCGACCTCGACGGCGCGCCGCCGAGCATCGAGCACGCCGCCGACCGGGTCTACCGCACGATGGTCGCCGCGGGGGAGGGCAACGCCGTCGTCGTCGGCCACTCGATGGGCGGGTACGTCGCGCTCGCGCTGGCCGAGCGCCATCCGGGCCTCGTGGTGGGCCTCGGCCTCGTGAGCACCAAGTCGACGGCGGACACCGAGGAGGCCCGTGCCAAGCGCCTGCGCGTGGCCGCGGCCGCCGACGACACCCAGACCGTCGACGCCGTGCTCGGCATGCCCGCGGCACTCGTCGGCCCGACGACGACGGCCCACCGCAGGCAGCTCTTCCCCGTCCTGGACTCGTGGATCCGTGCGCAGTCGCCCGCGAGCGTCGCGTGGTCGCAGCGCGCGATGGCGGCCCGGCCCGACCGCACGGCCGTGCTCGAGCGGTTCGGCGCGCCGGTCGCCGTGGTCGTCGGCGCCGAGGACTCCGTGACGCCGCTCGCCGAGGCCGAGCACATGGTCCGGGCCGCCGCCGGGACGTCGCTCGGCACGGCGGGCAACGCCGCGCTCACGCTCGTCCCGGGCGTCGGCCACATGAGCCCGGTCGAGGATCCGCAGGCCGTCGCGGCAGCGCTGGGGCTCCTGCACGACCAGGTCGTGGCGCACCACTGACCGCTCCCCGCCGGCGGCAGATGAACGAACGGCGGCCCTCCCCGCGCGGGGGAGGGCCGCCGTTCGTTCGACCGAAGGACGTCAGCTCGAGGCGCCGGCCTTCTCGGCCACGGGCTCCTCGGCATCCTCGTTCTCGGAGGCGGACGAGTCGGACGACGAGGCCTCGGCGGCGTTCTTGCCCGCCTTGGTGCTGGCCTTGGTGCCCTTGACCGACGGGATCACCACGGTCGCGTTGCCGACCGGGACGGGCGTGGGGTTGCTCGGCGGGATGGACGCGGGCATCGAGCCGGTGTCCGTGGACACCTCGGGCTCGGCCTCCGTGCCGTCACCGACGACCGCGAACCGCGCCTGCTGGGCCGGCGTCGCGCCGGAGATCCCCGCGGGCTTGGGCGGCAGGGCGGGCTTGGCGGGCGTCGAGTCGCCCGACGCGCCGAGCATGCCGCGCAGCTCGTCGAGGTAGGAGTTGATCGAGTCGTGCTGCCGGGTGAGGTCCTCGAGCTGGTGCTGCGCGGCGGACCGGCTGGCCTCGGCCTCGGCGCGGGCGTCGTCGATCGTCTGCTCGGCGAATTCGCGGGCCTCCGCGACGATCCGGTCGGCGGACTTCCGGGCGTCGGCCACGAGGTCCTTGACGTAGACGTCGGACTCCGAGCGGATCTTCTCGGCCTGCTCGAGCGCGACGGCGACGCGCTTCTCCGCCTCCGCGGCGTGCTCCTCCGCGGTCGCGACGAGCTTGGCCGTCTCGGCCTTCGCGGTCTCGTGCCGCTCGGCGAGCTCCTTCTCGACGGCCTCCTTGCGGGTGGCGATGTCGAGCTCGGCCTGGGCGAGGGCCGCGCGAGCCTGCTCGCGCAGCTCCTCCATCTCGCTGGTGACGGCGTTCGCAGCCTCGGCGGCCTGGCGGCGCGCCTCGGAGAGGATCTGCTCGGCCTCGGCGCGGGCGCTGGCCAGCATGGCGGACGAGTCGCGCTCCGCGGTCTCGCGCTGCTCGCTGGTCTCGGCGTTGACCTTGGCGCGCAGCTCGGCGGCCTCGCGCTCGGTGCTGACGCGCAGCTCCGTGGTCTCGCGCTCGATGGTCGAGCGCAGGGTGCCGAGCTCGCGCTCCAGGCTGGCCCGGCGCTCGCTCTCCTCTGCGGCGATCGCGCTGGCGATCTGCGCGGACTCGCGCTCGGCGGAGCCCACCAGCTCCTCGGCGCGGCGCTGGGCGGCGAGCAGGTGGCCCTCGGCCTCCGCTGCGGTCGTGGTGCGGATCTCCTCGGCCCCGCGGCGGGCGCTGGCCAGCATCTCTGCGACCCCGGCCTCGGCGCGCGAACGCACCTGGCCGGCGGACAGCTTCGCGCGTGCCATGATGTCGGCGGCCTGCTGGTTGGCCTGGTTGATGATGTCGGTCGACTGGTCCTCCGCAGAGCGCAGGAGCAGCTCGATGCGGGAGCCGAGGCCGGCGTAGGAGGGCTTCTCGGTCTCGCGCAGGTTGCGCTTGGCCTCGTTGAGGTCCTGCGTGAGCTGCATGGCGCGGGCGTCGGAAGCCTCGACCTGACGACGTGCCTCTTCGAGGGCGTGG
>Ga0079224_100008657_pt1 | contig 13800 bp, 11 predicted proteins | sample Stecom2015_FD_80414 | JGI IMG/M metagenome (GOLD analysis project Ga0079224, IMG submission 80414) | Agricultural soil microbial communities from Utah to study Nitrogen management - Steer compost 2015 | ecosystem: Environmental > Terrestrial > Soil > Agricultural land | place: USA: Utah... | reverse complement strand
TCGACGACGACCTTGGTCTGCGTGAAGAACTCGAACCCGTGGTGCCCCTGCGCGTGCAGGTCGCCGAAGAAGCTCTCGCTCCAGCCGCTGAAGGGGAAGAAGGCCATCGGCGCTGCGACGCCGAGGTTGACGCCGATGTTGCCCGCGATCGCCTCGTGCCGGAAGTGCCGCGCGGCGGCGCCGGAGGAGGTGAAGATCGAGGCCTGGTTGCCGAAGGCCCTGTCGTTGACGATGGCAATCGCCTCATCGAGGTCGTTGGCGTGCATCAGCGAGAGCACCGGCCCGAACACCTCGGTCTTGCCGAGGGTGCTGCCAGGAGCGACGCTGTCGAGCACCGTCGGGTGCACGAAGTAGCCGTCGCGGAAGCCGTCGACTTCCTTCTCGCGCCCGTCGACCAGGACCCTGGCGCCTTCGCTGACGCCCTTGTCGATGAGGCCGCTGATGCGCTGCTTGGACTCCTGGCTGATGACGGGGCCCATCTCGACACCCTCGCTCAAGCCGTAACCGACGCGCCTGCTGGCCGCGGCGTCGCTGATGGCTTGGGTGAACTCGTCGCGAGCGGCGCCCACTGTGATCGCCACCGAGGTCGCGAGGCAGCGCTGGCCGGCGCAGCCGAAGGCCGAGTCGGCGAGGATGCGCGTGGACATCTCCATGTCGGCGTCGGGCAGCACGATCGCCGGGTTCTTCGCGCCGCCCTGGCACTGGGCGCGCTTCCCGCTGGCCGCGGCGCGCGAGTAGATGTACTTGGCCACGGGCGTGGAGCCCACGAACGAGACGGCCTTCACGTCGGGGTGGTCGAGGATGGCGTCGACCGTCTCCTTGCCGCCGTTCACGAGGCTGACGACGCCGGGCGGGAAGCCGGCCTCCTCGAACAGGCGGAACAGGAGCTGGGTGGTCATGGGCACCTTCTCGCTCGGCTTGAGCAGGAAGCAGTTGCCCGACGCCACCGCGTACGGCATGAACCAGAGCGGGATCATGCCCGGGAAGTTGAACGGGGTGATGGCCGCCACGACGCCCAGGGGCTGGCGGAACATGTGCTCGTCGATGCCCCTGGCGATGTCCTCGTTGTTGTAGCCCTGCAAGAGGATGGGCGCGCCGCAGGCGACCTCGACGTTCTCGACACCGCGCTGCATCTCGGCGAGGGACTCGCCGTACGTCTTGCCCGCCTCGTTCGTGATCGTCCTGGCCAGCTCGTCGAGGTGGGCGGTGAGCAGGTCGCGGAGCTTGAAGAGGGGCTTGATGCGGTCGACGACCGGCGTCTCGCGCCACTCGGGGTAGGCCTTCATGGCCGCCGCCACGGCCTGGTCGACCTCCTCGGCCGGGCTGAGCGGCACCAGCGCGATCGTCTCGGACGTCGCCGGGTTCCGCACGGGCGCCTTCGCGCCGGACTGGGAGGGCGTCCACTCGCCGCCCACGTAGTTGAGGAGGACCTCTGCCTGAGCTTCGATCATGCCTTCCGCTCCGTCTCCAGGTGTGGGAGTCCCTGTGGCTCGTCCATCAGGAAACCGCAACCGCTTGAGGGTTCCGCCATTCTACGCCTCGGCGCCGGGGGTGCCGTGGTGGGCGGACCCAAGGGCGGGACCCGGCGCTCGGCGGCGCGGCCCATCACGACCGCGGCGACGCCGTGCCCGTCCGCCGGGAAGCGCCCCGGCCCGGCGCGGGTCCGGGCCGCGCCGCGCCTCACCCGGGTGGGCTAGCCTCGGGCGTGCCCGACGAGCAGCCCTTCGAGATCGGCCTGACGACCTTCGTGGAGCTCTCCCCCGCGCCCGGCTCGCCGCCGCTCACGCCCGAGCAGCGCGTGCGCGACCTGCTCGAGGAGGCCGAGCTGGCCGACCAGGTGGGCCTCGACGTCTTCGGCGTCGGCGAGCACCACCGCGCCGACTACGTGGCCTCTTCACCCGAGGTGCTGCTCGCGGCCATCGCGGCCCGCACGCGGCGGATCAGGCTCTCCAGCGCGGTCACGGTCCTCTCCTCCGACGACCCGGTGCGGGTCGTGGAGCGCTTCGCCACGCTGGACCTGGTCTCGGGCGGGCGGGCCGAGGTGATGGCGGGCCGCGGCTCGTTCATCGAGTCGTTCCCTCTCTTCGGCTACGACCTGCGCGACTACGACGACCTGTTCGCCGAGAAGCTCGAGCTCCTGCTGCTCCTGGCGCGCGGCGGCCCGGTCACCTGGAGCGGCCGCTTCCGCCCTCCGCTCGCCGACCAGCGCGTCTTCCCGGAGCCGGTCCAGCGTCCGCTGCCGGTCTGGGTGGCCGTGGGCGGCACGCCGGAGTCGGCGGCGCGCGCCGGCTACCTGGGCCTGCCCATGGTGCTGGCCATCATCGGCGGGCAGCCGGCGCGCTTCCGACCGTTCGCCGACATCCACGCCCAGGCCGCGGCCGCGGCGGGCCACGAGCGGCCGGCGCTGGCCATCAACGCGCACGGCTTCCTGGCCGACGACGCCAAGAGGGCCGCCGACACGTTCTTCCCTCCCTACGCCGAGACGATGTCACGCATCGGCCGCGAGCGCGGCTGGAGCGGCGTCACGCGCGCGCAGCTCGACGCCGGGCTGGGCCCGCACGGCCACCTCCTCGTGGGGGAGCCCGAGCAGGTGGCCGAGAAGCTCCTCGCCCACCACGAGGTGTTCGGGAACCGGCGCTACCTGCTGCAGTTCAGCGTGGGCACCGTGCCGCACCGCGACATGCTGCGGTCGATCGAGCTGCTCGGCACGGTGGTCGCGCCGCTGGTCCGGCGCGAGGTGGCGGCACGCTCCGGCGCCGACGGGGCGTAGGGGCGGGCCGCGCGGGCGACGGGGCGGCTCCCCTTGCGGTCCCGCGACGGCCGCCGCGGCGGCCGTCGCCGACCGGGGCCCGGCGGGTGTAGCATCGGCCTCTCAAGCAGCGTGTCCGGAGGTCAGTCATGGAGCAGGTCCTGACGCGCCCCACCGACGACTACGCCTTCGACCTGGGGGGCTACTCACGTCCCGTCCGCACCCGTTCGGCCGAGACCCAGCGCTGGTTCGACCGCGGCCTGGCCTGGTGCTACGGGTTCAACCACGACGAGGCGATCCGCTGTTTCGAGCGCGCCGTCCGCGCCGACCCCGACTGCGCGATGGCGCACTGGGGCATCGCCTACGCCGCCGGCTGCAACTACAACAAGCCGTGGGAGGCCTTCCTGGAGGGCGAGCGGGCCGCCGCGCTGGGCCTGGCCTACGACGCCGCGCGCGCGGCGCGGGACGCCGTGGAGCGCGCCGGCGCCGACGCCTGGCCGGTGGAGAGGGCGCTGGTGGCGGCGGTTCTGCAGCGCTACCCCGCGCGCGAGGCGCCGGAGGGCACGCCGTTCCAGGCGTGGAACGACGGCTACGCGGCCGCGATGCGCGAGGTGCACGCGCGCTTCCCTGACGACCCCGACGTCGCCGCGCTGTTCGCCGAGGCGCTGATCAACAGGACGCCCTGGCAGCTGTGGGACCTGCCCACGGGCCGGCCCCGGGAGGGCGCCGACACCCTGGAGGCGCAGGCGGTGCTGGAGGACGCGATCGCCGCGCGCGAGCGGGAGGGCCTGGCGCCGCACCCGGGCCAGCTGCACGCCTACCTGCACACCATGGAGATGTCCCCCACGCCGGAGCGGGCGCTCCGCGCCGCCGACGCGCTGCGCGACCTCGTGCCCGACGCCGGCCACCTGCGCCACATGGCCTCGCACGTAGACGTCCTATGCGGCCACTACTACGAGTCGCTCGTCGCCAACGAGCGGGCCATAGAGGCCGACGACAGGTACTTCGCCGCGACCGGCGAGCAGGGGTTCTACACGCTCTACCGCTGCCACGACATCCACTTCAAGATCTACTCGGCCATGTTCCTGGGGCAGATGCGCCCCGCCCTCGAGGGCGCCAGGCAGCTCCGCGAGGCGCTGCCCGAGAGCGTGCTGCGCGTGGAGACGCCGCCTATGGCCGACTGGACCGAAGGCTTCCTGGGCATGGGCGTCCACGCCCTGGTCAGGTTCGGCAGGTGGCGCGAGCTCCTCGAGCTACCGCTGCCCGACGACCCCGACCTCTACTGCGTGACCACCGCGATGACCCGCTACGGCCGCGGCATCGCGTACGCCTCCCTGGGAGAGGTGGAGGCCGCCGCGGCCGAGCAGCGCGCGTTCCTCGAGGCCGTGGAGCGCGTGCCCGAGAGCCGGACGCTGTTCAACAACACCTGCCGCGCCATCCTGGGCGTGGCCGAGGCGATGCTCGACGGCGAGCTGACCTACCGCCGGGGCGCCCACGCCGAGGCGTTCGCCAAGCTCCGCCGCGCGGCCGAGCTCTCCGACGGCCTTACCTACGACGAGCCGTGGGGCTGGATGCAGCCGGTGAGGCACGCCCTGGGCGCGCTGCTCCTCGAGCAGGGGCACGTGGAGGAGGCGCTGGAGGTCTACAGCGACGACCTGGGCGTCTCCGGCCGTCTGCCGCGCGCCGTGCAGCACCCCGACAACGTCTGGGCGCTCACCGGGCTGGTGGAGTGCCTGGAGCGGCTCGGCCGCGGCGCCGAGGCCGCGCCGTTCCGACAGCGCCTGGCGCTGGCCCGGGCGCGGGCCGACGTGGACATCGCCGTCTCCTGCTACTGCCGCCTGGACGAGGCCGGGGCGCCGGTGGGGCACGGTGTGTCCGCTGGGCACCACGACGGCCACGGCCACGCGCAGGGCGACGGCGGCCGCGGCCCCGCGCACGGCGACCACCGCCACCACGGCCACGGCGAGGAGTGCCATTAGCCGAACTGTGTAGCCTCGGCGAGCTCGGGACACACCGCGAGCGGGCCGCGCGGTGTCATGGTGACGTATGCAGCCTCGCGACGACGCCATGGACCAGTCGCGGCCCGCGCCGGGAGGCGAGGGCGGCGCCTTCGGCACGCTGGCCGTGCACGCCGGCAACCGCTCCGACCCGGTCACCGGTGCCCACGCCACGCCTGTCTACCAGACGAGCACCTTCCTGCTGGGGAGCGTGGAGCGCAGCGGCCGGCTCTTCTCCGGCGAGGAGCAGGGCGGCATCTACTCGCGCATCGGCAACCCCACCGTCGCCGCCGCCGAGGAGAAGCTGGCGGCCCTCGAGGGGGCCGAGACCGCCGTCGCGTTCGCGTCCGGCATGGGAGCGATCGCCGCCACGTTCCTCTCGCTGCTGAAGCAGGGCGACGAGGTCCTCTACCTGGGTCCGCTCTACGGCGGCACCTGCGGGCTCCTCCACGACGTCCTGGGGAGGTTCGGCGTCAGCGCCCGGCCGGTGTCCGCCGCCGACCTCGAGGGGGCGGTGAGCGAGCGCACCCGGATGCTCTACGTCGAGACGCCCACGAACCCCACGCTGGCCGTCCACGACCTGCGCCGGGTCGCCGCCGTCGCCCGCCGGCACGGCCTGCTGAGCATGGTGGACAACACCTTCGCCACGCCGTACCTGACGCGGCCGCTGGAGCTCGGCATCGACCTGGTGGCGCACTCGGCCACCAAGTACCTGTCGGGCCACGGCGACGTGCTGGGCGGCTTCGTGGCCGGCCGCGCCGACCTGCTGGAGCCCGTCCGCCTGGAGGGGCTGCGGCACGTGGGGGCGGCGCTCGACCCGCACGCGGCTTTCCTGCTGCTCCGCGGGATGCGCACCCTGCACCTGCGCATGGAGGCGCACTGCCGCAACGCCAGGGCGGTCGCCGCGGCGCTCGAGGGGGCACCCGGCGTGGCGCGCGTGCACTACCCCGGCCTGCCGAGCCACCCGGACCACGCCGTCGCCGCGTCGCAGATGCGGGACTTCGGCGGGATGGTGTCGGTGGAACTGCACGGCGGGCTGCCGGCCGCCGAGGCGTTCCTCGGCGCGCTGCGGCTCATCGACCACGCCGTCTCGCTCGGCGACGTCTGCTCGCTGGCCTGCGTGCCCGCCGCCACCACTCACCAGCTGCTGCCCGAGGAGGAACTGGCGGGAGCGGACATCGCGCCGGGGCTGGTGCGCGTCTCGGTGGGCGTGGAGGACGCCGCCGACCTGGTCGCCGACGTCACGCGGGCGGCCCAGGCGGCCGCCCGCGTGGCCGCCGCCCAGGCCTAGCGCTCAGAGGGGCTCGTCGGTCGCGCCCGTGCCCTCGGGGGGCATGGTGACGGCCCCCTGCTCGCCGGCCGTCCCCGCGGACACGTCGGGGCCGGTGTCGACCCTGTCGACGGCGATCGTCAGGTTCGCCGCCAGGGCGGCGATGGCGCCGATCGCGGCCCACACCGGCAGGAGCACGGTGCCGATGACGCCGAGGGTCAGAGGGATCTCGATGAGGGTGCGCCCCTCGTCGTTCTTGATGGTGATGCGGCGCACGTTCCCCTCGTGGACGAGCTCCTTGACCTTGGCCAGGACGCGCTCGCCGGAGACGCGGAACTCCTCGGTGTACTGCTTGCGCCGGTCGTCGGTGCCCATGGGATCGGGTTGGTCGCTCATGTCGCTCCTCCCTGGCCGGCCCACGGCCGACCGCTTCGCGCACAGGCTAGGCCCGCGGGGCGCGGCGCGGCATCCGTCGTTGGGATGACCACGTCACCTCCCCCCGGCCCACAGCGCCGACCGCCCGTCGGGCAGGGTCACGCCGTTCAGGACCGGGGCGAGGCGCGCCTCCGCGGCGTCGACCGGCTCGCCCCGGGGGGGCACCGCCCGCGATACGAGCTCGTAGCAGACCCCGGCGTACCGCAGGCGCCGCAGGCCGAGCGCGACGCCCTCGCCAGCCCCAGGGAGGGTGACGGTACCGAACAGCGCCACCACGTGGTCCTCCGACCCTCTCACGCTGGGGAGGCTCGCCTCGAAGCCCGGCGACGGGTCGAGCACGCAGGCCGCCTCGCTGTCCAGGTCCTCGCGCACGGTCACGGCCACCCCCGCGGCGCCGCCCTCGTCGGCTACGTAGACGCACCGGTCGAAGTCTTCCGGGCAGGCGGCGGTAGCCCCGGCGGCCGCGACCTCATCGGCGTCGGCGGCCACGGCGAAGCCGGGCGGCACGAGCATGACCAGCCGCGAGCCGGCCAGGCTGACACGGGTCGCGGAGCCGGGAGCCGTGTCCTCGGCGCGGGGCGCGGCCGGGTCCGTCGCCAGCGCCCTCTCCGTGCCTACGCTCGCGATCGCCGTCGTTCCCCCCTCGTGCTCACCGTCCTCCGGCTGCCACGGCCCCATGACCATGGCGCCTCCCAGCAGCAGAGCGCAGACGACGAGGAGGACGACACCCCGACCCATGGTGGGAGTATCGACCCGCAAGATGCGACCCGCGTAACTGGAAGGTTAAGGACGTGGCGCCGCCGATGAGAACCGGGCGGGGCCCGAGCGGGCGCGCCGCGGCGTCAGTTCGGCGGGCGCATGTGCCGGCGCAGCCGCTCGGCCATCACCGACATCACGTGCAGTCCGAACGTGGGCGAGCGCCTGATGAGGTGCTTGAACCACTCCTCGTCGATGGGCTCGACCACGACTTCGGTGCGCGCCACGGCGTCGGCGCTGCGGGGCACCGAGTCGACGATGGCCATCTCGCCGAAGACGCTCCCGGGCCCCAGCTCCTCGATCCGCTTGCCGTCCAGCACGATGTCCACGGCGCCGTCCAGGAGCACGTACATCTCGTGCCCGACGTCGCCGGCGTTGAAGATGACGTCGCCGGCGGCGTAGCTCCTGGCGTTCGGCGAGTCCTTGAAGATCGCCAGCACGTCCATGCCCATACCTGCACCCACCTCCCCTACGACCTCTCCGGTGCCGCACAGCATGCCACAGGGTGTAGCCTCGCGACGCGAGAGGGAGGGCACGTGACGCACAGGGGCGGACCGGCGAGGGAGCGCGTGAGGGGCGACGGCGAGAACGGCGCGGGGGCGGTGGTGCGCCCTCTGACGCCCGACGACGCCGCGGCCTACCGCCGGCTGCGCCTCGAGGCCCTGGAGCTGGAGCCGACGGCGTTCGGCGGCAGCGCCGAGGAGGAGCGGAGGCGCGACGTCGACCAGACGCGTCAACGCCTGGCCGCGGACGACGTGACCCTGCTCGGAGCGTTCCTCGAGGGCCGCCTGGTGGGCACGGCCGGCATGAGGCGCGAGCCGAACCTCAAGGAGCGGCACAAGGCCTTCGTGTTCGGGGTGTACGTGACGCCCGCCGCGCGCCGACTGGGCGTGGCCAGGGCGCTCATGGGGGAGCTGCTGGGAACGGCGCGGCGCACGCCGGGCCTGCGGCGCCTGCGGCTGGCCGTGAACGCCGCCAACGAGCCGGCGCGCCGCCTGTACGAGGCGCTCGGCTTCGAGGCCTACGGCGTCGAGCCCGAGGCCCTGGTCGTGGACGGCGTGCCGCACGACGAGCTCTGGATGAGCCTCAAGATCGGCTGAGGCGCGCCAGGCGCCCCACCGGCCGGAGCGGCACGCCGCGGGCCGGTCGCCGCGGAGGCCCGGCTCAGCCCTCGGGCTCGAGGGAGCTGCCCTGGCCGGAGGCGTCCCCGGAGCCGTCCTCGAGGGCGAACGAGATCTTCGTGTCCACGCGGTAGGCGGCGATGCGGTCGCCGTCTACGATCGCCTGCATCTCCTTGACGTAGATCGACTTGATGTTGCGGATCGTCCGCGACGCCTCGCGGAGGGCCACCTGGATCGCGTCCTCGAAGCTCTTCTCGGACTGGGCCAACACCTCTATGACCTTGACGACCGCCATCTCGCACCTCCTGTGCCGTTCGGGGGGACCGTAGCAGCGGCTCCTTAGCCCGCCATTAGCGCTTCCGCGTACGATGCGCGCGTCTGACGCGCAGCGACCTCTACCCCACCACCCTGAGGCTCGTCCGCTTCTCCGTGCCGGCCATGCTCGCCGGGATGATGGTCCCGCTCATGGGCCTCATCGACGTCGCCGTGCTGGGGCGGCTCGGCGACGCGGCGGTGATCGCGGCCGTGGGGGTCGCCGGCACGGTCTTCACGACGATCGCCTGGTCGTTCAGCTTCCTGCGGTTCACGACGACGGGGCTCGTCTCGCAGGCGGCGGGCCGCGGGGACGAGGAGGGCGTGGTGGTGGAGGGCCTGAGGCCGCTCACCGCCGCGCTCCTGGGCGGGGTGGGGCTCATCGCCCTGCGCGAGCCCCTGCTAGCGCTCGGCCTCGCCCTCATCGCCCCGGAGCCCGACGTGGCGGCCTACGCGGGCGACTACTTCCGGCTGCGGATGTGGGGCGCGCCGCTCACGCTGGCCCTGTACGCGCTGCAGGCCTGGCTGATGGGCACCGGCAGGCCGCGGACGATGCTCGCCTCACAGGCCTTCATGACCGCGCTCAACGCCTCGCTGTCCGCCTACCTGGTGCTCGTGCGCGGCCTCGGCGTAGCCGGGGCGGCGCTGGCGACGGTGGCGGCCGAGGCGGCCGCGGTAGCGCTGATAGCGGCCGTGGTGCTGCGCCAGGTGCCCCTCGCCCGCTGGCGCGCCGGCTGGGGGCGGGTGTTCGAGGCGGCGGCCTGGAGGAGGCTGCTGTCGGCGAACGTCGACCTGGTCGTGCGCACGGTGCTCCTCAGCCTCAGCCTGGCGCTGCTCAACGAGCGCGGCGCGCGCCTGGGCACCGAGGTGCTGGCCGCCAACCAGCTGCTGCTGCAGTCCTACCTGCTCATCGCCACGCTCATCGACGGCGTGTCGCTGGGCGTCGAGGTGTACACGGGCCGCGCCGTGGGCGCGCGCGACCCCGCCGCGCTGCGTCACGTGGTGTCGCGCGGCGCGCGCATGGCGCTGCTGTGGGGCGCCGCCGTGTCCGCGCTGGTGGCGGCGGTGCCGGGCGCCTACCTGCCTCTCATGACCACGAACGCTGCGCTCGTGGACCTGGCGCGCGCCCATTGGGGCTGGCAGGTGGCGATGCCGTTCGTGGCGGTGTGGGCCTTCCTCTGGGACGGCGTCTTCTTCGGCGCCGTGCGCACGCGCTCGCTGCGCGACTCGATGATCGCCTCCACCGCCGTCTACGTCCCCTGCGCCTTCGCGCTGGCGGCGCTCCTCGGCAACCACGGGCTGTGGCTGGCGCTCACCGTCCAGCTCGTCGCACGCGCCGCGACCCTGACGGCGGCGTGGCCCTCCCTGGTGCGCTCGGTCGAGGGGTCGGCCGCCTCCGGCTAGGCCGGAGGCGGTGCGGCAGGCGACCCGCGGCCGACGAGGAGCGGCCTCGCACGGCGTCCAGCAGCGAACTCCATCGCTTCCCGCCGATGAACCCGGCAGGTTAGCATCGGCCATGCTCGACACGAACACCCTGAGCGCCCTCCTGGCCCGCGGCCAAGCGGCCGGCGCGGACTTCGCCGAGGTCTACGCCGAGAGGACCAGGCGGCGCGTGCTGCGGGTCGTCAACGGCGAGGTCGAGGAGGCCACCAGCGTCGTCCAGCGCGGCGCCGGCGTCCGCCTCTTCTTCGGCCACGACGTCCTGTACGGCTACACGAACGACCTGACCGACGGCGGCCTCTCGGAGGTCCTGGAGAGCCTGCTCGCAGCCAGGGGTAGCGGCTCCGGCCGGCCCGACGCCTCCGGCCGCGGCGGCCTCGACCTGCGCCGCACCGGAGCGGGCACCGAGCTGCCCGGGCCGCGGGTAAGGCCCGACGCCCACGACAAGCGCTGGCGCCTGGAGCGCCTGCGCGAGGCCGACGCGGGCGCGCGCATCGACCCGGCGATCAAGCAGGTAGAGGGCCTCCTGGCCGAGGTGGAGCAGCAGGTCCTCGTCGCCAACACCGACGGCGTGCTCGCCGACGACGAGCGGACGCGCACCCGCCTGGTCATGCAGGCGATCGCCTCCGACGGCGTGCAGACCCAGACCGGCCACCACGGCCCCGGCCTCTCCGTGGGCCTCGAGCTCCTCGAGCTGTACGACCCGGCCGCGGTGGGCAGGCGCGCCGCCGAGATGGCGCTCGTCAACCTGCGGGCGAAGCCCGCGCCGGCGGGCACGATGCCCGTGGTGGTGGGCAACGCCTTCGGCGGCGTGATCTTCCACGAGGCGCTGGGCCACCTGCTGGAGACGACCGCCGTGGCGCGCAACGCCTCCGTGCTCGCCGGGCTGCTGGGCGAGCAGGTCGCCAGCCCCGTCGTCACCTACGTCGACGACGGCACGATCCCCCACGCCTGGGGCTCCACCCGCATCGACGACGAGGGCCTGCCCACCGAGCGCACCGTGCTCATCGAGAACGGCGTGCTGAAGAGCTACATGGTCGACCGCTGGGGCGGCCTCGTCACCGGCTACCGCCCCACGGGCTCGGGCCGGCGCCAGGACTACACGTTCGCGCCCACCTCGCGCATGCGCAACACGTTCGTCGTGAACGGCGACACGCCCAAGGAGAAGCTGTTCGAGGGCATCGAGTACGGCCTCTACGCGAAGGTGATGGGCGGCGGGCAGGTGCGGCCGGGCTCCGGCGAGTACAACTTCGCCGTGAAGGAGGGCTACATGATCCGCGACGGACAGGTCGCCGAGCCCGTGCGCGGCGCGATGCTGCTGGGCAAGGGTCCCGACACGATCAAGAAGGTCGTCGCGGTCTCCGACGACCAGTCGAACGAGCCCGGCATGTGCGGCTCGAAGTCCGGGTCCATCCCCACCGAGGTCGGCCAGCCCCACATCCTCGTCTCCGAGATCGTCGTGGGGGGTGAGGCATGACGTTCGAGCAGGCGAAGCGCTGGCTGCTCGCCGAGGCCGCGAAGCGCGGCGTCGACCTCGAGGTGCTGGGCAACGTCGAGCGCGAGCTGCAGATCAACGCCCAGGACGGCCAGGCCGGCGAGACGACCGTCTCCACCCGCGGCGGCCTGGGCCTGCGCGCGGTCGTGAACGGTCGCGTCGGGTACGCCTCCACCGAGGACCTCTCCGAGGAGTCGCTGGCTTGGGCGCTCTCGGAGGCCGTCGAGAACGCCGCGCTGCAGAAGGCCGGCGCCGCGGCGCTGCCCGCCGGCCAGGCGCTCGGCAGGCACGACCTCCTCGACGAGGGCCTCTCGGGCACCGTGGCCGAGAAGCGCGACATGGCGCTGAAGCTCGAGTCCGACCTGCGCAAGGACCCGCGCGTGCAGGCCGTGCAGTACGCGCTCTACGCCGAGACGCAGGGCGAGACCGTGATCGGCTCGACCAAGGGCGTGGACGGCTCGTACCGCAGCGGCGGGGCGGTCATGGTGACCGGGATGGTCATGCGCGAGGGCGACAGCGTCAAGCAGGGCTTCGAGGTCCAGGGCGCGAACGACTTCCACCAGCTCGAGCCCGGCCGCACCGCGCTGCGCTCGCTCGAGAAGCTGGGGCGGCACCTGGGCGCGCGGCCCCTGACCACGGGCCGGCGGCGCGCGGTCTTCGAGCCCGACGTGGTGGCCACCCTGCTCAGGCTGCTCGTCTACGCCCTCTCCGGCAAGACCGTGGCCGAGGGCAAGAGCGCCCTGGAGGGCAAGCTGGGCGAGAAGGTCGCCTGCGACCTCTTCACGCTGGTCGACGACGCCACGCTGCCCGGCGGCCTCGCCAGCCGGCCGTTCGACAGCGAGGGGACGCCCTCCCGCCGCGTGGTCCTCGTCGAGCGGGGGGTGCTGCGCTCGTTCCTCCACAACACCGACACGGCCGCTCGCACCGGACAGGCGACGACGGGTCACGCCCACCGCACCTACTCCGGCACGCTGGGCGTGGCCACGACGAACCTGGTCCTCGAGCCGGGCCCCGGCATCACGCCCGCCGACGGCGTGCTCGTCACTGACCTGATGGGCGTGCACGCCGGGGCGAACCCCATCACCGGCGACGTCAGCGTGCAGGCCATGGGCCTCGAGACCGTGGGCGGCGAGACCTTCCCCGTGGACGACTTCGCGGTCTCGTTCAACCTCTTCGAGCTCCTGAAGCGCATCGAGGAGGTGGGCGCCGAGAGCGAGACGAGGCCGGCGATGGGCGCCGGCGCCGTGACCGCGCCCGCCATCGCCGTGCCGGACGTGAGCTTCGCCGGGAAGTGATGTCCGGTCTCTGAAGCACGCCGCCACCGCCTCCTGAGGCGGGAGCCGTAGACTCTGCGCGTGCGGGGCACGTACCCCGCACGCGTGGCGCATCTACGGTCCACGCGCTTGGAGGTGCACGTGAGGCATCACCTTCGCCGACTGGTCGCGTCCGCCCGCGCGGCGGTCGCCGTGCTGGTCGCGACGTTCGGTTGGGCGGCCGCGCAGGACGTCGTGCGCGTCTACGCCATCGTCAACGAGGACGACGTGAGGCTCCTGGCCGAGGCCTTCGAGGCCGAGACCGGCATACGCGTCGAGTACCTGCGCGCCTCCACCGGCGAGCTCGTCAGCCGCGTCCTGGCCGAGGCCGGCAACCCGCAGGCCGACGTGCTGCTCGGCGGCCCCAGCAGCCAGTACATCGCCCTCGCCGAGGCGGGGGCTCTGGCCCCCTACCGCTCACCCTTGGCCGAGGGGCTCACGCCCGAGGAGGCCGACCCCGACGGCTACTGGACCGGGTTCTACCTGACCGCGCTGGGCATCGGCGTCAACGAGGCCCGCTTCCGCGAGCTGTGGGGCGACAAGGCGCTGCCGGCGACGTGGGACGACCTCGTCGACCCGGAGTTCGCGGGCGAGATCGTCCTCACCGACCCCACGGCCTCGTCGACCGCCTACCTGTTCGTGCAGAACCAGCTGCAACGCCTCGGATGGGACGAAGGCTGGGCGTACCTCGAGAACCTCGCCCCGCTCGTCGGGCAGTTCCCGCCCTCCGGCGGCGCGCCGCCCCAGCTCGTCGGGGCCGGCGAGTACGCGATCGGCGTGGCGTACGTGCACGCCCTGGCGCGCTACCGCGCCGACGGCTTCCCCATCACGGCGGTCGTGCCTCCCGACACCGTGGGCGAGGTCGGCTCGCTGGCGATCATCGCCGGAGCGCCGCACCTCGAGGCCGCCCAG
>Ga0079224_100008656_pt1 | contig 13801 bp, 12 predicted proteins | sample Stecom2015_FD_80414 | JGI IMG/M metagenome (GOLD analysis project Ga0079224, IMG submission 80414) | Agricultural soil microbial communities from Utah to study Nitrogen management - Steer compost 2015 | ecosystem: Environmental > Terrestrial > Soil > Agricultural land | place: USA: Utah... | reverse complement strand
GGAATCAAGGGCTCAACCAGCTCCCACAACTCATCAGGAACCAACCGCCACGACAACGCATCAACCACAATGGACGATCATCCCGGACGACGGGTCAAGATCCAAACGAGACACGCTCTAACCATGGCCAGTTTCCGAGAGCGGAACGTCAGCCGGGAACCGCGCTCGTGCGGTACCGGTGTCAGCAACGGCGCCAAAACGACTCCGGTCACGACGTCGGCAGGCCCCAGCCGGGTTCCGATCATCGACGGGACCGCCACAGGTGCCCCGCGCTTCCTTCCCGGCTCCCCCGGCGATCTGACCGCACTCCGACGCCCGTGGGCGGCCGCCGCTACCAGAGTTCCGCACCTGACACCTCTCCAGCTGCGACGGTCGACGAGAAGTCCCCCAGTGCTCGCTTATCTCAGCTCGGTCGCGTCAGCCGAGGAAGATCACCGCCACGAGGATCGACACGAACAGCCCCGCCATCACCGGCAGGAAACAACGTCGCGCCAGGTCGAGCACCGAAACTCGGGCGAAACCGGCCACGGCGATCAGCGACGACCACGCGACCAGCGTGCCACCGCCAGCCCAGATGTTGCCCATCTGGCCGAGCGCGGCTAGCGTCTCGGGGTCCATCCCCGACCCGGCACCGAAACTACCGGCAAGCGCACCGGTCAACGGCAGACCGGAGAAGCCCGAACCGTCCAGGCCCGCGACCAGTCCCACGAGCAGGATGGCGAAGGCCGCGATCATCGGACTGTCCGGCACATGCTGCTGCAACGTCGCGACCATGTCGAACAGCAGGCCCTCGCCGACGTCGTCCCTGCCGAGGATCTCGGCCGCGAACTCCCCGTTGCCGAGGAAGAAGAACCCCGCGATGGGGATCACGATGCCCATCGCCTTGAACGCGAACACGAGCCCGTTCACCACGTGCGTCGCCGACGACTCCAGAAATCCGCGGCCCTCACCGACCAGCGCGGCCAGGATCACGACGAACGCCGCGACCCCACCGACCAGGCCCGCCGCCTCGCCGGCCTCGAGGTCCGGCACCGTGTCCACCACCTTGGCCACGATCATGTACACGATCAGCGACAGGTACAGCACGGGCACGAGCACGGCGAAGAACGTCGCCGCCTTCGGATTCGACGACCCCGTTTCGTCCGCATCGGGCTCGCCGTCGGAGCCGTCGGGCCGTTCGGCGACCAACATCGTCGTACCGCCACCCTCGTCGTCCCCTGTCCCGGTGGAGCCCGCGGAGCCGGCCCGCACCTGCGCGCCCGCCCGTTCGCCGGCGCCGGTCGAGCCCGCCTCCGCAGAACCGACGGCACCGCCCGCCTCGATACTGACGACCTGCCCCTTGCCCTCCCAATCAGCCAGCAGCTGCGGCGACGGGGTCCGCATCTTGCGCATCTCGAGCACGTAGGTCAGCAGGAGCGCGACACCACCGGTGACGATCGCCAGCACGAGCGCCTTGTCCGTCACCCCGTTTGCCGACAGCCCGCCCGCCTCCGCTGACAGTCCCGGCGCCACGCGGATCACGTAGTCCGACGAGAGCGCCATGCCCTGACCGGCGACGGCCACCACGACGCCGACCGCGATGGGCCGCATCCCCGCCCGGATCGCCACCGGAATCAGGACCGCGCCGAGCAGCGGAACGACAGGAGTGGGCCAGAAGAACAACGCCATGACGAACGTAACGAGCGCAAGCCCCCAGAACGCCATGTGGCCGTTGCGCATGACCCTACGGAACGGAGCAACCATCTTACGATCCGCACCTACGACTTGGAGCGAATGGAGCATCGCGGTGACCAGCGCGATGATCAAGAAAATATTGAACAGGTTGGTGGCGGCAACCAGGCTCGCATTGAAAATTGACGTGATACCGGTGATCAGACTCCCGGAGAACACGAAGGCCGTCAGGAATGTGGCGACGACAGCGGGAACGACGATGTTCTTGCGGGCGATCATCGTGATCAGGATGACGATGACACCGGCAAGGTAGAACCAGTGAGCGGCAGTCAGGGGCATCGGGCTTCCCTTCGGGAGGCGTTCGCGCGTTAACCGTAGAGCGTCCGCGCATGCACCACATATCGTCTACCAGTCATGTGCACAACACCCAACCGCAACGTTGTGCACCTTGCCCTAGATCGATGCGTGTTCATACGCACAATCTGGGAAAAGGTGCATTTAGTGGAAATGTGATGACGCGGTAACCCACACCGGCACCTTTTCGTGTTCAGTCGGCGGGCGGAGGTGCGTTCCTTCCATGTCGAAGGCGGCCGTGCACAACACCGGCAGTTCCCGGATCCGATCGCAAAACGATTTCGAGCCCGGCGTTCGTGTCCTCCTCACGCTGCTGTCCGTGACGCTGTTCGGCACGGTCTGCAACACCGTGGTCAACGTTCCCCTGCGGGACATCAGCACCGACCTGGGCGTTCCACTGCCCACCGGCGTGCTGGCGGTGACGGCGTTCGTGCTCGTCCTGGCCGCGGCCATGCCGGTGATGGGGTGGATCGGCGACCGCTTCGGGCACACGCGCGTGCTGATCACGGCCCAGTTGCTGTTGCTGGCCGGCATGATCGGCGCGGCGCTGGCGCCGACCATGACGATGCTTGCGCTGAGCAGGGGCGTTCAGGGCCTCGGCTGCGCCGCGGCACCGCCATGCGTGAGGGCCATGCTCTCAGCGGTCTACGGTCCCGCACGCCGCACCCGCACGATGGGCGCCTGGGCCGCCGCCAACGGCATCGGCCAAGCACTCGGCCCGCCACTCGGCGGTCTGCTGTCGCAACCGCTCGGCTGGCGGGGCGTCTTCTGGATCCTGGTTCCGGTGAGTGCGCTGCTCGTCGCGGCCCTGATCGCATTCGTGCCACGGGCGTTGCCGCATCCCTCGCGCCTGCACTGGCCGGGTGCGCTGTCGTTCACCGTCGGCGTCGCATTGTTGATGTCGGCAGCCGCGCTCGGTCCGGACGGCGACGTCCCGCTGTGGGCCGTCGGTGTGCTCGCCTCGACGGGCGTCGCGAGCCTGGTTCTGTTCGCCGTCGTGTCCCGCTCCCGGGTCGTGTCCAGGAAGAACATCGCCGCGTTCGTACCCCCGGCCCTGTTCGTGACGCCGCGCTTCTTCCGCAGCGGCGTCGCCGCGTGCGCGCAGATGTTCTGCCTCGGCGCGACACTCGTCGCCGTGCCGCTCCACGTCACCGGCGCACTCGAGCGTTCGACGGCGGTCGCGGGCCTGTTGGCGTTCGCGCTGCCCGCGGCAATGGCCGCGCTCGCACCCGTCGTCGGCAGGGCCAGCGAGCGGGTCGGACCACGGATCGTGCTGCGCACCGGCCTGGTGACGCTCGCGGCAGCCCCATGCGCCCTGGGCGCGATCATGACGCGTCAAGTGCCGCTGCTGTGGCTCACGGTGCTGCTCGTCGTGATCGGCACCGGAATCGCGCTAGTCCAGACACCCGCGGCTGCTGGTGCGGCCCGCACGACGCAGACCGGTGCGGGCGCGGCGCTCGGTGTGTTCAACACCCTCCGCTTCGGCGGCGCCACCCTGGGCACCGCGTGGGCCGGATCGCTGTACCCGCGCGGGGAATCGCTCGTGCTGTTCGTGGGCTGCGGGGCGCTCGCGCTCCTCGCGCTGCTGATCAGCTTCGCCGGCCGCGACCCCGAACCCGTGTGACCCCGAACCCCAGGAACCCGAACCCGTGTGACCCCGACCGGCCTCAGGTGGGCCGCAGTTCACGGTCCACCGTCGCCGTGGTGTTGGCCAGCAGCTCCAGCTTGCACGCCAGCCACAATGCGAATTGGTGCTCGGCCTCGCGCAGGTTGAGCCGCAGCGCCCGCGACGCCCGCTCCAGCTTGTAGAGCATCGTGTTGCGGTGGATGTGCAGCGCCCGCGCGGCCGCGTTCACGTTGCCGCCGCACTCGATGTAGGTGACGACGGCCCGTTCCAAGTCGGACCCGCCCGTGCTCTCCTCGCGCAACGGAGCCAGCAGCTCGTCGGCGAACCCCTTGCCCACCGGGCTGACGGCCAGTTCCGACAGCGCCGCGAAGACGCGCAGCTCGTGGAAACCGCACACGCTGTCCAGGCCGAGCTGCTGGCGGAGTCCGAGCGCGATCCGCGCCTCCCGGTAGCTGTCGGTGATCCGGACGGCGCCGCTGACCGGCCTGCCGTAGGCCACCTGCACCGGCACCCCCAGTTTGCGGACCAGGTCCTGTTCCAGGGTTCGCGCGTAGTCGGCGACGAACCGGTTGGCGGCGTCGGGCGTGGTCCGTTTGGGCCGGTCGAACCGGTACACCACGGCCAGGACGTCGCCCACCGCGGCGGCGAGGGTCTGCGTTCCGGGTGGTGAGGTGCGCGCGACGTCACGGACGGCGTTCGGCACCGCGCTGCCGGGTTCGCCGCCGCTGGCCGCGCGGAAGCCGCCGGCAACGATCACCGCGTAGTCCGAGCCGGTCGGGAACCGGTAGTGCTCGGCCCGCGCCGCGAGATCGGCCTCCGTCGCGAACCTGCCGTGCAACAGCGCGTGGACGAAGTCGCCGCGCGCCCGTTCCTCCGCCTCGGAAATACTGCGCATCCGCAGCATCTCCGTGCCGACGATGGTGATCGCCTGCCCCACGACCACCCGATGCTGCGCCACGTCGTGCGGATGCGGCCGGGCCGCGGGCTCGACGAGGACCACCCAGCCGTCGTGCCTGCCGCCCAGCACGATCGCCCCGACCACGCAGGTGAACGCATGGCCGGCGATCTCGACGGCACCGACGATCGGCCCGCGGCCACCGTCCAGCGCCCGGTCGAGCAGATCCGGCGGATCGTCGCGCAGAAGCTCCCGCATGGTCCGGCCGGTCAGCACCTCCCCGGCCGGGGAAGGGGACTCCCCGACCGAACCCGCCTGCGCGAACTCGAGCACCTGGTAGTCGCTGTCCAGCACCGCCACGGCGCACTGCGACAGCCGCGACATCTGGTGGCACAACGCCGAGATCCCGGCTCCGCGGTACGACAACTCCGCCAGCGCCTGATGCACCCGCACCCCGTACCGCATGACATGCGCCTCGTGCGCCAGGACGAGCTCGGCCACGAGCCGTCCGACCTGCCGGAAGTCCGTGTGCGCGCCGACCGTGATGATCGGCATCGCCTCCGCGTCAGCGGCTTCGGGATCAGCGGTGTCGGCGCGGTCGGCTTCGGGGGTGGCGGGTTCGCCGCCGGCGACGACGAGCGCGACCGGGCGACGGGCGCGCAGCTCGGCCAGCAGCTCGGCCTCGACGTCGAACTCGCGCGCGTAGACGAGCACCCCGTCGAGGTCCTCCTCCCCGGACAGGGCCTGCTGCCAGGGCAGACACCACGTGACGACCCGGTCGCGCGCACCGTCCCCGGTGATCGTCGCGTCGCGGAACAACCGCTCCTGCAGCACGCGGGCCAGCGTCGGCTCGTGGGACAGGGCCGGGTCGTCGGACGAGGTCGTCGGTTCATGGGACGGCGTCGATGCCTCGGATGCAGCCAGCTCCACGTTTTCCCCTTTCGGGCCCACCGCCCGCACACACCGCATTGGGCAGGGTGCCTAGGGAGACGGCGGTCGGATTCGGCATTTTGACCATTGTTGGCGACCGGGCGCAAGGGCCAGATTGGAGTTCGAATCCACCCCGACTCCCAGCAGGAGGAGACCACGTGCACACGGTCAATCGGATCACTCTCGACGACGCCCTGCCCATCCTCGCGGCCGCGAGGGCCAAGGCCGAGGAGATCGGCGTCAAGCAGACCATCTGCGTCTGCGACGACGGCGGCAACGTGATCGCGCTCCACCGGCTGCCCGGTGCCCGCCTGACCGGCGTGGAGATCGCGATCGCCAAGGCGTTCACCGCGGCGGGCCACGAGCGGGCCACGCACCTGTTCAACGAGCCGCCGAACGGCCCGGCCCTGCCGGGTAACGAGGCCTTCGGGATCAGCCACATGCTGCCGGGCAAGTTCGCCATCTTCGTCGGCGGATTCCCGATCTGGCACGAGGGCCAGATCGTCGGCAGCGTCGGTGTCAGCGGCGGCAACGGCGACCAGGACAAGGCGGTGGGAGCCGCGGCACTGGCCGCGTTCGAGGAGCACGTGACACCGGTTCCCACCTCCTGAAGCCCTCCTGGAACACAGTCGACAGCGGTGGCCCGGCAGTGCACACTGCCGGGCCACCGCTTCACCAATGGATCGTCACGATCGACGCTGTGAGGTCGACCTCGACCGGGGCACCGGCTGGCAGACTCGCCACCCCGATCGCCGTCCGCGCGACGGTTCCCCGAGCGCCCAGCCACGCCCGCAGAGGTTCCGAGGCACCGTCCGCGACGGCCGTGTGCTCGGTGAAGTCCGGCCCGCAGGCCACGTACACGGTCATCCGCAGACACCGCGCGATCCGGTCCAAACCACCGGCCGCGTCGGCCACCGCCAGCAGAGCGTTCGACGCGGCGAGTGCCGCCGCCTTGCGCGCGGCGGCGACGTCGACCTCGCTGCCGACCCGCCCCTGCAGGCGCAGTTTGCCGCCGATCCTGGGGGTCATCCCGGCGCTGAAGGCCAAGCCCCCGTGCACGACGGCCGGTACGTAGTCGCCCTGCGGTGGGGCGACATGCCGGGTTCCGGTTCGTTCAGTCACCGAGCACCACCCCGTCCTGTCTCGGATCGGCGCCACCGGACAACACGCCCGCGGCGTGGTCGGCGGCCAGCACCAGGGCCGAACCGCCTGCGTCCCACGGGCCGATCGTGCGCACGGTGTGGCCGCGGCCGCGCAGCTCGGTGAGCACTTCGTCGCCGAGGCGGTCCTCGCAGCGCAGCTCCGGTTCTTCGCCGATCGTGTCCGCGTCGCTGCCCGGGTGGACCGTGAACCGCGGTGCGGACACGGCCTGCTGGGCGTCGGCGCCGTGGTCGACGAGGTGCGAGAGCAGCTGGGTATTCCACTGCACCTGCCCGTCCCCGCCGGGGGTGTTGCCGACGTAGCGGAGCCGGCCCTGCTCGTCGGTGGCGATCCACGCGTTAAGCGTGTGCAGCGGCCTGCGCCGGGGACGCACCTCGTTGGGATGGCCGTCGATCAGATACGCGCCGCGGCCGAGGCGGTTGTTCAGTACGACCCCGGTTCCCGGGATCGTCACGCCGGAGCCGAACGTGAACGCCAGCGAGTGGATGAAGCTAACGGCCCGCCCCTCGGCGTCGACGGCCACGGTAGCGGTCGTGTCCCCGTCGGGGCGCACGTCACCGGGCGCCGCACGCTCGCCCGCGGCGATCTCGGCGCGCGTGGCGCGGACGGTGTCGGGCTCGAGCAGTCGCCGCCATTCGTCGTTGTCGCTGGCGCAGCCGGCGAACCGGTCGGCGAACGCGCGGCGCGCCGCAGCCTCGAACAGGTCCACCGACTCCGCACCCAGCGCCGGGCGTTCGCCGAGCCTGCCGTCGCAGAGCGCGGCCTGCTGCAGCATCATCCACCCGGCCGAGGGCGGCGGCGTCTGATGCACCGTCACCCCGCCGTAGCTCGTCGAGATCGCCTCGTCCACTAGCGGCTCACCGCACAGCTGCCATTCGTCACCGGAGAACGGGACGTCGGCGGCACGCAACGCGGCAACGGCCTTCTCGGCCAGTTCGCCCTTGTAGAAGGTGCCGGGGTCGGCAGCCAGAGTGCGCATGGTCTGTGCGAGTTCGGCCTGCACCAGCCTGGTTCCGACCTCCGGCACCCTCCGCTCGGGCAGGAACACCGCACCGGTGCCCGAATCGGCTGCGAGCAGTTCGGTGTGCGCTGCGATGTCCGCCCGGGTCTTGGCCGTGCACGGGACGCCGCGTTCGGCAGCGGCTATCGCCGGGGCCCACAACTCGTCCAGCGGGAGCGTCGCCGACCGTGCGTGTAGCGCGGCCAACGCCGCCGGGGCGCCGGGTACGGCCACCGACAGCCCGCCGCGCAGCGGCACCGCCGTCCACCCGCGGTCCCGGTAGAACGACGGCTCACCGCCGTCGGGGCCGAACCCGCTGCCGCCGACCGTCCACACGCTCCCGTCGGGTTCGCGGACGACGGCGAACGCGTCCCCGCCGATTCCACACTGCCCCGGCAGGGTCAGCCAGCACTGCGCCGCCATCGCCAACGTCGCGTCGACCGCGTTCCCGCCCGAGGCGAGCACGTGGTTGCCCGCCGCAGCGACGGCCGGATGACTCGCTGCCGCCAGATGCCGCGAGCCGAGCACGGCCCTGCGGTCCGGCGTGTCCCATGTCCGTTGCCACATGTCGTTATCCGACGACGTTCCGGCGGCGCGGACCACCCTCGGAGAGGTCCTCCGAGGTGACGCCGACGAAGATCTCGCCGTCCTCCTCCTTCACCGGGTACGTGCGAATGGGCTTCGTCGCCGGCGGGCACACCGGCTCCCCGCTCTCCAGGTCGAACACGCTGCCGTGGCACGAACAGCCGATGCCCTCGTCGACGAGCTTGCCCGAGGAAAGCAGACAGTCCAGATGCGTGCAGTAGTTGGACGTCGCGTACGCCGTGCCGCGCAGCCGCGCCACCGCGATCTCCAATTCGCCCGCGTAGAAACGGCGGACGTAGCCCTCGGGAATCTGGCCGGAACGGGCGACCTTGACGAATTCCATGCGTGCTCCTCCGTGGTTCTCGGATCGTCCCGGTGGTTGTCACCGGCCGGCTCGGGCCCGGCTCCAGGCCTGGTCAGGGACTGACGTAGACGGTCTTCTCGGCGGTGTAGAACTGCGACATCTGCTCGCCGGCCTGCTCCTTGGACGTCTGCGTGCTCGACGCCTTGAGCCCGCCGAACGGAGCGTTGCCGGCCAGGCCCGTGGTCGGCTGGTTGATCTTCACCAGGCCCGACGTCACCTGCTCGGCGAAGGCCAGCGCGCGGCCGAGGTCGCCGGTGACGATGCCGGTGGACAGTCCGTACGGCGTCGCGTCCGCCACCTCCAAGGCCTCGGCGAACGACGCCACCTCGAGGAACGCAACGAGCGGCCCGAACACCTCCTCCTGCGCCAACCGCGACTCCGGCGAGACACCGGAGAAGACCGCGGGTTCGAGGAAGTAGCCGTGTTCGACGTCCGCGCCCGCCGGTGGTTGTCCTCCCGTGTGCAGCCGGGCGCCCTCGTCGAGGCCAAGCTGCACGTACCGGCGCGTCTTGTCGTACTGCTCCTGCGTGGCCAGCGGACCGAGCTGAACCCCGTCGGTCATCCCGTCGCCGATGGTCAACGCCTCCGTCCGAGCCACGACCCGCTCCAGCAGCACGTCGTGGACGTCGGTGTGCGCGATGACCCGGCTCGTGCCCGTGCAGGCCTGGCCCGTGAGGCCGAACGCTCCCCGCACGATCAGGTCCGCCGCACGGTCGAGGTCGGCGTCCTCGAGTACGACGACGGCGTTCTTGCCGCCCAACTCCAGCTGCGTCCGCCGGTCAGGACCGACGGCGCTGTGGATGCGCTCGCCCACCGCGGTCGACCCGGTGAACGTCACCGCCGACACCCGGGGGTCGGCGACCAACGCCGCACCGACCTCACCGCCGCCGTGCACCAACGCCAGCGCCCCCTTCGGCACACCGGCCTCGAGCAACGCCTCCACCATGCGAGTCGCCAGGATCGGCGTGACCTCGCTCGGCTTGTAGACCACACCGTTGCCCGCGGCCAACGCCGGCCCCAACTTCCGCGACGGGATGTTGAGCGGGAAGTTCCACGGCGTGATCGCGGCGACTACGCCGACCGGGTGCCGCGCCGTGTACACGAGCCCGGACGCAGCCGGGTACGTCCGGCCCGTCATCCGCAGCGCCTCACTCGCGTAGAACCGCAGGTTCGCCGGCGTGCGGCGCACCTCGCCCAACGCCTCGCCGAACGTCTTGCCCTCCTCGGCGACGAGTTCCGCCGCAAGCTTCTCCGGGTCCCGTTCCAGGACCGCGGCCGCTGCGTTCAGCACCTCGGCGCGTTTCTCGGGCCCCGCGGCCGCCCACTCGTGCCGGCCCGCCTCGACGGCACCGATCGCCGCCGCGACGTCCGCCACCGCGGAATCGGGCGCCGTGGCAACGACGCTCCGCGTATCGGCCGGGTTGCGCCGTTCGAACCGGCGTCCACTCTCGGCACCGGTCCACGCCCCACCGATGAAGTTCTCCGTCACGCCACTTCCTCCAGTGTTCTGCGGGACACCCGCACCCGGTCGGCCGCCATGAACAGGACTCCGCCATCGCTGTTCACGCGACCTCCTCCATCGCCAGTTCGAACAGGTCCACGTCCTCGTCACGGAGGACATCGGGGCTCACGGGCACCCCACGGGCGATGAGTTCCTTCGCCGCGAGCACGTCGCCGCCGCGGTCGGCGGCGAACACCGCGCGCACCGCACCGCCGGACAGATAGAAGGCACAAAAGTCCACATCGGACAGAGAACCGCGCACGACGATCTCGTCCCAGCTCGTCGCGTGCCCCGCGTACTGCAGGTTCACGTCGTACTGATCCGACCAGAACCAGTGCGGATCGACGAACGGCTGACTACGGCCGAGCATCGCGTTGGCCGCCGCCGTGGACAGCCGGTTCGCGCTGTCGAAGTGCTCGGTGCGGACGTGCCCACCGACGAGCGGGTGGAAGTGTGACGCGACGTCGCCCGCGGCGAACACGTTCGGCAGCGACGTGCGGCCCTGCTCGTCGACGACGATCCCGTCGGCCACCGTGATGCCCGCGTCGGCGGCGAGGCCGGTGACCGGTTCGATGCCGATGCCCACGACGACCGCGTCCGCGTCGATCCGCCTGCCGCCCGACGTCGTCACCGTCACGCCGGCGCTGCCCTCGGTGACGCCGTCCACGGTCTCCCCCAGCACCAGGTCGACGCCGTTCTCCCGGTGCAACGACCCGCACACGGCGCCCATCTCCGCACCGAGGACCCTCCGAAGCGGAGTGTCCAGCGCCTCGACGATCACCACGTCGGCACCCCGCGCCCGCGCCGTCGCCGCGACCTCCGAACCGATGAAACCGGCACCCACGACGACGATTCGTGCGCCGGGGACCAGGACGTCGCGCAGCCGATCGGCGTCGGCGCGCGTGCGGAGGGTGTGGACGCGGGATCCGCTGACCCCGGGCAGGGTGCGGGGCCGGCCGCCGGTCGCGATCAGCACCGCGTCGGCACGCACCTCGTCGTCGGCCAGCCGGACACTGCCGGACACGGGGTCCAGTCCGAGGACGGGCTCGCCGAGGCGCAGCTGCACGTCCTTGTCGGCGCACCAGTCCTCGGTGAGCAGGAAGAGTCCGTCGGTGTCGCCTGTCTCGAGGTACTCCTTGGACAGCGGCGGACGCTGGTACGGCAGTTCCGGTTCCGCACCGATGATCTGGATGCCGCCGTCGAATCCGCGGCGGCGCAACGTGCGGGCGGCGACGGCGGCGCATTGACCCGCGCCGATCACCACGATGTCGGACGGCGCCGTGCCGGGAATCCCGGTCTCCTCGGTCGACATACGCCTCACCTCGATTCGGCTCGGAGCGGGGTGACCGGCGTCGCCGGCCGCGTGGGGTTCACGTAGATCCGCCCGTCCTCGACCCGGACGGCATAGGTGGGCTGACACACGTCCTGGTCCTCGGCCTCACCGGTCTCCGGGTCGAAACGCCATTGGTGACCAGGGCAGATCACCCTGCCGTGCAGGACGGTTCCCTTGATCAACGACCGCTGCTTGTGGACACACGAGTCCTGGAGCGCGTACACGCGGCCTGCCAGGTGGAACAGGGCGATCGCTTCGCCCGCAGCCTCGACGCGCATCTTCTTGCGCCGCGCGAGCTCGGTCATGTCGGCCAGGTCGACCCACTCGTCCATAGACCTCGTCCCTTCCCGATGACGGGGTGGACGAGCCGCCATGCGGACCCGTCCACCCCACCGGCTCATGCCCCGACGAGATCGGGGGCGACGTAGGTGTCGTAGAGCGCCTTCGTGTACGAGAAGCGCATCTCAGCGCCCCACCGCACGAACTTCAGACAGCGCTGCTGCAACGCGGGCGTGTCGGCGTGGTCGAGCACGATTTGGAAGCCGCGCTCGCCGTGCACCTCGTCGGACGTGATGTGCAGCTCGAAGAACTCGATCTCGTCCTCGGTGAAGCCGTAGGTCTCCCGCAGCGGGATGATCTGCTTCTTGTAGATGCTGGGCACCTGCGATTCGAGGCCGACCACGAGCGCCGCGGTCGACACGGCGAAGTGCTCCCGCATGGCCGTGGCGTAGCACCAGGCCTGCAAACCCCTGGTCACGGCGTTCATGTTGTTCGGGTCCTCGACCCGCTCCCGCGTGGTGCCGCACGCCTCCGCGAACCGGATCAGCAGATCCGTGTGGCGGATGTCGGCGACCTCCTCCTCGTACATGTTCTGGAGCAGGAAGTCCTTGGCGCCGGTGAACTCCTCGGGGGTGTTGCCGTAGATGTAGCCGAGGTAGTCGGCGAACGGTCCGACGTAGTGATAGTGGTTCTCGGCCCAGCGGGAGAAGTGCTCCCGCTTGAGCTCGCCGTCCGCCCACGCCTTGCTGAACGACGCGGTACTCGCCTCGCGCCCTTTGATGGCTTGCTCGAGCTGGGCTCGGAAGTCCTCTTTGGATAGAAGCTCGGTCACCGTCATCACCTTCCGGCTGTTGGTCTGATGCCGTGACCCGAAGCTACGCAGACCCGCGGAGATCACTCCACGGACAGAGTGCACAGTCGTTCCGTAGATTTCGTGTGCAGCCTGCAAGGAGCGCGCGGTGGACACGGCTGCCTACCGTCCAGGGGTGGTGTGGTGGCATGCGATTCTCATCGGCGTGGCCGGCGTGTGGGCCGGGATGATCAATGCGATGGTCGGGTCGGGCACGTTGGTAACGTTCCCCGTGCTCGTGGCGCTCGGATATCCGCCGGTGACGGCGACGACGTCGAACGCGATCGGGTTGGCGCCTGGTGCGGTGTCGGGAGCGATCGGTTACCGGTACGAGCTGCGCGAGCAAGCACAGACGTTGGTGTCACTGCTGCCCGCGTCGGTCGTCGGCGCAGTGGTGGGCACGATCCTGCTGTTGTCGTTGCCGGCGGATGCGTTCGAGACGATCGTCCCGGCGCTGATCGTCCTGGCCCTGGTGCTGGTCGTGATCCAGCCAAAGATGTCGGCGTGGGTGGCTCGCCGCCAGGCCGACGCCGGTGCGGGCGCGCGGCCGACCGCACACGGCACCGTCCTGCTGGTGACGTTGATCTTCCTGGCCGGCATCTACGGCGGTTACTTCACCGCGGCGCAGGGCGTGCTGCTCATGGCGATCATGGGCATCCTGATGACCGAGCGGCTGCAGACGCTCAACGGCATCAAGAACGTGTTGTCGGCGGCGGTGAACATTGTCGCCGGTGTGGTTTACGCCTTCGTCGCGCCGATCAGCTGGCCCGTGGTCGGGCTGCTGGCCGTCGGCTCGGTCATCGGCGGCCACCTCGGCGCCAAGATCGGCAGGAAGCTCTCCCCGCGGATGTTGCGCGGCGCCATCGTGGTGATCGGCTCGGCAGCCGTCGTGCAGCTCGTCGCCACGGGCTGGTGACACGCACATGGTCCACATGTAGAGGCGGAGCCTGCGGGGATCGGACCTCCGTGCAACTGGGTCAGCACTGCTCGATGCGACCGCGCTGGCGACCTCCGGAACGGGGGCGAGCCATGCCCGCATTGGCTCGCACCCAATGATCGAAAACCAGATGGGTTACCGCGAGAACATGCAGGTCACAGGGGTGGGCCGGGTCGGACTTGAACCGACGGCCAAAGGATTATGAGGCATCCGGCAGGCGTCGCATAGCGCCCTTACCAGCGGAAACGATCGCACGGGACGTCACCATGGGTGCGAACGAGGCACCGTGAGGAACCGTTTCGCACCCAAACTCG
>Ga0079224_100008655_pt1 | contig 13803 bp, 11 predicted proteins | sample Stecom2015_FD_80414 | JGI IMG/M metagenome (GOLD analysis project Ga0079224, IMG submission 80414) | Agricultural soil microbial communities from Utah to study Nitrogen management - Steer compost 2015 | ecosystem: Environmental > Terrestrial > Soil > Agricultural land | place: USA: Utah... | reverse complement strand
GTCGGCCCACCCCAGGGCCGCTGAGGACATGACTACGTCGCCAGGTGACTACCTCGCCAAATGCCTACCTCGCCAAGTGACTACCTCGGCAGAGGGCGGCGGGTGGGGTCAGCGTTCCGGGGGTGTGGCGTCGTCCGGGGGCGCGAAGCGGACCGGCAGGGTGCGCGGGTGGCGGGACCACGGCGAGCGCGACATCGTCAGCGTGTCCGCCGGCACGCGCAGCTCCATGTCGAGGATCCGCCGCAGCAGGGTCTCGACGGCGATGCGGCCGATGAGCGGGCCGATGCGGTGCGCGGGGCACGCGTGCGCGCCCGCACCCCACGTGAGGTGGAACCGGCTGCCCAGCTCCTCCCACGGGTCGTCCGTGCGGATGGCCCGGTCCGCGTTGGCCGCGGCGACGGCGGGCACCAGCGCGTCGCCGAGCGCGATCCGGCGGCCGCCGAGCTCGCAGTCCTGCCGGGCGAACCGCGGCAGCACGTGCGGGGCGGGCGGGTTGCGGCGGGACACCTCGTCCAGCGCGTCGTCGAGGTCGAGCCGGCCGCGGCGCACCCGGGCGGCGAACGCGGGGTCGGTCAGGATCATGTGCAGGGTGCTCGCGATCCACGCGATCTCGGCGTCGTGCCCGAGCGTGAACATCACGCCGATCGACGCCATCACCTCGACGTCGTTCGCGTGGTTGGGGTGGTTCACCAGGGCGGTCGTGAGGTCCTCGCCCGGCTCGGCGCGGTGCGTGGCCACGAGCACGGCCAGCAGCGCCTCCTGCTCGACGGCGGCGGCCCGCGCCTGGTCGGTGCCCGCGTACAGGGCCTCCGAGATCTCGTGCATCTTGTTGCCGTCGGACAGGCTCATGCCGAACAGCTCGGTCATGACCATCACGGGGACGGCGACCGCGTAGTCCGCCACGAGGTCCGCCTCGCCGCGGGGCATGAGGCGGTCGATGATCGCGTCGCACGTGACGGCGACGGTGCGGGCCAGCCGCTTCTCGTCGACGCCGGACAGCGCGTCGTCGAGCGGGGCGCGCAGGCGGCGCTGCTGCATCCCGTCGAGGTAGTAGGCGTTGTCCCGCGGCGCGAGCGTCGCGAAGACGCCCGAGTCGGCGGGCAGCGACCGCTCCTGGACGTACCGCCAGTTGCGGGAGTTGCGGGAGAACAGCAGCTCGTTGCGCATGACGCTGCTGGCCTCGTCGTAGCCGAGGACGAGCCAGGCAGGCACGCCGGGCTCGAGGTCCATGGGGGCGACGGGCCCCCACTCGTCGCGCAGCCACTCGTAGACCTTGTGCGGGTCGCGCGCCGCGGTGATGTCGGCCAGCTGCATGCGGTCGGGGATGTCCTCCAGCCGCTGGTGCAGTCTGTTGGCCAGTGTCACGCGTTGACCTTCTGGAAGACGGGGAACGTCATCGCGTGCTCGACGAGCGTGATGAGCGTCAGCACCGCCGACTGCCGGTCACGCGCGTCGCACTCGACGATCGGCGTCTCCGGCAGGAGGTCAAGGGCCGCGCGCACCCGCTCGAGCGGGTAGGCGGGCGAGTCCGGGAACTGGTTCACCACGACGGCGAACGGGATCTTGGTGCGCAGCTCGAGCTGGTCCAGCACCTCGAAGCTGTCCTCGAGGTGCCGGGTGTCGACCATGACGAGCGCGCCGACCGCGCCGTCGGCCAGGCCGGACCAGAGGTCCCAGAACCGGCGCTGACCCGGGGTGCCGAACAGGTAGAGCGCGATGTCCTCGGTCACGGTGATGCGGCCGAAGTCCATCGCGACGGTGGTGGTGTCCTTGTTCGGCTGCCCCGGGTCGATGCCGACGCTGGCCGTGGTGATCCGCTCCTCGGTGCGTAGCGGGTCGATCTCGCTGACCGACCCGATCAGCGTCGTCTTGCCCACCCCGAAGGCACCCACGACGAGCACCTTGACGGACCGTGCGACGGTCGGCGCCAGGTGCTGTCCTGAGGTGGTGCGGTCAGAGCTTGCGGAGTCCATCGAGAATCTTCTCCAAGATGTCCTTGCCTGGCAGGACGTGCGCTTGGTGGTTGGAACGGATCGCCAGGTGTCCCGCGTCGATCAGGTCGGAGACCATGACCGCCACGAGGCTGACGGGAAGCTGCAGGTACGCAGCCACCTCTGCGAGCGCGAGCGTGCCGCGGCACAGCTGCACGAGCTCACGCTCCATCCGGCTCGCCGTCGAGAGCAGCGGTCGGCTCTCCACGGCACGGACGAGCGTCTCCGGTCGCAGCGTGTTGCGCGACGGGTGCGCACGCCCCGAGGTGAGCACGTACGAGCGCACCGGGTGGTCGCGGTACTCCTCGGTGTCCATCCCCTCGCCCCCTGTCGGTCGGTCGGGTCCTGGTCGAGCTGGTGGTGCCTGAACCTCCGGGCCGGTGCCCGGTCACTGCTTTCCGTGGGTGGTGCCGTGCGGGCGGGTCAGCCGATCGCCTCCGTGCCCAGGGTGCGCTCGCCGATCATGAGCACCTGGGCCTGCATCTGCTGGGCGATCAACGCCGGGTCGATCACCGACTCGGTGATCACGGCGAGGCGTGAGCCGTCGCCGGCGCCCCGCACGAAGAGGAACCCGCCGTCGAACTCCACCATGACCTGGCGGATCGTGTCGCTGTTCCCGAACTCCCTGCTCATTCCGATACCCAGGGCCGCGAGCCCCGCGCACGCCGCCGCCACCTTGTCGGCGATGTCGAGCGGGGTGTGGTCCGTGCGTACCTTCATCAGGCCGTCCGAGGTGAGCACGACTACATGCCTGACCCCCCGTACACCACTGATGAGCTCGAGCATCCAGCTGTTGCCGTCGGTGCTCGTCATGCCGTCGGCCTGCGTCGTCATCGGTCCTCCGAAGTTCCGCCGGCACCGGCCGGCGGTTCGCTGCTGTCAGGTGAGTCCCCGAACCGCGCCTCGCTGGAGCTGAAGAACGCGCCCATCCACTCGCCGGCCTCCTCGGCCGACTGCGTGGCACCCGGAGCTGTCGTACGGGGCTCCGGTGCTGCGGTGGTTCGTTCGTCGGGCACGTCCGCCTCTCCTCGGCGCGAACGCCGCTGCGGAAGCGCAGACGGCTCGGGGAACTCGTCGTCCTGCGGGCTGGTGCGCCCGGGACGCAGGGGCAGCTCGCCAGGGGCCTGCACCGGGGCACCGGCCACGGGCGTCTCCTCCTCGTCGTCGACCGCCCCGCCGGCCTCGAGGGGCTCGCGGGACTCGGTCAGGACATCGCTGGTCGCTGGGTCGGGCGCCGCCGGGGCGGGCCACTCGTCGTCGTCCGCCGGCCGCGCGGTGGGCAGCTCGGGGGCGAGCGGCGCCTCGACGACGGCGGTCGCGCTGCTGCGGCCCGACGAGAGCGCGGAGACCCCTGCGGACGGGGCGGAGGCGCTCGGCAGGGTCGCAGCGGGCGTGAGCATGCCCGACGGCACCACTGCCTCGGTCAGCTCTGCCGGGATCATGACGATGGCGCGCAGACCGCCGTACACGGACTCGGTGACGTCGACGCGGAAGCCGTGGCGCCGCGCGTACGTACCGACGACGGCGAGGCCCGTCTGCGGGATCTCGCCCAGCTCGGTGATGCTGATCTCGCGCTTGCCGGAGGCGATCTCGCGCGCCTGCTCGAGCTGCTTGAGGTCGAGGCCGACACCGCAGTCGTCGATCTCGACGACGGCGCCGCGCTGCACCTGCCGCAGGCCGACGAGCACCTGCGTGGTGGGCGGGGAGGACTGCGTGGCGTTGGACAGCAGCTCGGCCACGAGGTGGATCAGCGGCTCGACGATGCGGGCGGAGACGGCGACGCCCGGGTCGCCCGACACCTCGACGCGGTGGAACGCGGTGATACGGCTCGCCGCACCCTTGACGACGTCGGGCAGCGGGAGCGGCTCGCTCCACTGCTGGCCCGGCCACTCGCCGCACAGGGCCGCGAGGCTCTGCGCCTGGCGGGCCTGCTGGGCCGCCGCGTGGTCGACGCGCATCGAGGTCTGCAGGATGTCCGGGTCGGTGGGGTGACGCTGGACCATGCGCGCCGCCTCCTCCTGGATGCGGTGCGCCGCGGCCTGGACCTTGCGGCTCAGGGCGACGACCGCGACCTGGACCGCGTCGCGGCGGGCGACGCGCTCCTCCTGGACGCGGGCGAGCATGGCGGCCGCCTCGTCGAGGCGGGCCTGCGCCGCCGCGTCGCCCGGCAGGTGGGGCAGCGGAGGGGCGGGCTCGCTGTCGAGGAACGCGGGCAGCTGCTCCTTGGCGAGGGCGTCGAGCGCGGCCGACGCCGCGGCCGCGCGCTCCTCGGCCCGGCGGTAGGCCTGCACGAGGTTCTCGTGCGCCGCGAGGTCGTCCCGGGACGAGCGGGCCGCGATGAGCGCGGCGGCGACGGCCAGGCCGACGGCGGCGATGCCGACCAGCCAGGCGGGCCACATCGACGAAGCCCCTGTCGCGGTGAACAGGACGGGCGCCACGAGCACGTAGGCGAGCACACCGGCGACGCACACCCAGGGTGCGACCTGGCGCAGCCTGCTCGGCGGAGGAGAAGAAGACATCGAGCTCACCGAGCCGATCCCCCTAGTAGTTGTCTCGTCGAGAGTCTGAGAAGACTCGGCTGACGAGGGCGGACAGCCCCCTTGAAGTGCAGTTTCTACCACAGAGCGAGCACGGCGTGGAAGGCCACGACTGTGGTGCGGGAGCCGAAAATATGTGCCATTGAGGAATGTGGTTCCTCGATGGCCGGATAACACCACAATACGGTTAAAACCGGGAGCGCGCGATGCGAGGGCGTGGCACGTAGGGTGCTGCCCATGAGCGTCGACCAGACCGAGAGCACCCCCGGGACCGCTCTCCCCCCGACCCCCCTCGACCCCGCCGTCGCCGACCCGTTCGCCTGGCTCGAGGACGTCGAGGGGGACGACGCCCTCGCGTGGGTCCGCGAGCGCAACGCGCACGGCGCCCGCGCCCTCGGCGGCGACGCCTTCGCCGCGACCGAGCGCGCGGTGCGCGAGGTCCTCGACTCCGACGACAAGATCCCGCACGTCTCGAAGGTGGGCGACCACTACTACAACTTCTGGCAGGACGCGCGGCACCGGCGCGGCGTGTGGCGCCGCACGACGCTCGACTCCTACCGCACGGACGAGCCCGAGTGGGAGACCGTGCTCGACCTCGACGCGCTCGCCGAGGCCGAGGGCGAGAGCTGGGTCTGGCACGGCGCGAGCGTGCTGCGCCCCACCCCCGAACAGCTCGCCGCGGGCGAGCCCCGGCGGCACGCGCTCGTCGACCTCTCCCCCGGCGGCTCGGACGCCGACGTGACGCGCGAGTTCGACCTCGTCGAGAAGCGGTTCGTGCCCGCGGCCGAGGGCGGGTTCGTGCGCGAGCGGGCCAAGGGCAGCCTGTCGTGGGTCGACGCCGACACCGTGTACGTCGCGACCGACCTCGGCCCCGGAACCATGACGCCGTCGGGCTACCCGCGGCAGGTGCGCCTGTGGCGCCGCGGCACACCGCTGGCCGAGGCGACCCTCGTCTACGAGGGCACCGAGCAGGACATGGCCGTCAGCGCGTCCCGCTCGCACACGCCCGGCTTCGAGCGCGACCTCGTGCGCCGGGCCCTGCGGTTCTACGCGGAGGAGACGTACCTGGCCACGGGCGTCGGCACGCCCGAGCAGACGCTCACGAAGATCGACGTGCCGGACTCGGCGAACGTCGGCCTGCACCGCGAGTGGATGCTCGTGCGGCTGCGCGACGACTGGACGGTCGACGGCACGACCTACCGCGCCGGCTCCCTGCTGGCGACCGGGTTCGACGCGTTCATGGCCGGCTCGCGCGACCTCACCGTGCTCTTCGAGCCGACGGCGACGACGTCGCTCGCCGGGGTCACGTGGACCCGCCACCACCTGGTCCTCAACGTGCTCGACGACGTGAAGAACCTGGTGCACGTGCTCACCCCGCCTGCCGAGGGGCCCGCGGCGGGCGGCACGTGGACGCGGGGCGACCTCCCGCTGGGCGGCGAGCTGCTGACGGTCGGCGTCGGCGCCGTCGACGTGGTCGACTCCGACGACGTGTGGGTCGTCACCACCGGCTACCTCACGCCGTCGACCCTCGGCCGCGCCACGGTGGGCTCGGGGCAGCTGCCCGAGGTGCTCAAGGCGGCACCGTCGTACTTCGACGCGGCGGGCCTCGAGGTCGTCCAGCGCTTCACGACGTCGGACGACGGCACCCGGGTGCCGTACTTCGTCGTCGGCCGGGCCGACCTGGTCTCCGGCGCGAACGGTCCCGCACCGACCCTGCTGTGGGGGTACGGCGGGTTCGAGCACGCGATCCTGCCCGGCTACTCGGGCACGATCGGGCGCGCGTGGCTCGAACGCGGCGGGGTGTACGCCGTGGCGAACATCCGCGGCGGCGGCGAGTACGGGCCCGCGTGGCACCAGGCCGCGCTCAAGGCGCACCGGCACCGGGCGTACGAGGACTTCGCCGCGGTCGCGCGCGACCTCGTGGCCACGGGCGTGACGACGCCGGAGCGGCTCGGCATGGAGGGCCGCTCCAACGGCGGCCTGCTCGCGGGCAACATGCTCACCCGGTACCCCGAGCTGTTCGGCGCCGTCATCGTCGGCGTCCCGCTGCTCGACATGAAGCGGTACTCCCACCTGCTCGCGGGCGCGTCGTGGATGGCGGAGTACGGCGACCCGGACACGGACGACTGGGAATTCATCCGCGGCTTCTCGCCGTACCACCTGTTCGACGCCGCGCGCGACTACCCGCCGGTGCTGTTCACGACGTCGACGAAGGACGACCGCGTGCACCCGGGCCACGCCCGCAAGATGGCGGCGCTCATGCTCGCGGCGGGCAAGGACGTCACCTACTACGAGAACGTCGAGGGCGGGCACGGCGGCGCGGCCGACAACGCGCAGGCCGCGTACATGGCGGCGACGCACTGGACGTTCCTGTGGCAGCGCCTGGGCGGGGACGCCTGAGCCGAGGGCCTTCGGGTCAGGCCTGGGCCTGCTCCGCGAGCGACTCCGCGACGCGGCCGAGGTTGGCGAGCTCCGCGCGGTGCAGGTCCGTGGGACCGGGCTCCGCGCGGGGCGCGCCGAGCAGCGTGACGTCGGCGAGCCCCGCCGCGGGCAGGCCGATGCGCCGCCAGGGCACGGCAACGATGTCGGCGAGCTGCCCGATCGCGGGCCCCGCGCACTGCGAGACCTGCGCGGGCGGCAGCCCCGCCCACAGGCGGGTGCCGCGTTCCGTGGCCCGGGCGAGCAGCTCCCACGCCCGCTCGTTCCAGCCGCCCGGGCCGACGTCGGCGAGGTCGAGGCCGAGCGCGTCCGCCCCGGCGAGCACCACAGGGGGCACACCTACCCAGGTGCCGCCGAGGTGCACCACCGAGCGCGAGCCCGCGTCCCGCACCGCGCCGAGCACCGGCTCGAGCCCGGCCACGATGTCCGGCCCGGCGACGGCCCGCAGGCGGGAGTAGCCCGAGAACGTGGGCAGCACGCCCGCGTGCACCTGGCCGAGCAGCGGCTCGGCGAGCTGGACCGTCACCTCGGCGCCGGGCACCTGGGCCACGACGTCGGCCACGAGGGTGCGCACGCCCTCGGCGAGCGCGAGGGCGAGGTCCGCGCGGGCACCGGTGTCGGCCAGCACGCGGTCGCCGCGCGCCGACCAGAGCTGCGCGGCCAGCGTCCACGGGCCGAGCACCTCGACCGCGAGCGGCCCGGCGTGGCCGTGGGCGGCGACGGCGAGGGCACCGAGGTCCTCGCGCCAGAACGCCTCGGCCCTGCGCAGGTCCACGCCCGGGCGGTCGGTCAGCTTCCAGCCGTGCGGGCCGAGCTCGACGGGCATCTCGGCCAGCCGCGCCGCCGTCCGCCCGAGGGCGTCGGCGCCCGGGCCGCGCTGCGGGAGCTGGGTGAGGAAGGGCACCGCGTCCACCCCCGTCGGCAGCTCGCCCAGCTCGCCGAGCGCCGTCTGCTGCGCCTCCAGCACGTCTCGTTCGCCGCCGGGCCACGGCCCGTGCCCGCTCACCGCGGTCATCGTCACTCCTGTTCCTGTCCTGCGCCCGCACCTGCGAGGACACCGCTGCGCACGGCCTCGCGGGAAAAGATCAGAGCGTACCCGCTCGGTCTTTTCCGGTGCGTTACGGGCAGGTGAGCCGGCAGGTCACCGCGCGCGCCACGACCGGGCGACCGTCGCCTGGCCGAGCACGCGTGTGCCCCGGTACACCACGAGCGACTGGCCGGCCGCGACGCCCCGCAGGGGTCCGGCGGTCAGCGCGACCTCGAGGCCGGCGGCGTCGACGGCCCGCACGCGGGCCGGGACGGCCGCACCGTGCGCGCGCACCTGCACCTCGGCGTCGAACCAGCCGTCGGCGTCGGGGACGACGGCGCCGGGACCCGCGGGGCCGGGCAGCACGTCGTCGAACCAGAGGGCCTTCTCCCCCGCGATCCGGTCCACGCTCAGCAGCTCGGCGGGCCCGACGACGACGGTGTTCGTCGCGGGCTGCACGTCCACCACGTACCGGGCCTTCCCGTCGGCGGCGGGGCGGCCCAGCGCGAGGCCGCGGCGCTGCCCGACGGTGAACGCGTACGCGCCGTCGTGCTCGCCGACGACCTGGCCGTCGACGTCCACGACCTCGCCCGGGCGGGAGCCCAGCCGGTCGCGCAGGAAGCCGCGGGTGTCGCCGTCGGCGACGAAGCAGATGTCGTAGGAGTCGGGCTTGGCCGAGACCGACAGGCCGCGGCGGGCCGCCTCTGCGCGGACCTCGTCCTTGGAGGCGAAGCCGCCCAGCGGGAACATCGCGCGCGCGAGCCGCTCCGGGCCCGCGACGGCCAGCACGTAGGACTGGTCCTTCGCGTCGTTCGGCGAGCGGTGCAGCTCACGCACGGTGCGCACGCCGCCGTCGGTCGCCCCGTCGGACACCGTGGTCTCGCGCGTGACGATCCGGGCGTAGTGGCCCGTGGCGACGGCGTCGAACCCGAGGGCCGTCGCCTTGTCGAGCAGGGCCTCGAACTTGATGTGCTCGTTGCAGCGCACGCAGGGGTTGGGGGTGCGACCCGCCTCGTACTCGGCGAGGAAGTCCGCCACGACGGTGTCCTCGAACCGCTCGGACAGGTCCCACACGTAGTACGGGATGCCGAGCACGTCGGCCGCGCGCCGCGCGTCGCCGGCGTCCTCGATCGAGCAGCAGCCGCGCGAGCCCGTGCGGAACTGGTTCCGGTCGCGCGAGAGCGCCATGTGCACGCCCACGACGTCGTGCCCGGCCTCGACCGCGAGCGCTGCGGCGACCGCGGAGTCCACGCCGCCCGACATGGCGGCCAGCACCCTCACGACGCGCTCCCCAGCGCGCGGCCCGAGACGAGCCCTGCCGCGCGCGCCCGGGTGCCGACCTGGGGCAGCGCCGCGACGAGCCGGTCGACGTCGGCGGGCGTGGAGGTGGCGCCGAGCGTGAAGCGCAGCGCCCCGCGCGCCTCGGCCTCCGGGACGCCCATGGCAAGCAGCACGTGCGACGGTTGCGGCACACCGGCCTGGCAGGCGGAGCCGGTCGAGGCCTGCACGCCCGCGGAGTCGAGCAGGTAGAGCAGCGAGTCGCCCTCGGCACCGGGGAACGTGAAGTGCGCGTTGCCGGGCAGCCGGTCGCCGGACGCGGGGTCGGCGCCGCGCAGCACGGCCTGCGGGTCGGCTTCGCGGACGCGCGCGACCAGGTCGTCGCGCAGCGCGGTGAGGCGGGCGGCGCGCTCCGGCCTGCCGTCGACGGCGTGCCGGGTGGCGACGCCGAAGGCAGCGATCGACGCGGTGTCGAGCGTGCCGGACCGCACGCCGCGCTCCTGCCCGCCGCCGTGCAGCACGGCGTCGAGCGCGAGGTCGCGCCGGGCGAGCAGGGCGCCGACGCCGGTCGGCCCGCCCAGCTTGTGCCCGCTGACGGTCATGGCGTCGACGCCGCTGGCCGTGAAGTCGACCTCGACCTGCCCGACCGCCTGCACGGCGTCGGTGTGCACGGGGACGCCGTAGTGGCGCGCGGCGCGGACGACCTCGCGCACCGGCTGGATCGTGCCCACCTCGTTGTTGGCCCACATGACGCTGATCAGCGCGGTCTCGTCGCCGTGTGCGGCGAGCTCCGCGCGCAGGGCGTCGAGGTCGAGCCTGCCCTCGCCGTCGACCGGGAGCAGCACGATCTCGGCGCCGGCGTGCCCGGCGAGCCAGAAGGCGGGGTCGAGCACGGCGTGGTGCTCGACGGCGGAGACGAGCACGCGGGTGCGGCGGGTGTCCTGGGCGCGCCGGCCCCAGAAGATGCCCTTGATCGCGAGGTTGTCCGCCTCGGTGCCGCCCGAGGTGAAGATGACCTCGCTCGGCCTGGCACCCAGGGCGTGCGCGAGCGTCTCCCGCGCCTCCTCGACGGCACGGCGTGACGCGCGGCCGGCCGAGTGCAGCGACGAGGCGTTGCCGGTGCGCTGCGCCTCGGCGACGAACGCCGCGAGCGCCGCCGCCGACATGGGCGTGGTCGCGGCGTGGTCGAGGTAGGCGCCGTCGGGCTCGGGGGACGTGGTCACGGTCATCAAGTCTACGAACGTCGCGCGGTGCGGATCGCTTCCCGGCCTGTGAGACGCGCGATGGTCACTCGCGGGTGAACACGTGCGACAGGTCCAGGTCCCACCGGCCGACCTCGTCGGCGTCGAGCTGCCACACGTACTCGTTCTTCAGCTTGCCGCCGTCGCCGGCGAAGGGGCCGGTGCCGTGGGCGTAGAACGCGATGGTGGGCAGGGTGCCGTCGGGTGCGGTGCGGACGCCGTTGCGGAAGTCGGCGTTGCGGCGCCGCAGCTCGTCGGCGACGACGGTCCGGAACCGCTCCTCGTCCAGGTCCCCCGCCTGCGTGGCGCCGGGCGAGAGCTGGAGCGCGACGTGCAGCTGCCGGTCGCCGCGGTCGTCCTCGTAGCTGATGAGGCGGTGGTTCTCGACGGCCTCGAGCAGCTCGGGGCTGGCGTGGACGACGTCACGCAGCGTGTCGGGGCCGACGACGGCGCCGTTGTAGTCGACCGACAGGTCGGAGCGCCCGTAGTGGAACAGCAGCGGCAGGTCGAGGAACTTCTCGGCGACGACGGCGTCGTGCCCCAGCTCCCTGAGGACGGGCAGCACGTCGCGCATGCGGGTCACGTGGCCGCGGTCGTGGATGTTGTACCGGATGCGGGGGTTGATGTTCCGGTCGCGCGCGATGGTGACGACGAGCTCGCCGTCGTCGTTCGTCTCGATGAGGTAGTCGAACGGGTTGAACTGGAAGATCATCGGCAGCACGCCGTACTCGCCGCTGCGGGTCAGGCGCTCCGACAGGCGCGGGTCCTGCGCGACGGCGCGGCGCAGGGCGACGGTGAAGTCGGTCTCGATGCTCAGGTTGATCTCGAGGTCGCTGGCGCCGTAGGAGCCGAAGGCGCTGTGCGCGTAGCGCAGGATGTGCGAGCGCATGTTCTCGCTGATGCCCTCGCCGCCGAACGCCGCGACGATGTCGTAGTCCGCCCAGTTCAGCCGGTCGTCCTCGAACAGCGACTTCAGGAACGGCGGGTAGCTCGTGATGATGTAGGTGTAGCCGGTGCCGAACTCCTGCATCGTGGCGATGATCTTGTCCTTGTCCGGCCCGCAGGACTTGATCATCGTGACCTCGGTGAGCGAGGCGGACACGTTCATGCCGGTCGCCCAGGCGCCAAGGGAGAACGCGTTGAGCACGAACGGCTTCCTGGTCAGCGTCCCGGCCGTGCGGGCGAAGCCGACCTGGAGCAGCTGCCGCGTGGCCGCGCGCTCCTCGCGCCCGCGCACCCAGCTCGTGGGCGTGCCGGAGCTGCCGGAGGACTCGTCCACGACGACGCCGCGCCGCGGCAGCTGCCCGTCGACGCAGCGCTCGGGGATGCTCCACCGCCGCACGTACGACGCCTTGTCCATCTCCGGCACGCCGGCGAACGCCTCGGCGAGCGAGCGGCCGCGGGGCAGCCGCCCGTCGCTGCCGTGCTCGGCGAGGAACGCCGTGTAGGCGGGCACGCGGCGGGCCGCCATGTGGAACGTGCGCCAGGCGCGCAGCCTGCCGAGCCACCAGCGCAGCGGCTCGATGCCGGGCCCGAGGAGCAGCTTGTGGGTGTGCACGCTGTGGGTCAGGGGGCGCACGACGGCGTCGACGACACCCACGAGCGCGAATGCGAGCAGGCGCTTCATGCCGAGGCTCCGATCAGCATCGAGGAGGCCGGACGGCGGTGCGCCACCGGCGGGGTCTTGCTGTACCCGAAGCGGAACAGCATCCAGGCCATGCGGTCCCCGCTCTCGTCGGCGGACACCGCGCGCGCGAACGCCTCGTGCGAGCCGGGGTTGGTGATCACCGTGCCGAACGGGTGCAGGCGCACGCCGTGGGCGGTGAGCTCCAGCCAGAGCCGCATGAAGGTGCGGCCGGCCTCGATGTAGTCCGCCGGGCCGCCGAACGGGCCCTCCAGCCAGCCGAGCTGTCGCACGCCGCGCATGGTGTTGAGGTACATACCGCGGATCGCCGCGCCGACCACCGGCGCGTCCCACAGCCCGCGGTGCTCCATCGCGAACCGCAGGAGCCCGCCGGGCATGAGCATGGCCTCGGCGCTGAGGCCGTCGGCGCGGGTCCGTGCGTCGTCCTTGCCGAACCGCAGCCAGGTCATGATCTCCTCGTAGACGGCGTCGTTGCGCAGGTCGGAGAAGAGCGTCGCCTGGTTGATGTGCACGAGCCGGCGCACGGTGCCCCGGTCGGCGGTCGTGCGGAAGGTGTGCCCCGCCTCGTCGGCGGTGCGCGCGGCGGCGGCCACGACGTCGTCGGGCACGAGACGCCGGTCGTAGGGACGGCGCGAGGTGCGGCGGGCGCGGAACAGCGCGAGCCGGGCCTGCGTCTCCGGGGTGGCTGGCCGGGGCGTGAGCGTCACCGTGCCGAGCGGGTGCAGGCGGTCGGCGCTCGCGAAGTCCATCTCGCCGTGGTCCAGGCGCTCGGCGACGGCGAACCCGTGCCCCTCGGCGACGGTGCGCAACGACTCCAGGAAGACGCCCGCGCAGACGTGCCCGAACGGGATGCCGAACGACTCGGCGGGCAGGCCGAGGTCCAGGTCGTAGAAGATCTCCGCGGTGGTCCCGTCCACGGGCCGCAGCTTGATCGGCTGCGAGTTGTGCGGGGACGGGTAGTGGCGGGCGTCCTCGACGAGGCCCGGCCACGGCTCGGTGTGCGACACGCCCGCAACCTAGCGTCCCGCCACCCCCGGCCGACGCCCCGACACCAAACCGTTACCCCCGCCCCGCCGTCGCTGAGTGCGGGATGTTCGCCCTTTTCTGTGTGCCAGAAGGGCGAAGATCCCGCACTCAGCGGGTTCTAGCGGGTGCGGTAGACCTGGACCACCGTGGGCCGCGGACCGCGGAAGTCACCCGCCTCGGGGCGGCGGCCGGCCGGGACGTAGTCCGGGAAGAACGAGTCCGGTGCCTCGTAGGTGCCGTCCTCGCCCGGGTGCTGCACGTTGACGTAGACCATGCCGTCCCGCGAGTCGACGACGGGCCCGCACGTCTCCGCACCGCTCGGCACCGAGAGGAACTGCTGCACGTGCCCGCGCTCGGGGCCCGCCACCGGCACCTTGAACAGGCCGTCGCAGCGGCCGATCGCGGACGAGCCGGGGGCGCCGTCGGTCGAGATCCACAGGTTGCCCTCGGCGTCGAACGCCAGGTTGTCGGGGCACGAGATCGGCGAGACCCGGTCGCGCGGGTAGCCCGCGAAGTACGTGCCCTCGACGGCGGGGTCGCCCGCCACCAGCAGGAGGTTCCACGTGAACCGGGTCGAGGTCTGGTCGCCCACCGGGACGATCTCGACCACGTGGCCGTC
>Ga0079224_100008654_pt1 | contig 13804 bp, 14 predicted proteins | sample Stecom2015_FD_80414 | JGI IMG/M metagenome (GOLD analysis project Ga0079224, IMG submission 80414) | Agricultural soil microbial communities from Utah to study Nitrogen management - Steer compost 2015 | ecosystem: Environmental > Terrestrial > Soil > Agricultural land | place: USA: Utah... | reverse complement strand
TCCGGTCGCGAGCACTCCGGTGACCGACCTTTCCGAGTCCGGAGTGTTCGTGTGTACGTCGGAACGCCCACCCATCGGCGCCACGATCGAGCTGCGCTTCCAGGTGTTCGTGGAAGAGCCGGTGTTGTTCCGTGCACGTGGCCGCGTGGTCCGGCTCGGCGACGATCCGCCGGGCGTGGGCGTCACCTTCATCGACCTCGACGACGCCGCCAAAGACGTCATCCGCAAGATCCTCCTGCGCCACGAAGCCCAACGCGCGCGGCCCTCGTTCGCTCAGGAGTTCGCCGGCCTGCGCACGCACGGTTTGGTGCTCGAGACCGTCGACGGCGTGCCGCCGTCCCCATGACCCCGACCGTGTCGACGCGGAGACTCGTCGCCGTCTTCGGGTGGTGGCTCGGAGGTGGCGTCGGAGCGTGCGGGGATGCGCAGGAGGGCGAGGTGCCTGCACCCGTGGTCGCGCCGGCCCCTGGGGCGCCGGAGGTCGAGCCCGCGCCCGCGCTGCCTCCTCCACCGCCGGCGCGGCACAACACGTTGGAGCTGCGCGATCCAGGGGGAGAACCCCGGGTCGCGCTCGCCGTGCCGGTGATCGTCGGCACCGCGCAGCCGCTCGTCGCGTCGGCCCGCGTACGGCTCGATGGGTCGCGTCGCCGCCGTGGACCGCCGCGCGCGGTGGCGGCGTTCACCACCACCGTGCGGGCGGTCGGGTCGGACGGCAGCAAGGCGCGGGACTTCGACGCCATGCGCGTCCAGGTCGTGCCCGAGACCGCGGAAGACGAGGCGGTCGCCACCGCGTTGGCCGGTCACGTACGCGACCTGCTCCTGCGCGGCGGTGGGGCGACGCTCGATCCGTTCGAAGTGGCCCGGGTCGCCGGGCTCGAGCCCACGCACGGGGACTTGGCGCCGGCCCGCAGCTTGGCGGCCGCGTTCGCGCTCGGGTTCAGCCACCTCTCGGTGCCCGTTCCGGCCGAGCCGGTCGGCGTGGGGGCGGCGTGGACCGTCGTGCGCAGCGTGCCGTTCTTCGGCGTGCCGGCGTGGCAGACCCTGGACTGCAAGCTCGTCGCGGTCGACGGGGCGCAGCTCGAGGTTCGGGCCACCGTGACGTTCACCCTCGAGGCCACGCCGACGCACGACCTGCCGGTCGGATTCCCGGCGATCGCGGGCGGAGAGGGGCAGGCGGAGCTCGTGGCCCGCATCGAGCGACCGGCCGCCACGCCGGTCGAGATGCGGCTCCACGGCAAGGTCGAGGTCCGCGGGGCTTCGCTCGCACCGGAGCGCGCCACGGTGTCCTTCGACGTGCGCGTCGACGAGGATTACCGCGCGAGGCCGGATCCGCGGGTCGAGATCGCCGGTCGGCTCACCGCGGGTGGCCTCGTGCGCGGGACGATCGACCCGCGCGCGGAGGTGTGGCTGGCGAAGCACCGCTTGCCGCTGTCGGAGCGTGGGGACTTCGTGTTCGGGTTGGCCCACGATGCCTCGGAGCGACAAGTGATGGCGTTCGCGTGGCCCGAGGGGCCGCCGGAGCGTCACGTGCTCCACCTCGCGCCGCGCGAGTTCCCGCTCGCGACGCCCGATGCCGAAGAGGCGGAGCCCCGCGCCGACGCGCCGCCGCAGGACGCCCGCACCCGCCGAGAGGCCCGAAAAGCCGCCGCGCGTCTGGAGAAGCAGGTCCGCGCGGCCCGACAGAAGCGCACGCCCGAGGCCCATTTCGCCGCCGGATTCGGTTTGCCCGTGCAAGCGCCCATCACCGAGGCGTACGGGACCCGTGGCACGCGTCCCCGCGCGGCCCCGGCCACGGCGGTCGCGTTCGCGGCCGGCAAGCGCACGCGCGTACGCGCGCCGGGGGCGGGGGTCGTCGTCGTGGCCGAGCAGAGCACGCCGGAGGCCTCCTGGGTCGTCGTCCTGGACCACGGCCACGGGCTCGTCTCGACCCTACGCGGGCTCCAGGCGGTCACGGTGAAGCCCGGCGAGGTCGTCCGGCGGGGTCGCGGGCTAGGTACCGCCGGCGGCGACGAACCGTTCTCGTGGGCGCTGCACTGGCGCGGGACCCCGGTCGACCCGCTGCTCGCGTTGGAGCTGGGCGCCCGGTCGTCGCGCGACTGAACGCGTCCGTGGTGCTCCGCGGACCGCTCGTGTGGCGCTCTGCCGGCCGCTCGTGAGGCGCTCTGCCGACCGCTCGTGTGGCGCTCGACCGAATGCGTCGCGTGGGGGTCCGCGGACCGCTGCGGGGCGCTCTGCCGAATGCGTCAGGCCGGGCGGGCGCGTTCGCTGGCCCAGCGGCGCAGCGCGGCGATGTCCTCGGCGCGACTCGTCGCGAGCGGCACGGTGGCTGCGATCGCCCGCTCGAGGTCGGCGGCGGCGAGCGGCCGACCCTCGGCGAAGGCGTCGATGCGGGCTTCGACCAGGGCGGCCTCGAGTTCGGCCCCCGAGAAGCCCTGGGCCGCTTCGGCGATCGACGCGAACGCGGGCCATGGATCGGCGCACGGCGGCGCGGCACCGAGTTGACGCGCCGGCAGGGTCTCGAGGTGGATGCGCAGGATCTCGCGCCGCTGCGCGGCGTCGGGAAGGTCGACGAAGAACAGCTCGTCCAAGCGCCCGCGTCGCAACAGCTCCGGCGGAAGGGCGTCCACCCGGTTGGCCGTGGCGACGACGAACACGGCGTGCTTGCGCTCTTGCAACCACGTGAGGAGGGCACCGACGACGCGCGCGGCCGTCCCGGCGTCGCTGCTCGCACGCTCGGACCCCGCGAGCCCCTTGTCGACTTCGTCGAGCCACAACACGAGCGGGGCCATGCGCTCGGCCGTGGCGAGGGCGTCCCGCAGGTTGCGCTCGGACTCACCCACCGTGCCGCCGAACAGGCGTCCGGGATCGAGGCGCAGCATCGGGAGGTCGAGCACCGAGGCGCAGACGCGGGCGGCGAGCGACTTGCCGCAGCCCTGTACGCCGATGAGCAGGACCCCGCGCGGCAACGGGATCGCGGCTCGTCGCGCGCGCGGATCGAGGGCCAGCGCGCGCCGGCGTAGCCACTGCTTGAAGCCCGGCAGGCCGCCCAACTCGTCCTCGCGGACCGCTTCGACCGGCTCGAGCAGCCCCCCCGTGCCGATCTCGAGCGCCTTGTGCTCGACGATGAAGCGCTCGATCGCCTCGACGTCGAGGCCGTGGTCGAGGATCGCCTCGGCGAGCAAGCGTTCGAACGCCGACGCCGACAAACCGTGGGCGCGCCGGGTGAGGCGCTCGGCGACGCGGGACAGCTGCTCGGGGGCCTCCGGGAAGCCGCTTTCGGCCAGCACGGCGCAGGCTTCGAGCAGGCGCACCTCGAGTTGCGCGGGCGTGGGCGGGGGCAGGGAGACGACCGTGACCTCCGGGACGAGCTCCCGAATCGACGGTGCGCGTCGACCGGTCGGCGGGTCGACGAGCACGAGCGCCGGGCCGCGTTGGCGTTGCGCACTCTCGCGAAGCGTGCGGCGGGTGGCCGGGTCGAGCAGGGCGTCTTGCGGATCGAGCAGGATCCACAGGACTTCGGGCCCGGAGGCGTGCAGACCATGGACGAGGTCGACGAGCGCCGTCGGCGTGCCGCAACGATCGACGCCGCTGGCGGCGCTCCACGTGTGCACCGTCCAGCCGAGCGCCTCGCCGATCGCCTCCAGCGTGGCGAGGGCGCGATCTTCTTCGACGGTCTCGACCGCGATGACCCGCGTCCCCGCGCGGAGGAGGCGCTCGATGCGGTGCTGCTCGGGGTCGCGGGGCGGAATCATGCCGTTCTCGTGTGGGTCTGCGTGCTGGCCCAGCCCAACCAAGCGCGCAAGAGATGGACCTGGTGGGCGACCGTGAACGGGCCTTCGCTGGGAAAACACCAGCCGTTGAGCCAGAGCCGGGTGCCCTTGAGCTTGCCCAGGGAGCGATGGAGCCACTGCAGATCGTGCGACACGGCCGAGACGCGTCCAGCGAGGGTGCCGCGTCCGGCCTGTAGACCGACCCGGTAGTGCAGTTTGCCGTCGACGTCGAGGACCTCGAAGCGGTCGGTGAACGCCGCGTGGGCGCGATGCAGGAGCTCTTCGAACGTGCGCGCGCGGCTACGTCGGAAATCGAGCGCGAGCATCGGGACACAATCCTCGCCGTCGATGCACTTGCGGGTGACGCCGTGCGCGAACGCCTGGTAGAGGCCTTCGACGACGCCGGGGATGTTGGGGGCGAGCCCGAGCAGCGCCTCCACGCTGGCGGCGCTCCGCTGCGCCGAGAGGGCGTGGGCGACGCGTTTGAGCAGCCCGGGCACGAACTGGACCTGTTCGACCATCTGCAGACACGCTTCGGCGCTCAGCGCCTTGCGTTCGGCTTGCTTGAGCAAGTCGGCGACGAGATGCATCGCTTCGGTGCGAGGGTCGTTCATTCGCGTTGGGAGAGCGCGCGGGACATTTCCCGCTTCTGTTCGCGTTCTTTGATGCTCGCACGCTTGTCGTGCATCTGCTTGCCGCGCACGAGCGCGAGCTCGACTTTGACGCGGCCGTCTTTGAGGTAGAGCGACAGCGGGACCAACGTCAGGCCCTGCTTCTCGACCGCCTCGGCGAGCTTGTTCAGCTCTTGGCGGTGCATCAGCAGCTTGCGGCGGCGCACGGGCTCGTGGTTGCGCGCGTGGGCTTGCTCGTATTCCGAGACGTGGGCTTGCATGAGGTAGAGCTCGTCGCCCACGAAGGCCGCGTAGGCCTCCGCGAGGCTCACGCGGCCCGCACGGATCGACTTGACCTCGCTGCCGCTCAACACGATGCCCGCCTCGTGGCGCTCGAGGACCTCGTACTCGTGCGTCGCGCGTCGGTTCTTCGTGAGGAGGGTGCTGGCCGGTGCCAGTCCTTTGGTTTTCTTGGGCTTGCTCACGGGTGGCTTCGAAGCGGGAAGGGGCCGCACCGCGCGGCGGCCGGAAGGTAGCATCCCTGGGCGGGTTGCCGGCACGGGGGCGGGCTCCTGGGCCGACGCGCGTCAGAGCGCTCGCAGGAGCGCCACCGCGGCGACGGCGGACGCTCCCGCCTCCTCCAGGGCTGCGCGCGCGGCCGCGAGGGTGGCCCCGGTGGTGACGACGTCGTCGACGAGGAGCATGCGACGTCCCGCGACCGCGGAACGCCGGCGCATCGGGACACGGAATGCACCGGTGACCGCTTCCGCCCGCGCCTGCGCGGGCAGGGTGGCTTGGGGGGGCCCCGCCCGCACGCGTTGGAGGAGCGCCGGAACGACGCGCCCGCGCAGGTCGGGGCGGCGGGCCGTCGCCGCGCGGAGGAGGAGCTCCACTTGGTTGAAGCCGCGTCGCCAACGTCGGCGCCAGTGCAGGGGGACCGGCACGAGGGCGTCCCAGGGCTCCGCGAACACCGGGCTGCAGCCCAGCCGGCGCCCGAGCGGACCGGCGAACGCCAGTTGCCCGCGGTACTTCAGCTGATGCAGGGCGCCGGCCCAGGCCCCGTCGTAGGGCAGCTCGGCCCACACCTCCGGAAGCGCTTCGGGGGACGGCAAGGTGCCGGTGGCGGCGGCGCAGGCCGGGCAGAGGCTCTCCTGTGGACGGAGGGCGCCGCAGCCGAGGCACGTCGGGGGAAACAGCAGATCGAGCCACACGCGAGTCGATCGACCCCGCGCGGGGATCGTTGCGTGCGTCGAGACGCCGTCAGGCGTGGTGATACGGATGCCCGGCCAGCAGCGTGCCGACGCGGTAGAGCTGTTCGCACAGGAGGAGCTGCGCGAGCCGGTGCGGCAACGTGAGCCGTGACAGCGCGAGCACGCGGTCGGCCCGGCGGCGGTCGGCGTCGCCGAAGCCGTGCGCGCCCCCGATGAGGAAAGCGACGTGCCGTTCGCCGCGATCGCGCCAGGTGCCGAGCCAGTCGGCGAAGGCGGTCGTGTCGAGCTGCTCGCCGCGTTCGTCGAGGAGGACGGTGCGTCCGCCCAGCTTGCCCGCGCGTTCCCAGGCGGCTGCTTCGTCGCGCGCTTCGAGCCGTTCGAGCGGAAGGAAGGCGCGGCACCGCTTCTCGTATTCCTCGCAGAGCTCGAGCACCGGGCGGTCTTTCAACCTGCCCACCGCGATGATCGTCAGGCGCACGAAACTCAGTTGGCCGACCCGGGCTCGTCGTCCTCGGGTTCGTCGTCGTCGAAGTCCGCGAAGTCGTCGTCTTCTTCGTCGTCGTAGGCTTCGTCGAGGTCGTCGTCCTCGGCGTCGCTGAACTCGTCCTCGAAGCCGCCGAACACCCGGTCTCCGCGGAACTCGGGCAACGTGTCGGGGGTGGTCAACGCGTCGAGGTCGCTCGTGTCCATGACGTCGGCCGGCAGACCCAACGCGACGCGGGCGGCATCCGACCACATGCTCTCGAGGTCGAAGCGCATGCGGACCGGGTGGTAGAAGACGTGGACGATGAAGTCGTCGTAGTCGAGGAGATCCCAAGCGTGCTCGCCGAAGCCGTCGGTGCCGAGCGGCTTGGTGCCCTGGCGACGGAGATCGTCGGAGATCCCCTCCGCGATCGCGGCGACGTGACGATCCGAACGCCCCGAAACGATGAGGACCCAGTCGGTGTACCCGGTGATGTCCGTCACGTTGAGCACGACGGGTGCTCGGGCGTTCTTCTCGACCGCGGCGGCCACCGCCTGGCGCAGCGGCGCAGGCAGATCGTCCATCGAGTAGCTTCGGGAGGTCGAGGGGGTCGCAACGTTCGGATCGGGCACTTGGGGCAGAATCCTTGTTTCGGCAGGCGGGTCTATATCAGGGGTTTAGCCCGCTTGCTCCGGGGGCGGCAAGCGGTCCCGCGACTTCCCCTGCACGTCGCCGGTGTTTCGGCGCGCGATGCGAGCCGGGTCGCGCGCGGCGTCATGCGTCGGACGTCACGAACGGGCGCGCGTCGGCGGTGGGCGAGCGGCCTTCGACCGCGTCGGCAGCCCAGCTGCTGACGAGCGGCGACAGGAGATACCCGTGGCGAAACAGCCCATTGACCGCGACGACGCCGGGGGCGACGTGCACGTGGGGGCGATTGTCGGGATAGGCCGGTCGCAGTCCGACACCGAACGATTCGATCTCGGCGTCGGCGAACGCGGGATCCAAGCTGTAGAGCGCGCTCAGCAGCTCGAGCGCCGAGCGGACGTGCGTGGGGCCCTCGTCTTCGCTTTCGAGCTGCGTGGCCCCCACGTAGTAGCGACCGTCGGGGCGCGGGATCACGTAGAGCGGGTAGCGCGGATGCATCAGACGCACGGGACGCCCGAGCGAGGGGCTCGCGGACCGCAGCACGAGGTACTCGCCCCGGACGCCGCGCAGGTTTCGTTCGCCGCGAGCCGCGAGCCCACGGCAGTCGACGACCTGGTCGGCGCGATGTTCGGAGCCGTCGGCCCGGACACCGCCGGCCGCGATCGCTTCGACGCGAACCGGACGTAGCGCCACGCCGCGGGCCGCGGCCATGGCTTGCAGCGTCGGCAGCAGGGTGGCCGGGTGCACGACCCCTTCGCCGGGGAGGAACAGGCCACGACGGAACCGACCCGCCGTCCATGGTTCGAGCGCGGTGATCCGCGCGGCGTCGAGCTCCTCGATGCGATCTCCGAGGCCGGCGGCGCGCGCCCGCTGCTGCAGCTGGGCGAGGAGCGGCCACTCCGGGCGATGCGCGAGCAACAGACTGCCGCCGCGCGCCCACGTGGTTCCGGCTTGCGCGTCGCCGAGGATCGCCCCCCAGCGCGCAGGCGCATCGAGGCCGAGGAAGGCGATCTCGGGCTCGGCTTGATCGAGCTCCGAGATCGGCGCCAGCATGCCTCCGCCGCGCGGGCTGCACGGCGCCGTGGGCCCCGGCGCATCGAACAAGGTGCAGCGATGCCCGCGAGCGGTGAGGTCGAGCGCGCAGAGCAGCCCGACGACGCCCCCTCCGACGATGGCGACGTCGAGCACCGTCACGACGCCCACGGTTCCCCGGGTTGGAAAGCTCGATGGAAGATCGTGTGCAAGGTCATGGCGAATCCGGCGGTCGGAGGTCGATGCGGCCGCGCTCCGGGCGGCGGCGAGACGGGGATGGCCGCCGCCGCTCCGGATCGCTATCCTGCGCGCCGCGTGAGCCCGAGCGCCACCCTCTGCCCCGTGCTGCTCGATGTCAAGTCGACCGTCGAGGTGAAGGCATGACCGCTGCAACGATCTCGATCTCGCTCAACGGCGAGCCGACCACGATCGATGCAGGGACGACCGTCCGGCGGTTGCTCGAGCAGCTCGAGCTCGGCGAGGCCGTCGTGGCCGTCGCCGTCAACGGAAGCTTCGTACCGCGCAGTCAGCACGCCGAACACGTCGTGCATGCCGGGGATGCCATCGAGCTCGTGGCTCCCATGCAAGGAGGATGAGCCCATGGACGATGCCACGACCTGGACGATCGGAGGACGCACGCTTCGCTCGCGCCTCATGATCGGCTCCGCCCGCTATCCTTCGCCCGATCGGATGCGCGAGGCGATCGTCGCGTCGACGGCCGACGTCGTCACCGTGTCGTTGCGGCGCGAGAACCCGAAGATCCGCGCCGGGCAGGCGTTCTGGGCCTATGTCCGCGAGCTCGGTCTGCACGTGCTGCCGAACACGGCTGGCTGTCACTCGGTGCACGAGGCCGTCACGACCGCCCACATGGCACGCGAGGTCTTCGACACGCCGTGGATCAAGCTCGAGCTCATCGGCGACGACTACACGCTGCAGCCCGATCCGTTCGCATTGGTCGAGGCCGCCGAGCGTTTGAACGCCGAGGGGTTCGTCGTGTTCCCGTTCATGACGGACGACCTCGTGCTCGCCAAGCGCCTCGTCGACGTCGGCTGCGACATCCTCATGCCGTGGGCGTCGCCGATCGGATCGGGTCGCGGGGTCGTCGATCCCATCACGCTCGAGCTCATGCGGCAGCGCTTCCCCGACGTCGCGATCATCGTCGACGCCGGGATCGGGGCGCCGTCCCACGCCGCGCACGCGATGGAGCTCGGCTGCGATGCCGTCCTGCTCAACACCGCGATCGCGCGCGCGGGCGATCCCGTCGAGATGGGGCGGGCGTTCGGCGAGGCGGTGCGGGCGGGGCGTCGCGCGTACCGGGCCGGTCTCATGGAGCCCGTCGAGTTCGCGCAAGCGTCCACGCCGACCGTCGGCATGCCCGTGTGGCACGAGCCCACGCGCTGACGCGGGGGCTCACGTCGGGGCGAGGTCGGCGAGTAGACGCCGCTTCTCGGCTTCGAGCCGCCGGCGATCGGCGAGCGGGCGCGCGTCGGCGGGGGGCTCGATTGGCGGCAACGCCTCGGACGCGAGTGGTTCGAGGGTGCCGGAGAACGAGAAGCTCCCGGACATCGGTGTGCCGTCGATGTGGTACGTCGCGTCGACCCGGATCGATCGCCAGGTGCCCGTCCGGGGATCGAGCGCGAGCTCGCCGCGCAGCGCCGTGAACACGACGTGCTCGCGCCACGTCGCGGTGGGCGGGCGTGTGCCTTCGAGCGGCTCGCGACGCTCGCTCGCGAGTGACAACTCGAGGACCGCGTCCGTGTCCCCGCCGGAGCGCAGCGCGAGCTGCAGGGCAGGCGCGACGAAGGCGAGCGCGTCGTAGGCCGAACGGTACGCGTCGTCGAGCCAGAGCTCGTCGAGCTCGCTCTCGACGGGAAAGGTGATCCACGGGCGATGCTCGAGGTGCGTGTACAGGGTCTCGCCGATCCGAACGACGTGGCGGCCTCGTCCCGCGTCGTTGCGTTGGTCGAGGGTGAAGCGCGGTGTCGCGGGATCGACGGTCGCCCAGACGAGCTCGAGCTCGTCCTGGATCGAACGCGCGAGGTGGACCGGGGTGTCGAGCGCAGGGGTCGACGGGGGCGGTGGCGTCGGGGTCGTCTCGTAGCGCGCTTGGTAGCGCAAGCGATGGGGGCCGAGCGCGCGGCGAGTCACCGCGTGTGGCCGCCGCAAAGCGCGGCCCAGGGCGGCGACGTCGAGCAGGTCGTCTTCGTCGAGTACGGGCGAGCCGGGCTCCGCCTCGGCCGTCGCCGTCGTCGCCTCGGAGGACGTGTCGCGTGCACACGCCGCGACGACCAGGAAGGACGCCAGCGCACCGTTTCGGGCCAGAGCTCGCACTGGCGCAGCATAGATCAGGGGCGTTGGGCGAGGCCACGATCGCGACGTAAGATGGAGCGAGGTGATGGCGTCCATGGCTCCCGTGCTCCCCGTCGAGGTTTCCGAGCCTTGGCTGTGGATCCTCCTGTCCCCCGCCTCGCGGATCGGCGCGTTCGTGTGGGGGGCCCTGTGGGGGAGCTTCGCCAACGTCCTCATCCATCGGCTCCCGCTCGGGCTCAGCATCGTTCGTCCGCGCTCGCGTTGCCCCGGATGTGAAACGCCGATCGCCGGGTACGACAACATCCCGATCGTTTCGTACCTCGTGCTGCGCGGCAAATGCCGGCACTGCGATGCCAAGGTGCCGCTGCGCTACCTGTTCGTCGAGGTCGCGGCGGGCGTGCTGTCGTTCGCGCTCTACATGCAGCACGTCTACGTGCCGCTGCTCGAAGGCGGCGGCCCGCAGGTGGTGTCGTGGCTGCTGTGGTTCACGTTCGGCCTGGCGCTGCTCGTGGTCACGTACATCGATCTCGACTACTGGATCATCCCCGATGCGATCGTCCTGCCGCTCGCCGCCGTCGGGGCGGGGTTGGCCGTGATCTGGCCCGAGCTGCTCGGCCTCACGTGGATCGAGGCGATCGGGGCGGCGCTCGCGGGCTACGGGCTGTTCGCCGGGATCCGCTGGCTCTACCTGCGCTTCCGCGGCATCGAAGGGCTCGGGCTCGGGGACGCCAAACTCTTGCTCATGGTCGGCGCGTTCACGGGTCCGGTGGGGCTCGCGTGGACGCTCGGCGCCGGGGCGCTGCAGGGGTTGCTCATCTCGATCCCGCTGTTGCGCAGCGGCAAGCAGGTCGCGAACTCGGACCTCCAGGAGGTGCACGGGGACGACCCCACGCTCGGCGAGGACGATCCCGATCGTCTCCTCGGTCAGCGAGTGCCGTTCGGTCCGTTCCTGGCGCTCGCCGCCCTCGAGTTCGTGCTCCTCCGCGATACGCTCGCCCTGTGGGCGCGCGGGTGGCTGTACTAGCCGCGACGCGCTCGGCGACGCTTGCGAAGCACCCAACCGGCGAAGACGACCACGCAGGGAAGGGCGCCGGGCCCCGTCTCTGGGCTCGCCTGACAGCGACAGCCCTCCTCGTCCGCGGGCGTGAGATCGAGGCACGAGCAGTCCGGGCAGTCTTCGCCGCACAGGTTGTGTGGCGTGGCTTCGGACAGCCACGCGAGCGCCGGGTAGGGCACGCCGTAGAAGCCTCCGTCGCCGCAGGGGCTCGACCCGCGCGACGTAATCCCCGCGAGGCGCCACTTGCCGGACGACAGCTGCACGAAGGCGGGGCCGCCCGAATCACCCTCGCAGGAGTCCCGTAGGCCCCCTCCGGCGAAGAACTCGAGGCCTTCGGGCGAGAGCTGGGTGATCGTGGTGGTGACCTTGCGCTTGATGCCGATGCTCCCGCGCTGGCTTTCCGCGTCGGGGTCTTCGCCGTAGCCGACGAGCGTCACGCTCTCGCCGGTGCGCATCGTCTCGTCCCATTCGTCTTGCGACGTGATCGGCGGGATGAGCCCCTCCGGATCGGAGTAGAGGCCGTCGATGAGCACGAAGCCGTAGTCGTGGATGTCGGTCTTGCACGTCGTGCAGAGCTCCGGGTGCACCCCGAAGTCCCGCGCGCCGATCGACACCGCCGGATCGCGCCGGAGGTTCGGTCCGAACCGGACGGTGATGTGCTCGGCGTTGCGGACCGCCGTGAGGCAGTGGCCCGCCGTGAGCACGAGGTCCGGAGCGACGAGCGTGCCCGTGCAGAGGCCCCCCGCGGCTTCGATCGCGACCACCGGATCGAACTCTCCCATGGCGGTCGGTTCGCCGCCGATGATGGAGGCAGGTGGCGTCGGTGTGGTCCAATGGGTGGGACTCGGAACGACCATCCAGCCCACGACCAACATCCATCCGACCAACATCGTCGATGCAGTATACCGATCGGCGACGGGTCGCGGTGGTCGGGAAGGGCCGCGAGCGTACGATTGGACCCGCCGCGGCGCGAGCCTGCGCTCGACTGGTGCAAATCGGGCCCCGAGATGGGGCGATGGGCTGCCGCCGTCGTGCGGAGCCGTTTACCATTCGGTCCTTGCCCCAACACCATGTCTTCTTGGTGCCGGGTTTCTTCGGCTTCCTCAGCTTCGGCGAGATGACCTACTTCTCCGCCGTCGCCGAACTCCTCGAGCATCGCCTGGTCGAGCTCGGGCTCGACGCGCGGGTGCAGGCGGTCGGGACGCTGCCCACGGCGTCGCTGCGGGCGAGGGCGGCCGCCCTCGCCCGTGCGGTCGCGTCGGCGCACGTGCCCCCGGAGGCCCACATCCACTTCGTCGGACACAGCAGCGGCGGCCTGGACGTGCGCCTCATGACCGCGCCCGGGGTCGTCCTGCCGATCGATTTCGACCTCGAGGCGCTCGCGCGACGCGTACGGACGGTCGTGACCCTGGCGACGCCGCATTACGGCACGCCGCTCGCCAGCGTCGCCACCGGCGTGCTCGGGCAGAAGCTGCTGCAGTTGCTCTCGGTGCTCACGTTGTACGCGCTCCGGTTCGGCCGACGGCCGCTGCGGGGCGCCGTGCGGGCGGCCCAGATCCTCGTGCGCCTCGACGACATGGTGGGGCTCGGCGACTCCATCCTCGATCAGCTCTACGCGCAGGTGCTGTCCGATTTCTCGAAGGAGCGTTCGCAGTCGCTCGAGACGTTCCTCGGCCATGTGCGCGGGGACCAGGCCCTGCTGCCGCAGATCACCCCCGACAGCCTCGATTTGTTCAACTCGTCCACGCGCGATCGAGCGGACGTGCGCTACGGATGCGTGGTCACGCGAGCGCGCCCGCCCAAGGTGCTCGGCACGTTCGCGGTGGGGCTCGATCCCACGGCGCAGCTGTCTCACGCGATCTACCACGCGCTCTATCGCCTCACCGCGCAGATGGCCCCGGGGCGGTTGCCGGCGCTGACGGACGCGCAGGTCGAGGCCCTCGTCAGTGGTTACGGCAAAGTGCCTGCGCCTTCGGCCAACGACGGGATGGTTCCGACGCTGTCGCAGGTTTGGGGGCGGGTGATCCACATCGCGCGCGCCGATCACCTCGACGTCATGGGGTACTTCGGCGACCCCAGCCGTGGCCCCACCCATATCGATTGGCTCGTGACCCGGTCCGGATTCGATCGCACGCGTTTCCGGGCGGTCTGGGGTGCCGTCGCGCGAACCATCGCCGAGTCGGCGAGGCGTCCGTCGTGAACGGGCGCGCGTCGGTCCCCGCGGGCTGCTAGAGTCGACGCGTGAGCGGACGTCTGCGGCAGCTCCTGGTGGTGGCGGGGTCGTTCGGTGTGTTCGGTGCGGGGCCGCGTGCCGCCGTCGCCATGGGCCCCGGCGACCCGATCGAGGTGCCCGACGGAACGGCGGCGATCCTCAGCACCGAGCGCGCCGCGGAGAAGCGCGCGGCCATTCGCGAAGGGGTCGCCAGCGATCGCGCGGCGAAGCGCTTCCGCAAAGTCGGCCAGAGTCTCGAGCGCGACGCCGCGATGCTCGGCGATCCGCTCACGCTGCTCGACGCGGGCGAGGCGTGGCTGGAGGCAGCCCGGGTTTCGCGCGACAAAGACGAGGCGCTCCATGCCGAAGAGCTCACCCTCGTCGCGCTCGACATCCTACACTTCTACCGCGACGTCGCGGCGGGCAAGACCCGCTCACGCTGGAGTGTCGTGACGGGCGAAGAAGCGGCCGACGGCATCGAACGCAGCGACGC
>Ga0079224_100008652_pt1 | contig 13804 bp, 12 predicted proteins | sample Stecom2015_FD_80414 | JGI IMG/M metagenome (GOLD analysis project Ga0079224, IMG submission 80414) | Agricultural soil microbial communities from Utah to study Nitrogen management - Steer compost 2015 | ecosystem: Environmental > Terrestrial > Soil > Agricultural land | place: USA: Utah... | reverse complement strand
AGGGCGTGGAAGTTACCGTACCACTTGTGTACCCCTTCGATTTGCAGAATGGGAGTGTTCATCGCTTATCCAATGCGTAGCGTTGTTCCAGGAAGCGTCCATAGCCCACGATGGACAAGCCTAGAATGAGATAGATGGCCGAGACGACAAGGTAGGCCTCAACAAAGTACGGGCGCCACTCAGGGTTGGTCAGAGCCATTTTCAAGCTGCCCGTCAGATCGTAGATATTCACGATTGCCACGAGCGAAGTGTCCTTTAGCACGCCAATGAAGTGGCTAGTGGCTGGGGGAATCGTCAACCGGGCGGCCTGCGGCAGAATAATGAGCTTCAGCGCCTGCCAGCGCGACAGGCTTAGCGCATGTGCCGCTTCCCCCTGACCCTTGGTGATGGCTTGCAAGCCCCCTCGGTAAACCTCCGCCAGGTAGGCAGCCGAGAACGCAGTCAGGCACAGTGCGACCCGTATCATGGGGTCTGCCCGCCAGCTGGGCGGCAACAGCAAAGGCAGCACAAAGGCACCAAAGAAAAGCACAGTGATCAGCGGTACACCGCGGATCAGTTCGATGTAACCCGTACACGCCCACCGCACGATAGGAAGCTCCGAGCGGCGTCCCAATGCCAGCGCAATGGCCAGAGGAACCGAGGTAATCACGGCAAACACGCTAAGCAGCAGGGTGAGCGGCAAGCCACCCCAAAGGTCGGAGTCTACGGGAGTGAGTCCGCCCCAACCGCCAGCCAGCAGTGCAACGAATAGCACGAGCGCTATAACAACCATCCACATGCCGCGCGCGCCGAAGAACCGCGGCAGAGCTGCGAGGCCCACCGAGGCCAGCAACAGGCCCATTCCCAATACCGGCCGCCACCCCTCACCTATGGGATATCGACCCAACAAGATTATGCGATGGTTATAAGCCACGGCGCCCCAGCAGGCTCCGGAAGACTGGCGGCAGGTTTCTGAGTCAATGACGGTGGTGGCGTCCCAAACACCCCATAGAAAGGCCTTATAGACCACGACCGCCAGCAGCCCGAGCACCACTACCGTGGTGAGCGATGTTCCCGTCGAAGCGAACATTGCCTTGAACCAACGTTCGCGCCAGCTTGGAGGAATGGGAGGGCTTAACATTTCTGCCATGTCAGCGCTCCTTGATCGCCACGCGGCGATTGACCTGGGCCATGATGAAAGCCGTCAGCAAATTAATGATGAGATAGACCGAAGCAATGACGATGATGCACTCGATGGCACGACCGGTTTGATTCATGCTGGTGTTTGCCACCGAGACAATTTCCGGGTAACCAATTGCCACGCCAAGGGAAGAGTTCTTGATGGTGCTGAGCATCAGGCTGGTATAGGGTGGAATCGCCACGCGCAGCCCCTGAGGAATCAACACCAACCGCAACGCCTGCCAACGGGTGAGGCTCAGAGCGTGACTGGCTTCGCCCTGACCACGCGGCACTGATTGAATGCCAGCGCGCACGATCTCCGAGCAGAACGCCCCGGCGTAAAGCGTAAGTGCCGTCACAAGCGCCATCCATTCCGTACTGAGCACATGGGTGCCGGTAACCCCAAAAGGCGTTTCCTCCACTTCACCCCAAGGCAGAATCAGCCCACCATTGCTGAGATACGAGCCCCCAAAGCGCAAGGCATTTTCGGCATCAGGCAGCCACTCAGTCATCATGATGTAGATGAGCAGCACCTGCACCAACAGCGGTATGTTGCGAACCAGGTCGACCAGCCCGCGCGCCAGTGTACGAATGAGCGGATTCTGCGCGAGCGAGGCTACCCCGAGCGTAAGCCCCAGCATGGTGGCGAAAAGAAGGGCTGGCAGGGCCACCCGCAAGGTGTTGGCAGCCCCAGCCAGCATGGCTTGAAAGTAAGTGTCGTCCTCGCCGAACGGCACCCAGCCCTCGCCAATGGCAAAACCGGCAGAATCGTGAAACAGAAAGTCGAAGCCTGCGGCCATATTGCGTTCACGCAGATTCAACTGCGCGTTATGGGCCAGCCAGCCTAGCAGGCCCACCAGCGCAATCAGCAGCGCCGCCTGCAACAGCAGCGCTGTGACAGGTACGGGCTTGCGCGGTGGTTTGTCCATCGCTTCGTGTTGCTCTTTCATTTCGAACTTCCGCCAGTCATGCCATCACAGGCGATTTATTGCAGAGGAAGGGGGTAAACCAGGCCACCGTCGGTGTACAGACGGTTCAGGCCACGTTCCAATTTCAGCGGGCTCTTGTCGCCCAGGTTGCGCGAGAAGCTTTCGCCATAATTGCCAACCTGCTTCACAATGCGATAGGCCCATTTCTTGTCCAGGCCGAGGGATTTACCAATATCGTCGCCATTGCCAGTGAAGCGCTTAATGGCTATGTCGTCGCTTTTACCTGCGAGCTCGTCAATATTCTCTTGAGTCAGGCCCAGTTCTTCGGCGCCTTGCATGGCCTGAAGTACCCAACGCACGATGGTGAACCATTCCTCATCACCACGACGCACGGCCGGTCCAACAGGTTCCTTGCTGATGATTTCGGGAAGGAGATCGAAGTCGGCAGGGTTGGGCAGATCAGTTGCGCGCAGAATCGCCAGCGCAGTGTAGTCACCCGTGTAAGCATGGCAGCGCCCTGAAATGAAGGCTTGCTTGGAAGCCTCGGCGTTGTCGAACACCACCGTCTTGAATGTCAGGCTGTTGTTGCGGGCGAAATCCTGCAGATTTCTTTCGGTGCTTGTGCCGGCATCAATACAGATGGTGGCCTTGTCCAGTTGCTTGGCACTGGTGAGGTTGGGACGCTTCTTCACAATGAAGGCTTGGCCATCATAAAAATTGATGCCTGCCCACATCAGACCGAGGCTGGTGTCACGCGTGAAGTTGAATGTCGTGTTGCGTGCCAGCAGGTCAATTTCCCCGCTTTGCAATGCCGTGATGCGAGTTTGGCCCGACGTCGGCACATACTTCACCTTGTCTGCATCGCCCAGCACTGCCGCCGCCACAGCACGGCAGAAGTCGACGTCCAGCCCGCTCCACTTGCCGGCGCCATCGGCTTGCGCGAACCCTGCGCGACCAGTATGAACGCCGCAAACCAGTTGGTCGCGCTGCTTGACGCCGTCCAGAACCTGGCCGGCCATGGCAGGCATGGCTGCACTCAGGGCCACGGCGAGGACGGAGGCATTCAGGATTTTATGTGCCAGTTTCATCATGTGTTCCTCGAAAGAGAAGTTGGCGTTGGGAGAGAAGGAAAGGTCACTCGGGAGCGCGCACCTGCAAGTGCGGCAGCACGGTGTCGATAAGTTCGGTGGTAATGGATTCAGATTGCGGATTGAGGCGTACAACGCGCGCGAGCAGTGCCTCGATAACCGCCAAGACGGACACGTAGCTGTGGGAAAGCACACTATGGCTGGCCGGCGCCAAAAGGGCGGTGTCGGCCACGCCAACCAGCGGTGACGATGCTGCGTCGGTCAGCGCGACTACACCCGCACCCCGCTCGCGCGCGAAGCGGGCCAGTGTGACGATGTCGACGGAATAGCGCGGTACTGAGATAGCCAGCACCACGTCGCCTTCCCCCAGGCGGGACATGCGCCGCAAGATCTGTTCGGTTCCGCCCCCTTCCGAAAGATGGGTTGCGGCCTGGACATAAGGCATGAACGCGCTGGCCGCAAACCCTGCGACGAAGTGGCTCATGCCCAGCCCAAGGGTGTAAACGTGGCGGGATTTCAGCAGATCTTGTGCACATTGTTCGAGCACCTGCAGGTCCAGTTCTTCCGCTGCCTGCAGCAAGCCTGCCTGGGCTGAGGCAAAAGGATGCCCAGCCTGCATTTCAGGTTGCCGACGCAGCTTGGCAATCGGTTCATGAACATCTTGTAGAGCGGCCACCAGGGCGGCACGCAGCTCGGCAAAACCAGCAAATCCGGCATGAGTGGCGAACCGATTCACAGCGGATTGGGACGCCTTCGCTTGCTCGGCGATTTCATCGGCACTGAGTGAGACAGCGCGCAGAGGATGTGCAGCGATCCACAGCCCGACCTTGCGAATGGCGGGGCTTCCTTCAACGGCAGACTGACGCAACTGATTGAGTAGACTCATAACCGAGCAAATGAATAGATTGATTCAATTTTTAAGTTTTTTGAATCATTTCATTCATACTAGACCGGCTTTGAAGAAAGCACAAGTGGGGCTTGTACCTGCTAGGTGTTATGCGCGCAGAACGGGAGAGCGGAAGAGTGACTGAGGGAAGCGTCTGAATGCTGCGAGATGTGCAGATCGGCGCCGCAGCGCCGATCTGATGCAGTCTTCCAGGAAAGTAGCCATCAAGTAAGCGGCCCTGATGGCCTCCAGCCCTTAAGCGTGCGTGATTGTCGTTCCAAGTACCTTCAAGCATTCCCGCATGAAGGCGGCCAGGCCCGTCCACCCCTTGGCGGAAACCATGTTGCCATCCACGTACGCTTCATGCGGTTTTACGTCGATATAAGTTCCGCCCGCCAGAATGACTTCCGGTTCGCAGGCTCCCAAGGCAGCGACTTTCTTCCCGCGTACTACCCCGTCGACCGCCACTAGAATCTGTACGCCGTGGCAAATCGTGAATATGGGTTTCTGCGTTTCGTGGAAGTGCCGCACCATTGCCTGGATGCGTTTGTCAGTGCGAATGTATTCTGGCCCACGCCCGCCGGCGCAGTAGACCGCGTCATACTCTTCCACATTGACTTCCGAGAACGTCTTGTTGATTTCGACCAAATGGCCAAAACGTTCGATATAAGTCTGGTGGCCTTCAAAGTCGTGTAGCGAGGTCTGTATGAACTCGCCCGCTTTTTTGTCGGGACAAACGACGTGAACGGTATGGCCCACTGCCTCCATTCCTTGTTGAAAAACGTAGATTTCATACTCTTCGGTGAATTCACCGCAAAGCATGAGAATTTTTTTACCACTCATCTTGTTCCTCCCAGGTGCGATACAGGCCGGTACGAATTCCGGCCGATCATGGTTTTAGAAAGGGCTATCCGGAAAATAGAACTGATCAGCGTTCTCAGGAGTGATCAGCGGGGCGTCAAGTTTGAAGTTGCCACGCATGGGGGCTTGACCCGAAAACTGCGCCGCTGTCATGTAGATTGCCGACTTGATCATCGACGGAGGATACGGCGTGGAAATGGGCGTCACCGCATTTTTGGCCTTCACCATTTCAATCACTTCTTTCATCCCGTTCCCGCCCAGGGCATATTTGATTTCAGTGCGCCCCGATTGTTTGATTGCCTCCAGGACACCCAGCAACATGTCGTCGTCGTTGGCCCAAACCGCGTCAATCTTGGGATACTTAGCAAGGTAGTCTTGCATAAGGGTGAAGGCTTGATCTTGATTCCAGTTGGCGTACTGGATATCCAGAATCTTAATGTTCGTGCCCTTGATCACATCGGTGAAGCCCTGGATCCGCTCATCGTCAATCACGGTGGGAATACCCCGCAACACAACGATGTTCCCCTCGTTATTCAGCTTCTCAGCCAACCATTTCGCGGTGTTCGCCCCTACGGCAATATTGTCGCCCGCAACGTATAGATCCTGGATGGAAGGATCTGTCAGCCCACGGTCCACAACCGTGATGAAGGTGCCACCCGATTTCACTTGCTCGACCGGACCGGTCAGTTCTTCAGAAGTGAACGGCAATATGACCAATGCATCTAGTTTGCTGCCCGCCGAAAGGTCTTCCAGTGCGGACACTTGTGCCGATGCCGAAGGCGATGTCTTCACCACGACATCAATATGCGGAAACGCCGCCTTGACTTCTTTTGCCGCCTGTTCCGCGTGATACACCACGCCACCTGTCCAACCATGTGTAGCCGCTGGAATGGAGACACCAATAACTCGCTTCTCCTGAGCCAGAGCGTTGGTGGCAGTCAGCGCCACAAGACTTACTGCCGACAGCATGCCTAGCGCCCGTTTAGTAAAGGTCTTCATGTCCTCTCTCCTGATGATGGTTAGCATTGTTATGTTTTCTTGAACGCCGCTGCCCTCCACACAGCGGTTACTTGATGAACCGGTGCGCCAACATGGCAAGGATGATGATTACCCCTTGAACCGCAGCGACGAGGTACTCGGACACCATGTTGGACAACACCATCAAATTGGCAATCACTTCAAGGATTAACGCACCTGCAACGGTTCCCCACACACGTGCTTTCCCGCCGCGCAGCAACGTGCCCCCGATCACAACTGCAGTAATGACCTGCAACTCCCAGAGTTGCCCGGTCGTAGGGGTGGCTGCCCCAAGACGTGGGATATAGCAAATGGCGGCAATCGCCACGCACAACCCCTGAATGACGAAGGCGTAGGTGCGTACCTTCGTCACGGAAATACCCGAGAATCTCGCGACATCCGCATTGGAGCCCACGGCCGTACAATGCCGCCCGAATTTTGTGCGATACAAAACTACCGCGGCGACGACCGCCACCAGGATGGTGATGGCGACAGGGATTGGAATACCGAGAATGTCGCCAAAATAGACGGGCCGGTAAGGTTCACGCAGCGGCCGCGCCATGGGAATTGAACCGCCGTCGGACATCCATGTAATCAATGCGCGAAAGATGCCCATCGTGCCCAAGGTGGCAATGAAGGGTTCGATCTTTCCGACGGTGACGATGAGGCCGTTCAGCAACCCGCAACCTGCGCCCACCAGCACGCCAACCACAGCCCCGACAAGAATCGCATTCGCGCCCAGAGAAGGTTCGAGGCGGTTCATCGTGAGAATCATGATGCCGGTGACAAAAGCCATCATTGACCCCACGGAGAGGTCCAGACAACGCGATGAAATGACGAAGGTCGCGCCGACGGCAATGATGGCGATGAAGGCTGAACGCGTAATGACGTTCGTCAGATTGGTGACCGTTGCGAAATTGGAATTCACCAAAATTCCGGCCAGCATGACGACCGCCAGGGCAATAAATGGCCCCATTGCGGCCCAGCGTATGCGCTGCGGCGCTTTAACGACAGGGATATCTGTTGTTGCGCTGCTCATTGTGTTTGTCTCCCGCATTTATCGTTATTGAATCGTGTATGCCGGCGTGGTGCGCGGTGGCGCTGGTCGCGGCGTAAACGACATTTTGCTCTGTGATTTCGCTGCCTGTCAGTTCAGTGACGATGCGTCCTCCCCGCATCACCAGGACTCGGTCGGCCAGCCCGACGAGTTCCGGCAGCTCTGAAGAAATCATGACGCAGGCTTTGTTGGCACGAACCAGCTGATCGATGAATTCATAGATCTGCCCCTTGTTACCAATGTCGATACCGCGGGTGGGTTCGTCAATAATGACGACCGATGGATCGGTCATCATCACTTTTGCCAGCAACAATTTCTGCTGATTACCGCCAGACAGCTGCCCCGCGTCCAAACGCAGGGAGCGAACCCGTATGTCGTAGTCCCTTACGGCCTGCTCCAGCGCCTGAGTGTCTTTTTCATGATCAAGGACGAGCTGCGGCTGGAGCCGGTCGAGTGCTTGCAAGGTGGCGTTGGGAGCGAGGGGATCTTCCAGCAGCAACCCTTTGCCCTTTCGATCTTCAGTCAGGTAGACGAGGCCAAGGTCGCGCCATGTCTTGACTGAACGGTGTTTGACAGGCTGCCCGTTGAACTCAATATGCTGCGCTTCGGCGTGACGCAACCCCATCAAGCCTTCGAATAATTCGGTACGACCCGAGCCGATCATGCCGCCGATGCCCAGCACCTCGCCAGCACGAACGTCTAGACTCGCTTCCACGCTGCCACGATCGACCGAAAGATGTTTGATGACGAGTAAAGGATCACGCCGGACGCCCTGGGCACGCTTGGGGGGATAGAGAACATCCAGCGTACGCCCAACCATTAATTCAGCCATGCGCCGTTGGGAAAGCTCTGCCGCGGGCCAGGTGCCAACCATTTTCCCGTCGCGCAATACGGTGATCCGATCTGCCAGAGCCTCGACTTCGTCGAGACGATGCGAGATATAGAGAACAGCCACGCCGCGTGCTTTCAGCTTTCGTACGACATCCAGTAGCGCCGCCACCTCGTCATCCGCCAGAACTGCCGTTGGCTCATCGAAGATCACGACCTTGCGTGGCTGCAAAAGTGCTCGGCCAATCTGGACCAGCTGCCGCTGAGCTAGGGGCAACTCGCCGACTTCATCTTGCGGGTGACAATGGGCTCCGATGGAATCGAGTACTTCCTGGGTGCGCTCGATCATGGCGGCATCGTCGACCATCAAGCCACGAGCCAGCTCTTGCCCGAGGAAGAAGTTCTGGGCGACGGTCAGATCGGGCGCCAGAAGAATTTCCTGATGGACGAGCACTACCCCGGCAGCTTCAGCCGCCGCTGCGTCATGGAAGTCGACCGGCGCTCCGTCGAGAAACAATCGCCCAGCGGTCGGACTGACATATCCCGAAAGCAGCTTCATCAACGTAGATTTGCCGGCTCCGTTCTCGCCGATGATGGCATGCACTTCGCCCGCTCTCACCTCGAGAGTGACATCTGACAGGACTGTGATCTGGCCATAGTCTTTGGTCAGACCCTGGGCTGCCAATGTCGGAGCGCCGCTGCGGTCAGATTTCACATCCTGAAAGACGGTTGAAGGTGCAGAGGCCATCATGACAATCACTCAAAAGCCGACATTAGGCGTTCGCGTGAACGAGAAATGTGCTCACGCATGGCGGCTTCAGCCGCCCCGGGATCGCGAGCCCGGAATGCTGCCATAAGATTTTCGTGCTCTTCCAAAGCCTCTTGGGTGACGCGCGTGTGAAACAAGAGCCGGAACAGGTGCAAATGCACATGCTGGTTGTACAGGGTTGTACGAATGACCTCGTTACCGGCAATTCGCATGATCTCGTCATGAAAGTGAGCGTCTATACGCGCGAACCTAGAATATCTGCTGGTTCGATCTACCGGCGTTCCCCCATCGGCCATATCTGCTGCAATGGCCTCCAGATACTGTAGCGATTCGGCCGTCATGTTCAAAGCGGCCAGACGTGCACCTTCGGGCTCTACCAACAGGCGAAAGTCAAATAAGTCTTCGAACTGCTTGCGGTTGAATTGCGGGGCCGCGCTATAGCCAATAAGGTGCGCCTTCTGCACCAGATGTTCACGCTCCAACCTGGAAAGCGCTTCCCTAACCGGTGTTTGCGAAACGCCGAGTTCCCTGGCCAGAACGTCAATCGGAATACGCGCCCCCGGTGGTATGGCGAGCGACATCAGGCGTTCGTAGATTCTTTCGTAAACGCTATCTACTACGCTGATTCGACGGGTGGCCACGGTTTCTGTGGCTTCTCGGTGAACTTCCATTACCTCTTAACGCTCCGCATTTCGCCTTGACACGCGCAAATATTGACAAATACCATATCAAATGTCAAATCAAATATCCTATACGATATGATATTTGAACACTTAATGGAGACAAAAATGGGACACTTCGGTGCGTTCAGGGCGCCTCGCGAACTCTTATTCGGTGCCGGGCAACGTAAGGCTCTAGGCAGCCTCGCCACCAAGCTGGGCCGGCGCGCATTGCTTGTAACCGACTCGCGAATGGCAACTGATCCAGCATTCCTGGAGATCGTGGATAGCCTTCAGGCACAAGGGCTGGAGGTAAAAGTGGAAAGCGGTACTTTGCCGGATGTCCCAGTTACTTCTGCCCTGCAGATTGCGGAGTCCGTGCGTTCTTTCGACGCTGATCTCGTCATAGGCATTGGCGGCGGCTCATGTCTCGACATGGCAAAGTGCTTGGCTTTGCTCCTCACATATGGGGGGCGCCCGCAGGATTACTATGGCGAGAATAAGGTGCCCGGGCCGGTACTGCCTGTCATCGCCCTGCCCACCACCGCTGGAACAGGGTCAGAGGTCACCCCTGTAGCCGTTCTGTCAGACGATGAACGTGTTCTCAAGGTAGGCATCTCAAGCCCTTACCTGATTCCCCACGCTGCCATCTGCGACCCGGAACTCACCCTCACCTGCCCACCGGGCCTGACAGCCATCGCCGGTGCCGACGCCCTGACCCATGCCATTGAAGCCTTGACTGCCATTCGTCGCGAACCGACTCCGGAACTCACTCAGGAGCGTGTCTTCGTCGGCAAAAATGCTTTGTCCGATCATTTCGCGTTGACGGCCATTTCCCTGCTTTGGCAAGGGCTGGAGACTGCCTGCGCCGACGGAAGCAACCTGACCGCCCGTTCCCAGGTCATGCAAGGGGCGACCTTCGCCGGTATGGCATTCGGTGTAGCGGGGACTGCGGCTGCGCATGCCATTCAATATCCCGTGGGTGCGCTCACACATACCGCACATGGTGCCGGCGTCGCCAGCCTCATGCCCTGGGTCATGCGATGGAACGAACCTGCCATTCAGAATGAGTTGCAGCAAATGGCCGGCGCCATGCGCTTGGAGAGCAAGGATGAAGTTATCCCAGCGGTTGCAGGCTTGTTTGCTCGCATTGGCATTCCCCCGACGCTCGCGGCCCTCGGGCTCACCGAAGACCGCCTCGGCTGGGTTGCCGAACAATCATGCGGTATAGAGAGGCTGGTGCTGAACAATCCTCGGCCGTTGAAGCACGACACCATGCTGGCCCTGGTGAAAGCCGCCTATTTCGGTGACGCAAGCTATATACAACAAGAAGAGGAGAACACCTTATGACTACCGACATTCTGGCTCTTGAGTCCGGCTACGACACGCCTGCATTGCACGCTGAAGGTCTGTTCATTGGGGGCCGCTGGGAATCTGGAACAGGAATACTGGTCGATAATCCGTCCACTGGAGAGACCCTGGCAGAGGTGGCCGACGCCTCCGTCGATGATGCACTGCGTGCGGTCGATGCAGCTGCTGCAGCTGCCACGGAATGGCGGTCCACTCCTGCGAGGCAACGCGCCGAAATCCTGCGCCGCTGGTTTGAGCTTATGAGCGACCATGCCGAAGAACTGGCACGCCTCATTTCCCTGGAAAACGGTAAAGCCCTGCCCGATGCCCGTGGGGAGGTCGCGTACGCAGCTGAATTCTTCCGCTGGTACGCCGAAGAAGCCGTCAGAATCGCAGGAGAATTCCGACATACTCCATCTGGCGCCCATCGGATACTGGTGGATCATGAGCCCATCGGCATCGCGCTTTTGATTACGCCGTGGAATTTTCCGGCGGCAATGGCAACACGCAAGATTGGCCCGGCACTGGCAGCGGGTTGCACAGTGATTCTGAAACCCGCGGCAGAAACGCCCCTGACAGCATTCGCCTTGGCCAGACTGGGCGCAGAAGCAGGTGTACCGCCTGGGGTAGTGAACGTGCTCAGTACCTCGCGGCCCGCGGACATCACCAACGCCATTCTGGCCGACCCACGAGTACGCAAGCTGTCGTTTACCGGTTCCACGGCTGTAGGCAGGCGGCTCTTGGCCGAAGCGGCCAAGCGCGTCATCTCATGCTCGATGGAACTCGGTGGTAACGCACCTTTTATTGTTTTCGATGATGCTGATCTGGACAACGCACTGGACGGGGCAATGATCGCCAAAATGCGCAATGCAGGCGAAGCGTGCACGGCAGTCAATCGCTTTTACGTTCAGTCGGGCATTCATGACGAATTTGTGGCGGGCCTAACGCAGCGCATGGGTGAACTCAAGGTCGGCCCCGGTATAGAAACCGGTGTGCAGGTCGGGCCTATGATCACTTCTGCCGCCGTCCAAAAAATTGACGGTCTTGTACAGCGGGCTGTGGCCCAAGGCGCGCGTATCCACACTGGAGGTCAATCACTACCAGGCGCTGGCAATTTCTATTTACCCACCGTGATGGACAATGTTCCGCTGGATGCGGAAATCGCCAAGGCGGAAATCTTCGGCCCCGTGGCTTGTGTATACCGGTTTGAATCGGAACAGGACGCCATAGCTGCGGCGAACGATACCGAGTATGGCCTTGCCGCCTACGTTTACTCGGAGGACTTGGCCAGGGCCATGAGAGTCAGTAAGCAACTCGAGTCAGGTATGGTCGCCATTAACCGGGGGCTGATGTCCGACCCGGCAGCGCCCTTCGGCGGCGTGAAGCAAAGCGGCATTGGCCGTGAAGGTGGCGTGACAGGCATCCTGGAGTTCCTTGAACCGAAATACTACGCCCTGAGCTTATAAATATGGCTGTGGACCTCTACCGCAATCGCGACTTCATTCCCAACTTCGATGAGATTGCAGCAGAAACAGCCGCCCGCTCCAAAGACCTGGCGGCAAAGGTACAAATTCAGCGCGACATCTCATATGGGCCCGGCAACCGGGAACGCTTTGATCTGGTCTTCCCGGCGCGCCCTGTAAAGGGCGCGCCACTACATATTTTTTTTCATGGGGGTTACTGGCGCTCAGGCAGCAAAGAAGACCATCTTCTTGTCGCTGCACCCGTTCTCGCGGTGGGCGGCATTGCCGCAATTGTCACCTACGACCTGATGCCGGGAACCAGACTGGGCACGATAGTGCAGCAAACACGGGCAGCTGTACGGAAGATCGCCGGCATGGCAGCCAGTATAGGCGCGGACCCCACCCGCATGACTGCCAGCGGACACTCTGCCGGTGCCCACCTGGCGAGCTATCTGGCTGCGGTTTCCCCCGCGGAGCCTGAACCCGAATCTTTACCGTCTTTGCGCGCGCTACTTCTCGTGAGCGGTCTTTACGATCTTAAGGATATTCCCGCCAGCTTCTTAAAAGACGAAACGCAGATGACCGCTGACGAGGCTAAAAGCTGGTCACCATTGGGTGCGCGCCAGCTACAGATGCCAAAACGAATCATCATGGTGAGCGAGAATGACAGCCCACCCTTTCACGAACAGGGCCGCGCATTTACTGAGCACTTACAACAAATAGGCGCGCAGGCCACTCTGCACACCGAAAAAGGCCTCAACCATATGAGCATTGTCCTGGCGCTTGGCGATCCCCAGAGCGCGGTGGGCCAACGTCTGGCGGAGTTAGTATTGAGTGATTGAAGGTGGTGACAGAGGCAGAAAACGAAAACCCCCTTGCAACTCAAGGGGAATGCGAAATCACCCTCAGCTACGTGCGCCGTGCCCCAACCTGGGGCGCTTGTGAGGCGCCGGCCCTGCACCATTTCGGGGCAATTCCTCGCTCACTTCCGTTTCAAACCGCATAAACGCTCACAGTTCCTGACTCCGAAAACTGGCACGGATCGTGCGTTAAGCCCTGTGTGCTGTTCGCATGGGTCGCGCCTGCCGCACGACTCTCCCTCCATCCCCTTCGGAGTCACCATGAAACGCAGACTGGTTCTCAAGCAGTTGTCCGTCATGAGCCTTCTAGCCCTTTCCGGCTGGATGCCCCAGGCGTCAGCCGCCGACACAATCAAGGTCGGCATCCTCCACTCCCTCTCAGGCACGATGGCCATCTCGGAAACGTCACTGAAAGACGTCGCGCTGATGACCATAGACGAGATCAATGCCAGCGGCGGTGTGCTCGGAAAGCAGCTTGAGCCGGTGGTCGTCGACCCGGCATCAAATTGGCCCCTCTTCGCTGAAAAGGCGCGCCAGCTGTTGGCGCAGGACAAAGTTGCCGTCGTATTCGGCGCGTGGACCTCGGTGTCGCGCAAATCGGTGCTGCCGGTTTTCAAGGAGCTAAACGGGCTGCTGTTCTACCCCGTTCAGTATGAAGGCGAAGAGCTTGAACGCAACGTCTTCTACACCGGAGCCGCACCCAACCAACAGGCCATCCCGGCCGTTGAATATCTGATGAGTGAAGACGGCGGCGGCGCGAAGCGCTTTGTGCTGCTGGGAACCGATTACGTTTACCCGCGCACCACAAACAAGATCCTGCGCGCCTTCCTGCATTCCAAAGGCGTGAAGGACAGCGACATTGACGAGGTCTACACGCCT
>Ga0079224_100008649_pt1 | contig 13807 bp, 13 predicted proteins | sample Stecom2015_FD_80414 | JGI IMG/M metagenome (GOLD analysis project Ga0079224, IMG submission 80414) | Agricultural soil microbial communities from Utah to study Nitrogen management - Steer compost 2015 | ecosystem: Environmental > Terrestrial > Soil > Agricultural land | place: USA: Utah... | reverse complement strand
CGCAGCAGCCCCGGCACGGCTGCCGCGAGAGGCAGCGCGGCCAACGCCGCGAGCGCGACGCGGCCCGGCAGAGGCAGCGTCGACGTCATGATCCCTAGCGCGGCCGCGCCGAGCAGCGCGCCGTGGCAGATCCACGCGGCGATGACGAGCGCATTGCCGCTCATTGCGGGTCGGATCGCTTAAGCCGGATTGCGAGGCGCGCGACCCGCTCGCCGAGCACGCGGGCGAGCTCGCTCTCGTCGTCGGAAAGCGCCGCGTTCCACGGCGCGGCGACATGCGTCGCACCGTACGGCGAGCCGCCGGTCCGGGTCTCGAACAGCGCCGCGCGGGTGTACGGCAGACCGACCCACAGCATGCCGTGATGGACGAGCGGCAGCGCCATCGCGAGCAGCGTCGACTCCTGTCCGCCGTGCAGCGTCGACGTCGACGTGAAAACGCCCGCGGGCTTGTCGACGAGGCCGCCCGAGAGCCAGAGGTCCGTCGTCGAATCGAGGAAGTGCTTCAGCGGCGCGGCCATCGTGCCGAACCGCGTCGGGCTGCCGAGAAGGAGGCCGTCGCATTCGGCGAGATCCGCGCCGCGTGCGTACGGCGGCCCCTCGTCCGGCACCGGCGGCGAGACGGCCTCGCTCGTCGCCGATACCGGGGGCACGGTGCGCAGCCGCGCGACCGCGCCGGCCGCCTCGACGCCGCGGGCCGCGTGACGGGCGAGGGCCGCAGTGCGCCCGCCTCGCGAGTAGAAAAGCACGAGAACGATCGTGTCGTTCACTCGAAGAGTTCCAGCACGCTCTCCGGCGGGCGGCCGATCCGTGCGCGGTCCCCGACCTCGACGATCGGCCGCTCGATCAGGATCGGATGCCGGACCATCAACGCGATCAGGTCGTCTTCGCTCGCGCTCGAATCGAGGCCGCTGTCCTTCCACTCCTTCTCGTTCTTGCGGATCAGGTCCGCGGCAGAGATGCCGAGCTTCCCGAGCAGTGCCTTCAGCCGCTTCGCATCCGGCGGCGTCTTCAGGTACTCGACGACCTCGGGCTCGACGCCGCGCTCCTCGAGCAGCGCGAGCGTCGCGCGCGACTTGGAGCAGCGGGGGTTGTGATAAATCCTCGTGGTCATGGTCGTACTCCTCGGTCTTCAGTAGCCCGATCCTTCTTCGGATCCGGCGTTCGGATCTCGACGTCGGCGGCAGTTTAGGGGAGGCGGATCAAGGCTTTCCAGCACGGGTGAAAGCGTGGCCGTGCTATGCTTGGCGCGAGCGGTCTCCTTCGGCGGAGCTCAAGCGGTATTGTCCGAGCAGAAGAACACAACGGCCCGAGCTTACAAGGCGCGAGCGCTTAAACGAACTGCAGCCGCCCTCGTCGCAACCCTATCGATCACGGCGTGCGCGACGTCGCCTCCCGTGCAGGAGATGAGCGATGCGCGCGAGGCGATCGCCGCGGCGGAGGAGGCGTCGGCCGCGGAGCTCGCGCCGGGGCCGCTGAACGATGCGCGGCGCTTCCTGGAGACGGCGGAGCAGCTGCTGCGTGACGAGGCCTACGGTGCGGCGAGGATCAACGCGATCCGCGCGAAGAATCGGGCCGTGCAGGCGCTCGAAGCGAGCCAGGAAGCGGCGGAGCGCGGCGGCGGGGAATAGCCGGTGGCGGTGAAAGCGGTTCGCTATCTCGTCAGCGGCAGAGTGCAGGGTGTCTTCTACCGCGGATCGACGGCGCAGCAGGCGAGACGCCTCGGTCTCGCCGGGTGGGCGAAGAATCTCCCGGACGGCCGCGTCGAGGTCGTCGCGGCCGGCGATCCCGCGAGCCTGTCCGCCCTCGCCGAATGGCTCTGGCAAGGCCCGCCCGCGGCCGCCGTTCGCGAAGTCCTCACCGAGGAGTGGACCGCCGACGTCTCCCCCGGAACCTTCGAAATCCGCTGATTTCGCCGATAGACGGCGCCGTGAAGTTGACGACCACCGCCCCTAAGTGAAGGTCCGAGGTCCCGAGGCGGAGGTCAGAAGCGATACCACTTCCGGTTGAGGCGCTGAATCACCCGATCCGCGTACCAGGTCTGGCCGACGCTGCCGTTGTACCGCGCGAGGCCGCGCACGAGGTCGTACCTCTCCATCTCGAGGTAGTGCTTCAGGATCCAGCAGCCCATCAGCACGTTCGTGTCGATCTTGAAGAGCACGTTCTTGTCCTGATAGCCGAGCTCCTCCTCGAGCTCCTTGACCCAGAACGGCATCACCTGCATCAACCCTAGGGCGCCCGCCGACGAGATCGCGAAGCGGTCGAAATTGCTCTCGACGTCGATCACGGCGAGCACGAGCTCGGGCTCGAGCCCGACCTGCCTCGCATGCCAGTGAACGCTCTTCAGGATCTCGAGCCGCTCGTCCGGATCCTCGACCTGACGCGACAGGCGGCTCGACATGTCGGTCAGCCAGACCTCGGCCTCGAAGCGGTCGGGGAAGCTGCGCGCTTCGGCGATCGCCTGCTTGAGCTTCTCGCGCAGCTCGGGATCGGGACCGGAGCGTGCGTCCGAGACCCCGACGACGGCCGCGGGCGGGGCAGGCATCGCGGCGGACAGGCCGGTCTGCCCGGCGGCCGGGCGCGCGCCGAGCGCGGCGAGCGCCGAAAGCGCGATCAGCAGCGGAACGGGGGACGCATGGAGCGCGGGCCGGCCGGGCGTCATTTCCTGCGGCGGGCGGCGATGAGCTCGGCGAGGCCTTCGAGCGGCACCATCTCGATATCCGCCGCCCGACGGGACTTGTACTCGCAGCGGCCCTCGTCGAGGCCGCGCTCGGCGATCACCACGCGATGCGGAATGCCGATCAGGTCGGCGTCCGCGAACTTGAAGCCCGGCCGCTGCGGACGGTCGTCGAGCAGGACGTCGAATCCGGCCTGCACGAGCTCGCCGTACGCCTTCTCGGCGGCGGCGCGCACGCGCTCCGATTTTTCCATATTGATCGGAATGATCATGACGTCGAACGGCGCAAGCGGCTCCGGCCAGATGATGCCGCGCTCATCATGGTTCTGCTCGATCGCCGCGGCTACGACACGGGTCACACCGATGCCGTAGCAGCCCATCTGCATCGGGCGCGGCTGGCCGTCCGTGTCGAGCACCGTCGCGTCCATTGCCCGGCTGTAGCGGTCGCCGAGCTGGAAGATGTGTCCGACCTCGATGCCGCGAGCGGTCGACAGCGGCCCGCCGCCCGACGGGCTCGGGTCGCCGGAGACGGCGTTGCGCAGATCCGCAACCTCCGGAAGCTTCGCGTCGCGCTCCCAGTTCACGCCGCGGAAGTGGTAATCGACCCGGTTCGCGCCGCAGACGAAATCGCTGAGCGGTGCCGCGTACTGGTCGACGTAGGCGGGGATTTCGAGCCCGACGGGCCCGACGAAGCCGACGACGGAGCCCGCGGCCTCCACCTCTGCCGGACGCAGCATCGTCAGCGGCGCCGCGACCCCGGGCAGCCTCTGCGCCTTCACGGCATTCAGCTCGTGATCGCCGCGCAGCATGAGCGCGACGGCCGGGGAATCCGTGCCCTTGACGAGCAGCGTCTTGAGGCACTTCTCGGGCGGCACGCCGAGGAACTCGGCGAGCGCGTCGATCGTGCCGACGCCCGGCGTCTCGACGAGCGTCATCGGCTCGGTCGGCGCCGGCCGCTCGATGCCGGGCGGCGGCAGATCGACGACCTCGACGTTGCCGGCGAAGCCGTCCGCGTCGCAGTACGCGATCGCGTTCTCGCCGGACGCGGCGAGCACCTGGAACTCCTCGGACCGGCTGCCGCCGATCGCGCCCGGGTCGGCTTGCACGATGCGATACTCGAGCTGCATCCGGTCGAAGATTCGCTGATACGCGGCGCGCATCGTGCGATAGCCTTCGAGCAGCGACGCCTCGTCGAGGTGGAACGAATAGGCGTCCTTCATCACGAACTCGCGCGCGCGCATCACGCCGAAACGCGGACGGATCTCGTCGCGGAATTTCGTGCCGATCTGGTAGTAGTTGACGGGAAGCTGACGGTAGCTCTTCAGCTCGTTGCGCGCGATGTCGGTGATCACTTCCTCGTGCGTCGGCCCGAGGCAGAAGTCGCGCTGGTGGCGATCCTTGAGGCGCAGGAGCTCGGGACCGTAGGCTTCCCAGCGGCTCGACTCGAGCCACAGCTCCGCCGGCTGCACGACCGGCATCGAGACCTCGAGCGCGCCCGCCCTGTCCATCTCCTCGCGAATGATCCGCTCGACCTTGTGCAGCACGCGCCGGCCGAGCGGCAGCCAGGTATAGAGGCCGGAAGCAAGACGGCGAATCAAGCCGGCGCGAAGCATCAGCTGATGACTGACGACCTCGGCGTCCGCCGGCACTTCCTTCAGGGTGTTGATCGGTAGCTGGCTAAGGTACATTGTTCGGCGGGCAGCCCGAGTGGACGAGTTGAAAGAACGCCGAATTGTAGCGGTGCGGCCGTTCCGAGAGCCAGCTCGAGGCCGATCCGGGCCATGAAAGAATCGAGTCAACAAAAGTCGGGTCAAAGCCCCTTTCCCTCCGAAGCAAGGGCGCCGGCCCCGCTTTCTGCTGAATCGGTCGTGCCGAGCGAGCGAATGGGTGCACAAACGGAAGGCGAACAGACGAGCTCCCCTCGCAAGGGGATCTATCTGCTGCCGAACCTGCTGACCACGGGCGGGCTGTTCGCGGGCTTTTACTCGATCGTCGCGGCGATCGACGGCAACTTCACCGCGGCGGCATGGTCGATCTTCGTCGCGATGTTCCTCGACGGGCTCGACGGGCGCGTAGCACGAATGACGAGCACCGCCAGCGATTTCGGCAAGGAGTTCGACAGCCTCGCCGACATGGTGTCGTTCGGGCTTGCGCCCGCGATCGTCACGTATCAGTGGGGCGTCGAGCGGCTGTCGGAGTTCGGCGCCGTCTGGGGCCGGCTCGGATGGCTTGCCGCGTTCCTCTATGCGGCCGCGGCGGCCTTTCGCCTCGCACGATTCAACACGAACACGGCGGCGCTCGATCGGCGGTACTTCCAGGGGCTGCCGAGCCCGTCGGCGGCCGCCGGCGTCGCGTCGATGGTGTGGCTCAGCACGTCGTACGGGATCGACGGCCTCGTCGCGCTCGTCGCGGGTATCGCGATCACGGCGACGGCGGGGCTTTTGATGATGTCCCGCTTCAGCTATCTCAGCTTCAAGGATATCGGGCCGGGGCAGCGCGTGAGGTTCGGCAAGCTCCTGTTGATCCCGCTCGTGATCATCGTGATCGCGATCGAGCCCGAGCTCGTCGTGTTCGCGCTGTTCGTCGTGTATGCGTCGTCGGGTCCCGTGATGTGGCTGTTGCGGCGGAGGCGCGTGCGGACCGAGAGCGTCGCGCAATGAGTCTCCGTCACGTCCAGTATCTGACCGAGCTCGGCATCACGGTCTACGCACGGCGCCGCGCAGCCGGCGGAGAAAACGCGCCGGCGGAGCGGGTTTTCGCGGAGACGCCCGCCGACCCGCACGCCGACGGCGCGGCGGGCACCGAGCGTGCGGCACGCGTCGAGCACGCGGCGGCCGAGCAGGCGGCGGCCGGTCTGCCGGCACGGCAGCGGGGCACTCCGATCCACGGCGAGCCTCGCGCCGGGACGGCGGTCTCTCCCGGCCTCATCCCGCGTGACCCCGACGCATGGCGCGCGCTCGAGGCGGCGGTGCGCGACTGCACGCGATGCCCGCTGCACCGTGGCCGCACGCAAACGGTCTTCGGCGTCGGGCGGCGGGACGCGTCGCTCCTCGTCGTCGGCGAGGCGCCGGGGGAGGAGGAGGACCGTCAGGGCGAGCCGTTCGTCGGGCCCGCGGGCCGACTGCTGAATGCGATGTTGCGGGCGATCGGCTTGTCGCGGGAGCAGGTTTACATTGCGAATATCCTGAAATGCCGGCCGCCCGGCAATCGCGATCCGCGACCCGAGGAGGCGGACGCGTGCTCCGAGTTTCTCGATCGGCAGATCGCGATGATCGAGCCCCGCGCGATGCTCGCCGTCGGGCGCGTCTCGGCGCAGCGGCTCCTGAAGAGCGAGCAGCCGGTCGGCAGACTGCGCGGCGTCGTGCACCGATACGGCCCTGACGGCATCCCTCTGATCGTGACCTATCACCCCGCGTACCTGCTGCGCACGCCGATCGCCAAGGCGAAGAGCTGGCAGGACCTTTGCATGCTCATGCCGTTACTGGCATCGTCAGCAGCGTGACGGAAGGGGCAGGCACATGAGCGCGGCCGTTCGACCGCAGGCGCAGATCCGCATGATGCAGCCTACCGACTTGAAGGCGATCGCCGAGGTCGAGCGGGCCGCGTACGACTATCCATGGAGCCTCGGCATCTTTCGCGATTGCCTGCTCGCCGGGTATTACTGCATCGTGCTCGAGATCGAAGGCACAGTGTCCGGCTACAGCATCATGTCGATCGCGGCCGCGGAGGCGCACGTGCTGAACATCTGCGTGCATCCTCGCGCTCAGAGCCGAGGATTCGGCCGGCGGCTGCTGAACTCGCTGCTCGGCAAGGCGCGCGACGCGGGCGTCGACAAGGTCTTCCTCGAGGTCCGGCCGTCCAACAAGCACGCGATCGCGCTGTATCGCTCGGTCGGCTTCCGGGAAATCGGCATCAGGCCGGCGTACTACCAGGCCCGGTGGGGGCGGGAGGACGCGGTGATTCTCGCCGCGATGCTGAAGGCGCCGCCTTCGGAAGAGGCCCCTGCAGCCGAGCCTTAGCGCCGCGTCGCACATCCGGAGCGGACTCATCCGTTAAGATACGCGCCCGCCGAAAGGCGGGGACACGAGGGCGGGCGCCCTCTTCGGCCGGGCGAGGCCAAGCCTTCCCGGATTACACGCGTATCGCGCCGCCCGCTCCGCCCGACCCTCGCATTCCCTTTGGCAACGTCGCGCGCTGCTGTCTCGGCGCGCCTCAGGAAAGAACGATGTCCGATTCGCTACGACCCGAAATCGAGAAGCGCAGAACCTTTGCAATCATCTCGCACCCGGACGCGGGCAAGACCACGCTGACCGAGAAGTTCCTGCTGTTCGGCGGCGCGATCCAGCTCGCAGGCGCGGTGAAGGGCCGCAAGGCCCGGCGGCATGCCACGTCCGACTGGATGCAGCTCGAGCAGGAGCGCGGCATCTCCGTCACGTCGTCCGTGATGCAGTTCCCCTATGGCGGCCGCATCGTCAATCTTCTCGACACGCCGGGCCACGAGGACTTCTCCGAGGACACGTACCGGACGCTGACCGCCGTCGACAGCGCGCTGATGGTCATCGACGCCGCGAAGGGCGTCGAGGCCCGCACGATCAAGCTGATGGAGGTGTGCCGACTCAGGACGACGCCGATCATGAGCTTCATCAACAAATTCGACCGCGACGGGCGCGAGCCGGTCGAGCTGCTCGACGAGATCGAGACGGTGCTGAAGATCGAATGCGCGCCCGTCACGTGGCCGATCGGCATGGGGCGCGACTTCCGCGGCGTGTATCACTTGCTAGAGGATCGGCTCTACATCTATCAGAGCCGCGACGGCAGCCGCATGCCTGAAACCGAGCGGATCGACGGCATCCACTCGGAGCAGGCTCGCGTGCGGCTCGGCGCCCGCGCCGATGCGCTCGCCGAGGAAATCGAGCTGATCCGGGGCGCGAGCGCGACGTTCGATCCGGCCCGCTATCTCGAGGGCAAGCAGACGCCGGTCTTCTGCGGCGCGGCGATCCACAACATCGGCGTCAGGGAGCTGCTCGACGCGTTCGTCGAGCACGCCCCCGGGCCGCTGCCCCGCGAGACCGAGACGCGCGTCGTCGATCCCTACGAGCCGGCGCTGTCCGGCTTCGTGTTCAAGATCCAGGCGAACATGGATCCTGCGCACCGCGACCGCATCGCGTTCATGCGGATCTGCTCCGGGCGGTACACGCCCGGCATGAAGCTCCATCGCGTGCGTCTCGGCCGCGAGGTGCGGGTCGCGGATGCGATTACGTTCATGGCCGCCGATCGCCAGCACGTCGAGGAGGCCTACGCGGGCGACATCATCGGGCTGCACAACCACGGCACGATCAATATCGGCGACAGCTTCAGCGAGGGCGAGGCCCTGGCGTTCACCGGCATTCCCAATTTCGCGCCGGAGCTCTTTCGCCGCGCCGTGCTCAAGGATCCGCTGAAGCTGAAGGCGCTGCAGAAGGGTCTTGCGCAGCTTTGCGAGGAGGGCGCGACTCAGCTCTTCAAGCCGCTCCTGAGCAACGACCTGATCCTCGGCGCGGTCGGCCCGCTGCAGTTCGACGTCGCATCGTTCCGGCTGAAGGACGAGTATCGGGTCGACTGCGCGTTCGAAGGCGTGAACGTGCAGACGGCGCGCTGGATCCGCTGCGACGACGAGGCGAAGCTCGCCGAGTTCAAGAGCCGGCTTGCGACTCACCTCGCGGAGGACTACGCGGGCGAGCTCGTCTATCTCGCGCCGTCGACGGTCAGCCTGACCCTGACGCGCGAGCGTTGGCCCGATATCGAGTTCCGCGAAACGCGCGAGCACCGCGTCTGACCGGACGGAACGCTTTGACGAGCCGCTCGAGGCGCGCGAGCCGCGTGCCGTCCGGGTCGGGCTCGTAGCGGGCGCGGACGTATGCGGCCGTGATGTGCCGGACGGCCGGAGCGAGGTCGGGACGCTCGTGCTCGGCGCGTTCGGCGAAGGCGGCCGGCGTCTCGCCGACCGCGGGCGGGCTCACGCCGCACCGCGCGAGCCTGCGGTGAACGGCCGCGAACGCGCGGGCCGCGGGATCGAGACGCCTGCGTCCGCGCTGCGCGAGCCCGTAGTAGGCGGCGAGCAGCGCGATGATCAGCGCGGCCGCGGCGAGCGCGACGGCGGACAGCAGCGCAGGCGTCGCCCAGTCGAGTCCGAGCCGCCCGAGCAGCATGCGCTGGCGCGTCTCGGCGTAGCCGATGACCCAGCTGTACCAGTACGCGTCGAGGGCATCCCACGCGTAGCGCAGCGTCCGGATCACGTCGAAATCGCGCGCGGCAAAGCGGCGGCCGGCGCTCGCCGCCGCGCCGCGCTCGATGCGCTCGGGCGCGACGGCCGCCGTCGGGTCGACGCGTGTCCAACCGCGGCCGTCGAGCCAGATCTCGACCCACGCGTGCGCGTCCGATTGCCGCACCGTGTAGTGCTCGCTGAATGCGTTGAGCTCGCCGCCCTGGTAGCCGGTGACGACTCGCGCGGGCACGCCGGCCGCGCGCATCAGCACGGCAAAGGCGGAAGCGTAGTGTCCGCAAAAGCCGGCCTGCGTCTCGAAGAGGAACTGGTCGACGGGCTCCGTGCCGAGCGGAGGCGGGGTCAGAGTGTAGCGGAACGGCTGCTCGCGAAAGAGGCGCAGCGCTTCGGCGACGATGCGGTCGACGTCGAGCCCGCGATCGATCCAGCCGCGCACGAGCTCGCGGGTGCGCGGGCTCGAGCCTTCGGGCAGCCGCGTGAGCGACACGCGCTCCCGGTCGGTGAGCGGGTCCAGCGCCCGATAGCTCGTGTGCGAAACCACGCGATACTGAAGCCGCGACGAGAGGTCGCGTCCGAATCGGAATCGGATCGCGAGCTGATAATCGGCGGTCATCCTCATGCGCTCGACGCCCGACCACTCGCGGGGCATGTCGAGCGCGAACGTCCAGCCCCGGCCGTTCGGCTCGAGCATGACGTCGTACTCGATCGGCTCGCCGAGGTACTCGATCTCGCCGTCGGTCGGCGGGGGACGGAACCCGTCCCGAGACCAGGAGCGTCCGTCGAAGATCGAGAGCACGGGGCCGCGCCAGTAGAGCGCGTCCGCCGGCGGAGGCTCGCCGACGAACTCGACCCGGAAGGCCACGTCGTCGGATTGCGCGAGCTCCGTAATGTTGCCGGGCGTCATTGTGTCCGAGAGGCCCGAGATCGCGCGTTGCGGATCGCTCGGCAATGGCCATAGCGGGCCCGAAAGGCGGGGAAACAGCACGAACAGCGCGAGCATCACGGGCAGGGCCTGCAGGAGCAGGCGGCCGGCGAGCTTCGACGTCGCCCGAATCGGCCGAAGCTCGCCGCGCCGTCCGAGCTGCAGCAGCCCGGCGGTCGTCACGAACGCGAAAGCGAGCAGGTATCCGGCGAGGAAGATGCTCTGCTGCTCGATGAGGCTCGCGAAGACGACGAAATACGCGACGATCGTCAGCACGACCTGATCGCGATGCGTGCCGACCTCGAGGAACTTCAGCGCGACCATCACGATCAGCAGCGCGCTGCCGGCCTCGAGGCCGTTGATCGTCCGAAAGCTCGCGAATACCGCCGCGAAAGCGAGCAGCGCAAGTAGGATGCGCGCGCGCTTCCCCGGCATCGGCAAGCCGCGGCGCTCTCCCTCGAGCCGCCACAGCACGCAGCCGACGAGAAGCAGCGTGACCCACGGCGGAACCGCGAGCCAGTGCGGGAGGCTTGCGCCGACGACGACTGCCGCGAGCCAGAGAAGCCGCCGCCGCGTCGGCATTTCGCGCCGAGCGCCGCTCATGGGTGCGCCTCGACGGGCTCGGGGGCCCCGAACAGCGCGAGCGCGGTCAGGCAACGGTGTAGGTGCTGCTCGCCGCTGCCGATCGGCACGATCTCAGCCGGCAGCTCGAGACCGAAACCGCGGCCCGCCGCGGCCGCATCGAGACACCAGCGCGCGAGAAGAGACAGCCGCTGCTCCGTTTCGATACCGGCCAGCGCGCTCCACTGAAACATCTCGACTTTGGGATCGCCGCCGGCGAACTGCTTGACGAGCAGCGCGCCGCTGCGCGCGTAGGCCTTCCACGCGATGCGCCGCGGCGGATCGCCGGGCGCCGCGTTGCGCAGGCCCGCGAAGTCGGCGTCCGCGTGATCGACGGCGCGCTGTCCGCCGCCGTCGCTTGCCCCGACGGGCGCCGGCGAGCCGGGCGGCGCAGGTTCCGGATAGACGACGCATTCCGCGCCCATGTGCACCCAGGTCCACGCTCGACAGAGGTTCGCCGGATGGCGGGTCGCGACCGAGAAGCGCGGAAGCCGCAAGCGGCCCCGCCGGGCGGCGGGCACGGACAGCACGAGGACCTGCGTGCGGCCGGGCTCGATGTCGACGGGGCCCGCCGCATCGCCCGCGGCTCCGAGCTCGAGCTCGAAGCGCGTCGCCGACGACGAGTTCGTCAGGGCGATTTTGAAGCGGGCGTCTTGTCCCGCGAACACGGGCGCCGCGCCGGCGTAGCGAACCTCTATTCCGAGCAGGTTGTTGTGGCACTCGTGCAGCGTGACGAGCGCGAGGCCCGCGAGCAGGAACGTGAGCGCGAAGCCGAGGTTCGTAGCATAGTTCATCGAGCCGACGAGCATCGCGAGCAGCAGGCAGCCGAACGCGAGGCCGAAACCGGTCGGCAGAATGTAGATTCGCCGGCGCTGCAGCGTGACGACCGCGGCATCCGCGCCCTGGCGGCGGCGGATCCACGCGGCGAAGCGTGCGGAGAGCCGGCGACGGAGAGTGCGGGCGACCCGCGGCGCGCGGCCCGCTGCGGCGGCCGCCGCGCCGCGCGGCGGACGTGCCGCCCCGTCAGGAGAGCGGGACGGCGTCGAGGATCGCAGGGCCGAGCGAGCCATGCGTATCGAATGCGCGGCCGGACGCCGGCTCGAGGCGGTGCGCGACGATCGCGGGGAAGACCGCCTGCACGTCTTCCGGGTGCACGCCCTGATGACCGTGCATCAGCGCCCACGATTGCGCGGCGCGGACGAGGGCGATGCCCGCTCGGGGCGAGAGGCCGGTGACGAACTCGCCGGAAGTGCGCGTGTACGCGATCAGCGCCTGAACGTAGTCGAGGATCGGTTCGGCGAGGTGCACGCCGGGCACGAGGGCCTGGAGCCGCAGCAGCGCGTCGACGGACAGCACGGGCTCGAGCTCGTCGACGAGGATGCGGCGGTCGCCGCCGGCGAGAAGCTGGCGCTCCTCGTCGGCCCCGGGATAGCCGAGCTCGATACGCATCAGGAAGCGGTCGAGCTGCGACTCGGGCAACGGAAACGTGCCGATCTGGTGCGACGGATTGCGCGTGCCGATCACGAAGAACGGCGCGGGCAGCGAATACGTCTCGCCGTCGGCCGTGACCTGCCGCTCTTCCATCGCCTCGAGCAGCGCGCTCTGCGCCTTCGGCGTTGCGCGGTTAATCTCGTCGGCGAGCACGACCTGCGAGAACAGCGGGCCCTTGTGGAACTCGAAGCGGCCGGTCTCCCTGTTGAAGACGGAAACGCCGATGACGTCGGCCGGCAGCAGGTCGCTCGTGAACTGCACGCGCTGGTACTCGAGGCCGAGCGCTTTCGCGAGCGCGTGCGCGAGCGTGGTCTTGCCGACCCCTGGCAGGTCGTCGATCAGCAGGTGGCCGCGGGCAAGCAGGCACGCGACGGACAGCCGCAGCTGCACTGTCTTGCCGACGATGATGCGGTCGAGCGCGTCGATGACACGGTCGATCTGCGCCGCGGCGTCGCTCTCGATCCGCGCGGGGCGTAATGACGGTGTGGACATGCCGCTCATGTTCGCTCAACGCGCCGCCGCGCAGCGTGACCGAGTCGAAAAAAGGTGTCTGACACCGGTTTTTGCGAAAAAGGTGTCCGACACCATTTTTCCGTTACTCGAGCTCGGTGAGGAGCTCGATCTGGCGCTTGAGGCGCGCCGAGCGCTGCTCGAGCTCGGCGACCCGCTCGCGCTCCTTCGCGACGACGTCGGCCGGCGCGTTCGCGACGAACGACGCGTTGTCGAGCTTGCGGCGGCACTTCTCGAGGTCCGAGCCCGCGCGCTCGAGCTGCTTGCCGAGCCGCTCGCGCTCGGCGCCGATATCGATCAGGCCCGCGAGCGGCACGAGGATCTGCATGTCGCCGAGGAGGGCGGTCGCGGCGCCGCGCACGGACGACGCGGACTCGATCTCCGAGATCTCGGCGAGCATCGCGAGCCGCTCGAGGTAGCTGCGGTGCCGTGCGACGCGCTCGCGATCGGTCGCGCTCGCGCCGGCGAGCTTCACGGTGAGCCGGTGCGAGGGGCCGATGTTCATCTCGCCGCGGATTTGCCGGATGCCGACGACGAAGCGCTTGAGCCACTCCATCTCCTCTTCGGCCTCGTCGTCCGCGGGATAGTCGCCGGGTCCGGGCAGCCGCTCGAGCATCACGGTCTCGCCGTTCGCGCCGGTCGCCGCGGCGAGCTTCAGCCACAGCTCCTCGGTCACGAACGGGATCAGCGGATGCAGCAGCTTCAGGAGCGCATCGAGCGTCTCCGCGAGCGTCGCACGAGTCGACGCGACCTCGCGCGGGTCGGCGTCGTCCGCCTGCAGGATCGGTTTCGTGAGCTCGAGGTACCAGTCGCAGAACTCGTGCCACGCGAAGTCGTAAAGCGCCTGCGTCGCGAGGTCGAAGCGGTACGCTGCGACGGCCTCGTGCGCGGCGCGGACCGCGCGGCCGAGCCGCGAGCGGATCCAGCGGTCCGCGATCGTCGGCGTGCGCTCGCCGGCCGGCACGCCTTCCGCGAGGTGATTCAGCACGAACCCCGACGCGTTCCACAGCTTGTTGCAGAAGCGGTGATAGCCGTCGACGCGGCCGAGATCGAAGCGAATGTCGCGCCCGGTCGTCGCGAGCGACGCGAACGTCAGGCGCAGCGCGTCGGCGCCGAACGCGGGGATGCCGTCCGGGAACTCCTTGCGCGTCGTCTTCTCGATCCGCGACCTCAGGTGCGGCTGCATCAGGCCCTCGGTGCGCTTCGCGACGAGGCTCTCGAGGTCGATGCCGTCGACGACGTCGAGCGGGTCGAGGATGTTGCCCTTCGACTTCGACATCTTCTGGCCTTCCTGATCGCGCACGAGGCCGTGGATGTAGACCTCGCGG
>Ga0079224_100008648_pt1 | contig 13807 bp, 8 predicted proteins | sample Stecom2015_FD_80414 | JGI IMG/M metagenome (GOLD analysis project Ga0079224, IMG submission 80414) | Agricultural soil microbial communities from Utah to study Nitrogen management - Steer compost 2015 | ecosystem: Environmental > Terrestrial > Soil > Agricultural land | place: USA: Utah... | reverse complement strand
TTTCACCCCGAGCATGATTTATCCCGGCCATCAACGCTTGCTGTTGACCAAAATTTCGGGGAAAATGCAACACGTTAAAATCCGCAATATGGTTACATTGCTCCTGGAGCATCGCAGCTGACCCATCCTCACTTCCATCATTTACAATAATGATCTCTTTGCGATAGGGAGATACCTCAACCTTTATCAATTCGTCTAAAAACATATATATGTTCTCAGCTTCATTGTAGCATGGAACAATAATGGATATCACACCAGGATCGAAATAAAGAGGATTCCCAGATCTATATTCCTGATCAAAACCAGGCCATTCACTTTGAGAATCGGATCCGTTGTAGTGGTTATTTTTGGAATGATTCGTCTTCATTTTGATCTATTTTTACTTCAAACTGCGGTTTTATATAGTCACGTAATTCCTGCTTAATACTTACCGAATCGTTCCATTTGTGGGTCAAGCTATTGGAATACCAGCCGAATCCCAGGAGATAAAGTCCTATCAATCCACCCATTAATGTTTTACTACTGCGAAGATTAGGTAGCAATGATCTGCTTGTCATCCATATCGTCAACTTATGCGCAAACCACAGAGCCCAGACCGCCAATCCTATTATGCTGAGGTACATATACCTGTCAGCAGTAATCATGGCTCGCGGCATGGGGATAATATGAAGTACCAATAGAATATTGATGAGGAAAAAAAGTAAGCCAAAGAAAGGCGCCCATTTTCGTTGCCTGTACAAATCGATGAGATACATCAACACAAAAAGAGCAGCGGATACAAAAACATAATACGTCCAGGGCAAGGCCTCCCCCGCAAGTATCGGAAAGCCATAATAAAATAGCAATTTGGCAGGAATAATAAATCGTATGAGATATACCACCAGGCTGTAACTTCCAAAGACCAACCGCTGTTCCCAGGGAAATGCATCTTCCAAATTCATCACTCCAAGTTGATGAAGCGAAGACCAATACCAGAACCCTATAGCAATAATGAAAAAGGGGATTTTTTCCACCCATACTTTTTTCGTAAACTTCTGTTCACCGAAAATATGGAAAAAGGCATCCAGTAATATAATATTTAAAGGCAAAATGATCGCTTGTTCCTTCACCATCAATCCCAGAACATAGCACAGAATTGTACTCAGAAGAAAAACATACTTTCTTCTTATTTTATACCATACATAGAATAACAATCCGGCTAATGTACATGAAGCGTATAAAACTACTTTGGATGCACTGACCCAGGCCACAGATTCCACCTGTAAGGGATGAATAACGAATATAATAGCCACTAAGACCGCAAAAGACCGGCGCAGATGGGCCTTCATTCCGCCAATTGCAGCAAGGTGTGACATCAATACCATTACCAGAATGCCATTGACAAAATGCAGTAAAAGTGACCCCGCATGGAAAGCCATGGGCTCAAACCCGAAAATATTGTATAGGAGAATGTAATATGCCTGGTTCAATGGAAAATATTGCCCCCGATCAAAATGGGTGAAATAGTACCAGATGTTGTCGAAACTTTGATCGTGGATCATCGGATGGCTCAGTAACATCCACTGGTCATCCCATGCTCTTTGAAAGTCATTCGTAAAACTGGGCCAGAATACCAAAAGCACCAGCACTAGAATCAAAAGGATTGACTTAACAAAACGAAGATTTTGTTTATCCAATAATTTATATTTGTCAATCCAATGCACGTTCCTTTCCTTTTGAAAAGAATTAAATAATTAGTAGCCTGTTGTTTCTTAAGAAGTCTCGCCGAAATCAGCTTTGAGTTGATAAACACAATATAATATGACTCAAATTAATTTCCAAATATTTTACTAATTTTTTCTGGTGTATTTTTGCCGAAAATGTTTTCCAGCCCATACAATCCTGATTTTAGGGATATTACCTTTCATAAATATTTTATCAATTTGATAAAGCCGTCTTGACCGACCAACTTCATTTATATCCAAATTATAGTTAAAATCCTTCCCACCTTTTATGCATCCTAATATTTGCATTCTGTGATTTTAGACCTTAAATTCAGCCTATGAACCATAATCAAATCATCCAGTGGGGAATCATAGGATGCGGTGATGTCGCCGAAGTAAAAAGCGGTCCCGCCTTCCAGAACACCTCGCAATCCGCACTAATTGCCGTTATGCGCAGAAACGGTGAAAAAGCAAAGAATTTTGCGTACCGACACGGGATAAAGTACTGGTACGACGATGCCGAGGAATTGATCCAAAATCCAGAGGTCAATGCGGTATATATCGCCACACCACCTTCTTCCCACCTGGAATATGTCCTCCGGGTATTGCAGGCTGGGAAAAATATCTATCTAGAAAAACCCATTGGGCTTTCCTCACAGGAGGGATACCAGATGGCGCAGGCATTGGAAAAGAGTAGTTCCAGGCTCACCGTAGCTCACTACCGACGTAAATTGGGCGCGTTTTTGAAAGTCCAGGAAATCCTGGAAACAGGTAGGATCGGCCAGGTAAGACTAATTGATATACTGATTCTTCAGCCCGCCAGCGCAGACTTGATCGCACGCACCGCTGAAAACTGGAGACTCATTCCCCACATCTCCGGGGGAGGATATTTCCGGGATCTGGCACCCCATCAGATCGACCTGATGCTTTCATGGTTTGGCCGTCCCACAAAGGTACATGGTCTCGCGGTCAACCAGCAGAAGGTATATAATGCCCACGATGTGGTGCAGGGTATCATGGAATTCCCCGAAGGCATTCAGTTTCGCGGAGTATGGGCTTTCAATATCGCACCTAAGAACAAGCAAGATCGCTGCACCATATACGGTGACGAAGGTTCGGTTTCTTTTTCCTTCTTTGGTGATGAAGTCAGCCTGCAACGTCCGGATGCTACCGAAAAATACCAATTTCATGGGTTACCCCATGTCCAGCAACCCATGATCAACGATACCGTCCAATATTTCCTGGGAAACGGGGCTAATCCCTGCCCCCTGGAAGATGCCATTGCAGGTATGGAAATTATGGAATACATGACCGCGAAGTAGGATTAGGCAGGTTTAGACCTGAATTTCTCAGTTAAGCACCCAGTAAGTTGTGCCAGCCATAGCATCAGCTTGAGATCAAACAAGCATAGCATATCCCTACCATATTTCCCAGTCCTCTATCCTATCTGCTTGACATAAACGACGTAACCTTCACTATAAAATAGTCCATTCTGAAAGATAGTACCACATTATTGTGAGTTAGTACCATCTCAGCATCATCTTTACCTATATTTTCACCAATTCGAAATCAGAATATTCGCAACAGTCAAACCCAATGTATTCATGAAGGCTTCAACACATCCTACACGAAGAAATTTTATTAAAACAACCGGAGCAACGCTCGCGGCCACCACCGTCGGTCTCCATACAGGTTTTGCCACCCCCCTATTCCAAAAACAAAAAAATGACATTCTCAAAGTCGGACTGATTGGTTGTGGTGGAAGGGGCACCGGTGCAGCAGTACAAGCCCTCAATGCAGACCCGGACATCCATCTCACCGCGATGGGTGATATTTTTCCAGACAAACTTGAAAAAGCCTACGAATCCTTGAAAGCAGAGCATCCTGAAAGGACCAAGGTGGACAAGGATCATAAATTTATCGGTTTCGATGCATACCAAAAAGTAATCAATTCGGGTGTAGATGTTGTCCTTCTGGCTGCCCCGCCCTATGCACGGCCTGCCCATTTACTCGCAGCCGTGGAAGCTAATAAACATGTTTTTGCTGAAAAGCCGGTGGCTGTTGATGGCGTAGGAGTGCGAAAAATTCTGGAAGGGGCGAAAATTGCCAAAGAGAAGAACCTGGCTATGGTTAGTGGGTTTTGTTTCCGATACCAAAACGCCAATCAGGAAGCCTTTGGTCGGATTCTGGACGGTGCTGTAGGGAACATCCGAACCGTAACAGGTTATCGAAACGGAGGGGAATTGTGGTCGTTCCCCCACCAACCCGGATGGACCGATATCGAATATCAGTTGAGGAACTGGTATTATTACGACTGGATGTCCGGTGATTTTATCGTAGAAGTTGCCGTCCACAGTCTCGATATGATGGCCTGGGCCCTGGGGGACAAAACTCCCATTTCTGCGATCGGTACAGGCGGGCGTCAAAAACGCACCGATCCCATCTACGGGAATATCTATGATCATTTCGCCATCGAATACGATTATGGCAATGACGTCAAAAGCTATCTGTTCTGCCGCCAACAAGCAGGAACGGCCAGCCGCAACACCATTGAAGTGTTTGGAGAGGACGGCAACGCTTATATGAAAATGTACCGCGAATGGCGCATTACCGGGAAAAATCCGTGGTCGTTCGATGGTAAAATCAACGTAATGCACCAGGAAGAGCAAAATCAACTCTTTGCTTCCATCCGCTCGGGCAAACCCATCAACGACGGGGTGTGGATGGCCCACAGTACCATGCTCGGTATCCTGGGTCGTATGGTAGGATATAGCGGGAATGAGATAACCTGGGACGAGGCTCTCAATTCGGACATTTCCATCGGACCCGATTACGACCAATACCATTGGAATTTGAAATGGCCTGTACACGATGTGCCTGTACCAGGAATAACCAGTGTTCTGTGAAATTATAATGACGAAATAAAAACAGCGAATCTGCCCCACATGATATTTACCATCAGGAGGGGAATATCAAACGCAATTCGTAACAGTGAAGGAAATTCGTTCCGATTCAGCCTTCGTCCGACGAATGTATAGAAATCCGGCTCAAGTATCATCATCCACCTGGTCCTCCATAATTTTACCATGGCCGAGATGCACGAAAAACCAGAAATTTAGACTACATAAACTCGAACAAATTATGCCAACATCCATGCATTTCACCCCATTGTACTGTTTTCTGATTCTCCTCGGTTTGTGTGACGCGCTCCATGCCCAGGATCGAGTGTTGAGGGCTGGAGCATCTCTGAGCAATATCACTCCCCCCCTGGGGACCGAAATCGTCGGTAATTTCAACCGTCCCATCGCCAATTACATTCACGATGAACTTTATGCCAAAACTCTGGTGCTGGACGACGGAGAACAACGCCTGGCGATTATTATCCTCGATAATATCGGAACTGCAAGGGAGGTACTGGATGCAGCGAAAGCAATGATTGAGAACAAGTTGGAAATACCATATTCCAATATCCTTATCGCGGGCACACATACCCATTCTGCCATCAGCGCCCAAAAACAGGGTGATTTGAGATCCGGATACCACTATGGTGAGCCCCTTGATGACTATCAGCTTTTTGTGGCTAAAAGGATCATGGATGGCGTACAAACCGCTTTGGGCAATCTGGAGTCTGCCCGAATCGGCTGGGGTACCGTGGATGCACCGGAGCACGTGTTCAATCGCCGATGGATCATGAAGGAACCGGTGTGGAGTCCGCTTGGCTTCCAGGACAAAGCCCGTATGAATCCAGGAATTGCAAACCCCAATCTGGTGGAGCCCGCTGGTCCCACTGACCCTGAAGTCAGTTTTATCGCGGTAGAATCTACAGACGGTCGACCGATATGTCTGCTAGCCAATTATTCGCTGCATTACGTGGGGGGTGTTCCTGCCGGCCATATTTCGGCAGATTATTTCGGAGTTTTTGGTGATCGGATCCAGGAATTGTTGGGAGCGGACCGTCAACACCCGCCTTTTGTAGGGATTATGTCAAATGGCACTAGTGGGGATATCAACAACATAAACTGGCCTGGTCCGACAGGTCCCAGACATGGGCCTTATGAAAAAATGACTATCGTGGCTCATGATCTGGCTGAGAAGGTAGTCGGGGCCTATCAAGATATTACGTTTCAAAACTGGGTTGAACTGGGAGCCCGAACGACTGATCTGCCTTTGAAAGTAAGAAGAGCCAGTCCTGAACTTTTGGCCAATATCGATAAAATAGTTGCCCGACCAGAATCGGATCCACCCCTCTTCCACAATCTGGAGAAAACATATGCTAAGCGTATCATGCAAATGGAGGAAGAATGGCCGGATGAAATTCAGGTGCCTTTGCAAACCATGAAAATCGGGGATCTGGGTATCTCAGCCATTCCTTTCGAGGTGTTCGCAGAAACCGGCCTTGAAATCAAAGACAAAAGTCCATTCGCTCACACCTTTACGATCGAACTTGCCAACGGAACCTATGGCTATCTGCCCACTCCCGGACAACACAAACTCGGTGGATATGAAACCTGGATTTCCACGAATAAAGTTGAAGAACAGGCTACCGTAAAAATCGTCGATACCCTTCTGATGTTGTTTCGGGAACTGAAGGTAAATTGATGATCTATGAATGGGCAAAACACAAAGCGGATAATATGGATTTTCCTGTGGTGGATCAGTCTTATCCCCGTTCATACATCTGCCCAAAACACCCTGTATGCAGGAGCTGCGGAAGTCAATATTACGCCACCAGAAGGCTTCCCGCATTATAGGGGATACAGCACCGGCGTTCATGATTCACTTTATGCCAAAACTCAGTATTTCAGACAGGGCGACGTGGAAATTGCCCTGGTCGAATGCGACCTGCTGTGGATCAGTCGCGAAGTATCCAAAAATACCAGGCTACTTATTCAGAAAAAGCTAGGAATACCTTTTTCCCACATTATTATTGCTGGTACCCATTCACATACTTCCCCGGCTTATGACAGTGATATCCTCGAGCTCAACGAACACCTTCGTCACGATCCTGTCCGCACCCACCTGGAAGATGGGCGGGAATATTCGCACTGGTTGGGTGAACAAATCCTGGCTTCCGTTCGACAAGCGCGGTCGAAGGCAGTTTCCTCCAGACTTTCGATGGCCAAGGTGGATGTGGATCACCTTTCCTTCAATCGTCGTTACGTGATGGCTGATGGCCGGGTGAGAACCAATCCGGGCATTCTCAACCCGGAAGCACTGTACCCCGAAGGACCCATCGATCCTGAACTTGGAATACTCCTGATCAGCAATGCAGACGGTGAAACCACGAGCGGGCTGTTTAATTTTTCAAATCACACCGACACGAAAGGAGGTACCGAATTCAGCGCAGACTTCCCCGCTTTTTTATCCCGTAACCTGAAAGACGCCCTTGGACCCGGGTTTGTCTCCATTTATGGCCAGGGACCATGCGGTAACATCAACCATGTCGACATCCGCACCAGATCACGTTTGACTTCGGAAGAAATAGGAGCGGGATTGGCAAATGCCATTCTGCAAAGTCTGGATAGCCTGGAAGCAGCAGGAAAGCACGACCTATCTGTCAAATCAGAAATTGTATATGCTCCACTCCAGCACTACACTGAGGAAGACCTTCGATGGGCCAATCAACTCACTCCCGAAAATTTGTATGGGGAATCAGCATTTTTCGAACGCAGACGACCTATGAAAATTCGTTCACTGTCCAGAATGAGAAAACAGGAAGCCGTACCGCCCACCGTACCTTCAGGGGAATGGAAGATTCCATTGGAAATCCAGGTTTTTCAGATTTGTGAAGATGTGGCCATTGTGGGATTGCCCGGGGAGGTTTTTGTGGAGCTGGGACTGGATATCAAAAACCGATCCCCTTACAAATACACCTTCGTCATTGAACTCACGAATACACATATTGCTTACGTCCCGACACGGGAAGCATTTGATCGTGGTGGATACGAAACCATCAATTCCCGACTGGCTCCAGGGGGTGGCGAAATGATGGTTGAAAGTGCGGTTAAACTTTTAAATTCATTTAAAAAATAGGATAAGGGATCTCCATTATAAGATGTTGGGCTGAAAGAAAAAGCCTTATCCCATTATATGTGGGATGAAGCTCAATGTAGAAGTCTCATTGCAGGGTGGGGTGGTATTATTACTACTCGATTTCCAAGGAAATAGTGATCTAAATGCCTATTTATCCACAGTACTGATCCACTATGGTTATTATTTATTCGTCTCATTTGTTCGTTGGCTAGCGGAATAAACCTCCGTCTCTCTTCACACCAAAAAACATCATTCCATATAATAAGCTCCTTTGATGACAAATTGGGAGTAAGGCAGAGGGTCGAATACCACCATATTCCCCAACCTTTCTACCGAAGTAAGGGGCAATTTTTCGATATACTCATCACTCACCCCATATGCATAATATACACCCTCCTGCTCCACTATCGCATCCTGAGGCAAGCCTACTACCTCAGCACTATCAAGCTCAATCTTCGCCTGGACGTAGACACCCGGAATCAATATCTCCAGAGCCACATCGTCCGGATGCGCATGAACATTCAATGTACCCGTTTCTGAATCCAGTTGAGGATTGACCTGGAGAACTCTGGCTGTGTACATATCCTGGCGACCTGGCAATGAAAAAGTCACTTTCTGTCCTTTTTTAATTTCCGATGCATGCCGGGCCAGGATCTGCAACTCAAGGTGGAGTACCCTTCGGTTTACGATGCGGATCAGAGGTTCATCAGGAGATACCATCTGACCCGGATGAACAAAGATTTCATCTACTATTCCCTGAACAGGGGAAACAACATTAATATCACTTTGAAGGTTACCCCCCTGAGCCAATGCATGCATATCAATGCCCCACATTTCAAGTTCCTTTTGCAAGCCCTGATAACGCGCTTCCAAAATTCGAAGTTTCGCTTCAGCTTCTTCAAATATTACCGCAGAGGTAGCACGTGAAGCCCATAGATCTTTTTTTCGGTTATAATCTTTTTGTGCCAGGTCCCGTTCTGCTTTGGTCTCCAGGAACAAACGTTGCTTTTCTATAATCCCCGGATGGGTTAGGGCAAACAATACTTTCCCCTTAGAAACTATATCCCCGGGTATGATATTGAAAGTGCTGAGATAGCCTCCGGATACACTGTGTATCGTTTGAATGGCATTGGGTGGAAGATCAATCCGACCTGTACTTTCGATAGTTCTTGCCACGGTGCGGTGCATCAGAGGACCGATAAATACCGAATCGTGCAACGGAACTTCGCCCCTCAATTTTTTCATAGACCACCCCATATCTACCGAAGCTGTGGTCTCTTCTATCTCCTGATGTGAACTACTGCATGCAGCCAGGAATAAAGCAATACCTATATACCATATTGATTTCATATTTTTTTTAATTTAATGTGGACAGATATTTCAATTCGATCATTTTCTGATTGTATATTCTGATCAACTCCAGATATTCATGTTGCTGATCGATTACAAGTCGTTGGGTTTGTTGAAAGGTTAAAAAATCAATTTCGCCCATTTCCAGTCGTTGTCTGGCAACATTTATCAGACGACTTCGGCTTTCTACAGTATCCTCTTCGTACTGCTTCATGGATTGTAGTAAATCATTCAGAGCGGATTTTAACGCTTGAATATGTTGGTCCAGCCAGTTTTTCCGACGTTCCCATTCCAGCCATGCCTGTTGCTTCTCCATATGGAGTTGTTCCCGACGCATTTTCTCAGTACGCTGATCGAGAGGGACACCCATGGTGACCTGGAACCCCTGATATCCCCCTATTTTCTCCAGGGATTGATAAAAATAGCCGAGGCGAAATTGCAACTGTCGACCACGTAGGGTACTTTCACGGATCCGGGATTCCAGGACCTGAGTTCTTGCCTGGTACATACCATCAAGAAGTGCCGTATCTCCCTGCAAAGAAATCGTATCCGATGGGACCATCTGATCGATTTGCCGGGGTATTATGACTACGGAATCCGGAACCAACGCCAATTTTCGGATTTGCCATTCGATATCTATTCTTTCCTGCTCCATAGCTCGGGTAGCATTATTCAAACGGGCCACCTCCTGGCGGAACAATTCATGCTCCAGGACATCAATAGCCCCTTTTTCATACCGGATTTCAAAAACGGGCTGTAACTGTTGTAAAATGGATCGGACTGAATCCTGCATCACGATCTTACTATGCCAATACGCCAACTCATTGAAGAGAATTCGCACCTCATTTTGGAGCTGATGGACCAACCATTTGTTTTCTTTTCCGAGCAGAGACACCTCCTTACGGATCACGTCCTTAGTTGTAAACTGAAGCTTTCTGCTAAGCAATGGACTGACATCCTGTTCCACCAGAATCCAGTGATCGAAACCTGGAAAATTAATTTGTCCCCCTTGATACTGAATGGTCAGGGGATCCCATTGTCCTATTGCACCTGTATTGAGCTTATGCTGTTCTTCAACCATTCCAGACCGAACGATTTCCGGGTTATTCGCTTCCAGGTATTGGAAAACATCCTCGGGTTTTGTGATTTGCTGTGCCTGGATCCCTGGAATAAGCACAAAGCCCCACAATAATACACCTGCCATTTTTCCTAAAATCCTTCTTCGCGGTCGACGAACTATATAATAGATGGATGGGAGGACAAGCAAGGTCAGAATAGTGGATGTCAGTAATCCACCAATGACGACCGTCGCCAGTGGGCGCTGTACCTCTGCACCACTTCCGGTAGAAATCGCCATCGGCAAAAAGCCCATCGCAGCTACCAAAGCAGTCATGAGAACCGGACGAAATCGGGAAAGGCATGCTTCCTTGAGACGTTCTACAAGAGAGAGTTCGCTGTGTTCCTGCAAATCACGAACTGCACTAATCAATACAATACCATTGAGCACCGAAACACCAAACAAGGCGATGAATCCCACACCCGATGATATACTAAATGGCATATCGCGAATAGCCAGCGCCAAAATCCCGCCGATGGCCGAAAAGGGTACCGCCATAAATATGATCAGAGACTCCACCATCGAACCAAAGGCAAAATACAACAGGAGGAGAATCAGTCCCAATGCCAGAGGTAAAGCAACAGCAAGCCTTTGTCGCGCATGTTGAAGGTTTTCAAACTGACCGCCGTATCTGATTTCATAACTAGGGGGTAGAGTAAGATGAGCATTGAGGGTCTCACTAATTTCCTCTACCAGACTTCCTACATCCCGGTTCCTGACATTCACACCGATATTGATAAATCTTCGGGCTTCTTCCCGCGATATCATCATGGGACCTTCTGTGGATTCGACATATGCGAACTGGTCCATGGGGATTTTGTCCCCGCGAACAGTTCGAACGGTAAGTGCTGACAAATCCAGGGTTTGTCGGTCACCTTCGTTCAATCGTACCACGAGGTCAAACTTTCGTTCCTCTTCAAAAACGTCTCCGACTTTTTCACCTGCATATGCCGTTCTGATGATCCGGTTGATTTCGTTGACGCTGATACCATATCGTGCCATGGCGCTCCGATCAAATCGAACTGACAATTGCTGCAGACCTTCGGTTTGGTCCACTTTGACATCACTCGCTCCATCAATTGATTCAATCAGCAATGCAGCTTCGTCTGCCTTTTCTTTGAGAGTGGCTATATTCTCTCCGAATATTTTAACCGAAATATCAGCTTTCGCCCCGGTCATCCATTCGTTAAACCGCAATTGAATGGGCTGTGTGAATTCATAACTGGCCCAGGTTATTCTGTCGAGCTTGTCTTTCATTTTTTCAATAAGTTCTTCACGATCTGAGGCAGAGATCCACTCCGCTTTATCCTTCAGCAATATCATAATATCCGCGTCTTCTATAGCCATGGGATCCGTAGGGACCTCCGCTGTACCTATTTTGGATACCACATGCAATACCTCCGGGAAATTTTCCAACAGGATTTTTTCGGCCAGGGAAGAAGTGCGAATGCTTTCTTCGAGTGAGCTACCCGGTTTGATGCTTTGCTGAACCGCCAGATCCCCTTCTTCGAGCGTGGGGACAAATTCAGTGCCCATCCTCAAAAAAATCCAAAGAGAAACAGCCAGAAGAGCCAGACTGATACCAATCGTGATCATCGGTGCGCGAAGAGCAAGATTCAGAAAAGGTTGATATACTTTTTTCAATGAATGGACAATACGATCGGAAATGGAAACTTTGTCGGTGATCTTTTTGCTGAGAAACAGGGAAGACATTACTGGAACATAGGTAATAGACAATATCAAGGATCCCAGAATGGCAAATCCGATGGTTTGGGCCATCGGCTGAAAGGTTTTTCCCTCGATGCCCTCCAGCGTGAGGATCGGTATAAAAACAACCAGGATAATCAGTACGCCAAAAGCGGCAGCCCGGTATATTCTGGAGGTGGATTCTGCTACTACCTGATCCATTTCCTGTCCGGACAGCTTTCTCCCTACGTAATACATGGCTAAGGTATGTAACAATCCTTCGACGATGATCACAGCCCCATCGATGACAATACCAAAATCAATCGCCCCCAGCGACATCAAATTGGCCGAAATACCGAAATAATTCATCATCGTCAAAGCAAAAAGCATGGAAAGCGGGATAACAGAAGCGACGATCAGTCCGGCCCGCAGATTACCCAGGAGCATAAGCAAGACGAATATGACAATCAAACCGCCTTCCACCAGATTGGTCGTGACCGTATCGATAGTTTTGGATATTAGCCGGGAACGATCCAGGTAGGGATAAATATCCACCCCCGGCGGCAGCGTGGTACGGATTTTTTCCATACGATCTTGCACGTTCTGCAGTACTTCGGAGGAATTGGCACCTTTCAACATTAACGTTATACCTCCCACCACTTCACCCTTACCGTCCATGGTCAGGGCACCATACCTTTTGGCATGACCGATTTGCACGTCAGCAATGTCCTTCACCCTGATCGGAATACCCTGATTATCGGAAACAAAAATTTCCCCGATTTCTTCCAGGGACTCCACACGACCTTCGGTCCGTATGTAAAAGGAATACGGGCCGTTTTCTATATAACTACCACCGCTGTTCTCATTGTTGGCTTCGATGGCGTCCATTACATCGGATAACGTGAGGCCGTAGCTTCGTAGCAGTACAGGGTCTACTGCTACCTCGTATTGTTTGAGAAAACCACCAAAACTACTGGTTTCGATGATACCCGGCGTTCCGTTGAGTTGTCTTTTGACGATCCAGTCCTGGATAGTGCGTAGTTCTATCGGGTCGTAATGGGCAGCCATATTATCGTCCACCACAAGAACATACTGGTAGATTTCTCCCAATCCCGTTGTAATGGGCATCAATTCGGGTTCGGTCAAACCCGCAGGAAGATCCGCTGCTGCAGACAGGAGTTGTTCGCGGACATATTGTCTTGCTTCCAAAACAGGGACTTGCTCTTCAAAAACAACCGTAATTACAGAAAGGCCATACCTTGATATCGACCTGACTTCAGTCACCCCGGGGATGTTGGTCATTGAAGCTTCGAGCGGATAAGTAACCAATTGTTCCATCTCCTGGGGTGCAAGGGTAGGAGATGTACTGACGATTTGCACCTGGTTGTTGGTGATATCGGGAACTGCATCCAGGGGAATCTGTGTGGCAGAATATATGCCTGCCCCAATCAGTCCACCCACCGCCAACAAAACGATCAATTTGTTGCGAAGCGAAAAAAGTATAATGCTCTTAAACATAAAAGTTAGCCTTAGTACAGAAGGTTGTTATAAATAGACTCCAGACTTTTTTAGACAGGCAGAAAGGTGGTTCAAGATTGGGTGATCAAATTTTCGATCCCATATTTCCCATTGTCAAATTACCAGAGATTCCTCCGAGGTAGCGCAAGGACCTGGACTCTTTACAACATGCAATAAACTGGTGCCTGTCAATATTTAAACAACAGGTGGTGGACGATTGGATAGTTGAGATTCGTGGAGAATCTGATCTCGTGCCAGAAGAAGAATAAAAGGATTCTTACGGACTGTGTCGTTTACGGGCTCGGAGAATAAAAGACTAAAAACTGGTGCTTCAATCCAAAGATCAGCAGGGATGGCGCAGCTCCATTTGGGTGAAATCTGTAATTTTTCTACATGGGAA
>Ga0079224_100008646_pt1 | contig 13808 bp, 10 predicted proteins | sample Stecom2015_FD_80414 | JGI IMG/M metagenome (GOLD analysis project Ga0079224, IMG submission 80414) | Agricultural soil microbial communities from Utah to study Nitrogen management - Steer compost 2015 | ecosystem: Environmental > Terrestrial > Soil > Agricultural land | place: USA: Utah... | reverse complement strand
CGTCGCGACGCGCTCGGGTGCGACGACCACGATCGGGGTCGCACCGCTCCCCCCGACAGCGACGACCGCCGCGCAGGCTGGGGAACCCTTCGGGGCTGAGCCCTCCGACGCCCCCTCCCAGACGGACGTTGCCAGCGCGGGTCCGGACACCGACCCGACGACCCGGGCTGCCCCTGAGCCGCTCGAGCGGACTTTCCCCGCGTCCGCACCGGACCGTTCCGCCGAGCCCGCGGCCGAGGCGTCCGCCGACGACGCAGCATCCCGCTCCGGGCCCCTCCCCCACACCTCCCCCGAGGTGGCCGATCCCGGCGCGGACCCATCCGGCGGACACCGACACGATCCGGTGGCCCGCCTGGAGCAGCTCCTCGAGCGATTGCAGACCCGGGGCCGTCGCCACTGATCCCCCGCTGAATGCCGCTTCCAGCTCGTACGTCGGGGGGCCGGCCAAGGGGCCGGAAGCGCTCCTCAGCGAAGCAAGCTCCCGGGGACGAAGGCGCCACTCCATCCGCCGCGTTGCTTCCCCCCGCCCCCATTGCTCCCACCGGACCTTCTCTCTAGAGTCTGGCGCGACTGTCAGCCCCCTCCCCCCGATCCTGCGACATTCACGTCGCTCTCCTCGGTCAAACCTCGCGATGTCCCTTCAGGGCCGACAACTCGGGCGATACCGGATCCTGGAGCCGCTCGGGACGGGAGGGATGAGCGTTGTGTACCGCGGCCACGACACCGCGCTGGGGCGCGACGTCGCGGTCAAGGTGCTCCATCCCCATCTGGCCGAGAAACCCGAGTCGCGGCAGCGCCTGGTTCAGGAAGCGCGCGCGGTGGCCAGGCTGAGCCATCCCAACATCCTGGACGTGTACGACTTCTCGGCGGAGAGCGCCGCGGAGGCGTACCTGGTCACCGAGTACATCCGCGGGCGCACCCTGAAGGCCTTCGTCGCCGAGCATCCCCTCCGCCCCCCGGAGCTGGCGGCGCTGGTGATCCACGGCCTCTCCGATGCCCTCGCCAGCGCACACGAGGCCGGCGTCATCCACCGCGACCTCAAGCCCGACAACGTGATGGTGCGCGAGGACGGGGCCCTCAAGCTGATGGATTTCGGGATCGCCAAACTCCTCGATCGCGAGGAGCGGATGACCCTGACCGGTGCGCTGATGGGCAGCCCCGCCCACATGGCCCCCGAGGTGATCGAAGGCGAGTCCGTGGGACCTGCCGCCGACGTCTTCTCGCTGGGGACGATGTTCTATCTCTTCGTCACCGGCCGACTGCCCTTCCTGGGCCCCAACCCCACCGCGACCCTCAAGCGCATCCTCGACGGCGTCTACGAGGATCCGCGGGTCGCCTGCCCCGCGCTGTCCCGGTCCCTGGGAGGGGTCATCGACCGGTGCCTCGCGCGCCGCCCCGAGGCCCGCTACCCGGACGCCGCCGCGCTCCGGGACGATCTGGGGGCGGTGCTGGGACGGGCGGGGATCGATCGTCCGGAGGAGGAGCTGGTCACGTTCTTCTCCGCCCCCGAGGTCGCGCGGGAGGTGCTGACCGCCCGCCTCGTGGAGCGCCTGCTGGAGTCGGTGCAGGAGGACCTCGAGGCCCGTCGCCTCCACGAAGGCATCGACGGCATCAACCAGGTCCAGGCGCTCGCGCCCGGGGACGCGCGTGCCCTCGCGCTCTGCGACAAGCTCCAGGCCATCCAGGAGGGGCAGCGTCGCCGCCGCAATGGCCTACGGGTGGTCGCCGCGACGCTCGCCTGCGCGGGGTTTCTCGGCGTGAGCGTCCTCGCCTTCGGCGGTGACAGCACGAAAACGGACGCGCCGGGTGCCCCATCGTCATCCGCTCCGGGCCCCGGGGCCGAGAGCGAGAGCCCGAGCGCTGCCCAGGGGCCGGCGCCGGTGGACCGTCCCGGGGACGGCGACACCGCACGTCCGTCAGCCGCAGCGGTGCTGGAAACGCCTTCGGAGCGCTCCGTCGCAGGCCCCGGTGCGGAAGGTGATGCACCCGATGAGGCAGGTGCCGCGCTGGCGGCGGATGCGCCCGAGCGCGTCGGCTCCGACACCCAGCAGGCCGTGGCATCCGTTGCAGCGGCAACCCACCGCCCCGGATCGCGTCGGCAGTCACCTCCGAACCGTCGGCTCGTGGCGACGGACGCCGCCGGAGCCACTGCGCCCGCGCGGGTTCCGGTGGAGATCCTGATCCGTCCCTGGGCGCACGTCGCCATCGGCGATGGTCCCTACAGCAAGGAGGGCGTGCAGACGCTGCGCACCTCCCTCCCACCGGGAACCCATCGGGTCCGGTTGCGCTGCCCCTTCTGTGTCGACTCAGAGGAGACCATCACCGTCACCCGCGAAGGGGAGCAGTCCTTTGCGCTGGCCACCGAGCTGGCCCCCGCGCGTCTCTCCTTCGCCATCTCGCCGCCGGATGCCATCGTGGAAGTCGAGGGGGAAGCCCGAGCCGCCGAGGCCACCCGCCAGCGGCCCTTCCTGCTGCGCACACCCAAAGGAGAGATCCCCTCCCCGCGCGAGGTGCGCTACACCGTCCGCATGCCGGGTTTCCGCCCCCATGACGGCACGGTCCAACTCAATGCCGGTGACGAACACACCGAGCACGTGACGCTCGAGCGCCCATGAAGAGCGTGCGGCACCACATCACAGGGCCCTTCTCCCTGATTGTGATGCTGTGGACCGGGATCGCCCTGGCCCAGGCGCCCAAGGCACCGCTGGACGCCGAGCTGCAGCGGATCGAGACCGCCTTCGATTACGGCAAGTACGCCGACGTGCTGGAGGCGGTCCCCCGCCGCATCGAGGCCGGCAACCTGTCGGAGGAGTCGCGCCGGACGCTCTACCAACTCGCGGCGCTGGCAGCCTTCAACCTCGACCGCCCGGACGAGGCCCGCCGCAACTTCCAGCAGCTGCTCCGCCTGGATCCCGATCACGAACTCGACCCCTTCCGGGTGCCACCGCCGGCCATCGAGCTGCTGGAGACCACGCGGGAGGCGATGGCCGAGGAGCTGATCGCCATCCGTGAGCAGCTCGAGCTCCGCCGGGCCCAGGAGACCGCCGAGGCGGAGGCGCGGGAGAGCGAACGCGAGGAGCTGGACCAGCTGCGCGCCGAGCTCGCCGAACTCAACGCGCGGGTGACCGAGCGCGTGGTGCAGCGGCACCACATCCTGGTGAACTTCATGCCCTTCGGCCTCGGGCAGTTCCAACAGGGTCGACACGGCGTCGGCATCGGTCTGGCGGTCGCGCAGGGCGCACTCGCGGCGACCTCGGTGGTGGCCTACGCGACCCGCTGGACGCTGCGCGAGAACGTCACCGAGACCATCCAGGGACGCATCGGGCAAGAGCCCTTCGAGCGCACCATCTGGATGCTTCCGGCCGCCCGCCGCGAGTCCGATGAGCTGTGGGCGGTGGTGCAGTTCGCCACCGGCGCGGCGTTCTATCTCGCCTGGATTTACGGCGTGATCGACGCCCTCATCCACCACCGGGACATCGTCCCCCTGTCGAAGGCGCCCCCTCCCGAGGGGATGCGCCTCCATCTCCAGCCTGCGCCGGGTGGCGGCCACGCCGGCCTCACCCTGACCTTCTAGGCGCCCCAGCCGCGGCGCCCCTCTGCGAGGAATTGCATGCCCAACCTCCTCCTCCTCCCTCCCGGAGCCGGGTCCCCCACCGAGGCGGCCCTGGTCCGCCCGATCACCCGCATCGGACGCGAGGCGGCCAACGAGATCCGCCTCGACGATCCGGCGCTGGGCGAGGGGTGCCTGGTCCTCACCTCCATCAAGGGTCGCCACCGCTTGACCGCGCTGGGGCTGACCTTCACCGTCAATGGGCGCGCCACCAAGGAGCACCTGCTCGCCGACGGCGACGCCATCGAGGTCGGGGCCTCCAAGGTCACCTACGTCACCGCCGCCCCGCGGCCCGTCCCGCAGGTCCCCTCGCCGGCCGCGGCGCCGGAAGAGGACAGCCACACCCAGGAGGTGGAGGGCGGCGTCCTCAGGGAGCGGCAGCTGCTCGAGAGCCTCACCTCCATCAGTCGGGTGCTGCTCGAGACCTACAACATTGATTCGGTCCTCGATCAGCTCATGGACGAGGCCATCAAGGTCACGCGCGCGGACAAGGGCTTTCTGATCCTCAACGGCGAACAGGGCCCTTCGGTCCGCAGCGCCCGCAACGCCTCGGGGCAGCCGCTGACGCAGGTGGGGGATCAGCTCTCCGACAGCATCGTCGCCACCGTGCTGGAGACCCAGGCCCCGCTGGTGCTCTCCAATGCGCTGGACGATCCCAAGTTCAGCTCGAGCGCGTCGATTGTGGACCTCAAGGTCCACTCGGTGATGTGTCTGCCCCTCAGGCAGAAGGGCGAGCTCATCGGCCTGATCTACGTGGGCAACGACCGGCTGGTGAACCGCTTTGATGCCAAGGCCGAGGAGATGCTCACCATCTTCGCCGCCCAGGCCTCTCTGCTGATCCAGAACGCCCTGCTCGTCCGCGAGCTCCAGCTCGACAACGCCCAGCTGCGGGAGAAGGTCGAGCGCGAGGCCTTCGGCCGCATCATCGGCGCGGGCGCAGGGATGCAGGCGGTCTTCCGCAGGATCGAGAAGGTCGCGCCCGCAGACGTCACCGTCCTCATCACCGGTGAGTCGGGCACCGGCAAGGAGCTGGTGGCCCACGAGCTCCACCAACGCAGCGCCCGCGCCAAGGGGCCCTTCATCGCCATCAACTGCGGCGCCATCCCCGAGAACCTGATCGAGAGCGAGCTCTTCGGCCATGTCCGCGGCGCCTTCACCGGAGCGGTGGGCACCCGGCAGGGGCGCTTCCAGGCGGCGCATGGCGGCACCCTGTTCCTCGACGAGATCGGTGAACTGCCCCTCCCCATGCAGGTGAACCTGCTGCGGGTCCTGCAGGAGAAGGTCATCCAGAAGGTGGGTGCCAACCACACCGAGGCGATCGACATCCGTGTCATCGCCGCGACCAACCGGGACCTCGAGGAAGAGGTGCGGCGGGGGCGCTTCCGCGAGGACCTGCTCTTCCGGCTCAACGTGGTGGGTCTGCACCTGCCCCCCTTGCGCGAGCGCGACGGCGACGTCCCGCTGTTGGCGAACTACTTCCTCAAGCGGGCCGCAGAGACCTTCCAGTCCAAGGCCCAGAGCTTCACCAAGCCCGCCCTGCGCGCCATGGCCCGGCACAGCTGGCCCGGCAACGTGCGGGAACTGGAGAACCGGGTGAAGCGGGCGGTGGTCCTCGCCGACGGTGCCTTCATCACCCCCGAGGATCTCGAACTCAGCGAGTCGCAGCAGGCGCCGCTGGAGCCTCTGGCCCAGGCGCGTGAGGCCTGGCAGCGCCGCTACATCAACGAGGCCCTGGCGCGAAACGGCGGCAACCGCACCCAGACCGCCAAGGATCTCGGGGTCGATCCGCGCACGATCTTCCGCCACCTCGAAGCAGAGCGCGCCATCGGGGGCGAGGGGCCCGGCCGGGAGGAGGCCTGAGCAACGCCCGGCCTGACGCCCATGTCACCCCCCCCCTCCCATCAGCTTCCCGGACGGCAGCCCGGCCCCAGTGAAAACGGGGGCTTGCGGGTGGCACGTGGACTGCTCTCTTCTCCGGGATCCCTCCGGCGCCTGGCGTTTGTGGGGGTGCTGGGTGGGGCCGCGCTGCTCTGGAGCGGCTGCCTCATCCCGGTTCCCGGAGACCCCATCGATCCCCTGCCGGACGCCCGGAACCGGCCGCCCCGGATCGAGGAGAGCAACGTGACGCCCTTCGACCGCATCGTCCAGCTCGACCCCGCCAATGGCTGCGTGCTGCAGCTGGGGCTGCCGGTCTCGGATCCGGACCTCGACGATGTGATCACCGTCCGCTGGTTCGTGGACTTCAACGCCCGCCCCGTCGAGGGCGAGCCCCAGGACACCTCGTTCTCGGAGACGTTGCTGCTTCCCACCGGCCGCGAAGACCGGGGCAGCGCGAGCCTGACGCTGCGGACCAACACGCCCGGCAGCCGTCTGGCGCCTCTGGGAACCCACCTCGTGGAAGCCTACGTCTCGGATGGGCGCCTGCAGGTGGTCAACGAGAACGGGGTCCTCGTCGTCCGCCCGCTCCCCCGGGAGGTGGATGTGGATGGCGGGGTGATCGACCCCAACTATGTCGTCAGTTACGCCTGGTTCGTCGTGACCCCGTCCGGCTGCCCGGGCGTCGGGAGCAACCCATGAATTCCCGTGTCCGCCGTTCGGCGGCCCCCACCGCTCTGGCCCTCCTCGTGGCCGGCCTCAGCCTGAGCCTCGGCTGCACCGCTCCGGGGGGAGGTCCCTACGGGCTCCCCGCGTGCACCAGCGATGCGCAGTGCCAGCCCGGAGAGCAGTGTTTCAGCGACGGTTGCGGCGATCTGGGTGGGGACCTCGCGGCGGAGGTGAGCCCCGAGGCACGCGCCGGTCAGTTCGCCCAGGACTTCGCGTTCGAGACGGTGGGCCCCATCCAGGACTTCCGGGTGGTGCCCACCACCGCCCTCTCCGGCATCCTGCGCTCGGCAAGCACGGAAGACGACGAGGGCCACGTGACGCCCGGTCAGCCCTACGTCGGCCGGGTCACCCTTCAACTCGCCGGAACCAGCAGCGTCATTCCCGGGCTGCACCGCTCCGCCAATCTGAGCACCGACCTCAGCGACGGCCGCTTCACCGTTCCGGCCCCCAGCGGTACCTACGTCGGGACGTTGACCACCGCCGATCCCCGCTTCCCGCCCCTGCGTTTCGAGGTGGAGATCGCCCCCGGCACCCAGGAGATCATCGCGCTGCAGCTTCCGGACGTGGAGGCGCTGCGCGAGATCCCCGGGCGGGTGGCGTCGCTGGGGCTGCCGCTCGGCCAATCGCTCTGGGTCGAGCCGCTGCACCCGGAGACGATGGAGCTGCTGGGGCAGCCGGTGCGCTCCGATCCGCTCACCGGTGCCTTCACCCTGAGCCTGGCCAGCGATGCGGACGGAGCCCTGCCGGCGGTTCGACTGCGCGTCACGCCCACGGCAACGCCGGCCAACCACCCCACCCGGGTCTTCGACGAGGTCGTGCCGGATCCCGCGGAGACCCTGGAACTGGAGCTGGGCGCCCCCCTGCCCCAGGTGCGGCTCTCGGGCACCCTGCGCGGACCCGCCGGACGGGTGATCGTCGGCGCCACGGTCTACGCCGAGGTTCAGACGCCGGGAGGCGGCACCTCCCGCAGCCAGAGCGTCCAATCGGACGCGGAGGGACGCTTCACCCTGCACAGCTTCCCCTCCTCCGATCAGGGCGCCCGACTCTGGATCGTCCCCCCGGCGCGCGAGGCTGCCGGTCAGACGCAGCTCACCTTCACCCTCGGCGCGCTTCCGCACGATCTCGGTGAGGTGGTGCTCCCCTACCGGATGCCGGTGCGCATCGCGGTGCTCGACCCGGAAACCGGGGCGCAGGAAGAGAATGCGGTGGTGATTGCCGATCCGGTCGCGGCCTACGCGGAGGATCTGCCGCTGCCCACCTACGGGGCAGAAGGGATCACGCTGACAGACGGCGTGCTGATGTGGTTGGAGCCGGGCGTCTACCGGGTGAGCGTGCGCCGGGGTCCGCAGCGTCCCCGTCTCACCCGGGTGCTCGCCGTGCCCCCGGTGCAGAGCAGCCTCGAGGGCCCCCCACCCGAGCAGTTCGAGACGGTCCACACCACGGTCGGACGCACGGTGACCGGAACGGTGATCAGCAAGGGGGAGCCGACCACGCGCCCCATTGCCGGCGCGGTCATCCGCTACACCCGCGTGCTGCACCTGGAGCACACCTCCACGCATGTGGTGCTGGCCGAGACCACCACGAGCGAGGATGGAACCTACTCGGTGATCCTCCCCACCGTGCCCCACTGAGGTCAGGCGCGGCCCGAGGGAACACCGGCCTCCGGAGTCTCAGGGCGTCGCAGCCTGCGTGCCGCGGCGGGCGGTGTCGATGCGACGGTGCAGGCGGTCCACGATCCGACCCACCTCGCCGGCGTATTGCACCGCGTGGGTCGAGTAGGCCTCCGCGAGCCGCTTGAGGTCCCGGAAGACCGCGCCCATGCCGGGACGCTCGGGGCTCTCGATCGCGCAGTGGGCCTCGAGCGTGCGCATCCGGGTGAGCCACTGGACCCGGAAGTCCGTCCAGCGCGCCGCCGCCCGCCGCGCCTCGCCTCCGTCTCCCAGGGCCTTGCGGGCCTGCTCCAGCTCGTCGAAGAGGTCCTCGGCACCGCCCAGGCAGGCCTCGACCGGGTAGATGGGGGAACGCGGCGGCTGCGGATCGGGCGTCATCGCGTCGATCGAGCGCAGCACGCTGATGAGCACCAGAACGCAGAACACCGTCGCGAACGCGAAATAGACCGCGTACACGGCCAGCCGGAACGGACGATAACGGGCGTCCTTGGACGGTGGGGTGGGAGCGCTCATGTCAGACCGGCATGGGTCCTACACGTCGGGGCCGCAGCGAGACAAGGACTGTCTCCCCTGCGACCCCGTCGATGTCCCCATGAGGAGGGGGGCGGTCGAAAACGTGCCCGGCCGTGGTGGCCCGAAGCCGACTACTCGGCGTTCGCGGCCGCGGGGGCCGCAGCCTCGCTCGCCGCCTTCGCCGCGCGGCGCGCCGCCGACATGCGGTTGCGCAGTTGCGGGATGAACTCGCTGCCCGGATAGGTCTCGATGGCGGTCTTCGCCAGCTCATAGGCCTTGTCCGGCTGGCCGGTGCGCTCGAGCGAGTGGGCCATCAGCAGCATGGCGTAGTCGCGGTTCTTCGAGCGGGAGTTGCCGCTCAGGAAGCGGTCGAAGTACGGCGTCGCCTCTTCGTGCTGGCGGAGCTGATTGTGCGCCACGCCCAGGTAGAAGGAGGCCTCCAGCGCGTCCTCCTCGGCCGGGTTCATCGCCATGAAGCGGGTCAGCTCGGTGACCGTCGCCGCCATGTCGTTGCGCCGGAAGGCGGTCTTGCCGCGCTCGAAGGCCACCGAGCCGATCTCCTTGCGGAGCACGTCCGCGCGATCGGTCAGCGCGGCCCGCTCGAGCGAGGTGAGGCGCGAGGTGTCCAGCTTGAGCAGCGCATCAATGCCCTTGAGGCGCTCGTCGCCGGGCAGGTTGGTCATCATGCGGTAGACCTCGGCGGCCTCCCGCTGCGAGGTCGCGGTGGCGTCGCTCTCGGTCTTCTGCACCTCCAGCTGCGCGGTGAGCTCGGTCACCTGCCGCGAGAGGCGCTCACGCTCCGCCTCCGACGAACGCGTGCTCGCCGAGGAGACCAGCACCGCGCCGGCGATGCAGAGGCCGGCGAAGATGACGTACGCGGCCGCGGACGCGAACCACGTCTTGCGTGCTGCGTCCTCGCCCTGCTTGGCCACCGTCTTCAACTCGGCGTGCAGGTTCTTCAGCAGGTTGTCGGTCTTGATGACCAGGTTGCGGGACTCCACCACCTCCCGCTTGATCTCGGAGAGTTCCTTCTCCATCCCCTGCTTTCCTTCCGCGTTCTTCTTGTCGTCCTTCAGGGACGTCACCGTCGAGGTCTTCATCGCTGCCGCTGTCCTCAGGGCTCGGGATCCATGTCACGTCGCGCCACCGGCCGGTCCACGGAGTTCCTCCACCCGGACGGGGCGATACCAATCTGGCCCGGACCAACACCACCGGTGCCTGACTTCATTTCCTCGGATCGCGGAGAGCTGCCGCACGGCGATGGCTTGCCTGCTCCGTTGCTCCTCAAGGGCTCCACGTACCACGCGTGCCCGGCAGAAAGGAGAAAGTCGCCCCCAGCAACAGGGTGTGTCCGCCTCCGTTGAAGACATGTGGGGTTCCCGGAACCACCCCCTGCGCGAGCAGGTAGCGATAGCCCAGGTTGAAGGACCAGCGCGGTGAGAAGCGCGCCTCGAGGCTCACGCTGCCGCCGATCGCGGTGCCCAGCGCCTCGGTGAAGTCCTCCGCGCGATCGGTCTGGCCGCTCACGATCGCCGGGCCGACGTGCAGCCCCAGCCGCGGGATGAGCAGGAAGTCCGGGCTCAGCCTCCACATGGCCTGGAGGCGCCCGCTCACCAGGGCGCCATACATCGCCCCGAGGGGTGCCCCCTGCCCCTTCCAGATGGGCTGCAGGCCGCCGAAGAGATCGATGCCCAGCTCTCCCCACGCCACCGGCGCGTAGCCGAAGGTCGCCACCAGCGTGGGGCCTCCGTTCGCCGGCGCCTGCCCCTGGGTCCGGGCGCGGGTCTGCAGATCCCGCTGCCAGCCGACCAGAACGCTGACCCGGGCGTTCTCCTCCAGGCTTGAGGGGAACATCTCCGCCCGCGCCGGCGCCCCGGACACCAGCAACGTCCCCATCACGCCCATCGCCAGCGTATGGGCCCACCTCCACCGGATGCTCAAACCTGTCCTGCCCTTCCGAAGTCCCTCGCGGCCAGGCCCCGCGAAACGCCGTGTTCCTCCGAAAGCCTACGGCGGTCCCGATCCGCGTCCATTTCCTGGCATCGGCAGCATGGAAGACGCGGCTGCCGTTCAGCGCGCGCGCCGCGTGAGCTCGAGCAGGGGCACCTGGTGGACCACCACCGTGGCGTGCCGGCAGGAGAGGTTGAAGTCGGCACGGTCGAGTTCGGCGAGGAGCGTGCGGAGGGCCTGGGCTCCCGGTTGCGGCGCCTCCCCTCCGGCCGCGTGACAGGCCATCACCCGCAGCGCCTCGGCGAGGGTCATCGGCGTGAGGGGGCTGTCGGGGGGCGGCAGCGCCTGGGACACCTCCCGGACCACCGTCTCGGCGTCCATGGGCTCGATGCCCTCGGGCAGCGAGGTGAGGGAGAAGGTGGTCCCGCCGAACGGCTCGAGTGCGAACCCCAACCGGCTGAAGGCCTCCAGGTTCTTCGCGATCCGTCGCGCATCGTCGGGCGTGAAGGTGAGCGTGGAGGTGAAGAGCGAGGTCTGCGCGGTCTGCGGCCTCCCCTTCACCAGGGCGCGATGGAAGGCGGACAGGCGCACCCGTTCGCGCGCCGCGTGCGGATCGATCACCACCAGGGTCCCGCCCTGGCCCTCGCAGACGTGGAAGCGATCGGCCAGCAGCCCGATGGGGGTGAGCGCGCCGAACCATCCCGGCGGAGGAGCCTCGTTGAGTTGCGGTGCCGCCTGTCCGAACGCGGGTGCCGGCGGCATCAGTCCGGGGTGGGGCTCGGCGGCGACCGGAAATGGAAGGGGCCCTTCGCCTTCGGATCCCGACTCGCGGGCACGGGTCAGAAAGCGCTCCACCGCCATGGCGTAGTGGGCGGCCGCCGGTCCCGAGGCGGGGCTGCCCTCGGCGGCCTGGGCTTCCTGTAGCCAGGGAGCGGTCTGCAGCGCGTGCTGGACGGCGTTGCGCACCACCTCGTGGACGCCCCCCGGATCCGAGAAGCGGACCTCCAGCTTCTGCGGATGGACGTTCACGTCGACCTCGCGCGGATCGATCTCGATGAAGAGCACCACCACCGGCTGACGACCGGGAGGGAGCGAATCCTGGAAGGCCTTCTGGACCGCGTGGATGAGCCCACGGTCACGCACGTAGCGGCGGTTGACGAAGGTGTAGATGCCGCGGGCGTGCGGCAGCGTGTACTCGGGGGAGGCCACGTGCCCGCGCACCGCGATCCCGAGCTGCCGTTCATGAACCTCCAGCAGGTGGGGATGCACCCCCGAGCCGAGCGCGGCGGCGATGCGCTCGGTGGGATCGTCCGGACAGGCGGGGCTCGCCAGCAGGGTCACCGGGCCGTGCTGCAGGAAGAAGCCGACCTCGGGATTGGCGAGCGCGATGCGCAGCACCGCCTCTTCAGCGTGCTTGAGCTCGGTGGACTCACGCTTGAGGAACTTGCGCCGGGCCGGGACGTTGAAGAACAGGTCCTCGACGCGGATCAGCGTGCCGTTCACCGGCTCGCAGGACTCCACCTCGGGATCCCCTCCCCCTTCCACCCTGAGCCGGGTGCCGACCGGGGCGTTGGGCTGCGACGTCTGCAGTTCGAAGCGCGAGACGCTGGCGATCGCCGGGACCGCCTCCCCCCGGAATCCCATGCTGCGGATGCGGGTGAGCCCGTCGAAGTCGCGGAGCTTGCTGGTCGCGTGGCGCAGGAGGGCCCGCTGGGCGTCGTCCTCGCTCATGCCGCGGCCGTCATCCTCGATGATGATCCGCCCCATCCCCCCTTCCTCCAGGGTGATGCGGACCGTGGAGGCACCGGCGTCCAGCGCGTTCTCCACCAGCTCCTTGATCACCGACGCCGGTCGCTCAATCACCTCGCCGGCGGCGATCTGATTGATGAGGGCTTCGGGGAGCAGTGCGATCTCGGCAGACATCAGGCCCCTTTTAGGCGACTTCGCCCGTGGGCTGGCCCTCTCTTTACGGCCGCGTGGGCCCTCTTCGGAGCACCCGTTCTCCAGCCATTCCGCCGCCCCACCCGGCCTTCCGACGCCGCGCCGTCTGCGCCATCGCCCACCCGGCCACAACCCGGCGACGCATTGCGGCACACGGACCTGACAGCGGCCGAAGCCTGGATTAAAGGCTTCGGCGATATGGCTCCTTCTGCATCCCCCCGCCGCCTCCGCGTTGCCGTGACCGGCGCCAGCGGAGATCTTGGCGCCCTGCTGCTCACGCACCTGCAACGGGACCCGCGGGTCGAGAAGATCCTGGTCTTCGATCTGGCGCAGCCGCAGGGCGAGCGCATCGTCTTCCACCACCTGGACCTGACCCGTCATGACGCCGAGGACGAGCTGGTGGATGCCCTCAGTGAAGAGCCGGTGGATGCGCTCTTCCACCTCGCCTTCCGGCGGGGCAGCGGTGGCAACGCCGCATTGGCCCACGAGCTCGAGATCTCGGGGACCCTCCACGTCCTGGCGGCCAGCGCCCGGCTCCGACTTCCCCGCCTGATCATCCCCTCGCTGACCGCCGCCTACGGGCCCCGACCGGATCACCCGGCGCAGATCAGCGAGGACGCGCCCCTCCATGGCGTCGACCGCTCGCGCTACGTCCGCGACAAGCTCGAACTGGAGCGGCAGGTGGAGCGCTTCTCGGCGGCCCATCCCGAGACCAGGGTGTTCGTCCTGCGCTTTGCTCCCATCGTGGGACCGCACATGGACAACGTCGTGGTGCGGCTGCTCAGCGCGCCCGTCGTGCCCACCCTGCTCGGCTACGATCCCCTCTGGCAAGCCCTGCACGAGGAGGACGCCGTCCGCGCCCTCATGTGCACCCTGGAGGCCCCCGAGGCGGGCACCTTCAACATCGTCGGCAAGGGTGTGATGCCCTTCTCTTCATTGGCCCGGTCGGCGGGCGCACTCCCCATTCCGGTGCCGGGGGGGCTGCTCCAGACGGCAGTCCGAGTGTTCGACACGGTGGGTGCCTCGACGGTGCACCTGCCTTTGATCGGGTTTCTACGCTACGCGGTGATCGCTGACGGCCGGCGTGCCGCGGAACAGCTCGGGTTCGTGCCCGAGTACGAGACCGGCGAGGCAGCCGGCTCCATCAGGGGGATGAGCTGATGTCGAGGGGTGTTCTGGGAAATGATCCCTTCCGCCGCGGTGCCGCTGCCCGACCGGAGGCGGAGACCGGAGAGGCGAAGCCCCCCTCGAAGTCCGCGCCCAAGAAGCGCGGCGCCAAGGCGCGCAAGCCCGCCTCCCCCGAGGCGCGCAGCGCCGGGACGGCCGCACCGACTGCCGGTACCGCCAAGGCGCCGGGACGCGCCGCTGGCCCCTCCCGGACGCCGCAGCGCAAGGGAGGGGGCTCCGCCGCCGGTCCTTCCACGCCTCGCAAGAGGACCTCGCCCATCCCTGCCGAGCCGGGTGCCGAAGCGTCCGGAGCGCCCCGGAAGGATGCCTCCGCAGCAACGGGCGTGGCTCCT
>Ga0079224_100008645_pt1 | contig 13808 bp, 10 predicted proteins | sample Stecom2015_FD_80414 | JGI IMG/M metagenome (GOLD analysis project Ga0079224, IMG submission 80414) | Agricultural soil microbial communities from Utah to study Nitrogen management - Steer compost 2015 | ecosystem: Environmental > Terrestrial > Soil > Agricultural land | place: USA: Utah... | reverse complement strand
TTAGGCTCCTACGGCATTTGCCGCCTCGCTCGGCAAACGGATAGGTATCGGCACGAGTTAAACGTTCGATTGACAGAGTTAAGCGAACAATTAAAATCGGCATCATGCCGACTCCCTCTCGCCGCTCGCCGGTCCGTGGTGAAGGCACGCGCGCCGCGCTGCTCGAGGCGGCGACGCGCGTCTTCGGCCGCGACGGTTTTCACGCCGCGACGACGAAGGCGATTGCTCACGAGGCCGGCGCTAATCAGGCGCTGATTTCCTATCACTTCGGCGGCAAGGAAGGGCTCTACACGGCCGTCGTCGAGCATATCCTCGAAGCGATTGCAGCTCGCATCGGACCGGTCGCGATGGAGGTGGAAGCGGAGCGGCGCGCGCTCGAGGCGGCCGCGCGCGCGACCGGCCTGGTTTCGCCGGAACGTTATTTCGCATTGCTAATCCGTGTCGTAGACCGCTTCGTCGACGTGCTGACGGCGGAGGAGGCCACGCCGTGGGCGAAGATCATCGTGCGCGAGCAGCAGGAGCCGTCGGCCGCATTCGACTTGTTCTACTCGGGGCTGCATGGACGCGTGCTGGCGCTGGTCGCATCGCTCGTCGCGCGCATAGGCGGCAGACACACGCCGACGGCCGGCGATCGCCTGACGACGCTCGCGATCGTCGGCCAGGTGCTGGTGTTTCGAGTTGCGCGCGCGACGGCAATGCGTTTCCTCGAATGGGAGACGCTGAGTCCGAAGGAGACCGCCCGCATCAAGAAGGCCTTGCGCCGCAATATCGGCGCGATGCTCGACGTCGACAGGGAGTAAAAGGATGCAGAAGCACATTCCCATCGTGCTCCTCGTGCTTGCCGCGCTCGGCGGCGGCGCGTGGTATCTCTACTCCGATCGCGGCGAGTCGGGGCCGCTCACGCTTTACGGCAATGTCGATATTCGCGAGGTCGATCTCGGCTTTCGCGTGCCCGGGCGCCTGCGCGCGATGCACCTCGAGGAGGGGGAGCGCGTGTCCGCCGGCGATCTGCTGGCCGAGCTTGACGACGAGCCTTATGCGCAAGCCCTGCGCGCGGCGATTGCGCAGGTCGAGATCGCCGACGCCCGCGTCGCGCTTTACCGCAGCGGCAGCCGGCCGCAGGAGATCGAGCGCGCCGAGGCGAACGTGCGCGAGGCGCGCGCCGCGCTGCGCAATGCCGAGCAGGAGCTCGCTCGTCAGCGCGGCCTCGACGAGCGGGGGCTGACCTCCGAAAGCAACGTCGATCTCGCGGAGACCCGCCGGGACGAGGCCGCCGCGCGGCTCCGCGCGGCGGAGGAAGCGCTCGCGCTTGCGCGGGCCGGCTTCCGCGACGAGGAGGTCGCCGCGGCCGAAGCCGAGCTCGAGCTCGCGCGAGCGGAGGCAGACCGCCGGCGCACGGAGCTCGACGACACGCGCCTCACGGCGCCGGCCGACGGCACGATCATCACACGCATCCGCGAGCCGGGCTCGATCCTCGCTGCCGGCGCGCCGGTCTACACGCTGTCGCTCGATGAGCCGGTCTGGATACGCGCGTATATCGAGGAGCCGGATCTCGGCAAGATCGCTCCGGGCACGACCGCCTACGTCGAGACGGACAGCTCGCCCCGGCGCTACCGCGCCCGCGTCGGGTTCATCTCCCCGCGCGCGGAGTTCACGCCGAAGAACGTCGAGACGGCGGACGCGCGCGCCGACCTCGTCTATCGGGTCAGGATCATCGTCGACGAGGCCGACTCGGGACTGCGCCAGGGCATGCCGGTCACGGTCGTCTTCGATGGGCTCGACGCACGTGAATGACAAGGCGGGGATCGAGCCGGGCGGCGGCGATCGTCCGCCCGCCGTCTCGCTGCACGGCGTGACGAAGCACTTCGGCCGGGTGACGGCACTGCGCGAGGTCGACGGCGCTTTCCGCGGCGGCCGGCTGACCGGCCTCGTCGGCCCGGACGGCAGCGGCAAGACGACGCTGATGCGGCTGATGGCGGGGCTGCTTCTGCCGAGCGACGGCCGTATCGAGATCGGCGGGCGCGACACCCGGCTTCACGCCGACGAAATCCACGTGCTGACAGGCTACATGCCGCAGCGCTTCGGGTTGTACGAGGACCTGACCGTCGCCGAGAACCTCGATCTGCACGCGAAGCTGCGCCGGCTCACCGGCGCGGAGCGCCGGCGCGCATTCGACGAAGCGCTCGCGTTCACGCGTCTTGCGCCTTTCACCGGTCGTCTCGCGGGACGGCTCTCCGGCGGGATGAAGCAGAAGCTCGGGCTCGCGTGCGCGCTGCTCGGACGCCCGGAGGTGCTGCTGCTCGACGAGCCGAGCGTCGGCGTCGATCCGCTGTCGCGTCGGGATCTTTGGCGCATCGTTCGACGTCTTGCCGAGGGCGGCATGGCGATCGTGTGGTCCACCGCGTATCTCGACGAGGCGGAGCGATGCGACGACGTGCTGCTGCTCCGCGACGGACGCGTCGAGTTCGCCGGCGCGCCGGCGGAGCTCCGCGAGCGCGTTGCCGCGCGCTCGTTCCAGCTCAAGGATGCGGCAGGCGACCGCCGCGAGCTGCTCGCTCGCACGCTCGACCTCCCCGGCGTGCGCGATGGGGTGATCCAGGGCGAGGCGGTGCGGATCGTCGTCGCTGCCGGCGCGCAGACCGCGCAGCCGGACGCCGAGGCCGTCGCGCGGCTCGAGCGCATCGCGGCCGAGTCCGGCGGACGCCTCGTGCCCGTCGACGCGCGCTTCGAGGACGCGTTCATCGATCTGCTCGGCGGAGGCCCGGGCGGCCGATCCCCGCTCGCGGAGCGGGTGGAGCCGGTCGAGCTCGAAAGCGAGATCGCCGTCTCGTGCCGAGACCTCACGAAGCGCTTCGGCGAGTTCACGGCCGCGGATCGCGTGACGTTCGACGTGCGCAAGGGCGAAATCTTCGGGCTGCTCGGGCCGAACGGCGCCGGCAAGTCAACGACGTTCAAGATGCTGTGCGGGTTGCTGAAGCCGACGTCCGGGCTCGCGCAGGTCGTCGGCTACGATCTCGCTCGAGCCGGCGCCGCGGCCAAGCAGCGGGTCGGCTACATGGCGCAGAAGTTCTCGCTGTACGGGCTCCTGTCGGTTCGCCAGAACCTCGAGTTCTTCGCAGGCATCTACCAGCTTTCGGGGCGTGTGAGACGCGAGCGCATCGAGGAGATGATCGAGACGTTCGATCTCGGGCCGTTCCTGTCGAGTGCGCCGAACGATCTGCCGCTCGGCTTCAAGCAGCGGCTCGCGCTCGCCTGCGCGCTGATGCACCGGCCGGCCGTGCTGTTCCTCGACGAGCCGACGTCGGGCGTCGATCCGATCACGCGGCGCGAGTTCTGGACGCACATCAACGGCCTGGTCCGAAAGGGCGTGACGATCATGGTCACGACCCACTTCATGGACGAGGCCGAGTATTGCGATCGGGTCGGCATGATTGATCGGGCCCGATTGATCGCCGTCGCGCCGCCGGACGTGCTGAAGGCGCGCGCCGCTTCGCCCGCGATGCCGGCGCCGACGATGGAGGATGCGTTCATCGCGATGGTCGAGGCGCACACGCCGCCCGAGGAGCGTGCGGCGTGAGCGGCCGGCCGGGCTTCAGCCTGCCGCGGCTCGCCGCGATCGTGAAGAAGGAGAGCCTTCAGGTCGTCCGCGATCCGTCGAACGTCATCATCGCGTTCGTGCTGCCGGTCGTGCTCCTGTTCCTGTTTGCTTTCGCGATTTCTCTCGACGTTCGCGGCGTCGCCGTCGGCGTCGCCGTCGAGAGCGACGGCGGGCCGGCGCGCGAGCTCGCGGCGGCGCTCGGCGCGACTCGCTACTTCGACGCGCGGTTCGCCCGGCATCGACGCGAGCTCGAGCCGCTGCTCGTCGCCGGCGAGCTGCGGGGCATCGTCGTCATCCCGCAGGATTTCACCGCGCGCGTCTCGTCGGGGCGTCCGGCGAGCGTGCAGGTCCTCACCGACGGCTCGTCGCCGAACACGGCGAGCTTCGTCGCGAACTACACGCGCGGAATCGTCGCGAGCCGGCTTGCGGCGAACCGGATCGAGACCGCGCGGGATCCGGCGCCGGGCCTGATCTCCGTCGAGCCCCGCTTCTGGTACAACCCCGACCTCGAGAGCCGCGCATTCATCACGCCGGGAGCGATAGCAATCGTGATGACGATGATCGGCACGATGCTGACCGCGCTCGTCGTCGCCCGGGAGTGGGAGCGGGGCACGATGGAAGCGATGATGGCGACGCCGCTCGGCATCGGCGAGTTCTTGGTCGGCAAGCTGCTGCCGTACTTCGGCCTCGGGCTCGGCGCGACGCTCGTATGCGCGATCGCCGCGCAGGCCTTGCTCGACGTTCCGCTGCGCGGCTCGTTGGCGGCGCTCCTCGTGCTGTCCTCGGCGTTCCTGGTGCCCGCGCTCGGGCTCGGCCTTTTGATCTCGGCCGCGACGAAGAATCAGTTCGTCGCGTCACAGCTCGCGCTGTTCTCCGGGTTCCTTCCGGCCTTCCTGCTGTCCGGGTTCCTGTTCGAGATCGACAGCATGCCGGAGCCCATCCAGTGGCTGACGCGAATCGTCGCGGCGCGCTACTTCGTCGCAGGGCTGCAGACGCTGTTCCTCACGGGCGACGTGTGGCCGGAGCTCGCGCGCTCGATCGTACCGATGCTCGCGCTCGGCGCCGGCTTCTTTGCGCTCGCGGCGCTGAATACGCGGAAGCGGCTCGAGTGACGGGAGGCATCGTGAACGAAGCGGGCCAGGACGGGCGACGACGATGCTGGTGAGGCTCATTGCGCAGATCCGCAAGGAGATCCTGATCCTGCTGCGGGATCCTCGCAGCCGAGCGGTGCTGATCGGTCCGCCGCTCGTCCAGCTCTTCGTCTTCGCGTTCGCGGCGACGCTCGAGGTCGAGAACGTCGCCGTCGCAGTGCTCGACCGGGATTCCGGGCGCTGGTCGCACGAGATCGTCGAGCGGATCCGCGCGACCCGCATGGCGCGCGACGTCATTGCGGTCGACTCGCGGGCGGCGATGACGGCGGCCATCGACGGGCGAGACGTGCTGCTCGGCATCGCGTTCCAGCCGGACTTCTCGAGGCGAATCGAAGCCGGAAGCGGTGCGGCGATGCAGGTCGTGCTCGACGGCCGGCGCGGCAACTCCGCGCAGATCGCGCTCGGCTATGTCAATGTCATCGTCGCCGACGTGAACGACGACGTGGTTCGGACATGGGGCGACGCCGGCGGCGCGGCCACTCCGGTCGAGGTCGTGCCGCGGCACCTCTTCAACCCGAATCTCGACTATTTGTGGTTCACCGTGCCGGCGCTCGTCGGCATCCTGTCGATGTTCTCCGCGCTGATCGTCACCTCGCTGTCGATTGCCCGCGAGCGCGAGCTCGGCACGTTCGAGCAGTTGCTCGTGTCGCCGGCTGCGCCCGCCGAGATCATCCTCGGCAAGTGCCTGCCCGCGCTGATCCTCGGGACGGTGCTCGCGTCGGTGATGATCGGGGCCGGCATCTATGTCTATCGCATTCCGTTCACCGGCTCCGTCGCGCTGCTCTATGGCGCGCTCGTGCTGTTCATTCTGTCCGTCGTCGGAGTCGGCCTGATGATCTCGTCCGTGAGCCGGACGCAGCAGCAGGCGATCCTCGGCGCGTTCGCCGTCGGCGTGCCGCTGGTTCTGTTATCTGGCTTCGCGACCCCGGTCGACAACATGCCGCGGGCGCTGCAGATCGTCGCGCAGGCCGATCCGCTGCAGCACTTCCTCGTGATCGTTCAGGGCATCTTTCTGAAGGCGCTTCCGGCCGAGGCGGTCTGGAACCATTTGTGGCCGATCGCGGTCATCGCGGCCGTGACGCTCGGCAGCGCGCTCGCGTTCGTCGGCAAGCGCCTGCAGTGACGGCCGGCGGCGTCGCGGCGGATCAGTCGCGAAACCGGGCCGGATCCACCGGCTCTCCGTTGACGACGATCGTCGACGGGTGCGGCGAGCCTGCCGGATAGCTGCAGCGGGCTTCTAGCACGAGGCCCGCGAGGACGCGATCCATTCGATAGCCGACGACGACCTCCGTCCCGGAGCCCGCGTCGCCGTCGGCCACGTCGACGCTTGCGAGACGCAACGAGGATGTCGGCGGAGCGAGGGCGACGACCGCATCCCAGCAGCGGGCGGCCTGCCGGTGAGTGTAGAGCCGGTAACGATCGCCGCGCACGAGATGAAAGGCCGAGCCGATCAGCAGAGCGACGGCGGCCGCGGCGGCGAGTCGGCGCGCGGGGCTGAGTGTCATCGCGGTCGAGCCGTGCTTTTGTCCGAACACTATCAGCTGCGGGGCGAGACGACGACTCGAGCCCGAGAGCGCACGGTTGTGGCATGAATGTTGCTAGTTTTCATCGGGGGTAACGTATCAGTGTTGGACATTCACCACAGTCCCTGACGCGCTCGAGGCACGGATCCGCTCGCCGCAACGGCGCGAATCCTCGAGCGGTCCTGGGACGGCAAGAGGGATCGATATGAATGACCATCGCATCTCGCGCGCGGCGCCGGCGGCTCGGCGATGCCGCCTCGCGGAGGCCGTTTCCGTTTCGCTCACGACTTGCGTGTGCGCAGTGCCGCTCGCGGTGACCGGCTTCGCCGGCATCGCCCAAGCTCAGGAGAATCAGGCGCAGCCCGGCGTCGAGGAGGTCCTCGTCACCGGATCGAGAATCCAGCGCAGCGGCATGCTCACGCCGACGCCGGTCACCGCCGTCGAGGCGGACGACCTCCGGGCGATGGCGCCCGGCAATCTCGTCGATTCGATGAATCAGCTTCCGCAATTCTTCAACAACGACAGCCCGCAGACGCAGTTCAACTTCGCGGGCGCGGCCGGCGCGAGCAATCTGAACGTGCGCGGCATCGGCGCGAACCGCACGCTCGTGCTCCTCGACGGCCGGCGAATCGTGTCGTCGAACCGCCTCGGCACGACCGACATCAATGTCTTTCCGGAGGCGATCCTGCAGCGCGTCGAGGTCGTCACCGGCGGAGCGTCGGCCGCTTACGGCTCGGATGCCGTCGCGGGCGTCGTGAACTTCATCCTGAATACCGAGTTCACGGGCATCGATACGCGCGTGCAGGGCGGCATCACGGACCGCGGCGACGCCGAGAACTTCGAAGGCGCGTTCACGTTCGGGACGGAGCTCGGCGACGCGGGTCATCTGATCGTCTCCGCGGACGTGTTCGATCAGCGGGGCGTCGACGGCTACGAGGACCGCGACTGGTATCAGGGCTGGGGCACCGTCACGAATCCCGAGTGGGTCGCATCGAGCGGCGCCGTCGGGCCCGAGCTGATCATTGCGCCGAACGTCGTCTCGACCGAATACACGTTCGGCGGCCTGATCCGAGCGCCCGGCACCGCGCTCGACCGGCTGATGTTTCTGCCGGACGGCTCCGTCGCGCCGTTCGTGCAGAGCGAGCTCTCGGTCTACGATACGGGCACGCAGTCGCAGTCGATCGCGCCGCGGTACGGCGGCGGCAGCGGCGACAATATCGAGGCCGACCGGGGCGGCGAAGGCGGCCTCGTGCCGAGCATCGATCGCGAAAGCGCGTTCCTCCGCTACGGCCACGAGCTGTCGGCGAACCTCGACGTGTTCGGACAGGTGATCTACGGCCGCAGCGAGACGAACTCGCCGGCGTTCACGTCGCTGATGTTCGGCCCGTGGCGCGCCTCGCTTTTCAGCGACAACGCGTTCTTGCCGGAATCCGTGCGCTCGCTGATGGCCGCGGAGGGCCTGACCTCCGTCGGTTTCTCGCGGCTCGCGAGCACGGCCGATCTCGGCGTCGCCCGCTTCGAGCAGGAGAACCGGACGCTGTCGGGCACGGTCGGCTTCACGGCGGAGTTCGCCGGCGGCGGCCTGTTCGACGAGTGGACGCTCGACGGCTACTACCAGTTCGGCACGAACGACAACCGTATCCGCGAGTTCAACTTCCCGCGCGTCGACCGCATCTTCATTGCAATGGACGCGGTCACGGCGCCGGACGGCACGATCACGTGCCGGGCGGCGCTGTTCGATCCCGCGACGTACGGGGACTGCATCCCGCTCAACCTGCTCGGCGAGGGCCGCGCGTCGCCCGAGGCGATCGCATGGGCGACCGAGGGCACGAAACGCGTGCGCGCCGACCTCGAGCAGACGTTCACCGAGCTCGTGATGAACGGCGAGGTGCTCGACGGGCGCCGCGCGGGTCCGACGTCGGTGGCGTTCGGTGCGTCCTTCCGCGAGGACACGATCGAGCAGGTCGTCGACGACATCACGAATCCGACGAACGATCCGGACTTCGTCGCCGTGCCGTTCAATGACCCGGCGCGCGGTATTCAGGGCATTCCGCTCGCGTTTCAGGGCGGCTCGACGGGCTTCCAGTTCTCGACGTCGCCGAACATCGACGGCGGCTTCCAGGTGCGAGAGATCTTCGCCGAGACGCTGTTTCCTCTGGTCGCCGACGCCCCGGCCGCAGAAAGGCTCGACCTGAATCTCGCGGCGCGCCTTGCCGACTACTCGGGCAGCGGCAGCGTGTGGTCGTACAAGGCCGGCATCGACTGGCAGGTCGTCGAGCCGCTGCGGCTCCGCGGCACGTTCTCGCGGGACGTTCGGGCCGCGACGCTGTCCGAGCGGTTCGATGCGCAGGGGCAGGGCTCGTCCGCGGACGATCCGTTCCTCGGCAACATCAACTACGCGTTCGGGCAGATCATCGGCGGCAATCCGGAGGTCGAACCTGAGGAGGCGGATACGGTCACGGCCGGCTTCGTCTATCAGCCGAACGCGGCGCCCGGCTTCTCGGTCGCCGCGGACTGGTACGAGATCGACATCGCGGGCGCGATCGACCAGCTCGGCACGCAGCGGATCATTGACGACTGCTTCCGCGGTGCCGTCGAGCTCTGCAATCTGATCACGCGCTCCGACGAGATCCTGCCGGGCGAGAGCATCGGCCGCATTACCCAGGTGCGTAATGTGTTCCTGAACGTCGCGGCCGCGAAGGTCAGCGGGGTCGATCTCGAGGCGACCTACACGACGGATCTGCGCGCCGGCGCGCTGTCGCTGCGCGGGCTCGTGAGCTACCTCGACGAGAACTCGATCACGAACCTCGGCGTGCCGACCGACGACGAGGCGGACGATATCCTCGCCGGCCTGCCGCGCTGGAAAGCGACGGCGCATGCGATGTGGACGCGGGGACCGTTCTCGCTGTTCGTGCAGGAGCGCTACATCGGCAGCGGCAAGCGCAACAACGACGACCTCGAAGGCAACGTGACGCCGCCCCCGGGCTTCACGGGGTCGACGATCAGCGACAACACGGTTTCGTCGGCACTCTACACCGACCTGCAGCTCTCGTATACCTTCGATCGGCCGACCGGTGCGAGCTGGGAGGTTTTCGCGAACGTGACCAACGTCTTCGACGAGGATCCGCCGGTCGTCGCGAGCTTCTTCAACTTCTTCGGCTCGACGCAGGTCAACGAGGCGCTCCACGACGTGCTCGGCCGACGCTACACGGCGGGGTTCACTTACGAGTTCTGACGATCCGCCGCGCTAGCACGGGGCGGGGCGGCGGCACAAGGCGCCGCCGCCCGGTTCCCGATTCCAATATCCACAAAATCTGTGGATAAGCTTGTGGAAATTTCCCTCATTTCCTCGACGAGCCAGCGCCGTGCTTGGGCTTGTGTTAGCTTGGTCACAAAACGGCCACATTTGGTCGCACCGAATGCAGGCGGGCGATCGACCGATGCCGGCGCGTCGCGCACTTACGCCTTCAATCGATAGCCGGTCCTGAAGATCCACGCAACGACGGCGAGGCAGATCACGAGGAACGTGAACGTCATCGCGACGCTGACCCCGACGTGCACGTCCGAGATCTCGTAGAAGCTCCATCGGAAGCCGCTGATCAGATAGACGACCGGATTGAACAGCGTGATTTTCTGCCAGACCTCGGGCAGCATATCGATCGAATAGAAAGTGCCGCCGAGAAATGCGAGCGGCATGACGATAAGAAGCGGCACGAGCTGGAGCTGCTCGAAGTTCTGGGCCCAGATGCCGATTATGAAGCCGAACAGGCTGAAGGTCACGCAAGTCAGCACGAGAAACACGAGCATCCAGACGGGGTGCTCGATGTGCACGGGCACGAGGAACGCGGCGGTCGCGAGGATGATGAGCCCGAGCATTGCAGACTTCGTCGCGGCGGCGCCGACGTAGCCGAGCAGGATCTCGACGTATGAGACGGGCGCCGAGAGCACCTCGTAGATCGTGCCGGTGAAGCGCGGGAAGTAGATGCCGAACGACGCGTTCGACAGGCTCTGCGTCAGCAGCGACAGCATGATGAGACCCGGCACGAGGAACGAGCCGTAGTTCACGCCCTCGACCTGGTCGATGCGCGACCCGATCGCCGCGCCGAAGACGACGAAGTAGAGCGACGTCGAGAGCACGGGCGACACGATGCTCTGCAACAGCGTTCGCCAGGTCCGCGCCATCTCGAAGAGATAAATGGCCTTGACGGCGTAGATGTTCATGCGGATCTTTTCACGAGGCTCACGAAGATCTCCTCTAGGGAGCTCTGCGTCGTCTGCAGGTCCCGGAACTTGATGCCGGCGTGCTGCAGGTCGCCGAGGAGGGCCGTGATGCCCGTGCGCTCCGCCTGCGTGTCGTACGTGTAGATCAGCTCCGAGCCGTCCGCGTTCAGCTCGAGCCCGTAGCAGCCGAGCTGGCTCGGCAGCGCGTCGAGCCGCTCGCTGAGCTGCAACGTGAGCTGCTTCCTGCCGAGCTGGCGCATCAGCTCGGCCTTATCCTGCACGAGCGCGATCTCGCCGCGGTTCACGACGCCGACCCGGTCGGCCATCTCCTCGGCCTCCTCGATGTAGTGCGTAGTGAGGATGATCGTCACGCCGGATGCCCTCAGGTCCCGGACCATGCTCCACATTTCCTGGCGGAGCTCGACGTCGACGCCGGCCGTCGGCTCGTCGAGGAACAGAACCTCCGGCTCGTGCGACAGAGCCTTCGCGATCATCACTCGCCGCTTCATGCCGCCCGACAGCGCGAGGATCTTCGAGTCCTTCTTGTCCCACAGGGACAGCGCTTTCAGCACGCGCTCGATATGCTTGGGGTTCGCGGGCTTGCCGAAGAGCCCGCGGCTGAACGTCACCGTCGCCCACACGGTCTCGAATGCATCGGTCGTGAGCTCCTGCGGGACGAGGCCGATCTTGGCGCGCGCGGCCCGGTAGTCGCGCAAGATGTCGTGACCGTCGACGGTGACCGTGCCGCCGGTCGGCGTCACGATGCCGCAGATGATGCTGATCAGCGTCGTCTTGCCGGCGCCGTTCGGCCCGAGCAGCGCGAAGATCTCGCCTCGCCGGATCTCGAGGTCGACGTTCTTGAGGGCCTCGAATCCCGACGCGTACGTCTTTGAAAGGCCGCGGACTTCGATGATCGGAGTCGTGGACATGCCTGGTCTCGTCCCCGCCGTCGCTGTAGAGCAACGGGGGCCATCCTCTGCTCGTTCGGGGACGGCCTGCCGGCCCAACCGGCGGCCGAGGGCGTCATTCTCCACACATTGGGGCTGCATTTCTAACCCCCCTTCCGCGCTCGAGGTTCCGGATGGGGAGACAGGCGGGGCAGCGGGCCGCGTGGCTGCGGCGCCTTAGAAATACAGGTGAAGCTCCGCGAAGAACAGGTCGCGGTTGCTCGCGTCGTCCTCGGGCACGCCGTTGTAGAAGCGCATACCGATCCGCGACTGCAGGTGCTGCATCGGCGAATGCTCCCAGACGACGCTGTACCGCTCGCGCTCGTCCTCGTCGATGTCGTCGTCCGGATCGAAGTACTCGTACGTCACCTTCAGATTGTGGCCGGCGCGCATGCGCCAGTTGCCCTCGAGCAGGCTCACGTACGTGTCCCGCTCGCCCGTCGGAACGTCGTCGGTCACGAGGTCGACTTCGGCGAGCCACGCGATCGGTCCGGTTCGTACGCCGACGTAACCACCGCGGATCTCCCGGTTGCCGAGGTCCGCATTGTTGTAGTTGTAGCTCGCGCCGATTCGCCAGCGCGACACAACGTAGCTCGCGTTCAGCGACGTCTGCTTCGTCGAGTCGTTCTCGCCGCCGCCCGCCGTGCCGTTCGTGATGCCGAGCTGCGCGGACCAGCGCGGCAGCTCGAGGCCGAGCTCGACGCCGTGGTCGGGCGTATCGAAGTTGATGCCGGTGATCTGACGCACGAGCGCGGTGTCGTCCTGCAGCCGCAGCCCGTGCGGCAGGAAGAACCTGCCCGCCTTGACGGTGTAGCGCCCGTTCTGCGGCGTCAGGAGCGCAAAGGCCTGTCGGGCCGTAGCGCCGCCCGGCGCGACCTGCTCGTCGATGTAGACCGTGAGCAGGTCCGGGATCGCGCGAAAAGCCGCGTACAGCGTCGCACGGGAGATTGCGAACTCCGACCGCGATTCGATCCCCGGCGTGTCTTCATAAGTGAGGTCGGCGCGCACGTCGCCGCCGACCGCGAGGTAGCGGTGCACCTCGCCGGTCCACGGCGCATCGGCTGCGTCGGCCCCGGGCGGCGTGACGATCCGGGCGGCGAGCTCGTTGCGCGCCCATGCGTTGCCGAACGCAGTGCGCATCCCGCCGCCCGACGGGTCGACGTGGCACGTCACGCACTTCAGCCCGGTCTGCACGGCGAGGTAGGGCTCGCCGCGCGCGCTCGTTGCGAGCAGCGCGACGCCGAGCATCAGCGCCGCACATGCGATCGGCGTCTTCATGCGCGCGCTCTTCAGCGTTCGGCGCCGAGCGCGATCCATTCGCGAATCGCTTCGATCACGTCCGGCTCGAGCGGATCCTGGAGAAGCGGCATGCGCCCGCCGACCGCCGCCGTGCCCTCGATCTTGTGCACGAGGTAGCTCGCGTCCGGATCGTCCGGCATCACGCGCTGCACCGAAGGCACCTCGAGGCTCGCGACGCCGACGAGATTCGCGAAGCTCGCATCCGCGTCCGAGAGGTCGAGGCCGGACGGAAGCGTGCCGGATTCGGGCCCCGTATGGCACGCGGTGCAGATCGGCGTGAACACGTTCTCCTGGATCGACTCGAGGGTCGGCTGAATGCCTTCCGGCGGAGTCGCGACGACGAAGTCCGCGATGAAGTCGCCGCCTTGCGTCCCGTCACCGGACGGGAAGGCTCCGGCGAACTCGCCGTCGAGGGCGTTGCTGCCGAGGTCGAGGATCGGAGCCGGGCCGTCGCCGGCAAGGCGGACTCGATACGTGTCGTCGTCGGCCGCGACGCCGGCGAGGTCCATGACCGCCGCGGTGGGGTTGCTCGGCGAGACGCCGATCGATGCCGCGACGATCGCCGTTTCGTTGCCGTCCTCGAACGTGCCGTCGCCGCCGCTCGCGGTCAACGTGAACGACTCCGCCGTGATCGAAGTCTGATCGAGCTCGCGATCGAACATCGCGATCACGGACGCGGGCAGCGCGTCGAGCGTCGAATCCGGAAGGGGGGACAGCGACGTGACGCGCAGAGGCTCGCCCGGCGGCTCGGCCGGCATCGTCGGCTGCGCGCCTTCGGTGATCCATTGCCGGATCACATCGATGTCCGCCTGCGGGAGCGGCGTGCCGTTCAACGGCATCCGCCCGCCGACGGCCGCCGTGCCTTCGAGCTTCTGGATCAGGTAGCTCGCGTCCGGATCGCCCGGCTTGACGCGCAGGGTGGCCGGGACCTCGGCGCTCGGAACGTCGACGAGCAGCCCGTAGCTGTTGGCCTCGTCGAGGCGCAGACCTTGCGGCGCGGCAGCGCCGACGTGGCAGGCCGTGCAGATCGGGGTGAACACGTTCTCCTGGATCGACGCGAACGTCGGCT